>Ga0335078_10003414_pt1 | contig 23683 bp, 24 predicted proteins | sample Lox_Sample_32_FD_206711 | JGI IMG/M metagenome (GOLD analysis project Ga0335078, IMG submission 206711) | Soil microbial communities from Loxahatchee National Wildlife Refuge, Florida, United States - Lox_Sample_3.2 | ecosystem: Environmental > Terrestrial > Soil > Wetlands | place: USA... | reverse complement strand
CACCGGCCACCAGGACGACGCGTGGTACGCCGGATACGTGCCCGCCAGCGCCACCGCAAAACCCGTCGTCGTCGTCGTCACCGTGCAGCAGGGCGGCTTCGGCGCCCACACCGCCGCACCCGTCGCTCGGCAAATCCTCTCCCAGTGGTTCTTCGGGCACCCGGGTCCTTGGATCACCGGCACCTCGCGGACCCTCTGAGTATCCGCCTGATATCGACACAGCCACGGAGGTCGGCGCACAAGGGTCCGTTTCCAGAAGCGGCAGCCTCTTCGCCAGTCCGTTCACCGATCGAATGTGAGACGGGTCGGGCCGTCGCCAAAACGCCGCTCATAGCCAGTAGGAGGAGGCCGGGTAATGCCGTCGCAGACTGCTGCGAGCGATCTGTACGGCGAGATGGCCGTCCGAAAACGTTGGTAAGCAGAAGCCTCGCGATCCGTCGGCTAACGAGACCCGGCGCACTCTGACTCGTCGGCAGGGTCCGGCTCAGCCCGGCCGTCGTAGGGATGGCTCTATCTCCCGAGCGGGAAATGGCTCCACGCCGCTGCCGAGTCTCCCGCCTGCCGCTTCCACAGAGGCCGCGGGGTATTGGCTCATAGTGTCAGTCTGCGAAGACGACCGGCCGAGTTCCTGACGATCAAGGCTGTGGGTTTGACATGCACGGTGACCGCATAGACGTTGTCGACGACGGCGACGTGCTTGGTCTGGCCGTTAGAGAGAACGATCGAGATGGTTGGGTTGCCGTCCGGGGCGACGCCTTCGAGCATCTCCCAGCCGGGACCAGCGCTGGCGCCGACCAAGCCCCCGTCGTCTACGGCTTTCACCGTGTTGCATCCGGTGATCCCACTTGGACTCGGACCGCTCAGGCAGACCCCAGAGGTCCCGGGCACAAGCCAGAACCCGTGACCGTCGGCAGTGACAAACCTCGCTTGCGTGATGTTCAACCCGTAGCCGCCCTGCTCAGCCAGCGCGGCCGCTGTGCCAGAGGGCAAGCGCGGAGAGCCAGCAGGGCGCGGAGCGCGCAGAACCGCGAAGCTATTGATCAGCGTCGACGCCACGCGACGCCTGCTGCTAGCGCTGATGGCCTGCTCGATCTCGCGAGTGTGCCGCGCGCGCTCCGCCGCAGCGTTGAAGGTTTGGATCACGTGGCCGTTGGCGTCGTACCAAGTGACGTTGGCGAGCAGTCCTTGGTGGCGGGCGACCGGCGCGAGTGCGACGTTGTTGGTGACGGTGGGGTACGCAGTGATGAGCTGGTGGACCTCGGAGGCGGTGCCCGCCTGGGCGAACACCCATTTCACGCGCGCGACGCCGTCGGGCACGATGCTGGCGTCCAGGCCGTTCGCCTGACTGACACCAACCGGCCGGGTAAGCGAGCCAGCCCAACCATTTCCAACCACCCCAACGCGGCCGGTGGCCGAGACGATGCTGGCGGTCACCACCGCGGCTACAGAGCCATACCTGGCCCCCAACGTGCCGCTGCTGCCGCCCAACAACATTCGGACGACGAGATATACCCGGACGGTCTCGGCTCCTGGCGCTGAGACCGTCGCAGCCAGCCGCGTCAGGTTGTGAACCACCTCTGGCCCGCTCGTGACCGAGGCGGGGGCGCGGCGGTCGGCAATCGTCTGTGGACGGCGGAGGATGGCCAGCTCGGAGACGAGCGAACCGAGCGAACGCGCCCGCGCGGGGACATCGCCTCCAGATTCACTCGCGGGGGTATGGTGGCCCACCACAAGCACCGCCACCATAGCGACGAGCGCGGTGACGGCGGCGCCGAACGCGACCGCCAACCCCCCGAAAGGCAGCCGGCGAACGGCGCCACCGCCACGGACACGGTTTTCCCCCAGGCTGCGATTCCCAGCCGGGCCAAACCGGCGCGCGGTCCGCTGAGGATCGCTCACCGCCGAATTCGGCCACGCGGTAGGCCGTACCTGGAGCGAGCCGGCCTGCTCGTGCAGCACACGACGCAGGCGATCCTCAAGGTCCTCTTGGTACGCGGTCATTGCTTTACCTCTCCTCGGAGACGGTCGAGGGCACGGGAGGCGAGCGACTTAACAGTCCCCGGGCGGCAACCGAGCGTCCGGGCGATCTCGGCCTCTGACCACCCGCCCCAGTACCGGGCGACAATCACCACCCGCTGGCGATAAGGCAGTCGGCTGATCGCGTCAAGCAACTCAGCATCGCCCGGCTCGAGCACCGAAGCGCCGCGGGCGACAAGCGTCGCACGCTCCCGCTGGCGACGCTCATCGCGATACCACGATCTGGCCGTGTTGATCACGGCGCGCCGCAGGTACGCGCCAGGCGACTCGAGACGATCAAACGCCCGGTACACGGCCGCCATCGCATCTTGCACCACGTCCTCGGCGACCGGCTGCGAGCCGGTCAACAACCACGCCAGCCGAACGGCCTGGTCGTACTCACGTACGTAGAAGTCACCGAACCCGTGGTCCCCGGCAACAGCCGGGACCTGCGCAGCGCGCCTGCTCACCTCGTTCACGTACCTCTGACCCCCGAGCACCCCCAAAGGTTCCATCGAACTCGAAGTATCCCCAGATGGCCAAGACCAGGCAGTCGCGAGAAGCCAAGCTCGCTGAGGCTTTCCCTGCGGACTCCTGCCGGCGCGTCCGCTAATCGGGGCCAGCTGCGACGCGACGGCGATCGTGCTGGTCCGTCGACTCGCCTGCCCGGCCGGTGGTCGGTCGTCGATCGCCGATTGACACCCGACCGAGTGCGGGACAGGTTAGCGCCGTGGACGCGTTCCCCGATCGACGTTTAGCCAAGAACGGATATGCCCCGGTCACAGTTTCGGGCGGAGGTGGAAGTATCGGTCGAGATGCGCGCTGATCTAGCCGACGCGAGCGACTTCGAGTTGCTGCAACTAAGCGGATCTAGCGCTGAGGCGTTCGCGGTCTTCTATCGCCGCTACGAGCGGCTGGTGGCTGGCTGGCTGGTGCGCCGGACGGGAGACGTCGAAATGGCGGCGGATCTGACCGCTGAGGTGTTCGCCGCTGCGTATCTTGCTGCGCCGCGGTTCCGCGAGGGTCCGGAGCCCGCAGGTGCGTGGCTTTTGGGGATCGCCCGTAACAAGCTGCGGCGGAGTCTGCGGGACCGTCGCGCCGAGTCCTTCGCGCTGAGGAGACTCGGGGTGCAGCGGGTCGAGTTGACCGATGAGAGCCTCGCGGCGCTCGAGGAGCTGCGCGAGTGCAGCGCGCTCGAGCTGCTTGAGGGGTTGCCGGCGGAGCAGCGCGAGGCGGTTCGCGCTCGGGTTATAGATGGGCTGGACTATGAGGAGCTCGCGTCGAGAGCGCGCGTGTCGCCGGCGGCGGCGCGCCAGCGGGTCAGCCGCGGCCTGGCTGCGGTGCGGCGGCGATTTGAGCAGGAGGGAGAAGGTCGATGACGTTGCTGCCTGAGGTGGAGACAGCGCTGGTGGATGCCGTCCGTCGTGACCAACAGGCTCGGGCGGGCCGGGGAGTCATCAGTTCCGTTCGCGCGTGGCTGCGCGCGCGGCCGCGTGGGCTCCTGCTTCTCGCCGCCGCGATCGTCGTGTCCGGGTCGACGGCCGCAGCGATCACCCTGTCGGGGCAGCGGTCGGCTCCGTTGTCCTCGATCGTTCCTGCCGGGCAGCAGCCGCATACGGCGCTGGTCGCGGGAACACGCTACGACATCGAGATCGCGCCGTCGGTCCAGGCAGGACAGGTCTCGTGGTGCGCCTCGATCAGTACCTACGAGCGCTCTGGGCGGCCTGATGATCTCGGGACTGGGACTTGTGACGCCGGCGCGCCGACATCCGGATCGCCGATCTTCGGCGCGAGCGATCTGGGCGGGTATGGCGGCGGTCTGGCGTACGTGTTCACCAGCCGGCAGGTCGCGGCGGTCAGGATCGCCGGCGGACCTACGGTCATAACACGTAGCGACCCGCGGCTGCCGTATGGCTACCGCGCCGCCGTGTTCGAGTACAAAGCCCCATCCCCTTCTAACCGCGACCTCAGCATTCCCGCAGGCGCGTCGCAGTTGGTCACGCCGCTTGACTCCTCGGGGCGGCCGATCGGGGACGGCGCGTCGGGACCGCCGGTTGAGCCGACCCGATCGTGGCTTTATCCAGCGCCGCCGACAGGGGGCAGCTGCTCGCTTGCCGCCAGGCCACACAGCGGCCTGTACACCGGGTCCGGAGCCGTCGTGACCGACCTGATCGCCGTGCCCGAAATCACTGGGCAGGCGTTCCTCCCATGCATCGACACCGACCTGTACATGGCGACGATGCCGGCCGGCGGACAGCGCGGATCGTTCGAGGGCGCGATGCAGGCAAGCCTGCTGCTAAACGCCAAGCAGCCCGGCGCGCCACCGGCGGCACTGCCCGACATGCGAGCGGTGCCCGGACGACCCGGCGTGTTCGACCGCCCCGACGCGGAGCTGCCGACAGCAGGCCCCGATCGCCCGGGAATGACCGCCGAGCGCCGCGGCAACGCCTGGCTGGTGGTGACCGGCGGCAGCGGCACCAGCGAACGGATCACCGCGATCGGCGATCTGACTGTCGGTCCCATCGACCTCGCCGCCGAGGGCCCGGTGTCGCCGCCAGCAGGCAGCCTATGCACGATCGGCTACACGCACGCGCCCGGGTTGCAGGAGACCACCGAGGACGCGATCACGAGCCCGCGCGATACACGCCAGGCGTTCTACAACGCGGGGCAGAGGATCGCGAACGCCGCGTACGCGCGACTGACCCAGGACCAGGCGCGGTTCCCACACGATCATGCGCGGATCGCCGCCGACCAGGCCGCCCTTGCGCTCGCCGACCAAGCCGTCAGCCGACGCATCCAGCTCGACGCGCTTTTTCCTCCGACCTGCGCGAGGGCAACTTTCTACTACCAGCAGCGCTGGCCGATCAGCGCCACCATCGCGCTCGGAACCAAGGACTGCCCAGGACCGCGCGTGTCTGTCCCCTGCAACAAGCTTCGACCCCCCTGGCGCAACACGATCGTCCACACGGTCAAGCCGATCAGAGACAACCCGAGCGAGTTCATCGTGCCCGCGAATCTGTTCCACCCGCTGGAAACGGTCAAGCAGATCGAAAAGTGGTGGCTAGTGATCGCCGGCGGTGCCAACCACGCCCAGCAACAGCTGCTGCTCAACCATCTCACAACCAACGTCGACGCAACCCTCCGAAAGCAACTACGAGGCGCCGTAACAACGCAGCTCGCTTACTGCGCACAGCGCGATCCGACGAACTGCTGACCCGCACCGACGGATTCCGGGCGCCGAACCAGTCCTGGTCGTCGCGAGACCGTCCGGTCGCCGGCGCAAGCCTCCTGTTCGCTCAGGGTTCCGCACTGCGACGCCGTGCGGTCGCGCGACCGATCCGCCGGGCCGTCTGCCGGCGCCGGAGGTGGCCGCACAGGGCGAAACGGGGTCTCGCCGCAGTGAGCGTTCCGTTCGCATGGCGGCTTCCGGGCTAGTGGGTGAGGTGTATCGTCCCGGCGCCCGGGGGCCTGGGTGTCGCGAGCTTCGAGAACGACGCAGCCGGGAACTGGTTTCTGCTCTTGGAGGAAGGACGGGATCCTGGCGCGGTTATAGCCTCCGCCATCGACGATGTAGCGGGCGCCTCCGAGTCTCTCGAGATCGACGCGTGCTGCGAGGCGATCGCTGCCCCGGTGCTCGGCGCGTGTTCCGCCGGTCAGCTGCCAGATCGTCTGGCAGACAACTGCCACGGGTGGGTGCAGGCGAATCCTCACAGGCCGCACGCCGACGAGGTCGAGCTCGCGGCCCACGCCGTCACCCGCATGCGCGAGGACAGCGAGCTGTGCGACCTCTGAGAAGACGCCGAAGACTTTTCTCAGTCGCTGGCCGAAGTGGACCAGCTCCTATGGCGACTGGGACGGTCCAGCGCCGGGAGCCCACCCTCTCCTTGACCAAGTACCGAGGAAGCCGTCCGGTCACCCTTCCGCGCCTGAGACCTGACGCACCAACGAAACGTGTTTCTCGCTGCTAGCGGACTCGGTCTGGGTTGCCAGATTGGAAGGTCTTGAGCGGCTGATGGTGGGCGCCGTACAAGATCACGACGGCCGGGTCCCATGTAGCGCTTCGTGCCACGCGTGTAGCAGCGACGTTGCCGACGACGGGTACGTCAACGGTGAGTGCGCGCGGGTAGATGTGGGTGCGTAGCCCGTTTTCCCGTGGGAAGATCCAGCGAACGGAGGTCACTCCGTCGGGCATGATGCTGCTCCAGGTCTCCCGGTGATCTAGCCAGGCCAGCGGCCCGGGAGCGCTGGTGTAGTCCCCGACGTCGGACGAGTACGGCTCGCCGCCGACGATTCGCCCGTTCTTGACCACCCAGAGGTTGAGCAAATAGCTCCCAGGGGCTTGGCCGTTCTGTTCTACTTGAGTCTGCTCAACGGTCAGGAATAAGCGTTCGCCATCGCTGAGTGTGGTGGCGAGCCGGGTATATCTCGATATAACGCGTGCGTAGTGGCGGGCCGAGCCGCCCTGGCCGGACGGCACCCAGGAGCGATCGGCCTGGGTTTGAGTTCGGCGGAGCACCGCGAATCGAGCGAGCAGCTGGTCCAGCGAGGTGTGGCGCTGAGGGGGTGTCTGCGGAGACGGGCTCAGTGGCTTGATCTGCGAAGCGCCACGCGTCTGGTGGCTGTGACGGAGCAGCCCGAGCGCTAGCCCGACGATCGCAATGGTCACGAGCGCGCCGATGATCGAGATCACGCCGGTGAAGCTCGGCGGCCCGTATCGGTTGATCGGCCTGCTGATCGCTGGGGCTGCCAGGCGCCCGCGCGTCTGGCAGCTGGCGTTGCGCTCCACGGCGTCGAGCAGGTGTCGCTCGATGCGGTCAAAGTAGTCGCTCATGAAGAGTCCTCCTTTGCATGCTCGCGCAGCCACGAGAGTGCTCGACTCACGCGCTGGCGCACTGTCTGTTCAGAGCTCCCGACGCTCGCGGCGATCTCCCGGTAACCGCGCTCCTCGATCACGCGCGCTCGGAGCGCCGTGCGCTGCGCCTCGGGGAGTCGATCAATCAGCTCCAGAACCTGGCCGGTTTGCCCAATCAGTTCGTCGACGCGTTCCAAGTCACCGTCTTCAAGCGGCTCCCGCGGGATCCCCAACCGCCGCCGCGCACGCTCCTCGGCACGTCCTCGGCGCCTGCTGTCCCGTGCTTTGTGCCGCGCGATCCCGCACAGCCACGGGACGGCGGTCGGATGAGCCGGCCGATACCGCGACGCCGCCAGCAAAGCTGCGGCGAACACCTCGGCGGCGAGGTCGGCCGCCAACTCACGATCTCCCGTCTCCGCAAGCAAGACTGAGAGAACGACAGCCAGATGCCGGCGGTAGAACACAGCGAATGCGTCCCGGTCGCCCCTCCCGCTCGCCGCCAGCAACGTCGCGTCATCGTGTCTGAAATCGGGCACCTACACGAACATCGAACCAGACCGCCGCCGCGTGACAAACCTGTGATCGGCGACCAGACGACACACGCTCGGCAATCAGCGAGACGAACGGAGTTCCCCGACGGGTTGCCGGTCCCGACGTACCGCCGTGGACTCTCGGAGACGCCCCGGTCACAGATTTCATGCGCCGGGGCTTAAGAAGGTTGTGAGACGCGCTGCGAGAACCGACGCGGAGTTGCTTTCGGCGACGCGCCACGATTCGGCGGCGTTCGCGCTGTTCTACGACCGGTACGAAGCGGCCGTCGTGGGCTACTTCGTCCGCCGGACCAGAGACGTAGAGCTCGCCGCCGATCTGACTGCCGAGGTATTCGCTGCAGCTCTGACCGCCGCGGACACGTACGAGCCCTCGGCGCCCACGGCAGCACCGTGGCTGTTCACGATCGCGCACCACACCCTGGCACGTAGCGTCCGCCGTGGACGGGTCGAGGCTCGCGCTCGGCAACTGATCGGCGTACGTGAGGCGTTCGAGCTGGAGCCAGGGCAAGCCGAGTTGGTTCAGGAAGCCCTGGCCGCCTCCGACTGGGTAGCCGGGGTGCTTGAAGGACTTCCCGCCGAGCAGCGCGACGCGGTTCGTGCGCGGATCCTGGATGAATTGCCCTATCCGGAGATCGCGAAGCGAATGGAGACCTCCGAGCTGGTCGTCCGCAAACGCGTAAGCCGTGGTCTGGCCTCCCTACGACAGCGACTGGATAAGACTTCATGACACTGCTGCCACAAGTCCGCAACCAACTTGACGCCGCCGCTCACCGCAAGGCAAGCTCCAGCCTAACCTTCTCGGGGGAACCGGCATCACATGGCGGGCCGACATCCGGTGTGCCCCAGTCACGGTCGCGCATTCCCCTCGCCCCGCGTAAGCGGGCCAGTCGCATACCGATGCGAGCGATCGGCCCGCTGTTGCTCGTTCTGTGCTCTCTGGCGGTCGTCGCCGGCGCGTTGGTTTTGTTGCATGCCCGTAGTCGACCGGCGCGGGAAGCAGCAGGAGGCCCATCCACCGCGGCGGCCGCTCCGGTCGCGCAGCCGCTGCTTAGAACACTCGGTGTACTTCGCCGAGCGCAAACGAAAGCCGATCTAGACCCTGACCTATTGAAGATCGTCACCCGGCGCGCAGGCCTGCGGCGTGCTCTCGGCACACCGGACGTTCCGCTCATCAGGCTGGCGACCGTCACACCGTGGGGCAGCAAGGTCTTCCTCGTGCCGCTCAAGCCACTCACCACGACCGAAATCGACAAGCTCCCCCCGGCTCTACGCCAAGTCGCCTCCCGGGAGCTGGGCCATCAAGGAAACGCAGAAACGCTTAGCGAGATCCAGCTCACAGGCGACGGCGGCGGCGGCGGCTGCTGCGCGACCGCCGGCGACCTCGAGCACTACGGACAGGGATCATGGGGCGGATCATCGTCATCAGGACCTACCCACGCGGTCCTGGTCGTCCCCGACGGTGTCGAACGAGTCATGCTCCTCCTGCCTCGTATCGTCCGCGGCGGCCGGGCGTACAAGCACTCCCTCGCCGTCACGGCCCTGGTCCACAACAACGTCGCAGCCTTCCAGATCGACCGCGCGGTCGATGACCCATTCCAATACATGACCTGGTACGGCCCGACTGGAAAGATCATCAAGCGATTCGGCGACCGCAGCACACCCTCCGCCCCGAGCGGCTCGTCTCCCCCACAACGCTCCAGCTGACCGATTCCGCGATCCAGATCCCAACCACTCCGGCGATCCCGTCTGGGAACCCGGGTTCCTGATAGCGGAGTTCTTGGCCAGGGATTCACAATCCGATCCTTCGAGAGCGGCGACCGCGACGGTGGCGAATCGGGTCAGCGGATCGTGACTGTTGCGGACCCGAACGGCGGGTATGGACGGCCGTAAGGGTCGAGCACGGCGATGGTGACGCGGTATGTGCCAGGCGCAGCCCGCCCTAAAGGCGCTCGCAGGTCTCCCGCGTCGAACGGTGAGAGACAACAAATCGCCGGAAGCGGGCCCAATTCATGAGGGTGGTCCTCTACTTGTGGTGGCTGGCGAGTGCGCGGTGGATGACACTAGAGCAGTTGGTGTACTTCCTGACGGCGGTCGGCATCGCGGCGAGCGCGTCGCGCAGCTGCTGGTTGGTGTATGGGCGGGTTAGATGCGCGTGCGACAGGCAATCGTTGAGCACTAGGCTGTGGCGTTCGGTCGGCGTGGGGGTGAGCGCTGTCTGGGTGGGGTTTCCGCGGCGGATGGGTCGGGTGATCCGGTTGAGGTTCGTGGCGCTGCCGGCGTGGCTGAGGATCTGGCCGTTATGGCCGTAGAGCGTCACGACGCTTGGTCGGTCACAGGACGCGCGCGTTGGAATCGTCGCCACGGCGGTGTTTTCGTGGACGGGGATGTTGACGGTGAGCGGTGCTTTGTAGACATACCCGTAGGCGTCCTGGCGGGGGAACTGCCAGCGGATCTGAGCGACCTGGTTGGGCACGATGTTCCAGTACGTGGATACCCCGCACCCCTGTCGTCCGGCGCGCGCTTCGATGTAAGCGTATTTAGCCGCGTAGCTTCCCCCCGGATCCAGGACGGGCTGACCGTCGGTCCATTTGCCGTTGGGCTGGACGATGATCAACCTGAGACTGACAGATTCGTCCCGGCTTTTGGCGAGGCGCTCGTCGAGGCCCTTGGGCGCGCCGCCTGGTAGAAACTCGCTGGGGTGATAGACGGCAAGGAACACCTCGCGGCCATCGGGCAGCGTTTGGGTGTACCGCGTCAGGCTCGGGATCGCCCCGTGCAGGATTGATTCGAAGCCCGGTCCCAGGCCGCCGAGTCTCACCGCCCGGCCGAGGACCGCCGGCAGGGACCGGTCCTTCACTGTCTGGGGCCGACTAAACACAGCGAATTGCGACGCGGCGAACCGCGCGATGCTCTGCGTGCTCGTTGCGCCTCGAGTTGGGCCAGCGGGCTGTGTGTGGCGGCCGGTCGTGATCACGACCGCCGCGACGGTAAAGGCCACGATCACAGACAGGGCGACCGGGAGTCCACCTGTCGCTCGTCGCGCTCGTCCGCGCGTCGCACTCGTTCTGTCTGGCAGCGCGGCGGGGGCATCGTCGAGACGACGGAGCACCGGCTCGATCGGCAGGATCGGCAGGTCCTCGGGGACCGGGTTCTCCCGCCGAAGGCGATCCATCAGATCATTGCTCATCACATGACCTCCAGGGACGACTGATCGCCCGCTCGTTGCTCTGCCGTTTCCTGGCCGGCTAACGCTCGCGCCAGGCGTCGGCGCGCTCTGTGCAGCCGCAGTGAGAACAGGCTGGCGCTGATCCCCAGCACCTGCGCTGCCCGAGCGCGATCCAGCCCATCCCAGGCGACCAGCCGCAGCAGCTCTTGGTCACGCTCGCTCAAGGAAGCCAGCGCGCCCAGCAGCCCGGATTCGCTCGCTCCCCGCTCCGGGCCAGGATCGACCTCAACCACGGCCGTGGCGACCAGACGTTCGTGAAGTGCCTGGCGCCGGGCTTCCCCCCGCCGCCGATTGGCGATGACGCCCCGCGCGATCCCGAGTAGCCACGTGACCTCATCCTCCGGCGCCTCGCTGAGGCGGCGCCAAGCGGTCACGAACACGTCCGACACGACATCATCGGCCGTTGCGGGCGACACGCGCCGATGCACGAAGCTGCGAACCGCGCCGCAGTGCGCTCCATACAGCGCCTCAAACCGAACCCGCGCGTCCACTCTAAAAGAGTAGGAGTCCGGCACTCATCCAAACATTTCACCCCGAACAGAATCGGGCTGAGCGGAACGCTCGTTTGCTGCCGGACATTCGCAGATCGCGCCCGTGGCCTGGCGGCGTCGCTTGTGGACCCGAAAGCCCCGACTGATCCGCAAGGACCGACGTTCGCTACCTCTCGCCAACGGCCGAGCCTGCGACCCGCGTCCAACCGTCCGATAGACCTTCGATCACCGCACGCCGGTGCGAGTCCTCAGAGCAAGCGCGTCCAGGGTTTGGCTCGAGTCGCTTCTTGTTTTGCGGACGGGGTCGATAAGGAGGTTGTGGCGTTGCGGGAAGGCGCGGATCTAGTGGCGGGGATGGATGAATCCTGGATTGCGGGTGCCGTGGCGGCCCTGGAAGAGATCCAGGCCTTGTTCGATAACGCCCGCAATGCCGAGTCTGTCGCGCGGTGCGAGGAGGTCGTGCAGCGATTGGCGGATGTCTCTGACCCGCTGGTCCGTGAGCGTGTCGCGTACGCGCTTCTTTTTGAGGGATTGAGCCTGGCCAACCTGGGGCGCAGCGACGAGGCGATCCGCGTCTACGAGGAACTGATCGGTCGCTACGGCAGTTCTGCGGATCAGAAGACGCGCCGGCATGTGGCTTGGGCGTTCAACAATCGAGCGTTCACGTTGAAGGAGCTGGGCCGCCGCGAGGAGTCGCTCGCGGGTTATCGCGAGCTGATCGAGCGGTTTCGCGATGACCGCGAGCCTGAGGTGCGCGAGCGGGTGAGCTGGGCGCTGTGGCACCAGGCGGGCTTGCTTGAGGACCTATCGCGGTCTCGGGAGGCGGACATCGTTCGCGACGAGCTGATTGAGCGCCGCGACGAAGGGCTCAACCTCGAGCTCGATCGGAACATCGCATGGTGTCTGCAGCGTCGCGCTTGGAACCTCCGGCGGGCCGGAGCTAGCGAGCAGGCACTCGAGGCGTATCAGGAGCTGGCAGCCCGGTTCCGCGACGCGAACGACGCCTGGCTGCGTTGCCGTGTTGCTGGCAGCATGGCTGACCAGGCGGCGATCCTGCGTGAGCTCGGACGGATCGACGACGCTATGTCGATCTACGACGAGTCGCTTGGCGTACTGGCGGCAGGGACCGAAGCGCAGCTCCGCGAGACGGCCGTGATCGTGCTACTGGGCAAGGGTGATCTGCTGTGGCGCGCGAACCGCCCTGAGGAGGCGATCGTTGTCTATGACGGCGCGGCAGCGGCCTATTGTGAGGCGAGGGCGGCTGGTGCCGGCACCGAGGCGGCATGGGCCGCGATTGCCGCCGTCTTTAACAAGGTCAGCCGGCTGTGCGCTCTGGACCGAAGCGCGGAGGCAGAACAAGCCCGAGATCAGCTCAGCGCAATTCTCGGCGACGTTCGCGAGCCGGGCTCGGGAGCGCCGCACTCAGGAGCGCCCGCGATCTCAGAGCGCGAACTCGCGGCCACTCTCGCCCAGGTGATGAACGGCGGAGAGTGCTGGCGGTGGTTCGAGACGATAGACGAGGAGCCTCCAACGGACACCATGGCTCAACGGGCCACCGAGCTTTACCGGCTTACTCAGCCGTGGGCGCTCGCCGACGTGGGCGCAGAGGGCGACGCGGCTCAGTTTGTTGCGAGCATGCTCAGAGACATCGCGGACGGCTACGCGATGCTCACACGGCCGCTCACCTCCGAGCAGCGGCGTGCTCTGCCACTGCCCCAGCGAGCCGAGAGCAAACGCACGCAACTGATCCGCATGTTCGGGGTCGATGACTGGGCCGCCGAGCACGGCTATCCGCTTCTTCATGCTGAACCAGCAGCCGACGTTGACGACACCCGCAGCCGGGACGAGCAGTCGCACGATGTCGACGGAACGACACAGGATGCGTTCCTGCGGTTCTTCCTTACCTCAGCCTACAGACACGAGCTCGTGGCACTTGCTTGCGACTCGCCGACTGGGCGCCAAGCCCTGAGCGCCTTCGGTCAACATGCGGCCCAGCAAATCGGCGAAGCACGACGTTGGGTGGCTCAGGCGCTCCATATGGCACCGGAGGCGGCCGGTGCTGCCGTCACCGCCCTTCTCGTGGCCCAGGGATTCTTCGCCGCATCACGCGGGGCCATCTCTTCCCGCGCGGAGTTGTTTCCGGACAGAGCCCTCCTCCGCGACGCTCTGCACGAGGCTCACACCTACGACTGGCTTCTCAACCAGAATGCCGAGCTTCCCCACTGGCTCGTGGCGGAGGGCGACTAGCAGCCAGACATCGGTGTGACGTTGGCAGCGGCACCAAGACCCGCTTGGGTCTAAGAGGAACAGTTGGAGGAGTCGACACGGCGTCCGTCGAGCGTTCGGCGAGTGCGACCATGTCGCGGCGCCGAACGCGCCGCCTAACGGACGACAGAGCGTTCGCTCGTCGATCCCGTCTGAGACGAACCCAAGAGGGCGGGTTCGGTGCTCGCTTTTCGCGCGCTGGGACGCAAGCGCTCACCGAACTCTCGTGATTTGCCGCGCGACTCTTCCGCTCCGTGGCGTTCGGTCCCACATGGAGCGGCCCGTCCGAGGCGTAGGCTCCCGCCGGTGAGCGCCATCTTGTGCACGCTGCGCGCCGACCGTGTTGCCGCGCTCGTCGAGGCCGCGTTCGCTATGGCCGCCGCCGTCGAGGTGTTCACCGACGAGGACACTGGCAATGGGGGCTGGGACTCGCCTGGGCAGTAGCGAAGGCGTGATGGAGCAATCCGAAACGTCAGCAACGCCACGTCCGCTGCGCCTCTCCATCCACGTCGACAAGCGCGGCTGGCGCGTCATCGCGCGCCGCCCCGACTTCCGCGCCCGCTTCTGCTGTACCGGGTTCGACACCAAGGAGGCTGCACTGGACTGGTGCCAGGGACTCGGACACCAGGAGCAGCGCCCGGTCTCGGTCCACGTGACGGACGCCGACGAGGAGCATGAGTACCACGCGTTCCCGTACCCAGGCGCCTCCCAAGCCGCCCGTTGACGCGGAGGCTCATCCTTCACGGTCCCGCTAGGAGCATTCAGGGGATGACCTCGGACCAGGCCTGAGCTGACCCCATCCGGTCGCCGCGGGCCATCGCTTGTCCGGTCAGCCTTGGTCAATCGACCCGTCGGGCCGCAGACGGCGCCGTGACCACCACGAAGCGCATCTCGTTGGTGACGCCGCTCTCGATCAGATCAGCCACCAGCTTGTCGGCGTCGACCCGACGTCGCGATTGGATCGCAACATCTAGGGAGTAGCCAGGGACGAGGTCATAGGAGAGTGGCTCGCAGGGCCAATCGAATCTTGGAGCCGCGAGAAACGGCGGATTGGTTCCTGGTCGATAGAACCAGTCGCGATCGGTTTGCGCCGCCGTACTGCGGTTGACATCCGCGGCGTGCCGGAACGCACCCCCGACCGGGTCTTCGGTGTCGGGCTGCGGCGCCCAGCTCAGCAACAGGACCCGCCACGGATCGATCGGGAACCTAACCTCAACGGTGTCCATGAACCCACTTCGGGGTATCGCTTGGATTGGAACGTGCTGTCGGGGCCGGAGTAGTGGGTACCACACGACCGGCTGATCACAGCTTCCAATCAGTGGGTCGTCGAAGTGCACGAGCGTCCAGCACATGCTCATGAGGATCGAGGCGATACGGGGGACATCTTTGAGCATCGCCGCGGCCCGCAGCGGGTTGCCCACGAACTCGGCGAACGCCATCCGTTCAACGCGGTCGCCCCAGCGGCGACGGCGCAGTTCCTCGCTCATAGCGTTCATGGAGGCCATGTCGTACGCGTCTCTCCACGCTGGCCCCCGGACGACATGGATCGCGACGAACTGGGCGAGCTGAGCGCGGTCGTCACGGCCGAAGGGCCACCTTGTCTCGACTTCGCGAAGGATCGGAGCAGCCCCGTCTTCGGTTTTCTGGAGGAGCTTCTCGACGTCGCGCGCGAGATCAGCGTCCGAGCCCCACCAGCCCGGTCTCCAGCCGACCGACGCAACGCGCCGACCTGGCGTGCTATTTGCACCGTTGCTTCCGCGAAGCGCAACGCGGTCCACCAGGGCGAACTGACGAATGTGGCACTGTGATGCCAGATGGATCCTGCGTGGCTTGCCCACCGCCAGCTAAGGATATGTGCCCATCACCACGCTCCATCAGTCGGCCCGGACCGCTGGCTCGCGAGGTAGAGATTGAGCGAGCAGTCCCGACGAGGAGTTGCTCTCCGAAGATCAGAGGACGACGATGGACGCTGCCTCTCGTTCTCGGTTCGCGAGACGGATGCCAGCGGCCTCGACAGCGGAGTTGGAGGCGATCACATGCGCCCGACGAATCGTCGCGTTCGTCGCCGATCAGATCCGCCAGGTTAGTCAACCGCCCCCGACCTGAGGTAGCCCGCAGCTCGTCGGGGTCAGCCGGTCTCTCTGGCATCCTGTCGAGCATGAACGAGTACGTTCGCAACCACATCACGACCTCCCGATATCTCGATGGCTTCACCGACGCCACTGGGCGGCTGATGGCGGTCCGGTTGCGCGGCGCGGGCAAGGGCGCCCCGAGCGTCCCCGACGCGGTCGCGTTCCGCAACAACTTCTGGGGGCGCAGCCGGGAGCTGCGCAGGCAGATGGAGCAGCACCTCGCCCAGCTCGAGGGCGAGGTCGGCGGTCTGCTGGGGGAGCTCTCGCCAAGGTGGCCGCTGCGATTGGGCAGCAACGAGCGGGTCAAGCTTGCGCGGTTTCTCGCGCTGCACGCGTTGCGCACGCCTGGATGGAGAAGGCTCGTGCCGATGCTCGGCGAGCGCGTCATCAATGAGGACCCGGAGTATCTCTCGCAGCGGTTCAACCGTTCCGTAGCAGACATGTCGTCGGAGGCCAACTCGGACGACTGGCTGGCCGAGACCCTCAAGGCGCAGGTGCCGCTGCTGGGGAACGTGCTCGCTGCGATGCACTGGTCGCTCGTCGAGTTCGCGGAGCCGGCGCTGATCACGAGCGATCAGCCGCTGGTCGCCATTCCGTTTGACGAGGCGGGCGCCGACGAGACAGTTCCACCGCTGCCCGCGGCCGGGCTTCTGCATACGCTCGAGTACCGGTTCGCCGTCGATCCGCGGCGGCTGCTCGTCCTGACGTGGATCGACTCACATGAGCCAGCGGCGCCGAGCCGAGGCACCCCGTGGATCGCAGCGACGGCGAACCGAAGCGCCCGCGCTCAGGCCGACGCGGAATGGTTCCATCACCGAGCGATCGTCCCGCTGTTCGTCGCGCCTCCGTTCGTACCTGCCGCCGGGGACTACGAGCCGTTGTCGCCGCGAATTCTCCCGTACTACTCCACCTACCGAGCACTCGTCTCGCAGCGGCGGCGCGCCACTGTCAGCCGGACGCGCGACGCGATCCGAGCTGAGTTATCGACCCCGCGCCGCGCCGCGTCGTAGCGGAGAGCTCGCGCCTCTCGCTTGGCAAGAGCGGCCGTCCGGCGGCAGGGACGGTGGACCGCTCTCTCTCGCCAAAGCATCTTCGCACTGGCGCTGTTAGCCGCCTTCGAGTAAGCAGATACGCACGGACCCGGTCGGCGTCAGCACTGGCCTTCACAGCCGAGCAGCAGCCAGCCGATGCTCAAGGGTTGGTCGTCTCGAAAACGCTTCGTCAATTGAGACGGGCTCGGGCCTGGCGCCGGCCGGGTTGGCCACCGCCGGCTGGGTCGCTCGCCGATCGTCCAGCGGGCACGCAGTTCTGGGGAAAAAGGATGCGTGTCCATCGGTTTCAAGCCGGCGAGCAACGCTGAGCACTTTGGTGGGGGTTTTCGTCGTCCTTTAGGCTGGTGTGGCTTTGACGGCGTTGTGGCGTAACGACGGCTCTGGCTGGGGTCTGCTTGCGACCGCTGGCTTCGCTGACGAAGCGGCGCTGCACAGCTTGGTCGAAGAAGCTCCTCAACTCCTCCCATTGTCCGGGGCGCCGCAGTTGGTGGTGGTTGGCCGGGAAGTTGCGCTCGGTGGCGGCTATGCAGACCTCGTGGCCGTCGAGGCGGTTGGGCGCTTGGCGGTGATCGAGGTCAAGCTTGCGCGCAATTCGGAGGCGCGACGTGCGGTGGTCGCGCAAGTGCTTACGTATGCGGCGTACCTTCATGGGATCGATGTCGCCACGCTCGAGCGGGATGTCCTCGGGCGCGAGCTTCGCGATCGTGGCTATGACAGCCTCGCCGGCGCGATTGCGGCAAACGACCAAGAGGGTGCGCTCGACTCTGAGGAGTTCGCCGCCGCACTGGCCGCCAACCTGGCGAGTGGCGCGTTCAGACGGTGTTGGTGCTCGACGACGCGCCCCCCGAGCTTGTGCGCTTGGTCGGCTACCTCGAGGCAGTCGCTGGGCAACTCGTGATTGATCTCGTCACGGTCACGCCGTATGACATCGACGGAACGCGAATCATGGTTCCTCAGCGCGTCGATCCGGAGCGCGTCTACACCGCCGAGCCGCCGCGACCAGTTGAGGCGAAGGTCTCGACCGTTCCGACCACCGCAGGTGCAGCCGAGTTCTTGGCGTCCATTGACGCCGCACCTTCCGAGCAGCGCGCTGAGCTTCGTCGCCTCGCCGACTGGGCGATCTCGCTCGAGGAGGAGGGGCTCGTGCGACTTCTAACAGGCCATGGGAAGGGGCGGATGACGCTGCTCCCCCGCTTGTATGGCGACGACGTCGGGCTGATCACCATCTGGAACGACAATGGTCCCTACGTCTCGGTCTGGCGGACCGTGTTTGAGCGGCGAGCAGCCGAGGAAATCCCGGCCGTCGAAGCCGCGATCGGGACGCGCATCGGGACGGGAAACACGATTCGGTCGATCAGCGACGAGGCGCTGCAGGCGCTGCACCGCGCATATCGAACCGCCGCCGAGGCTGTCGGCCGGCCACCTGCGCGGTGACGAGGCGCCCTTGGGATCAGCGGTACGTTGGTGCTCGGTAAGCATCAAGGCGCGGCGGAGCGGATTGCGCTCGAGAACCGCGACTCACGGCGACCAAGAGAACGAATTAGCGGGAGCCTCACACACTCTTGCCGCGGGTATCCGCCGGTCGGACGTTGGCTTCGCCAAAGCGGGGCTAGCGCGATAAAGCTACGCGACATTGCGATTCGTCCCTATCCAGCGGTGCGCGCGTCGCAGCGCGCCTTCGGATCCATCCGGCCATGAGCGAGCGAGCGGTTCGCTCGCGCGTTCGCCGTGCGTGGACCGTCCCGGTTGAGGTTGGATCACCGCGAGCCGCGGCCCGCCCGGCTCGCCTTCGGTCCTAGCTGAGGGTAACGGTGGCTCGCTTAATCACGCTTCCGTTAGTCGCCACCGCGAGCTTGGCATGCAGGCTCTTGAACAGACCCAGCAGAGTCCGGCCGAGCTTGTTGAGCGTGATCGAGACTCGCCGCTGGCTACCTCCAGAGATCGAAAACGTGCGCTTGCCGATGATCACCGTCCTGCTCGTCGCGGTGCTCGCAACGCCATCGGTGCGGAGGCCCTCCACCTCGGTGAGGGTCGCGATATCTCTGCACGTTTGATGGGCCGTCCCGGCGCATTTCGCGACCAACGAGACGGCCGCCCGCTTCACCCGGATACCCCCGATGCTCGAAGTTGGCGGAGTGGTGGTAGTCGTAGTCGGGGTAGTCGTAGTCGGGGTCGTCGTAGTCGTCGTGATAGTTGTTGTTGTCGTCGTGGTCTCCGTCGGCTGGACGTCGGCATCAAACAGGAGTTCTTGACTCGGGGCGGGCGCCCCCGGGTTGACTATCGACCCGTCGGCCGGTGAAGGGAAGACCGACTCGAAGGTGGCGCCGCTGGTACTGGCGATGCCTACCTTGCTTCCTACCGCGAGATCGAGGGCTATGTAATCGCCCGCTTGGACGGGCATCGAGACGGGAAACGTCGAGACTGTGTCGCTGTAGCTGAGGGTCACAGGGTTGCTTGAGGCGACTACAAGGAATCCACCCGTTGTCGGGCGCATGATCCTGAGCCGGAAGGTCCCCGCCGAATCGCGGATCCGCCACTGAGTGATCGTGCCGTCGCTTGGCGAGGTGAGGGTGGCACCTGGAAGCGCGGTCTGCAACAGGGTGCAGGTACTGGATCCGCAGAAGCTGTAATCCGCACCTGAGCTCCCCAAGTTGCTACCGATCGTTGTTGGCGTTGATTGCGCATCGACTTGGGAACCGCCCGTCGGCATTCCGAGGAGAAGCGCCGCTACCGCAGCAGCCGCGCCGAAAGGCATGTAACGAGCTGTCCGCATAGCTCTGTGTCCTCAATCTGGTCGCCCGAGGGACCCACGCTAGTTGGTCGCAGTCGACCATGCAACCCGGCGAAGCGGTACCCGTGCGGTCCAGCTCGGGTCGTACACCTCGACCGCCGACGTCGGCGACGGGCCGCCCGCACGTCAGCCCCTGCCGGAATCGAGCTGGCGTGCGCTGGAGTCCAAGACATTCGCACCGGACAGCCAGCGTTGTGAGCCCATGGGCGGTCACCCAGAGCTCGAGGACGCGCCGGATCGCGCTGAGCGCCGTCCAGTATTCGGAGATCGGCGCGCACACGGGCGACTGACGAAGCGCCGCGCGGCGAGGCAGGAACTTCAGCGCGTTCTGGACGTGGATGATTGGTACGTGCAGGCAGGCGGATCGGCCAGGGTGTGAGCTGATCGTCGGACGCGGCGGCAAGCCGGATGTGCTGGTGGTCGTGCGCCGTCGCCGGGAGCCGTCGACGGTGGTTCCCGCCGGTGCCGGTTAGCTGATCGGCCGCAGGCGCGCCAGGCGTGCGTGCAGCTCGTAGGGCTTGCCGGGCTCGCGGTCGAATACGAGGGTGACTGCTGGCCCGTCGGCGGCGGTGACCGTGGCGGAGCCGCGGGTGGGATGCTCCACGCGATCGTCGACGGAAGGCTCGTATCGCTCCTGAGCGGCGGGTGTGGCGTGCGGCAGTGCTGGGGGTTGCGGCGGTTGGGGTGCCGTAGTGGGGGACGGGCCGGTGACGATCCCGGCGCCGGCGTCGGGTGCGCTCCGGCCGGGTATGGTTGCGTGGTCGGGGGTGTGGTTGTGGTGTTCGCACGAGGTGCGCGGGAGCTCCTGAAGGAACCGTGAGGGCTGGGCGGTAATGACCTTGCCGTAGAGCACCCGTTTGCGGGCGTGGGTGATGTGAAGCTCTGCTTGGGCGCGGGTAATCCCGACGTAGCAGAGGCGGCGCTCCTCCTCGATCTCCTCCGGGTCTGCGCGCAGCGCATGGTCGTGGGGAAACAGCTTCTCCTCGAGGCCCGCGAGGATCACGACGGGATATTCGAGTCCTTTGCTGGCGTGCAGCGTCATGAGGGTCACGTGGTCGCGCTCCGAGTCGAGGGCGTCGGTGTCGCCGGCGAGTGACATCGCCTCGAGGAAGTTGTTGAGCGTGCCGCCGTCGGGGTACTTGGCGTCGTAGCCGGCCGCGACGCTGAGAAATTGCAAGAGGTTCTCGCGGCGGTTGTTCATGCGCTCGTCGTCGGTCTCGTCGGGTACCAGGCCGGTGCGCTCTTAGAGGCGCTCGAGCAGGTTGGCGACGCCGGGATGCTCCTGGGTGTAGGCGAGGAGGTCGTCGATCAGCTCGAGGAACGCAAGCAGGCTGGCGCTGCGCGCGTTGCCGAGCGTGCGGGCGGCCACCCGGGCGGCGGCGAGTAGCGCCGTCCCGGTTTCGGCGGCGATGATCCGGATGCTGTTGAGCGCGGCGTCGCCGAGGTGGCGCCTGGGGACGTTCAAGATGCGCGCGAATGCTTCGTCGTCGGCTGGGTTGGACAACAGGCGCAGGTAGGCGATGGCGTCTTTGATCTCGGCGCGCTCGTGGAACCGCAGCGCGCCCGGCATCTGGTAGGCGATGCCGTCGGCGGTGAGGGCCTCCTCGAGGGGCTGCGACTGACTGTTGGTCCGGTAGAGGATCGCGACGTCGGCGAGTGCGCCGCCGGCGTCGCGGTGCTCGCGGGCGATGTGGACGGCTAGGGCGGCCTCGTCGTCTGAGGTGGCGAGCTCGTGTACTTGGATGGGCGTGCCGCCGGCCTTGTCGGTCCCCAGCGTCTTGGGGCGCCGTTGGGTGTTGTTGGCGATGACGGCGTTGGCGGCGGCGAGGATGGCCGCGGTGGAGCGGTAGTTCTGTTCGAGCTTGATGACGGCGGCGTCGGGGAAGTCGGTCTCGAAGCTGAGGATGTTGCGGATGTCGGCGCCACGGAAGCTGTAGACGGCCTGATCGACGTCGCCGACCGCGGTGAGGTTGCGCTCCGGGCCGACGAGGCGCTTGAGGAGCTCGTATTGCGCGTGGTTGGTGTCCTGGTACTCGTCGACGAGCACGTGGGCGAACCGCTGGCGGTACTGCTCGGCGACCTCGGGGTGCTGGGTCAGCAGCCGGTGCGCGGCGAGCAGGAGGTCGTCGAAGTCAAGCGCGTTGGCTCGCCGCAGCTCGGCGTCGTAGGCGCGCCACACCTGCGCGGTCGCGTCCGCAAGGTCGGGTTGCGGCCGTTGCGAGAGCCATCGCTCAACGCTGAGCATCTGGTTCTTGGCGGCGGAGATGGTGGCCTGCAGGCCGCGCGCCCCGGCCCTGGGCTGTTCGCTGTCTTCGCCTGCGGTCGCGGCGAGGAGGCGTTTGATGACTCGGACGCTGTCGGCGCTGTCGTAGATAGTGAAGTTCGGGCTGTAGCCGAGCGCGTGGCCTTCGCGGCGAAGGATGCGCGCGCACGCGGCGTGGAAGGTCATGACCCACAGCCCCCGGCCGGATTGGCCGGTGAGGGTGCCGGTACGCGAGCGCATCTCGTCGGCTGCCTTGTTGGTGAATGTGATCGCGAGGACATGGTGCGGCTTGGCGCGGCGGGTGGCGAGCAGCCAGGCGATGCGGTGGGTGAGCACGCGGGTCTTGCCAGAGCCGGCGCCGGCGAGGACGAGCAGCGGCCCGCCCGGGTGCTGCACCGCGGCGCGCTGCTGCGGGTTCATCCCGGCAAGAATCTCGCCGGCGTGGCTGCGCGCGGTGGGGTGCGGTGGGGGAGGCCCGCCCGGGCGCTCGAGGTCCGGCTTAGGCATCGGCGCGGGTGAAGTCGTCGACGGTCGTTTGGCTGCCCGCACGGATGGCCGCATCTACTTCCAGCTCGAGCTGCGCGGTGGGGATTGGTGGGCACATCTCGTCAAACGACGGCGGCTCGGGCGGCGCGGGGACGAACAGCTGCTCTTGCCCGGCCAGGGGTTCCGGGGCGAGACGCGGTAGACCGCGAGCGGCGATCATCGGCCCGTTGTCGTGTGCGTGATGGTGTGGGCCGCGATGACGGCGACGCTGCTCGGGCCGGCGAGCACTGCGATCGCGGCGATGAGCAGCGCGAGCGCGGCCGTGACGGGCAGGACGCGCGGCAGGCGGGTCGCGAGCGTCACCGCGGCGAAGGCGGCGGTGATCAGCGCGAGGCGGCCGCCGAGCTCGGCGTAGACGACCGTAAACGCGACGGCGATGGCAAGCAGACAGGAGACGGGGAGCAGGGGCGACGGCGGCGGCTCGAGGTAGTCGCGCTGGTCGGCCGGGGTAAGGAAAGGAAGGCGCATCACGCCACTCCCATGATCTGCGCAGGTACGCCAGCCAGGGCGGCGGTGTCCGGGGCGTCGGCCATCCGCCGCAGCGTCGGGTCCTTGTAGTAGCGGCGCTGCTTGAACAGGGCGGGCGGGTATTGGGTGTGCACGAGGATTCCCTGTTCCTCGCCGAGGCGCTGGAGCGCCTGGGCGGTCTGAATCTCGGGGTTGAATGTCTGGTCGCCGGCGAGCTGGCCGACGAGCCGGTTGACCTCGCTGACGGTTTCGCCGTCGGTGTTTGACCCGAGGTAGATCTTCGCCTGCGATGCGGCGAGGATCTCGCGGGCGGCTTCTGAGCCGTACCGGTCCTGTATCTGTGAGACGGAGTGCCAGACGGTGATGAACCGGCTGTTGGGTAGCGACGCGGACATGATCCGGTTGATGTCTTGCAGCGGCGCGATTTGCGCGGCCTCGTCGAGCGCGAACATCGCCGAGACGGGAAGCTCACGGCGGCGGTTGTACTGCTGGTCGAGGTAGTAGACCATCTCGGAGAGCATCATCACGATGATCGGGGCGAGTTGTTTCTGGTCATCGCGGTCGGCGATGAGGTAAAGGGTGTTGGCGGGCTCAACCCCGTCGGGGCCGTTGCCGAGGACCGCCTCGGGGGTGATGATCCGCCGTCCGGCGTCCTTCGCGCGCCACGTCTCGGCGGTCGCCCGCGCGGCCGGGTTGCCGTACACCTTGAGGAACACGCGAGCGGTTCCGATGAGCCCGTCGAGCTGGCGCTCGTTGTAGGCGAAGGTGCCTTCGAGCTTGGCGATCGCCGCCGCGCACGCCCGCTGGACGGTCGGCTGGTTGGGGTGGGCGCGGCCGACCTGGTCAAGGAGGCTGGTGGCGTCGTTGGGGTCCTTGCGCTCGAGCCAGTCGAAGACGCTGACGATGGACCCGTTGGGCTGCCACGCGGCGGCGTAGATGAGTGGCGCGAGCAGGTTCTCGGCTTCCTCGTTGAAGTAGTCCTGCGAGCCGCCGGTTGAGAGGCTGACCGCCCCGGTGAACCAGCGAGCGA
>Ga0335078_10003413_pt1 | contig 23685 bp, 19 predicted proteins | sample Lox_Sample_32_FD_206711 | JGI IMG/M metagenome (GOLD analysis project Ga0335078, IMG submission 206711) | Soil microbial communities from Loxahatchee National Wildlife Refuge, Florida, United States - Lox_Sample_3.2 | ecosystem: Environmental > Terrestrial > Soil > Wetlands | place: USA... | reverse complement strand
CTCCATTCGGATGTCCGCCGTGACCGCATCGACAACGAGCACCTCCGCCTGTTGCTGGCGTTCTCACTGCGTGAGGACGCCAACTGCGTGGATGTCGGAGCCCATTCCGGAGCGATCCTGCGCGAGATGGTGCGGATCGCTCCTCGCGGGCACCACATCGCCTACGAGCCGCTGCCCGAGTTCGCGGCCCGGCTGACTGCCGAGTTTCCGAGCGTCGACGTCCGCAATGCGGCGGTCTCCAACGAGTCCGGGGAGGCGACCTTCTTCCGGATGGTGGCCGGAGAGATGCAGAGCGGACTCAAGCTGCGCACCGGGACGCCGCCGGAGGCCGCCCAGTCGTATGCCGTCAGGCTCGACAAGCTCGACGACGCCCTCCCAGCCGACTACGTGCCCGCGCTGATCAAGATCGACGTCGAGGGCGGGGAACGCCAGGTTATTGAGGGGGCGATGGAGACGCTCGTCCGCCATGCGCCGGTCGTCGTCTTCGAGCACGGGCCAGGGGCCGAGGAGGAGTACCAGACTACGCCGGAGCAGGTCTTTGATCTGCTCGTCGCCGACGCCGGCATGCGCATATTCGACATCGACGGGATCGGGCCGTACTCACGGTCGCAATTCGTCGAGACCTATCACCTGCCAATCTGGAACTTCGTGGCCCATCGGTGATGCGCCACATGAACGAGACCATAGGCCTCGGTCCATGACCGTCATACGAGCCAAACAACTGCTGGGCGGAGGCCTGCACCATTGTTCCGCCTGGCTTGCCTACGCCACGCGCGCCCAGACCCACCGCCGGCGCAGCTTCGTATTCGATGGAGCGACGTACCGGTATCACGCAGCGCTCTATAACCGGACCTGGGCAAATGAGCGCACGGTGGAAATCCCGATCGTCACGCGCGCCGTGGCCGAGCGGAACGGGGGGCGTGTGCTCGAACTTGGCAACGTCCTTCACCATTACGGCGTCGCCGGTCACACGGTGGTAGACAAGTACGAGGCCGCGCCCGGCGTGCTCAACCGGGACATCCTGGACTTCCGGGACGGCCACGGCTTCGACGTCGTCGTGTCCATCTCGACGCTCGAACACACCGGCTTCGAGGAGGAGGTGCCCGACCCGGACAAGCCCGCCCGCGTAGCCGCGCACCTCGCGAGCCTGCTCGCTCCGGGCGGGACGGCTATCGTCACCTTTCCCTTGGGCTACAACCCAGGTCTTGACGCGCTCGTGGCCTCTCGGCCGGAGATCTTCGGGGAGATCCGCGGACTGCGCCGGGTGTCGGCGGACAACCGCTGGATGGAAGCAGCCGTGACCGACCTGGTCGGCGCTCGGTACGGCTCGCCCTATCCGAACGCCAACGCGCTCGTCGTGGCGAGAATGCGCTCAAGCGTCTGAAGCCGTCGCAATCAACTGCGAGTCACAACGACGAAGACTCTGTTGGTCCAAGGCGACGGCCGATCGGAAAGCTCGAGCTTAGGGCGGTAGGCCAGCCGGATCCGAGCATAGCTCGCGACGGCAGCTACACGGCGCCTATGCCAAGCCATCACGATCCGCTTGAACTGCTCATTTACCTCGAGGAAGTCCCCGTGGAATAAGAATTCAACATGCCCCGCGTATGGCGCCGTGATGTCACGAAGGTTCTCGAGAGTCGGAAGCCCGTTCTGGAGATGCTCCGCGAGCCAAGGGTTGTCTTTACCTGTGAAAGATTGATACCACGCCTGGGTCTCCTGCTCCGCGACGGAATGTTCCGGTGACCCGAGGGGACAACACACGACGGCTCGCTGTCGAGCTACACGGACGACTTCCGTGACGAAGGCACGTCTGGCTTCCGGAGGGACGTGCTCCAGAGCATCCAGGGACGTCGCCGCGTCGAAGGATCCGTCATCGAATGGTAAGGGACCCGGAGAAATGACCAGGTCGGCCGGCTCGCTCACGTTGACTGCTGTCACGCTTGTGCGAGGCAAGAAGCTCCGCAACTGCCCGCGTAGCCCACCAACGTCGATGAGGCTGGCCGGCGAACCCACCAACTGGGCGACGATGAGATGACGCTCCCATGTATCGGGATCGGCGAGAACATGGTGGGCTAACAGTTCGCGCAAGCGCGCCGGATTGAGGTTCCGCAGGCGCAGGAAACGTGACGTCGCAGACATATTGGGTTTGATCAAATGTAGCCACCGGGCGTCCCCAGTGACCGCTTCGATCGCGGAGCGCGGCGAGAATATCAACGCCCTAGCCTAGACCGCGCGGCAGTACACGTACCAGCTCTTGGCCCACAAGCGGTTGCCCAGAGCCTCCACCGGCCGCCGGAGACGCGTCAGCGCGAGCACGCGCCACATCGCAGCCAAGCCCCGATCGACGAAACGATGCTCGAGGATAGCCCCGGTGTGATCGGAGTCGCTCCGCAGCAGGGCGTGCAAGATCCACAACAGCGCCGCCAGGAAGTTGCGGCTCTCCCAGCGGGTCACCTCAAACCCGGTCAGGGCGATCAGCCGGGCGAGCTCCGGCCGGGTGAAGATCCGCTCGTGGGTTGCGTTCTCCGCGTAGCCCGGGTGCAGCCGCCAGAACACCAGCTCCGTGTAGGAGGTCGGGACCGACAGGCACAACATCCCTCCGGGACGCAGGACACGACGTAGCTCGTGCAGCGCCGCCTTCGGATCGGGCACGTGCTCGAGGACCTCGGTCATTACGATCGCCGTCACCTCGCCGTCGCCAAATGGCAGCGTGTCGGCCGAACCGTCGACGACCGCCGATGCTGGATCGATCGGCTGCAACCGTGCAGCGAACCGCTGCCGGAGGTGGGCCACTGGCTCGACGCCTGTGACGTGGAGCCCGGCGCGGGCCATCAGCTCGGCGAGCCCGCCCTCGCCGCAACCGACGTCGACCACACGGCCCCCCGGCTGCACACCCAGCGCGACCAGATCGACGTTGGCGACCCGTGCACCGTCAGCCGACATGGACACCCGCCGGTTCGAGGACTCTTCGGCGCACCGCGTCCACGAAACTCTGCTTGCCGAAGCGCGCCGACCGCGCGACCGCCACATCGCGGAGCGCGGCGACATCCGCCGGATGCGCCATCAGCTCGCGAGTGATCGCCACAAGTTCCGCAATGCTGCACCACAGCCGTCCGCTCCCACCGTCCTGCACGATCTCGAGCTGCCCGCCGAGCCGCACGACAACCGGCACACATCCGTGCGCCATTGCCTCGACCGTGGTGATGCCGAAGTGCTCGTAGCGCTCCGTCAGCATTTCGCCGAAGCCGGCAGCATGCCAGAACAGTGCGGCGCGCCGGTATAGATCAGTCAGCTCATCCGCCGAGGCGTTGGGGTGAAAATACACCGCGGTTCCGCGGGCCCGCTCGCGCAGTTGCTCAACATATGCCCGGGAGGCATCATCGGAATGCACCCCGCCCACGAGATGCAGCTCCCAGCCCTCCGCCACCGGATCCGCGTCCAAGGCCCGCCAGGCGTCGATCAGCACGTCGTGTTTCTTATTGTTGGCGTCCATCCGCGGGAAGAACCGCCCCACGGCGATGATCTTGCGCTCCTTGAGCGACGGGTCGACTGCGGGCGGGAGGTCGACCGGCGGGGCGATGACGACCGGATCCGGCACGTCCAGGCGCTGCCGGATCTCGACGGCCACGAACTCCGAATAACAGAGGATGTCGTCGTACGACGACAGGCGGCATCGGCGCTCGAACGCCCGGGTCGCGTCCACCCAGCCTGAGCCTTCGTGCAGCCGGGTGAATGGAAACTGGATGATTGCCGCCGCCCGTGCCGCGAGGGAGAGCGGCGGGATGTGGTTGGCCAGCGTGATGAGCAAGTCGGCCCCCGCGCTCAGCGGGGTCGCCGTCAGCGGACCGCCCTGCCGCCAGCGCAGCCGCCGAGGATCGACGGCGAGCTTCAGCCGCCGCCACCGCTCCAATTCGGGCTTGCGTGGGCTCAGGATGACGACGTCATGGGCGGCGGAATTGACAACGTCCTCCAGGATGGTAAGGAGCACCTTCTCTCCTCCGCCGAGGATCTCAAGGTATGGGTCGTAGAACACCACGCGTGCCATCGTGCCCTCGGTTTGCTAGCCCAGCGCCTAAACCTGCTGCTGCACGAGCTGTTCGAGCGCCGCGTATTCCTGGGTGATCCGGCCCTGCTGCTGTAGCTCCCACAACATCACCAACGTGCAGAAAAGTCCGAATGGCTGATAGAAGCTCTCGATCAGGCCCGGCATCCCGTCCCGCCAGCCGGCTCGGCGGATCATGCGTCGGCCGAATTCCAGCCCGAGGACCCTTAGCACTGTTAATGCAGTGACCTTCGGGGCGCCCTGAGCGTTACGCTTCGCGGCATCGAGTGACCCGTAGATGACTGTCTTCCGGAGGTTGTCTTCTATGGAGCGGTGCGAGAAGTGCCACCGTTCCCCATCGAGCCAACCCTCCCGAGATGGCGGTATATCGAGCCGCTCGTGAACCTCGCCGGTGTGCAGCGCATGGTCGCGGCGCACAATCTTGATGTGGCTTTCACGCTCCCACCCGCCATGATCCATCCGCCGTCCCCAGAAGAAACTCACGGTCGGGCTGCGAAACGCCCAGAGGCCCGTGCCGCGCCGAACCTGAGCCAAGAACTGGTTTGCCAGTCTCGGGGTGACCCGTTCGTCACCATCGCAGAACACTATCCATTCACCTGTTGCGTGGCGCACGCCAACGTTCTTGAGTTCACCGAACCCGGTAAATGGGACCACGTGGACGTGGTCGGTGTGCCGCAGGGCCAACTCTCGGGTTGCGTCCGTGGTGCGGTCATCGATGACGACAATGATCTCATCGCAGAAGCTCACGGTCCGCAGCGCGCCTTCGATCATCGCCGCCTCGTCGCGCACGGCAAGAACGGCGGACACCTTCATCGGCCAGGGCGCGGGCGCAGGAACGGATCGGGCAAAGGGATGTGCTCGAGTATCGCGCTCGGCACCGCGCCGAGCAGCAGGAGGGCCCCAGCGTACAGGACGGCTCCGACCGCGCTCCCGACGAGCGCGATGGCTAACGGCGCCGAGTGCAGGTCTGCAGCGAACTTGACCACCGCCAGCGCGGCAAACACGAGCGCCGCGACGAGGATCCGTCCGTGCTTCGGCGACATCGGCGGCCCGGCGACGCTGACGTAATACGTTCGGATGAGGCCGAACCCCACGATCTCCGACACCACGACCGCAATCGCCGCGCCATCGACGCCGAGCGGAGGGATGAGGGCGAGATTGGCGACGAGATTGACGACCAGCGGCCCCAAGGACAGCCATAGCAGCATCCGTTGGCGCCCGAGGGCCACCAGTGCGCCGCCGTAGACCCCGTTGAGATATGAGATGGCGAGCGCCGCGGACAGGATGGCCAGCACCGATGCAGCCTGGCGGAACTCCTCACCGCCGAGCACCACAACGATCTCGCGGCTGAAGATGGCCATCAGGGCCGCCATCGCCAAGGCGGCAGGCTCCAGCCCACTCAAGGCAAGGCCGACGGTGGCGGCCAGTCGTGGGCGGTCGTTCTCACTTCGGACGATGGTCGGGAAAAGCGCGAGCATTACGTAGCCGGGCAGCACCATCAAGCCCTCGAGCACCCGGTAGGCCAGTCCGTACAAGGCAACGTCCACATCGCCCTTCAGCCACGACAGCAGCAGCACATCGAGCCGGAAGTAGAGGTAGTTGAGAAGGAGAGTACCCCCGAGAGGCAGCGCCAAGACGACGAGGCGTAGCCCGCCCCGTCGTCCGGGCCGCATGCGCGCACCGGCGCGCAATGCGAACCCGGCCATCACAAGCGCCTGCGCCACGTAGGAGGCCCCGATGGCAATCACGACGGCGTGGTATCCCAGCCCCGCCACGACGGCGATCGCCGTGAACGCCGCCATCGCCACCGACAGGGTTATGTCTCCCGCGGCGATCAGATAACCACGCCGGCGGGCGGTGAAGAACGCGCGCGAGACCCCTGTCAGCGGCGCCACCAGCACCTGCACCAGGAGGATGACGATTGCCTCGCGAACGGCCGCGTTTCCAGGGCCGCCGTAGATCACGCTCATCAGCCCGAGCCCGAGGCTGATCGCGCCCACCGCCAGCAGGAAGCCGATTCCCAGCGCGGTTCCAAGTACGTGGTGCTCATTCTCGGGATCGCGCGAGACCTCCCGGGTGACAACCGTTGAGAGCCCGAGGTCGGTCATGACCGCGAACAGGGCCGCGTATGCCATGCCGGTTGTAAGGGCGCCGAAGGGACGCAGCCCTAGGTACCGCGAGGCCAGCCCCACGGTGACGATCCCAGCGATCAACGTCAGGACCCGACCGCCCGTCAGCGCCACCGTTGTGACAGCTACGCCGCGGCCGGGGCTCCCTGACGGCGGAACCTTCTCGCGCCGCCCGGTTCCCAGATCAGTCGCCATCTGCCCTGAGCCATGCGGAGACCCGGCGCTCAAGCCGGGCGGCGCGCGTGGGGCCCAGAACCGATCGCGCTGCATCGGCCAGGGTGAAGCGCACCACGATCGATACCGCAGCGGCGGTGGCCACCGTCAGGCGCCCGGCGACCGGCAGGCGTGGGAACAACGGAGGCCCGATGATGATCGCGCGCCACAACCGCCCCGCGACGAACAGGTGGTGGCGCTGGGCGGGCAGCCCGGTAAGCCCGAAGCTCTGGGCGAGCTTGACGCCGTCCTGACTCAGGCCTTCGGCCGACCGGTGGATGTGCACGTCTGTCAGTGTCCGCACCGAGGCGCGTGCGGCCATCGCTCCAACGAGCAGCCAATCCCCGCCCACCTCATCGCGAAAACCGACGGCGGCCAGATCCCGCCGACGGGCGACGCCGAACAGGGCGCCGTTCATGGTGACTCCGGTGTAATAGCGCAGCACTCGCACACCGGCGCGGGTTGACCGTAGCTGGGTAGGGCGCTCGGTGGCGACCCGCGCGCCGTCCCGGTAATAGCTGGCCAGACCGCACACCAGCCCAGCGCCAGGGTCGCCGCGCAGCTCGGTCAGGCACCTCTCGACGTAGTCAGGCTCGATCCAATCGTCATCGGCCAGCCACATGAAAAATTCGCCGCGCGCGGCCTCGAGCACGCGTTGGTAGTTGGCCGCATGGCCGAGGTTGTGCGGCTGCCTGATCACTCTCACCCGGTGGTCCACCGCGACGAGCGACCGGAGCACAGACGCGACATCAAGATGCGGCGAAGCGTCGTCGGAAACGACCACCTCAATCTCGCCGTAGGTCTGCGCCAGTGCGGAACGCACAGCGCGGTCAACCTCGGCGGATCGGTTGTAGGCGGGAATCCCGATGCTGACCAACGGCGGCGGCGCTGCGAACGATTGATCCGGGGCGGTGGGCACTCGACCAGCTTACGCGCGAAGATGAGCCCCGGCGGGTAGGCGACCGTCACCACGGCGAGCGACAACCGAGTCAGCGTGGTCCGCGACTGCCGTAAACCGACCATCGGATCCAGCTCGCCGCGGCGGAGGCATGGGTGGTGGGGTTACCGCAGCCATGCGCCCCACCACGCTCCCTCGCCAGGCGTCGACAGCCGGCTGGCGATCTGACGCTTCTCGGCGAGATTAAGGGCCCACGTGAACACTGTGTCGCTGCTTCTGGGGCACTTCGGTTTCAATAGACTCGGCGCGAGTCCGCAGTCGCCCCCGCCTCTGCTACAGCACCCACACAGCGCCGAGGACCGGCGGTGCCCACAACGTAGGCGAGCGATGGGCTCCACAGCACCGTGGACCCTGTGCAGGAGCGCTCGCCTCAGCCAAGGCCATAGTCGCCTGTGCTGCGTTGACGCCACCGCCCGGATCAAGCCCTCCACGGTCATGGGCGTCGAGCCCCCGCCGCCGATATTCTGCTGACCGTGCATCACGGTTCGATGTCGGACGCGAACCCGCGAGGCGGGGATCTCAACCTCCGCTCCGGTCCGCAGATGGAGGAGTACCGCGCCATCGTCGATCGCATCCACTCCGATCGCCCCGCCACCATCCTGGACTGGGGCTCGGGCCACGGCCAGATATCCAACCTGCTCCACCAGGCGGGCCTCGCCGTGACCGCGTTCGATTACCAGCCCGACGTGCCGGATGGGCCGCGGCCGATGGAGCGCTATCCGCATCTGTCCGTGCATCTGGGCTCCCACCCATATCGGCTCCCGTTCGCCGACGGCAGCTTCGCCGCGGTCCTAAGCTGCGGCGTCCTTGAGCACGTGGCTAACCCCGACGCCAGCCTCGAGGAGATCAAGCGGGTCCTGGCACCGGAAGGGACGCTGTATGTGTACAAGCTTCCCAACCGTCGCTCCTACCTAGAGGCGATCGCGCGGCGGATGGGCCTCTACTACCACGGGGCCTGCGAGCACGACAAGCTGTACGACCTGCCCGAAGCGGTCGGGCTGTTACGCCGTCACGGCTTCGATGTCGGCGAGGTCCGGCGGATGAATGTCCTGCCACTGAGCCTCGCCGGGGATTGGGCTGACCGGTCGGCCTCTCTCATCTGGCGGGTGAACCGCCGACTAAGCGCGGTTCCCGGCCTAAATCTGATCGCTACCAATATCGAGCTAGTCGCCCACTCCCGAGTCACCTCCCGCGCGGCCGCCGAGCAGGCCGACGTTCAGGCGGCGCCGAGCGGGGTGTCGTAATCGAGATCCCCGGCGCGGCGACCGGGGCGGCCCCGGCTCGCCTTGTCGATGCTCGCCTCGGGGATCTCTGGTGACCCAACTACGCTAGCGCGGTGCACATCGGCCTCAACCTCGTCTTTCTCGTCCCCGGAGCAACCGGAGGAACTGAGACCTACGCCCGCGAGCTCATCCCGGAGCTGGTCAAGGCGGCTCCGGATACCCGCTTCACCGCGTTCGTCAACCGGGAGGCCGCCACGGCCGGGGGGGCTCCCTGGGGTGAGATCGTCCCCGCCGTCACGGTACCAGTGCGGGCCGCCAACCGGATCCGATGGGTCGAGGGCGAACAGTTGCATCTGCCGCGCCTGGCGGAACGCGGCGGGGTTGACCTGGTGCACAGCCTGGCAAACACGGCACCGGTTTGGGGCGCGTTCCGACGCGTCACCACCATCCACGACCTCGCCTTCCGGATAGCGCCCGATGCCCATCTCGGCGTCCTCGGACTGGGTATGCGCGTCCTGGTGCCGCTAGCGGCAAGGCGATCGCATCGCATTATCGTCTCCGCGCAGAGCGCCCGCCACGACCTCGAACTCGAGCTCGATGTTCACCCCGGCAAGATCGACGTCGTGCCGCTGGGACTGAGCACGCAGGCTCGCGCCGCTCCCCTCCCCGAGGCCGTGGTGAGGAATCGCCTGGACGCCGGCGACCGCGCGATCGTTCTGTGCGTCGCCGCCAAGCGCCCGCACAAGAACCTCGTGCGACTGATCGGCGCGCTGGCTCTCATCCCCAGCGAGCGTCGGCCGCTTCTCGTGCTACCAGGCTATCCGACCGCGCACGTGGCCGACCTGCATCGTCGAACACTCGAACTGGGGCTCATGCGCGATGTTCGGATCCTTGACTGGATCCCCCCGGAGGAGCTGGAGGGGCTGTACGGCGCCGCCGCGTGCTTCGTCTTTCCCTCGCTGATGGAGGGGTTCGGTCTTCCGGTGCTGGAAGCGATGGCCCGCGGCGTGCCGGTAGCATGCTCGTCGCGCGGCGCGCTGGCGGAGGTTGCCGGCGATGCCGCGCTGCGCTTTGATCCGGAGTCAGAACCGGCGATCGCCGCCGCCATTGAGCGCCTGCTCGTCTGGCCGGAAGAGGCGCAACGACTGCGTGAGGCCGGGCGCATCCGAGCGGCGACATATAGCTGGCACGCGACCGCGGCCGCCACCATTGACGCCTACAAGCGGACGCTCGCCGAACCAGTGGCGGCGCGGCTCGATCGGCGGTCAAGGCGTCACGCCTAGCAGGCGAACTCCATGCGGGCAAGGACTCGGGATCCGGGTGTGCGGCGTCACCGTGTCCGCTCGTCGCGCACCTCCGCCTCAGTACTACGGACCACCGACTCCAGCGAGCGTTCTAGGGACAGGCGGGGCGCGTTCACCGTGAACCAGGCGGCAGTGGAACGACGGAGCGGCTCACCCGCCTCGCTCACCCGCACGATCGCCGCGGCGAGATCCTCGGCCGACGCCGAGGACGCGACGACCCCGTTGACCCCATCTTCGATCAGCTCGACGGCGGCATTGTCGGCGTCGGCTACGACGATGCTCGGAGTGCCGCGCGCGGCCGCCTCGATGACCACGAGCCCGTATCCCTCCCGGCGAGAAGGCAGCAGCACGCAAAGCGCCCGCCCCATGAGTTCGTCGACGGTCTCGGTGGCCACAAATCCGGGCACGGTGACCACATGCTCGATCCTGCAATCGCGGACGCGCCGCAACACCTCCGAGCGCTCAGGCCCGTCACCAAGGATCGCCGCCCGCAACGTCGGGAGCCGGGTTCGCGCTCGGGCGATCGCAGGTACGATCGCGGGCACGCGCTTCTCCGGAATGTGGCGGCCGGCGAAAAGCACAAGCGGCTCGGCCGCGGGCTTGAGACGTGCCTCGAGCGGACCGTCGTATGCGCCCGCCAGTAGCATGACCTCACCCCGGAAGCCTTCGCGTTCGAGGCGCGCCGCGTACAGCCGAGAGAAGCAGAAGGCACGCTGGGGGACGCGGGCACACAGCCGCTGCACAAGCCAGCCGACGTCGCCGGCGGTCCGCCCCAGGTAGTCGCGCCAGTACTCACGGGTCCAGACCTCGAACCAGTCCACCTCGAGCCGATAACGCCCCCCCGCGCGGGCGAGTGCGGCGGCCAGAAGCGAGAAGTACGGAAACGAGCAGGTGTGAACCACGTCGTACCGGCGGCCGTGCTGGAGCAGATGCCACATTACCCCGATGCCGAACACGAGCGGAGGGAGCGTCCGTCGGCGCCCGCCGCTGGTGTAGAGTCGCATCCGCGGACCCACCGCGTGGACGTCCACTCCCTCCACACCGGCGTCCACCCCCCGATCCCACTGACGGAGGGTCAGATAGCTGACCTCGTGGCCATCGGCGGCCAGGCGCTCGGCGAGCCCCCGGTACCAGCGTTCGGCCCCTCCCACAGTGTGCGGGAACAGGCAGTCATAGACCAGGCATACGCGCATCGAGGGGCGAAGGCTCGCAGATCGGGTGCGAAGGCTCGGAGATTCTGCGCTAGGATGGCACCGCTACAGCGCGACCTTTGCTGCGCGCAGGCGTTTCACTGTTATCGTCGGACGGTATCCGACGCCGCGCATGAGCACAGTCGAGCGAGACAAACCAGTCGAGGCGCGCTCCCGAGACGTGAATGTTGGTTCGCGCGTCTCGGTCGTTATACCGTGCCTCAACGAGGCCGAGACGATCGAGGAATGTGTCCGGCAAGCGCGAGCAGTGCTCGCAGCGAACCGCATTGAGGGAGAGGTCATCGTCGTCGACAACGGGTCGGACGACGACAGCGGCCAGCTCGCCGCGGGCGCCGGCGCGTTTGTGGTGGTCGAGCCGGAGCGCGGATACGGCAGCGCCTACCTCGCAGGCTTCAATGCCGCCCGCGGCCGGTACATCGTCATGGCGGACGCTGATCTGACGTACGACTTCGAAGAGATTCCTCGTTTTCTCGGCGAGCTTGAAGCCGGGGCCGACGTTGTAATCGGTAACCGCATGCACAACATCCATCCGGGCGCGATGCCCTGGCATCACCGCTATATCGGTAATCCGGTCCTGTCAGGCTTCCTGAACGTCCTGTTCCGTACCGGCGTGGACGACGTGCACTGCGGAATGCGCGCTTTACGCCGGGACCTCTTGCCGCGGCTGGACTTGCGCACGACCGGGATGGAGTTCGCCTCGGAAATGGTCATCCGGGCAGCCAAGGAAAACCTCGACGTGCGCCAGTTCGCGATCGAGTACCACCCGCGGGGCGGCGAATCGAAACTGTCGAGCTTCCGCGACGGCTGGCGTCATCTGCGGTTCCTGCTCGTCCACTCGCCGAATTATCTGTTCATCCTACCGGGAGCGATCATGGCCGCGCTTGGCGCCACCGTCGAATTGATCGTGATCTCGCGTCTAGCGGTTTTCGGCCGTGAATGGGACATCCACGCACTGATCGGAGGCGCGCTCCTGGCCATCGTCGGCACTCAGATCGTCGCCCTCGGGATCTGTGCGCATGCCTACGGCACCTATTTCATGGGTGAGCAGGACCGGTGGTTCGACAGGATGCGCGCTCGCTTCAAGCTTGAGCACGGCCTCCTGCTGGGGGGAGGCATCGCCCTAGCCGGCATCGTCTTCGGGGCATACATCGTGATCGAGTGGATCAACCAGGGCTTCGGGGCGCTTGCGTATGAGCGCCTCGCGGTGCTTGCGGCCACGATGATCATCGTCGGCATCCAGATCTTCTTCTCGTCGTTCCTCCTCTCGATCCTCGGGTTGCGCCGCCGGCGCTAGCCTCACCGCCGATCGCGTGTTGCGCCATCCCTCTCCGAAGGTCCCGCTCGTTCGCCGGGCTCGCGCGGCTTAAGCGTCGAACCCGAGCCGATGTTTGTCCAGATATACGGAGCGACCGCTGGCCTCATCCTGGCTTCGGCCGTTGTCGGCCGGGCCATCTGCGCGTGGGTGGAGGCTAATCGGCGATCGTCAGCGGCGCCGGCCGTCGGGCTGGCCGCGCTGATCGTGCTGGTCGGTGCTGCAATCAAGCTCCCCGGGCGGGACATCACAGCTACGTGCGTCTCCGGCGTGGTCGTCGTGGGAGCAACCGGATTCCTGATCCACAAGCGACTCTTACGAGTCCGCTGGGAGGGCGTGGTGATCGTCGGGGCAGCCCTGCTGATCGCCTCGCTCCCCTTCGCCGCGAGTGGTCGTGTGGGACTGCCAGGGGTCAGCCTCGACAACGACACCTCCAACCATCTGCTGTGGGCAGAGACACTTCGCAGCTCGAGGATGGCGAGCCTGTGGGCAGTTCAGGGCGGATACCCACTCGGACCGCACAGCGTCGCGGATGCGATAGCGACGTTGGGTGCGATGCCCCTTGACTCGGCGCTCACCGGCCTGATCGTCGCGGTCATCCCGATCACCGCTCTCACGGCGGGCGGACTACTGGGGGCGGACGAAGCCCCGTGGCGCCGGATCGTCGTCGCTCTCACATGCTCGCTGGCATATCTGTTTGCGTCCTACTACGGCGAGGGTTCCTTCAAGGAGACGATCCTCGCATTGCTACTGCTCGCGGCGGTCGTCCACGTCGACGAGGTCCGGCCGTTGTGGGCCCCGGCAACGGCCGGGACTCGTTGGCGGTTAGTGGTCCCGGTCGTACTACTTGCAGCGGGTGCCATATACACGTACAGCTATGTGGCAGTGGCATGGTTCGGGTTGTCAGCGGTCTTGTGGATTGCCGCCGAGGCGGTCTGTCGCCCGACAGTAGTTCGCGAATTGACATGGTCCCGCCTCGCGGCGGCGGCCCCGTGGCTCGCCGCGACCGCCGTGCTCGCCCTGGTTTTGGTCTTGCCGGTAGCCGGCCAGGCGCTCAGTTTCTTCCATACGGTTGGGCTTTCACCCGCGCAAGGCGCGATTCCGGCGAACTCATTGGGCAACCTTGAACACCCGCTATCTGTTCGCGAAGCCCTCGGTATCTGGTTAAGTCCCGACTTCCGCGTCGATCCGACGAGCGTGGTCCAGGCACGAGAGCTGTCCGCATTCGCGCTCGCAGTCGTGGTTTTTGGAACCGTTTGGTCGATCCGGCGGCGAAGGCTGCTTCTACCCGCGACCGCTGCCGCATGCATTCTGATTTGGTGGCGATCCGACCACTCCCAGGCACCGTACGTAACCGCGAAAGCGCTTGCGGTCGCCTCGCCGTTCATCGTGGCGCTGGGAGCACGCGCACTGCTGGCGCGCCGGGCCGGACCGGCGTGGACGCGGGCACCGTTGCTCGCGGCGGCAGCCGCGTTTTGCGGCCTCGTCACGTACTCCAGCTATCTCGTGCTCCGCAGCGATCCGGTCGAGGCTCCAGCTGCGGGCGCCGAGCTTGCTTCATTCCACAAGCAAATCGGCGAGTCGAGCGTGTTGTTCCTCGGCGTGGACGATTACGCGTCGTGGCAGCTCCGCGATGCGGCTGTCAGCACACTGGGAGGTGGGCTTTCGCTCAATCAGGCTCCTCCCCGTCCGAGCAAGGCGCCGTCTCCCGGGACACCCCTTGACTTTGATTCAGTGAGTCCCAGCGATCTCAATCGGTTCGATTACGTCGTAACGTCCAACACGCCGTATGCCAGCCAGCCGCCTGCGAACTTCCGCCTGGTATCGCGCGGCCGACTGTACGAACTTTGGAAGCGAGCGGGCCCGACGCCAGCGCGAGATATCCTCGAGCCGCCGGGCGCACCGGGCGCTGTCCTCGACTGTCGGTCGCCGACTGGTCGCAAGCTCAGCCGCGAGAAGGGCGTGGCGAGCGTTATGGCTCCACCAGTGACGGTTCCCGGTCCCGGATTACACGCGGGAGACACCGAGTACGTTTTCTTACCGCTGCCACGGGGTCGCTGGGAGATCTCGATTCAATATGTCAGTAGCTTCAAGCTCGAGGTGAGTACGCCCCGAGTCAACTGGACGATGCCCGCCTACTTGGGACGGCAAGGGCCGTTCTTCGCAGTTGGTGCGGTCGCGGGCCAGGGTGTCGCTAAACCAGTGCTGCTTCGGATCATCGCGCGACGTCCGTCGCTTCTCACCGGGGTTGATCTGTTCGCGACGGTCCCGATGATCGCAGCCACCCGGCTGCCCGATACCCGGTGGCTCGTTCCGCTACGCCAGGCATGCGGACAATACGTCGACTGGTATCGCGTGTCCCGGCCGCAAGTCAGCGCCGAAGGAGATATCCGCCCGGGTTGAACGTCATGAGCAGTTTCTCGCGCGCGGGGTCCACCCGGAAGTCGGGGTTGCCCCGGACGAAATCGGCCAGAGCCTCTGCCGGGCCGGGGCCGAAATCGGGTACCACGGGATTCCCGTTCAGGTTTGTGTCTTCGACGATCAGGTAGCAGCCCGGCGTGACGAGCGGCGCGTACAGTTCGAGTTCGCGTGCGACGTGGCCGCTGCTGTGGTCGCTGTCGAGGATCACCATCACTTGATTTGCGGGCCGCACGAGCCGACCGACCCTCGCAATCACCTCACGGTCGGTCGATGAGCCGAGGACGTACTGAATCCGTGGATGGCTCGGCCGGTCTGGAATGTCTGCGATATCGATCGTGCAGACAGTCCCGCCGCCTAGCTGGTCGAGAACCGTCGCGATAAAGAGCGCAGAACCACCCCAAGCGGTTCCCGACTCGACGACCAGATCGGGGCGAGTCTCCCAGAGGATCTCCTGGTAGACCCATAGATCAAACGGACACTTCGCTACTCGAACACCAAGCCAGTAGGTGTTCTTCCAGGTCTGGTCATACGAGTCGTAGTAGAGCTCGTGGAAGTGCTTTACGGATTCGTTTGCAGGCATCGGCACATCCAGCGTGATAGTCAAAGGGCAGTCTACGTGGACTCTCCCGCGATCGTTACGCGCGCGCCTCCGGAGTCGGCAGCGCGCTAACGTGGCGCTTCCCGTGACCGCGCCCCACCAGCATCGAGCTGCCGTTCGCGCTGCCGCTGCGCGTACGGCGCGCGCGCTCGCCCGGAGTGCCGGATTCGAGCTCATTCGCCGCGGCGACACGGCAGCCCTCGAGTCGGCTGGCTACGACGTCGTTGCGCGCGGCCAGTTCGACATCGTCCGGCACGACTACTACAGCCCGGTCCCCGACCTGCCCGCGCTACGCGAGGACATCTGGGATCGTCGCAGCGCAATTGGCGGAGTGGAATTGAACTCGGCCGCCGGAATCGAGTTCGTGGAGAGCCGACTCGCCTCGTTTATCACGGAGCTTCACGTGCCCTTGCACGATCCCGGCGAGCCAGGCGAATTCTTTCTGCGAAACGGCGCCTTCGAATCAGTCGACGCCGAGTTGCTCTACGGCGTGATCCGGGATGTGCGGCCACGTCGTGTGATCGAGCTCGGCTCGGGGTACACCACGCTGCTGATCAACATGGCCTGCCGCATGAACGAGCGCGAGGGAACACGCGCGACGCACGACGCCTACGACCCCTTTCCACGCGAGCACATAGTCGGCACGGCACTGCCGGAGCCAACGCGCATTACGCCGATATCGGCCACCGAGGTCCCGTTGGAGACATTCGAGGAGCTCGAGGAGGGCGATGTGCTGTTCGTGGACAGCACGCACACGGTCAAACTCGGTAGCGACGTCAACTTCGTGATCCTCGACGTGCTCCCCCGGTTGCAGCCCGGCGTCGTCATTCACTTCCACGACATCTTCCTGCCGTGGGAGTACCCGCGAAGCTGGTTCACCGAGATGCGGTACTTTTGGGCCGAGCAGTACCTGCTCCAGGCCTTCCTTGCCTTCAACGGCGAGTTCGAGGTGGTGATCCCGGGGCAGGCGATCGCGCGCGAGTATCCCGAACGCCTGCGCCGTGTCATACCATCGTTCGCTGAAGGAGCCAGCCCCGGCTCGATGTGGCTCCAGCGCGCGTCTGGCAGGAGCACCGGTACAGCTGTCTGAGCTAGGAGACCGATGGAACCCGAACGCGATCAAATCGTAAGGCCGAAGGGGCCTGCGGTTCAAAGCAGCCCGGATTACCCCGGTTCCTCCGCCGAGTCTGGCATTCGGTACGACTTCGAGATAGACCTCGAGTCTGATAGCACCCACGCAAACGTCGTCCGGCTTGTCGGGCGAGACCGGCGAGTCCTTGAGCTCGGACCTGCCGCCGGCTATATGTCTCGGGTTCTCCGCGACCGTGGCTGCACCGTGGTCGGAATTGAGTTAGACCCGCAGATGGCGGGTCTGGCAGCCCAATTCTGCGAGCGCGTCATCGTCGGGGACCTCGACACGATCGACCTCGAGTCGGAGCTTGGTTCCGATCGATTCGACGTGATCGTCGCGGCCGATGTTCTCGAGCATCTGAAGAACCCGCTGGCCGCGCTCCGGCGTCTTCGGGCATTCCTGGCTCAAGATGGGTTCTTCGTCATGTCGCTGCCGAACGTCGCCCACGGCAGTGTTCGCCTTGCGCTGCTCGAGGGCCGGTTCAACTACCAGAAGTCGGGCCTGCTGGATGAGACGCACCTCCGGTTCTTCACGCGTGAGAGCATCGACCAACTGCTCGACGAAGCAGAGCTCGGCGCGGCCGAGATAACTCACCAACAGTTGAGCATCAGTGCCTCCGAGGTTCCGTTCGACAGCAGCGGAGTGCCCAGGGAAGTAATTGAGGAGCTGGAACGAGATCCGGACGCGCGGACGTACCAGTTCGTGGTCAAGGCGATCCCGCTGGAGGCCGCTGGGTTACGAGAGATGCAGCGGCGGATGAGGGAACTGGCGCACGAGAACGCCCGCCTGCGCTCGATCGAGGCCGACTTGCGCTCGCTCGAGCCGCAGATTAGCACCCTGCAGGACGCGTTGACAGCAATGAGCACCCGGGAGGGGCGTGTGCGCGCCGCGTTGATCGAGGCCCATGAGCTGGCACTCCAGCGCGACGAGGAGATCCATCAATTGCGGCATGAGCTGCTGCCGCTGCGCAAGGCCGTTGACCGCGCGCGCGCAACGCCGCTCGGCCGTGCGTACGTGAAGCTGCGCCGCCTTCGACGACTCGCATCGACGCTCATGCAGCGCCTTGCGAGACTCGAGACGTCGCTGCGCAAGCCCTGAGGGCATGTCTGATCCCGCCGGTTCACCCGACGTCGTAGTAGACCGCATCCCTCGCTGCGCCATTATCATCCCCACGTTCAACGGCGCTGCGCTGACTGCGACGTGCCTGCAGGCTTTGATGGCAAATCGTCCGTCCGGGTGCGAATGGTCGATCTTTGTGGTGGATGACGGCTCTACCGACGGTACGTCCAGCGCGCTGGCTCGCTTCGAGCCCGACGTGCGGATCATTGGACTACCAGTCAATAGCGGCTTCGCCCGTGCATGCAACGCGGGCGTCGAGGCCGCCGGCGCATGCGACTATGTGGTATTCCTCAACAACGACACTGTTCCGGTCGCCGGCTGGCTCGATGCTCTCGTCGATGAGGCCGAAGCCGATCCGAGCGTGGCGGCGGTCGGCGCAAAGCTCCTCTTCCCCAGTGGCGCCGTGCAGCATGCGGGAGTGGCGATCGGGCAGGACCGCTGGCCGCATCACCTATACGCCGGCTTTGACGGTGATCATCCGGCCGTCAACCGGGCGAAGGACGTGACCGCCGCGACCGCGGCCTGCCTGCTCGTGCGCCGTGCCGACTTCGAAGAGCTCGGCGGCCTCGATCCCGCATTCCACAACGGATACGAGGACATCGACCTGTGCCTGCGGCTACGCCGGCGGGGGCGGCGTATTCGCTACTGCCCGCGCAGTGTCGTGTTCCACCTCGAGTCCGTCACGCGCTGGCCAACCGGGGTACCCACGGACACCGAGGTCAGCGACCAGGTGTACGAGCAGCGGTGGCGTCAGACCGTTGTTCCGGATGATCTCGAGCATTACGTTAAGGACGGCTTGCTCGAACTGTCGTACGGCCCCCACTATCCGGTGACGTTCCGGGTCGCGCCGGATCTGGGGGTCGTTCGTCGGGATGGAGACGACCTTTCGCGCGTCGATCGTCTCCTCGCCGAGCGCTCGAGGCAGGTGATGGAGCTGACGAGCGCCCAGATTCGCAGAGAGATCGGTGCGCGTCAGATGCGTTGGGCGACTCCGAGAAGCGGGCCGACCCACGTCAAGCGGATCGCCGACGGTTACGAGCACGAGCTCGGCTCCGTGCCATCACGGTATCTCGTCTCGATCGTCATGCCGGTGAAGAACGGCGCTGTATATCTGCGCGACCTGCTCCCGTCCGTGCTGTCGCAGTCGATCTCGGCGCAAGTCGAGCTGATCGCCGTTGACTCGGGATCTGAGGACGACACCGTGGATGTACTCGAGCAGTTCGGTGCCACGGTTCTAGGAATCGATCCTGCGGAGTTCGACCACGGTCTGACCCGGAATCTCCTTGCCGATCAAGCTCATGGCGAGTTCGTGATATTCCTCAGCCAGCGGTCGCGCCCGGCCGGAGATCGGTGGCTGGCGCCGCTGCTCGCCACGCTGGACAGCGATCCCGTGGTAGCCGGCGTGTGTAGTCGGGTTATCCCATATCCCGACGCGGATGTTCTCACCCGGAGAGACGTCGAGCGGGACCTAAGCGGGTCGACCGATCGTCAGCGCAAGCAGATCGCGGATCGAGCCGCCTATGACGCTATGTCGGCTGAGCAGCGCAGGGTCTTCTTGAATTTCCACACAGTCAGCGCGGCGATCCGGGCCGAGACATGGCGACGGATTCCCTTTCGTTCGGTGCGCACGCTCGGGGAGGACCTACTCTGGGCGCGCGAGGTCGTCGAGTCCGGCTGGGCGATCGTGCATGAGCCGGCCTCGGTGGTCTACCACTCCCACAGCTACGGGGTCGCGGAGCTGTTCGCCCGTAACGTCGACGACGGGATCGCCGGGCGGGACATCCTCGATCGATCGCTCGATCAGGATCAGGTCGTGCCGATGATCCGCGCCATGGCTCAGGACGATTGGACCTACCTTCGGGAGACTCTCGGGCTGACCGGCGGCGAACTCGAGCAGTGGCAGCTCGAGGCGGTGTTACGGCGCTCTGCGCAGGTCGCAGGCCAATGGCTAGGGATGAACGACGACGCGCTCATCGAGGGCGGCGCGACGCGACTCTCAAGCGTCGCACGCGCTCGCAACCCGAAGCGATCACGCCGCCGCACCGCACCCTGAGCATGCGGATCCTGCTCGTCACGCACCGTTATCCACCGTTAGGTGTCGCCGGCGTCGAGCGGCTGTCGGAGCAGACCGCGTTGGGGCTGAAAGCGATGGGCCACGAGGTGACCGTGCTCACCAGACACGACTCTGACTCGCCACCTTTTCCAAAGCTGCACCGGACGACACGAAAGGGTGTCGGCGTGACGGTCATCTCGGGCGGCGGCCCTTTGCTCGGTCGGTTCCCGAAGCTGGCTCCGGCTCTCGAGCAGATGTTCGAGCGAACGCTGGTCGAGGCGGACCCTGATGTCGTCCTCGTTTCGCACCTGCTGAATCACTCCCCTATGTACGTGGCGATCGCGCGACGGTGGGGAGTGCCGGTGGTAATGGAACTCCACGACTTCTTCGTCGCGTGCGAACGAGCTCATCTGGAGCGGTTCTCGGGTACGCTCTGCCAAGGCCCGGAGGGGGGACGGGCCTGCGCGACGCACTGCTTTCCGAATGACAGCCGTGCGTTAGAGCGCTGGGCGCTGCGCACCCACGTGTTCCGGCACACGCTACAGCTGGCAAACGCCGTGATCTGCCCGTCACGATTCGTCGCCGACTATTTCCAAGACGCGTTCGGGCCGGGGCTTCCGCCGCTTCACATCATCGGCAACGGTGTCGAGGCGTGCGGGGACCCGTTGCCATCGTCCAGCGTCTCGGAAGGACCGCTTCATCTGGCATACGTCGGCGTCGTCGGGCCGCATAAGGGTCCGCACGTGATCCTCGAGGCTTTGCGGCTCGCGCGCTTGCCCGCCGTACGGCTGTCGGTCTTCGGTCAGCCGATTCAGCCCTATTTCCGCCACCTGGCGGAGGCCGCCTCCGAGATGCCTAACCTCGACTATCGCACTTTCGGAGCCTTCGAACCGGTCGAGCTACCGCTTCTCCTGTCCGATGTCGACGCGCTCGTCGTGCCCTCGTTGGTCTGGGAGACTTACTCGATCGCTGCTCACGAGGCGCTGGCGTGCGGAGTGCCAGTGATCGCATCGCGAGTGGGCGCGCTGCCGGAGGTGGTGCGCCACGGTGAGAACGGACTCCTGGTCGAACCTGGCTCGGCTTACGACCTCGCGATCAATCTGCAGATCCTGAATGACAACCGCGAAGTGGGGACTACGCTGCGCGCCGGCATTAGACCAAATGATTGGATCTCGGTAGAGGAACGAATGCAGAGGTTGGAGTCCGCTCTCAGCGGCGTGCTCTCGACTGCGGAAACCGCCACCGATGTCGGCCTACCACTCGAGCTGGCAGTTCTCCGCGACTCGCTGCTTGAAGCTCCCATCCCTGGGTGAGCGGTCGCCGCGTACGCGAAGCCGATCGTCTTACAGGTTTTCAGCCACGTACGGCGCGGTGCGGTTGAACGTGACGAAACCGAGCACGCAAACGCCCACGACGATCCCGATCGGCACCAATAAAGCCCAGTGACTGCCGAGCGCTTCGGCTGCGCTGGGGGTCTGGTGGGTCACCACCGCGTGCCGAAACTGTTGGAGAGCCGTGGCCACCGGACTCATCATGTAGAGGTGTACGAGGGTGGGGCTCAGGTTCTGCTGGATCGTCTGGATCGGGATGATCACCGGTGAGGCGTAGAAGAGGATCTGGGTCACGACTTCCCAGATCGGCTCGATATCCCTGAAGTAGACGAACAGAGACGAGAGAAGCATGGCTAGTCCTGCCGACAGAAGCGTGAGCATCGCGACGATCAACGGAACTTCGAGCCATGTGAGCATCGGGTGCACTCCGGCCGCGAGCGCAAAGATGAGAACAACGATCAGGTTGAGGCCGAGGTTGAACAGGGACAGGAGAACCACTGACAGCGGAATCACCAGACGCGGAAACTGAATCTTCCGCACGAGGTTTTCGCGCTCGAGGACGCTGCGGACGGAGCGCCCAGTCGACTCAGCGAACAGGGTGAACAACACGATCGAGCCGAGCATCTGAACGCCGTAGTTCTCCTCACCAGGCAGACCGCTGCGCCCAACGTGTCCGATCACAGAAAAGAAGACGTACAGAACTCCGAACAGCAGCAGCGGACGCATTAGCTGCCAGAAGTAGCCGAGCACCGAGCCATAGAAGCGCAGCTTCCACTCAGTGCGGGCAATGTTGAGCGTGAGATGCCAGAACCGCACCCAGTCGTCCGTCAGGGCCTGCGGGCCTCGAATCGGTTGCCCGAGCGACTCGTAAGGGATGGATTCGACTTCGGTCGTCACACTGAGATGCGCTCGGACCCGAACGACTTCAGGTGCTCGATTTCAACCTCGACAGGGATGTCGACTGCGCCGCCCAGTGGCCGCGCGCCCGTGACGACGAATGAAAACGAATCGCTCTCGAAGCGGCCGATCCGGTACAAGCTCGGGCCCCGTCGGAAGACTTCGACGACGGCGCTGTAGCGTCCTGGTGCGAGTACGTTGTCGAACGAGAACGAGAATATAACCTGTTCTCCGGCAGTGAATCGGCCGCTGTGCTCGCGAGTCAGGAGCGATGTCCCGACGACGATCGACCGTTTCTGGTCGTCCAGCACGTATACGCTCGCCTGCGGATCCTCCGTGTCGACTGCGAACGACACCACCGCCCGCAGTGTGATACGCCGTCCCTGGGCGGCGGCGAACTGACGCCTGCCGCCTTCCGCCTCCAGCCACACCTCCAAAATCTCCACTTCGTCTTCGTTGCGAGGCGACTTGACCGTGCGGTCCGCGCTGGGCTGGCGCTCGAAGTTGAGCTCGAGGTAGCGATCCGCAACGTCATTCGCACCGGCGAGGAGAACCGGATCGCCGCGTTCAAGGAGCAACGCGCGATCGCAGAACCGGGTTAGCTCACTCATGGTGTGGGTTACGAGCACCAACGTTTTGCCGTCATCCCTCAGGCGACTGAAGACATCGAAGCACTTCTGCTGAAACGCGGCGTCACCGACAGCGAGGATCTCATCGACTAGGAGGATGTCAGCATCGACTTGGACTGCTACCGAAAACGCGAGGCGGACTTGCATTCCCGACGAGTAGTTCTTGAGCTTCAGATCCTCGAACTCTTCGAGCTCTGCGAACTCCATGACCTTGTCGTACCGTTCGCGCGCCTCACGTGGCGTCAGACCCATCATGATCGCATTCGTGATGACGTTATCCCGGGCCGCGAGCTCTGGATTGAATCCGACGCCGAGTTCGATGAAGGTCGACAGCCGACCGCGGCGCCAGATCTGCCCATCGCATGAGTAGATCCCGGCCAGGCACTTCAGGAGCGTGCTCTTGCCGCTCCCGTTCCGTCCGGCGATCCCGAAGAACTCACCTCGCTCGACAGCAAACGAGACGCCGTTGAGCGCCTGGTAGTCATGATGTCCGATCTGTCGCAATGGGTGCAGCGCTCGCTCCTTGAGCGTATGGATCCTTTGCTCCGGCACACGGAACGCCTTCCTGACGTTACGTGCGACGAGTATCGGGAGGCCATCGTCGACTGAGCTCGCCATCGGACCAGAGAGTAGCTTGGCAATCCGAGAGCATCTGCTGCCGTTCGACCGTCAGGGTTCGGCCAAGATCCTACGGAGGCCTTCGGCAAGTCCGACCTGCGCGCTCCAGCCGAGCTCGGCTCGTGCCCGGGTGACGTCGAGGCAACTCCGTCGGACTTCTCCCGGCCGCTCCGGCCGAAACTCCGGCTCCGCGAGCGATGCGAACTCGACGGCGCCGTTCAGCGCATCGATAAGCTCGAGCACAGACGTTTCCGTCCCCCGCCCGACGTTGAACGGCCCGGTCACATCGACATCCGCGGCGATCAGATTCGCCCGGGCCACGTCGCTCACGTTGACCCAATCGCGGGTCTGGCGACCGTCTCCGAAAACGATCGGCCGCCGCCCATCGATGAGCGCGCCACAGAAGATCGCGACCACGCCGGCCTCGCCGTGCACGTCTTGGCGCGGCCCGTAGACGTTGCCGTACCGCAGTGA
>Ga0335078_10003411_pt1 | contig 23690 bp, 20 predicted proteins | sample Lox_Sample_32_FD_206711 | JGI IMG/M metagenome (GOLD analysis project Ga0335078, IMG submission 206711) | Soil microbial communities from Loxahatchee National Wildlife Refuge, Florida, United States - Lox_Sample_3.2 | ecosystem: Environmental > Terrestrial > Soil > Wetlands | place: USA... | reverse complement strand
TGATCTGCGCCAGCGGCCTGTCCGGCCAGGAGATGCTGGACCAGCTTCGGGCCCGGCTGGAGCACGACGAGGCAGCCGAACGGCCCGTGGTACGTGAGGAGCTGAGGAAGATCACCCGCCTGCGCATGACGAAAATGCTGAGTCCATGACTCTGTCCACGCACGTACTCGACGCGACGACCGGGCGGCCTGCCGCGGGCGTCCAGGTCCGGCTGGACTGTGCGGCCGCCGAGAGGGGCGCCGGCGCCGGGTGGGCGCCGGCCGGCCAGGGCCAGACGGACGCCGACGGGCGGCTCCGGCTGTCCGGCCCCGGGGGTGCCGCCGACTTCGAGCCCGGCGTGTACCGCATCACGTTCGGCACCGGCGCGTACTTCACGGCTCGCGGCGTAGCGTCGTTCTATCCCGAGGTCACGATCACCTTCGAGATGACCGCACGGGACGAGCACTACCACGTGCCGCTGCTGCTCAGCCCGTACGCCTATTCCACCTACAGGGGTAGCTGATCCGCGGCGAAGCCGTCGTGATCGAGAACTGCGCGATCGCGACCATGGACGGCCCGCGGCACGACCAGGGCGGCACGGAGTACCGCAGCGGCCACGTCACGGTGACCGGCGACCGGATTACCGCGGTGGGCGAGGGCCCGGCCGCTAGCGTGCCCGACGGGGCCCGGCGGATCGACGCGGGCGGCTGTCTGGCCACCCCCGGCTTGGTCAACACCCACCACCACCTGTACCAGTGGCTCACCCAGGGCCGGGCCCAGCAGTCCGTGCTCTTCGACTGGCTCACCGAGCTCTACCCCGTCTGGGCCACGATCGACGCCGGGCAGGTCCACGCCGCGGCCACCGCGGGCCTGGCCTGGCTGGCCCTATCCGGGTGCACCACCAGCACCGACCACCACTACATCTTCCCCCGGGAGGCTCTTCGGGGCGATGGCGAGGCCGACGCGCTCGCCGCCGAGGTGGCCGCGGCCGCCCGGGTCGGCCTGCGCTTTCACCCATGCCGGGGCTCGATGGACCTGGGCAGGTCGGCAGGCGGCCTGCCGCCCGACGAGATCGTGGAGGACACCGACGCGGCACTGGCCGCGACCGAGGAGGCCGTCCGCCGGTTCCACGACCCGTCTCCCGGCGCCATGGTGCGGGTGGCGGCCGCGCCGTGCTCCCCGTTCTCGGTCAGCCCCCGGCTTATGCGCGAAACGGCCGATCTGGCCCGCGCCCTAGGCGTGCGGATGCACACGCACCTGGCGGAGACCCGCGAGGAGGACGCGTACTGCCGGCAGGCGCTCGGCCGGACCCCGGCCGAGTACGCGGAGGACCTGGGCTGGCTCGGCCCGGACGTCTGGCTGGCCCACTGCGTGCACCTTGACGAGGCCGCGGTCAGCCGGTTCGCTGCCACCGGCACGTCGGTGGCGCACTGCCCCACCTCGAACGCGCGGCTCGGCGCCGGCATCGCGCCGGTCAGGGACCTGCTCCAGGCCGGAGCAGCGGTCGGCCTGGGCGTGGACGGCGCCGCTTCGAGCGAGGGCAGCTCGCTGGCCGGCGAACTGCGCCAGGCTCTGCTCGCCGCGCGGGTCAGGGACGGGCGCGGGCCGGCCGCGCTGACCGCGCGGCAGGCGCTGTGGCTCGGGACCCGCGGCGGGGCCCGCTGCCTGGGCCGGGATGACGAGACCGGCGCGCTGCGGCCCGGCCTGCTGGCCGATATCGCGCTATGGCGGCTCGACGGCCTCGCGCACGACGCGATCGCCCACGGCCCCGGCGGCGACCCGGTCGCGGCCCTGGTGCTCGGGCCGCCCGCCCCACTCGAGCTGCTCCTGGTCGGCGGCACGCCGGTGGTGGACGGTGGCGAACTGCGTACCGTCGACGCCGCCACGGCCGCCCGCGAGGTCCAGGCGGCCCGGCTTCGGCTGGTCGGCCCGAGCTGAGCTAGCCGCCCGCCATCGCGCCGACGATCAGGTACGGCTCGGCGCCGGCCGCGACGGCCTCCGGCAGGGGGGCGTCCGGCTGCTCGTGCGACAGGTCCTCCTCGCAGGCGAAGAACCTGATGAACGCGCGGCGTTTCCCGGTCCGCTGGTCGCGGATGGTGCCGCGCAGCATCGGGTACCTGGCCTCCAGCGCGTCGAGCACCGCGCACTGGGTGACCCGCCCGGGCACCTGGAGCTCAACCTCGCCCTGAACCCGGGCCAGCGTCCGCAGGTGCGCGGGCAGCGCCACCCGTATGACGTCGGCGTGCCCGGTCATGGCAGCGTTTGCACCTCGACGGACAGCACGGCGGGAAGATCACGGACGATGGGCGCCCAGCTGTCCCCCGCGTCGGACGAGGCGTATACCTGGCCCCCGGTGGTGCCGAAGTAGATTCCGCAGGAGTCCAGGGAGTCGACGGCCATCGCGTCGCGGAGCACGTTGACGTAGCAGTGCTCCTGCGGCAGGCCCCGGGTGAGCGGCTCCCACTCGTCGCCGCCGGTGCGGCTGCGGTAGACACGCAGCTTCCCCTCCGGCGGGAAGTGATGAGAGTCGCTGGTGATCGGGACCACGTACACAGTCTCCGGCTCGTGCGCGTGCACGTCGATGGGGAAGCCGAAGTCGGTCGGCAGGTCACCGCTGACCTCGTGCCAGGACTCACCGGCGTCGTCGCTGCGCATCACGTCCCAGTGCTTCTGCATGTACAGCACGGACGGGCGCGACGGGTGCATCGCCAGGCGGTGCACGCAGTGGCCGACCTCGGCCGCGGGATCCGGGATCCCCTCCGAGCGCAGACCCTTGTTCACTGGCCGCCAGGTCTGGCCGGCGTCGTCGGACCTGAACGCGCCCGCGGCCGAGATGGCCGTGAAGATCCGTCCTGGTGAGGACGGATCCAGGATGATCGTGTGCAGGCACATCCCGCCCGCGCCCGGCTGCCACGATGGCCCCGACTTGTGGCCGCGCAACCCGGGCAGCTCCTCCCAGTGCTTCCCTCCGTCGGCGGACCGGAACAGCCCGGCGTCCTCCACCCCGGCGTAGACCGCGTCCGGGTCGTCCAGTGACGGTTCCAGGTGCCAGACCCTGGCGAACTCCCACGGGTGGGGCGTGCCGTCGTACCACTGGTGCGTGCCGGCCTCGCCCTGGTAGCTGAAATCGTTGCCGACCGCCTCCCAGCTGGCGCCGCCGTCGTCGGACCGCTGGACCAGCTGGCCGAACCAGCCGTTTGATTGCGACGCGTACAGCCGGTCCTGGTCGGCGGGGGACCCCTTGAGGTGGTAGATCTCCCAGCCCGGGAAGTGCGGCCCGCTGACGTCCCACTGGTCGCGCTTTCCGTCCGACCTGAGCACGAAGGCGCCCTTGCGCGTTCCCACGAGTACCCGTACACCACTCATCGGCAAACCCCTTCCGAAGACGAGCTGACACAATTCTGCGTCGTACCGACGATGAGGAGGCTCTGAACTCATCGGTAATTCGAAATTGCAACCGAAGCTTGCGGAAGGAAAGCACTGGTTGCCGGGTCACCTGGACTCAGGAGCGGCGAGGGGCAGCAGACGGCATGAGAGACTGGCCGCTGTGCGTACAGAAGGCCTCCGGTTCGACGTCAACTGCTCGATCCTGTTCACTGAGCTGCCGCTGCTGAAGCGGCCCGGGGCCGCCCGGACCGCCGGGTTCGGCGCGGTGGAATTCTGGTGGCCGTTCACCGACCCGGTGCCGGCCGACCGCGAGGTCGACACCTTCACCGGGGCGCTCGCGGATGCCGGAGTCCGGCTCGCCCTGCTGAACTTCGCCGGGGGCGACATGGCAGCCGGCGACCGCGGGCTGATGGGGCTGCCGGAGGGTTCAGCCGCGTTCCGGGACAACATCGACGTCTGCGTGGGGATCGCGGCCCGGACCGGATGCACCATCCTCAATGCGCTGTACGGCAACCGGGCCGACGGCATGTCCCGGCAGCAGCAGGACGAACTGGCCGCGGAGAACCTCGCGCTGGCCGCGGGGGCCGCCGCGGGGGTCGGAGCGACCGTGGTCGTGGAGGCGCTGAACTCCTACGACAGCCCGCGCGCGGCGCTGGTCTCCAGCCGGCGCGCGCTGGAGGTGATCAGCCTGGTACGGGCGCAGGCCGGCGCGGCCAACGTGGCGTTCCTGGCCGACGTGTACCACCTGGGCAAGATGGGCGAGGACCTGCCGGGCACGCTGGCCCGTCAGGCGCCCAGCATCGCCCACGTCCAGATCGCCGACGTCCCGGAGCGTGGCGCGCCGGGCACGGGCGAACTGGACTTTGAGGCGCTGTTCGGCCAGCTCGCCAGGCAGGGGTATGCCGGCTGGATCGGCTGCGAGTACAAGCCGACCGACCCGGCGGACAGCTCGACGAGCTTCGGCTGGAGGGGGCCCGATGAGGTATGACCTGGTGGTCCGGTCCCGCCGGGCGGTGCTGCCAGACGGCACGAGGGCGGCGGCGGTCGCGGTCAGCGGCCCGGTCATCGCGACCGTCGAGGACTATGGCACGCTGCTCGAGGCCGACCGCGAGATCGACCTCGGCGACCTTCCGCTGCTGCCCGGCCTGGTCGACACGCACGTGCACGTCAACGAGCCCGGCCGGACCGAGTGGGAGGGGTTCGCCACCGCCACTCGCGCGGCCGCGGCCGGCGGGGTGACCACGATCTGCGACATGCCGCTCAACTCGCTCCCGCCCACCACGTCGGTGGCGGCGCTGGAGGAGAAGCGCGCGGCGGCGGCCGGGAAATGCTGGGTCGACGTGGCGTTCTGGGGCGGTGCGGTGCCGGGTAACGAGGCCTCGCTGCGGCCACTGCACGAGGCCGGCGTGGTCGGGTTCAAGTGCTTCCTGCTCGACTCCGGGGTGCCCGAGTTCCCGCCGTTGGACGCGGCCGGGCTGCGGACGGCGCTCGGCACGCTGGCCGAGGTGGACGCGCTGCTGATCGCGCACGCCGAGGACGCGGCGGAGATCAAGGACATGAAGCCGGGGTCCAGCCGCGACTTCGGCTCATTCGTGGCGTCCCGGCCGCCGGTAGCGGAGCGGCGCGCCATCGAGAAGGTGATCTCGGCCGCGGCCGCCACCGGGGCGCGGGCGCACATCGTGCACCTGTCCGCGGCCGAGTGCGTGGCCATGATCTCCGGCGCGAAGGCCGCGGGCATCCGGCTGACCGCCGAGACCTGCCCGCACTACCTGTACTTCGCGGCCGAGCAGGTGCCCGACGGGGCGACCGAGTTCAAGTCCTGCCCGCCGATCAGGGATTCGGTCAACCGGGAGGCGCTGTGGCGCGGGCTTGAGGCGGGCGCGATCGACTGCGTGGTGTCCGATCACTCCCCCTGCCCGCCCGAGCTGAAGTCCTTCGGCTCGGGGGACTTCGGCGCGGCCTGGGGTGGCATCGCCTCGCTCCAGCTCGGCCTGCCCGCGGTGTGGACGGCCGCCCGGCGCCGCGGCCGGACGCTGGACGACATTGCCCGGTGGATGGCGTCCGCCCCGGCCGCGCTCGCGGGTCTGCCGGCCAAGGGGCGGCTGGCGGCCGGGGCTGACGCGGACCTGGTGGCCTTCGACCCCGACGAGACGTTCGTCGTGGCCCCCGCCACGCTGCGGCACAGGCACCAGGTCACCCCGTACGCCGGGAGGACGCTGACCGGACGCGTGAAGCAGACGTGGCTCCGCGGTACGCCGCTGCTTGAAGGTGCGGGTGAAACCCCAGTGGGGCAGCTGCTGAAACGGGGATGACCGACGGCGGCCTCGCCACCGCCGGTCGCCGCTGAGAGGAGACGCCCTGACACGTATCGAGTGACGAGAAGCCCCGCGCATGATCTCATTGGGCAATGAGCCACGTGGTGGTCGCTCCGGACAAATTCAAGGGAACGCTCACCGCTGCGCAGGTGGCCGCGCACGTGGCCGCCGGGCTTGGCCGCGGCTGCCCGGGGGTGAAGACAGTCCAGGTCCCGGTGGCCGACGGCGGCGACGGCACCGTGGACGCGGCCGAGGCCGCCGGATATCGCCGCGTCGATATCGGTGTCCGCGGGCCGACCGGCAAGCCGGTGGACGCCTCGTTCGCCCTACTCGACGGGACCGCCATCATCGAGTCGGCGCAGGCCTGCGGGCTGACCAGGCTGCCCGGCGGGACGCCGGCCCCGCTGACCGCGACCAGCCGCGGCGTCGGCGAGCTGATCCTCGCCGCGGTCCGGATGCGGGCGAAGCGGATCGTGCTCGGCCTGGGCGGCGTGGCCTGCACCGACGGCGGCGCGGGCCTGGTCACCGCGCTGGGCGGCAGGCTACTGGACGCATCGGGAACCGAGCTCCCCCCGGGCGGGGCGGCGCTGGCCCGGCTGGACCACATCGACGCCTCCCGGCTCCGGGACCTAGCCGGTACCGGCACCGAGTTCATCGCGGCCACCGACGTGGACAACCCGCTGCTCGGGCCGCGCGGCGCCGCCGCGGTCTACGCGCCGCAGAAAGGCGCCTCGGCGCAGGACGTGACCCAGCTAGAGGAGGGCCTCACGCGCTGGGCGGACGTGACCGAGCGGTCGTTCGGTTTCGTCAAACGGGACGAGCCCGGCGCGGGCGCGGCCGGGGGCCTGGGCTTCGCGGCGCTGGGGTTCCTCGGCACCGCGGTGCAGTCCGGTATCGAGCTGATGCTGGATCTGCTCGAGTTCGCCGGCCGGCTGCCCGGCGCCCGCCTGGTGGTCACCGGCGAGGGGGCGCTGGACGAGCAGACGCTGCACGGCAAGGCCCCCGCCGGGGTGGCCCGCGCGGTAGCCGCGGCCGCGCCGGACCTGCCGGTGGTGGCAGTGGCCGGGGTGTGCTCGCTGTCCCCCGGCCAGCTCCGTTCGGCGGGCATCGCGCGCGCCTACGCGCTGGCCGACATCGAACCCAACCTGACCCACTGCCTGGATCAGCCCGGCCCTCTGCTGGAAGAACTGGCCGGGCACATCGCCCGCGACTGGCTCGCGCCGTTACGATCACGCCGGCCCCCCCGCCCCCGTCGATCGCATGCCAGGAACTTCAGGAAACCCTGCAGGGCCTTCTTTTTGAGGTTGCTACTGGTCAGGGCCGTTCACCGCGAGCGGAGGTGCCCCGGGGGGCGGTGCGGGTGCCCGCCGGCTGCGGTCACGCGTCCGCTGCCGCCCGGCCTACCCCCAGCCCGCCCCGCCGCATCCCGTCACGCCCCGGGGTGAGGCACCCGGGCGCGGACCATGATCGCGGGCAGTTCTGGGCACATAGACCCCAGTACTGCCCGCGATCATGGAACAGCGTGGTGCGAGGGGCCGGGGGGGCTTGGCGCTGCGATGGATGGGGGGGCCACACACCCCGCTAAGCGGGCGGTGTACTGGTGCGGCTGTGAAGCGGCGATCTGTTGATGCGGCTGTGACGAGCGAAGCTGGTGGGTTGCGGTAGATGCGACGTCACGCTTGCCTGGTGATGGGAGTGGTGAGATCAGGGCGCAGTGGCGGGATCAGGGGTTGGTGGCGGTGATGAGCTTGTACTCGGCTAGGGCGGCGGTCACGGCGTCGTCTTCGCCGGGCAGGGCGAGGCCGCGGCCCGCAGCGGCCTTGCGCAGCCGGGCGGCCAGCACCTCGTCGGTGAGCACGGCGCGTACCGCGTCGGCCAGCCGCCGCGCGTCACCGGGCGGGATGAGCACGGCGGCGCCTTCGCCGGTGAGCACGGGCGTGCCGCCGACCCGGGTAGCCACGATGGGCACCCCGGCGCGCAGGGCTTCCTGCAGGATGAGCGGCTGGCCTTCCCACGTGCTGGGCAGGACGAACACCGCGGCCGCGGCCAGCAGGCAGGGTATGTCGTCGCGGTGCCCGGCGAACCGCGTGTCGACCCCGAGGCGGGTCGCCTGGCTCTTCAGCCTGCCCTCGAGCGGGCCCTCGCCCGCGATGACCAGGAGCGGTTCGGGCCGCAGGTCCCGCCAGCCCGCGGCCGCCTCCAGCAGGGTGCCGAACCCTTTCTGCGCCGCCAGCCGGCCCGCCGCGAGTACCAACGGGCGGTCCGGAGCCGGCTCGCCCGGCAGCAGCCGGGCCACGGGCGTTTCCGCGGAAACGCCCACTGCGGAAACCCCGGCGGCGGGAGCGGCCGTGGCGGGGACGGCAGCTGGGACAATGGCGCGGCCGACCCGGCGGGCGCCGGCCGCGCGCATGCGCTCTTCCAGGTCCGGCGCAACGCAGAGCACCGAGTCGGCGCGGCCGGCCACGATCCGCTCGAGTACGCGGTAGACCGCGCCGGTGGCGCCGCCCGCGGCGGGCGCGTTGTGCACGGTGACCACCAGGGCGGGGCGCGGGTGGTAGACGGTGGGCCGGACGAAGGCCAGCGCGATCGCGGTGAGCGCGCCGGCCCGAAGGCCGTGCGCGTGCGCCACGTCCGGCCGCCAGGCGGCGAGCAGGCGGCGCAGCCGCCGGATCGCGCGCAGGTCGCGGGCGACGCGGGGCCGGTCGGCGATCTCGACCGGGGTGAAGGAGACCTGGCCGCCGACCAGGCGGCTGAACCCGAAGTCGCGCTCGGTCTGCGCGGGGCCGAACACCCCGGCCACCACGCCCCGCGCCGCGCAACCCGCCGCCAGCGTCCGGACGTGCCGGGCGGTTCCGCCGGTGCTGGTGCCGAGCACGAACGCGACCTTCACTGTGCGACCTTCACTGTGCCACCTTCACTGTGCCACCTTCACAGGGCGACCTTCATAGGCGGATCACCTTGCGCGTCACCGCTCGCAGGTCCCCTCCGTCGGCCACCGCCACCACGGCGAGGAAGGCCACCAGCACGGCCGCGCTGGCCAGCAGGGTAACGCCGACGTTGGGCAGGAAGCCCGTCACGCGCAGCCCGGCCGCGACGCCGAGGCCGGCCGCGGAACCGGCTACCGCGCCGGCCAGGCCGGCCAGGGCGGCGCGCGCGCAGCCGCGCAGCGCGGCCCGGCCGCGGAACCTGCGGACCAGGAAGAGCAGCGCGACCCCGGAGCCGGTCAGGCCGAGGGTGGTGCCCGCTCCGAGCCAGGGCACCACGGCGGAGCGCGGCACGAACGGCACGATCAGCAGGTCGGCCACGATGACCAGCAGCCAGCCGCCGCTGACCGCCAGGGCCGAGGCCCGGCTGCGTCCGTCGGCATAGAGGACCCGGGACAGGTTCGCCGTCAGCCCGTACCCGACGAGCCCGGGCGCGAACGCGGCCAGCGCGATCGCCAGCTGCCGGGCGTCGGCCGCCTGGCTGACGTGGGACTGGAACACCCGGGCCAGCGGGACGCAGGTGCCGGCCATCCCCGCCACCCCCAGCCAGGATGCCACCATGACCGCCCGGGTCGAGGTGGCGCTGGTGCCGTCGAAGCTGTCGGTGCGCGCGGACAGCTCGGGGAAGGCGCTGGTCGCGATCGGCACGGCCAGGACAGCGTAGGGCACGAAGAAGACCGCCCAGGCGAAGCTGTAGAGCACCAGCGCTCCGCTGCCGCCGCGCGAGTTGGCCAGCACGATGACCACCGCCACCGAGGCGTCCTGCGCGATCAGCGTCGCGACGCCGGCCGCGGCCAGCGAGCGCACCCGCACGCCGATCCCCGGTGGGAAACGCAGCCGGGGCCGCAGCCGCAAGTGCAGCCGGGCGATGGGGATGAGCGGGGTGGCGACCAGTGCCGCCACCCCGGCGGTAGTGCCGACCGCCAGCACGATCCAGGCCGGGGCGGGCACCGGCCGGGTCAGATCCTGGTAGCCGCTCCCCAGCACGCCGAACCAGAAGTAGGCACCGATGACAACCAGGCTGGACAGCACCGGCGCCAGCGCGGGCGCAGCGAACCGGCGGTGCGCCTGCAGGATGCCGTAGAGCACCACGGCCAGGCCGTAGAGCAGGATCTGCGGCGCGAACACCATCAGCATCCGCGCGCCGAGCGTCACCATCTCGGCCCGCGGGCAGCCGGGCGTCCCGCCGAGCAGCACCGACACCAGCGGCTGCGCGATGGCCACGACCACCAGGCTGACCGGGAGGAGCAGCAGCACGGCCCAGGTGAGCAGCGCGGCCGAGGTCCGCCGTACCTGCTCGGGGTCGGATCGCGCGGGGCCGGCCAGCACCGGCACCACCACCGCGGTGAGGGCGCCGCCCGCCACGATGTCGTAGATGATGTTCGGCACCATGTTCGCCGTGGTGTACGCGGTACCCAGGCACGAGGCCTGGACAGTGTGCGCGAACACCACCTGGCGGCCGAAGCCGATGACCCGCGCGAGCATCGTGAGCGCGCCGATCAGCAGAGCGGCCCGGCCGATCCCCCCGCCCCGCGGCCGAGCACTCCCCCGTTCGGCTACGGGCGTGCTCACCCGCCCGATTCGGGCCGCTGAGCCGGGATCGTGACCAGAGACTGCGGCGCGGACGGCCCTGTCTCGGACGGCCCTGTCTCGGACGGCCCTGTCTCGGACGGCCCTGTCTCGGACGGCCCTGTCTCGGACGACTCCGTCCCGGACGGCTGCGGCGCCGGCCTCCGGCCGAGCATGTCCAGCCAGTTCAGCACGGGGGTACGCGCGATCACCTTGGTGAAGCTGACCTTCTCGCTGGCCGCGGTTATGCCGACAATGGCAGCGAGCAAGGCGGTGCGCCCCGGCCGGGACAGCCCTGCCGCCGAGGCGCCGAGCATGGCGCCGAGCGCGTTCGCGCCGGCGTCGCCGAGCATGGCCCGCTCACCCAGGTCCTCGGGCAGCAGCGCGAGCGCCGCCCCCAGCGGCGCCGCGACGCTGTCTTGCCCGGCCGCGCCGAGCAAGACGCCCGAGGCGGCCGCGACCTTGATAGCCCGGCCGGGCCGCAGGTCGAACAGGTTGAGTAGGTTCGCGCTCCCGGCTACCAGGCCGGCGTTGATGATCACGTCCACGGGCGAGCCGCCGGCCAGCGCGGCGCTGACGACTCCGGTGACGCCGATGCCGCCCAGCTTCACCGCGCCGGTAGTCACCTCGCCCTGCCGCAGCGCGCCGAGATGTCCGCGGAAGCCGCGGCGGTCCCCGGACCCGGCCAGGTCGTCGTAGGCCCCGAAGGCCGCCGCGCCCGCTCCGCCCAGGACCATGGCCGCGGCACGGCGCCAACCCGCAGACCCCGCCGAACCCGGCGCGCCGGGCGGCCCGGATGCCGGTGCCAGCCCAGCTTGGGCTAGCACCGCGGCTAGGGCCCCGGCGGCCACGGCGGGCCCCTCGAGCAGGGTGACGGGCTCGCCCCGGTGGTTGGTCCGTGACCAGGTCTTCGTGCCGCCCGGCGGGCGCCGGCTCATGGCCGAGTAGGCGAGCCTGGCCGCACCCGCCGCGCCGGCTCCGGCCGCTATTGCGTATCCCGCTCGCCTCATTGGCCGGCCTTCTTTTTCTTTGTTGTCGAGGAGGTGGGCGTCGCGCTCGCAGAGGCGCTCGGCGTCGGCGCGGGGCTCGGCGCGATGGCCGTCGCGCCGTTGGCGGTGAACCCGTAGCTGCCGGCCTTGCCGCCGGCCAGCTCCACCGCGAGCGCCTGCATGGCGACGGTCTGCCCGGCCGCCAGATCAGCGTCGTCAACCGAGGAAACCTGGCTGGACACGCTGTTGGAGCGCAGCACCGCGATCGGGCTGCCCGCGCCGGAACCCGTCGACGAGCCCACGACCACGGTGGCCGCGCTCTTGGCCGCCAGCTCCTGGACCACCGGGACGAGGACCTGGGCGAGCTGGTCCGCGCTGCCGTCCGACGGTGCGGTCTGCGGGGTCACCACCACGGCCAGGCTGGCCGGGGTGCCCGGCTGGCCGCTGGTGCTGAGGAACTGGGACGCGGCGTAGGCCTGCAGCATCGTCGACGCGTCGGTGCTGGTGCCCTGGCTGCCGCCGGACGCCCCGGCCGCGGACCCCGGCGTGCTGGTCAGTATCTCGCTCGCGATCAGCTGGGCGGCCTGCTGCTGGTAGGTCGCGCTGGCGTCCAGCTGCAGGCCGGTCGGCTGGGCCACGGCCAGGGTGGTCTGGTTCAGGCTGTCCTGGGCGGTGCCGCTGCTGTCGAAGAACTTCGGCTGCAGGTTGATCTGCCCGGTGACGGTGGCGCCCGCGTGGATCGCGGCGGCGGTGATGCCGCTGACCGCCGAGGACTGCGCCCCCGGCTCCGTGACGATCAGCAGCCGGTGCCCGGTCAGCAGGTCGTGCAGCACGGCGGGCTCGACCGCCTGGGCGTACATCTCGCCCTCGGTGGCCTGCTGCTGGGCTGTATCCCGCTGGCTGCTGACCTGGCCGAGCTCACTCTGCAGCTTCGAGGTGGTCTTGTCCAGCAAGCTGAACGCCGGGCCTTGCAGCTCGGTCGAGCCGAGCACGATCCCGATCGCCAGCGCCAGGAAGACCGCGACGATGGAGACGAGATGGTAGCGAAAGTCGATCACTAGAGTTTTCCGGTCAGCCAGTAGGTGAAGGAATGCCAGGTCGCTTCGAAATACCTGGCCAGTATGGGGCTGGCGGGCGAGAACACGACGGCGACGAACACGGTCACCGCCGCGGCAAGCACCAGCACCAGCAGCGACCAGCCAGAGATCCGGCTGTGGTAGAGCTGGTGCACGCCGCGCGCGTTGACCAGCTTTGATCCCACCCGCAGGTGCGTGATGAACGTGCTCGACATCCCCGGCCTCCCCTTGTCGAGGAACTCCTCGAGCGTATGGTGGGTGCCCACCACGGCGATCAGGCTGGCCCCCCTGGCGTCGGCGACGAGCAGGGCGACGTCTTCGCTCGTCCCCGGGGCCGGGAGGGTGACGGCATCCAGGCCGAGCTCACGGACCCGGGCCAGCCCGGGCGCGCGGCCGTCCGGGTAGGCGTGCACGACGAGCTCCGCGCCGCAGCACAGCGCCTCGTCGGACACCGAGTCCATGTCGCCGAGGATGGCATCGGGCTGATAGCCGGCCTCGATCAGCGCGTCCGCCCCGCCGTCCACCGCCACCATCACCGGCTTGTACTCGCGGATGTAGGGCCGGAGCGCGGCCAGGTCCTCCCGGTAGTGGTATCCGCGCACCACGACGAGCACGTGCCGGCCGTTCATCTCCGTGTCCATCTCGGGCGGCTGGATGCCCCGGGTGAGCAGCTCGTGCTCGCGCCGGAGGAACTCAAGTGTGTTCGCGGCGAACGACTCGATCTGCACGCCGACCATGGACCGGGCCTCGGTCATCGCCGTCTGCACCAGGTCCTGGGTCAGCGGGGTGCCCTTGGCCACCACGGTGTCGCCGAGGTAGAGGGTCTCCTCATCGAGCCGGACGACAGCACCGTCCGCGACCTTGACCAGCACGTCCTGCCCGACCCCGTCGACGACCGGGATGCCCGCGTCGAGCAGCAGCTTCGGCCCGAGGTTGGGGTAACGCCCGGTGATGCTGACCGAGGCGTTGACGACGGCCGCGACCTTGCGCCTGATGAGCTCCTCGGCGCTCACCCGGTCGAGGTCGGAATGATCGATGATGGCGATGTCGCCGGGGCTGAGGCGCTTGGTGATGTTCTTCGTCCGCTGATCGACGCGCGCGACAGCCACGATCCCGGGCGGCTCTCCAGCCTTGCCCCGGTGCAGCAGCGGAAGCTTCACGGACGGCGCCTTCATCGAGTTCCATCCTGCCAGAGCACAAACGCGCCAATGGTCATGTTGGTCATCACGGCGTGTCATTGATATAGCGACTTAACGTCACTAGCAGTCGTGGCCGATGCGCCGCAAGGTACCACCTGAAACTGAAACTTGGCTGGGAGGACGATTAGCCGTCGGCGCCGTGGACAGGGAGGCTGGGTTCTTCCGGGCACGGCAACGACCCGTTGGCTGGCTCCGCAGAAATGTCAGAGGGGTCAGGTAGGGTTGAAATCGTGATCAAGGGGGCGCGGTTTACCGAAGCCGACGCGGAAGCGCATGTTCACGGAATCTGCTTCAAGACGGGCCCGCCGGAGCGACTGGGCGTCGAACTCGAGTGGCTCGCGCGCGATCGCCGCGATCCCGCGCTCCCGGTGCAGGCGGAACAGGTAACCGCCACCCTAGCCGGGTTCGGTCGCTCGAACGAGGAAGGTTACCCAGGGCAAGAAGCCCAGACCGTTCGGTATCAACCTTTTTCCCTTCCTTCTGGTGCCTCGCTCACGGTAGAGCCCGGCGGGCAGCTTGAGCTCAGCTCGGCCCCCGCCGCCACGCTCGATGAGCTCGTCGAGGTAACCGGGCGCGACCTGGCCGCGCTGCGTGACGCGGCCGCAGCGGCCGGCCTGGAACTATGCGGCTACGGTCTCGACCCGCTGCGCCCGCCGCGCCGCCTGCTCGATCTGCCGCGGTATGCGGCGATGGAGGAATTCTTCGACCGCGAGGGCCCGTGGGGCCGCCAGATGATGTGCGGCACCGCGTCGGTCCAGGTCTGCGTGGATGCCGGCGATGACAGCGGCAGCCAGACCGGGTACCGCTCACGCTGGCGGATGCTGCACGCCATCGGGCCGGTGCTGGTGGCCGCGTTCGCCAACTCCCCGCTGCGGGACGGCAAGCCGACCGGCTGGCGTTCGGCCCGGCAGCAGGTGTGGTCCAACATGGATCCGGGCCGGACCAGGGCGCCTGTCCTGGACGAGTCCGACGGCGACCCGCGCGACGCCTGGGCCGCCTACGCGCTGGACGCGGACCTCATGTGCGTGCGCGAGCCCGGCTCGCAGGACTGGACCGCGCCGGCCGGGGTGACCTTCCGCGACTGGCTGCGTGACGGCGGGCCGGGGACGCTGCGGGCACCCACCGCCGAGGATCTGGACTATCACCTGTCCACGCTGTTCCCGCCGGTCCGCCCGCGGGGGCACATGGAGCTGCGGATGATCGACGCGCAGCCCGGTGACGGCTGGATCGTGCCCGCGGCCGTGGTCACGGCGCTGGCCGACGACGACCGCGCGGCCGACGCGGCGCTGGCCGCGGCCGAGCCGGTGTGGGAAGGATCACCCGACGCCGGGGACCCGTGGCTGAGGGCGGCGCGGCACGGCCCGGCCGACCCGCAGATCGGCCAGGCCAGCAAGCGGTGCTTCGAGGCCGCCACCACCGCGCTAGGCCGTGTGGGCGTACCCGCCGCGATCCGCCGGGCGGTTGCCGACTTCACCGAGCGCTACGTGCAGAAAGACCGATGTCCTGCCGACGACCAACTGGACGGAGTTCGATGACGGAGCCACAGCTCGACTCGGAGATCCTGCGCGGGGTCATCGCGCGGGAACTGACCGGCGCGCGGCAGCGGACCACCTTGCTGACCGACAGCGTGGACGAGGCTGACCTGGTCAGACAGCACTCGCCGCTGATGTCACCGCTGGTCTGGGACCTCGCGCACATCGCCAACCAAGAAGAGCTCTGGCTGCTGCGCGAGGTCGGCGGCCGCGAGCCGATGCACCCGGAGATCGACCCGCTCTACGACGCGTTCGAGCACCCGCGTTCCGAACGTCCCACGCTGCCGCTGCTGCCGCCCGCCGAGGCCAGGGCCTACGGCCACGAGGTGCGCGGCCGGGTCCTCGACCTGCTCGACCGCGCCCCGTTCGGCGGGACACGGCTGCTCGGCGGCGGGTTCGCGTTCGGGATGATCGCCCAGCACGAGGTGCAGCACGACGAGACGATGCTGATCACCCACCAGATCAGGGCGGGGGCGCCGGTGCTCGCCGCCCGGGCGCCCGGCCCGGCGCCGGCCGACGCGTTCCGGCTGCCGGCCGAGGTGCTGGTGCCCGGCGGCCCGTTCACTATGGGTACCTCCACCGAGCCCTGGGCGCTGGACAACGAGCGCCCGGCGCACACCGTCCAGGTGGCGCCGTTCTACCTCGACACCACCCCGGTGACCTGCGGCGAATATGCCCAGTTCCTCGACGACGGCGGGTACGACGACCCGCGCTGGTGGACCGCGGATGGCTGGGAGCACCGGCAGGACGCCGGGCTGACCGCGCCGCTGTACTGGCGGCGCGAGGGCCGGCAGTGGACCCGCCGGGTGTTCGGCAGGCAGGAACCAATTGTGCCGAACGAACCGGTGCTGCACGTGTCCTGGTACGAGGCGGACGCGTACGCACGGTGGGCCGGGCGCAGGCTGCCGACCGAGGCCGAATGGGAGAAGGCGGCCAGATTCGATCCCGCGACCGGCCTGACCCGCAGGTACCCGTGGGGCAACGCCGATCCGGACACCTCGTACGCCAACCTCGGGCAGGCCTTCCTGCGCCCGGCGCCGGCCGGATCGTATCCCGGCGGGGCGGCGCCGTGCGGGGCCAGGCAGCTGATCGGCGACGTCTGGGAGTGGACGAGCTCGGACTTTTCGCCGTACCCGGGGTTCGAGGCCTGGCCGTACAAGGAGTATTCCGAGGTGTTCTTCGGCCCGGAGTACAAGGTGCTGCGCGGCGGGTCGTTCGCGGTCAGCTCCGTGGTCAGCCGGGGCACGTTCCGCAACTGGGACTACCCGATCAGGCGGCAGATCTTCGCCGGCTTCCGTACCGCGCGGTCCGCGGTCGCGGAGTCCGCCTGATGTGCCGGCACCTGGCCTACCTCGGGCCGCCCGCCTCGCTGCGCTCGGTACTCATCGACCCGCCGCACGGCCTGTACCGGCAGGCCTGGGCGCCGCGCCGGCAGCGACACGGGACGGTGAACGCGGATGGGTTCGGGGTCGGCTGGTACGCACCGGACGACCCGGACCCGGCCAGGTACCGGCGAGCGGTCCCGATCTGGGGCGACGAGTCCTTCGCCGACGTCGCGCGGGTGACGTCGGCGGGCGCGGTGCTGGCGGCGGTGCGCTGCGCCACCGCGGGCACCGATCCCGGCATCGCCGCGGTCGCGCCGTACGCATCGGGCCGCTGGCTGTTCAGCCACAACGGCGTGCTGGACGGCTGGCCAGCGGCTGCCGCCGGGCTGGCCGGCACTCTGCCCGCCGGGGCACTGCTCGGGCTGGAGGCCCGGGTGGATTCGGCGCTGCTGTGGGCGCTGGTCAGGCACCGGCTCGGGTTCGGCCTCGGGGCCGCGGACGCGCTGGCGGGCACCGTCTCCGCGGTGCGGGCCGCCGGCGTGACCGGCCGGCTCAACCTGCTTCTGACCGACGGGCGGGTGATCGCGGCCACGGCGGCCGGCGACACCCTGTGCTACCGCGCGTTCGGGCATGCCGTGGTCGTGGCCTCGGAGCCGGGCGACGACGAACCCGGCTGGACCGAGGTGCCGGACAGGTCCCTGGTCACCGCGACGGCGCGGCAGGTCAGCGTGGCTCCGCTGGCCGCACCGGGCAATCCTGCCGCATCTGACCCTGCTCCACCTGTTTCACCTGACCAGGACACCGAGGACGGAAGGATCGCGATCCGATGATATCCCTCGACCGCCGGCTACCGCCCGGCTTCCTCGAGGAAGCACTCCGCGCCGACGCCCGGACCGGGCTGACCGCGGAACCGAAGTCGCTGCCGCCCAAATGGTTCTATGACGCGCAGGGCAGCGCGCTGTTCGACAAGATCACCGAACTGCCGGAGTACTACCCGACTCGCGCCGAGCGGGAGATCCTGCGGGCGAACGCGGCCGGGATCGCGGCGCAGACTGGCGCGCGGACGCTGATCGAGCTCGGCTCCGGGTCGTCGGACAAGACCCGGCTGCTGCTCGACGCGCTGCGTGCCGCGGGCACGCTGCGCTGCTACGTGCCGGTTGACGTCAGCGAGCCCGCGCTGGCCGCCGCGGGGAAGGCGCTGTCGGCCGAATATCCCGGGCTCGACGTCCGCGCCGTGGTGTCCGACTTCGAGGAGCGGCTCGGGTTCCCCGCGGACGGCGAAGCTCCGGCCCCCCGGCTGGTCGCCTTCCTCGGCAGCACGATCGGGAACCTGGAGCCCGGCCAGCGGGCCGCCTTCCTGGCCCGGGTCAGGGACCGGCTGCGGCCCGGTGACTTCTTCCTGCTGGGCACCGACTTGGTGAAGGACCCGGCCACGCTGGTCGCCGCGTACGACGACGAGGCCGGGGTCACCGCCGAGTTCAACAAGAACGTGCTCGCGGTGCTGAACGCCGAGCTCGGCGCCGACTTCGACCTGGACGCGTTCGAGCACGTCGCGGTGTGGAACGCGGGCGCGGAGTGGATCGAGATGCGGCTGCGCTCGGACCTGGCTCAGGCCGTGCGGCTGCCCGGCATCGGGCTCACCGTCGAGTTCGCCGAGGGCGAGGAGATGCGCACCGAGATCTCGGCCAAGTTCCGCCGCGAGGGGGTAGCGGCCGAGCTGGCCGCCGCCGGGTTCGCGATGCGCTCGTGGTGGACGGATTCGGCGGATCAGTTCGGGCTGTCCCTGTCGGTGCCAGCACCGGCCTGAGCCAGGGCGGCGTCGACGAGGGTGATCGCGGCGCCGGTGACGATCTCGCGGGCCTGATCCGCGCTGAGGCCGCGCACGTCGAAGAGCACGACGAACGCCTCCCAGCCGATCACCATCGCGAGCGCGGAGACGAGCCGCTCGAACCGGTCCGGGCCCAGCCGCGGGCGGACCGGTTCGAGCGCCGTCTCGATCCAGCCGAGCTCGATCGTCTAGCCTGGCCGGCTCGGCACCGTACCGGCGGCGATGGCGCTGACGAGCTGGGCGTGATCCCGCTCGTTCTGGTCGGCGTACAGGCCGGCGAATCGGCCGATCACGGCGGCGAACTTGGCGCCCTTCCCGATGTAGGCATCGATGGCCATCGGGTCGCCGGTCCGAGCGTGGGCGCGGGCGAGGGTCTCGCCGCATGCGGTCGCGAACTGGACCAGGCGGGGGGCGATCAGGTCGGTAGTCGGGATGATCTTCATGTCGCGGAATTGCCGGACGTAGTAGTCCTTCCCGTGGAGCGAGCCCCATCCGGCGAAAATGTCGGTGGCGCTCTGGATCAGCCGCTTGCCGCTGATCACCCGCTCGCCGTGGCCGCGGTGCCGACTTGGCTGGGTATAGGCCTCGTAGACCGCCGGTCCAGCCTGCTTGACCTGCAAGAACAATGGATCGACGCCGGTCCGGCCCTCCAGCAGCACCAGGTAGACCTGCATGCCCACGCTGCCTACCCCCACGACCTGGCGGACCACGTCGACCGCGGTGAACCGGTCGAACAGGCTCCGCCGGTCCTCTTGCAGGGTCATCCGGTACTCGGCCAGGAGGTGGTCGACCAGGTAGTCCTGCTCGTCGTCGCTGAGCGTGACGCGGATAGGCGGGTCCTCGGTGATCCTGGGGCGCCCGTGGGCCGTCGTGGTGAGCTTGGCGAAGGCTCCCCGGCTCGTGCGGCGCTTGCGCTTCTTCTCGATGTGAATCGAGACCCGCCCGCGGTCGGCCGGCTCGAAGTATTCGATCAGGTTGCCGACGTGCGTGCTGTCGTACCAGATATCGAGCTCAGGCATTGCCGCGTACCGGCGCATGCGCCGGGCATAGGCCGTTACGCCCGCGGTCACCGCGGCCGCCGCCCGGGCCGGCTTGACCCGGCTCTCCCGCGCGGCCACCACCAGGCTGGCGGCGAAGCGCTTGACATCCCACTCAAACGGGCCGGGCAGGGTTTCGTCGAAGTCGCGCAGGTCGAACGCCAGATTCCGCTCCGGCGTGGCCCACAGGCCGAAGTTCAGGACATGGGCATCGCCGCACAATTGCACCAGCAGCCCGCTGTCGGGCTGGCCGCCCAGATCGCCGGCCATGACCGCGGCAGCGCCCCGGAAATAGTTCCACGGAGAGACGGCCATGCGCTGATGCCGGAGGGGAGTCAGTTCGGGCACGCGGATCTGGTTCTGGGCCAGGATCGTTGTCAGCGGGTCGTGCCCGCGGTCCTCCTCGCTCCAGGACCCCAGCGTGCGCCGCGGCACCCGCTGACGGGCGCCCTTCCCGAACGCTCGCCTCTCTGCGCTGGTCGCCGCCAGGTCGTGCGGAACCGGCGATAGCCCAGGTGAGCTGGATTCGGTCATAAAAGGTCCGCCCTGACCGGGAGCTTGTGGGTGCCGTCGCCCAGGGCCATGAACGAGCTCTGGAACGGGTGGCCATCGATGGTCCCGCGCACCTTGACCAGGCCCTTGGTCCCGAAGAACTGCACCGACTCCGGCCAGACCAGATACGTCCAGCCGCCCTTGGCCTCGCTCTGCACCAGGGTGGCGGTGAATTCCTTGTTCATCTGTGCCTCCATGCAGGTAGGACCGGGGTCCGGGGCCGGATTCATCGGTGCCCGCCCAGCCGGGCGGCGCGGGCGTTGAGGTAGCGCTGGTGCGGCAGGCTCATGGTCCGCTGGGCCGCGGCGTGGTAGGCGGTCCGGGCGGCCCGGTACTGGCCATCCATCTCCAGCAGGTGCGCGCGGACCGCTTCGAGCCGGTGGTCACCGGCGATCCGCCGGTCGGTTTCGAGCCGACCGAGCCGCTCCAGGGCGGCGCCGGGGCCGTGGGTCATGGCCACCGCGACGGCGTGGTTCAGCGCCACCACCGGATTGTCGCTGATCCGCAGGAGCAGGTCGTAGAGCGCCAGGATCTGCGGCCAGTCGGTCGCCTCGGAGCTCAGGGCTTCGTCGTGCACGGCGGCGATGGCCGCCTGAAGCTGGTAGGGGCCGACATCGCCGCGCGGCAGCACCCCGGTGATGAGCGCCACGCCCTCGGCGATCTTCGCCCGGTCCCAACTGCTCCGGTCCTGCTCGTCCAGCGGGATCAGCTCCCCGGCCGGCCCGGTGCGGGCTGGCCTCCGGGCGTCAGTGAGCAGCATCAGGGCGAGCAGCCCGGCGACCTCCCCGTCGCCGGGCAACAGCTGGCGGACGATCCGGGTGAGCCGGATCGCCTCGGCCGACAGGTCCGCCCGGAACAGCCCCGGCCCGGAGGTAGCGGCGTATCCCTCCGTGAAGATCAGGTAGAGGACGTGCAAGACCACCGTTAGCCGCTGCTCGTGCTCCGGCCCGTTCGGCATCCTGAACGGGACCCCGCTGTCCGCGACCTGCACCTTGGCCCGGGTGATCCGCCGGGTCATGGTCGCCTCGGGAACCAGGAAGGCCCGGGCGATCTCGGCGGTGGTCAGGCCGCCGACCGCGCGCAGGGTCAGCGCGATCTGCGAGGCGGGCGACAGCGCGGGGTGGCAGCACAGGAACAGCAGGATGAGCGTGTCGTCGGGCACGGCGGCCGCGGCGTCGGCCGCCGGGGCCAGCCACTCCCCCGGCGGGATCTGCCGGGCGGCCGCCTCCTCGCGGGCGCGCCGCGACTGCTCGCTGCGCAGCAGGTCGGTCAGCCGGCGGGAGGCGACCGTGATCAGCCAGCCGCGCGGGTTGCCGGGGAGACCTTCGGCGGGCCACTGGGTGGCGGCCGCCAGCAGCGCCTCCTGTACCGCATCCTCGGCGGTGTCGAAGTGCCCGTACCGCCGCACCAGCGCGCCGAGGACCTGCGGCGCCAGCTGGCGGAGCAGGTCCTCGGCCTCGGCCTCGGCACGGCCCACGGTCAGGGCTCCAGGTCGGCCCGGGAGTCAGCGACCGGCCGGACGTCCACGAAGGCCCGCTCACGGATGTGGTCCGGACCTGGGCAGCTCGACAACCGGGCGGCGATCTCGGTGGCCCGGTCGAAGCTGTCGCAGTCGACGAGCCAGTAACCGGCCAGGACCTCCTCGGTCTCGGCGTAGGGGCCGTCGGTCACCACCGGGGCGCCCTCCCGCAGCCGGATCCTGCGGGTGTGCACCGGAGCGGTCAGGCCCTGTGCGTCGACCAGTTCCCCGGATTCGGCCAGGTCCCGGCCGAACGACTCCATGAATGCGCCCATCGCCGCGAACTCGGTCGCGGACCAGGCCGGCTCCCCGGCTCCGGCGTTGCCCGCCATCGCGTCGTAGTCCCGCTGGGACCCGTACATCAAGATCAGGTACTTCATGGTTCCTCCCGTCCGCAGGGGTGCCCTGCTATTTGATCACCGGCGCCTGCTGGCGTCCTCACCGGAGACGTCGGAGCCGCGGGCTCCTACCGGACACCGGCGCGGTGGTGATAAAAGGTGGGCATGGGTTCATACGAGACCACCATCGACACGCTTGCCGGGGAACTGGCCCGGATCGAGGCGACCTTCCGCGGCCTGACCGAGCCCGAATGGGCCGCGTCCACGCACCTGGTCCCGGTAGATCCGGACCTGCCGCACTGGACGGTGTTCGAGCTGGCCGGCCACTTCGACATCTCGATCGGCCTGACCCGGATGCTGATCGACGGCCTCGGCGAGGAGCAGCCCGCGCGGGACCGGACCAGCTTCTTCATCAACCCCCGCTCGGAGACGGGGCCCGTCGTCTACGGGTACGCCTACACCATGGTCGAGGGCAAGACGCCCGCGGACATGCCGGGGGTCCTGGCCGAGACGTTCGGCAAGACCATCGAGGAAGCCCGCGCTGTGCCGGCCGACGCCGTCGGGCCGGGGTACTTCGCGCCCATGCAGGTAGACGAGTTCGTGGCCAGCCGGGTCGTCGAGGCCGTGGTCCACGGGCTGGACCTGACCCTGGCACTGGGCCGGGAGCCGATCGCCACGCCGGAGGGGATCGCGCTGACCGCGTCGATCCTGGACGACCTGCTGGCCCGGCGGACCCTGGGCCGCCGTCCCGCCGACCTGGCCGACGACCTGGCCTGGGTGCTGGCCGCCTCGGGCCGTGCGGAGCACGCGGACAACCGGCTGCCCCTGATCGGGTAACGATTTCCTGGCGGGGTAATAGCCGAGCAGCGCGGCCAGCGTGAGCGCGCTGCGGGGGGTGTAGGCCATCCGCCACAGCCCGCCGTGCGCGGCCGCGTAGGCCTCGTCCTGCCAGGGATGCCCGGCCGGCGGCCGCCCGGCGTGCAGGTCGTGGACGAGCAGGGCCGCCATGAGCGCCTTGGTCGTGGCGGGCTCGAACACCTCGACGCCGAACCGCCCGGCGCCCGCGTACGCCGCCGCCAGCACCCGGTTGCTGGTGACCGACCTGGTTCGGGTGGGCGGGGCGACGTTCATCGACACGGCCAGGCCGCCGTCGCGGGCGATCGTGGCGCGCCACCGCTGCAGGCGCTTGGCCAGGGCGTAGTTCGGCCCCTGCTGGGCGACCAGGCTGTCGCAGATGCCGGGATCGGATCCGGGCGGATAGGCCGGGCGAAGCAGCCGGCCGCCGGACAGCGACCGCAGCAGCCCGCGGCCGAGCTTGTTCGCCGCTGACCTGTCCGCGTAGGCGCGGGCCGACTGGGCGACCGCGTCGGCCGGAACGGCGAACACGTCGGTGGGCGTGGCCAGGAACGCGAGCACCAGGTCGCGGCGCCCGGCCTGCAGGCGCACGGTCAGCGCGTCGACGGCGCTGGCCACGCGGACGTTGGCCGCGCCGTCGGCGTAGACGTAGTTGCCGAGCACCAGCGGCCCGTCGACGCCGGCCAGCCAGTCGGCCACCGCGGGGATGTCGCCGGCCAGGTCGACACCGGCCCGCCGGGGTAGGTCCCCGCCGGAATCCGCGCCGTCCCGGCCCGGCTTGGCGTCGGCGACCGGGACGAGCAGGGTGCCGCCGCCGCGCCGCGCCGTCTCCAGCACCCGGTCCCAGATGGCCGGGCGGGGCAGGTCGATCCCGATCACCCGCGCGCCCCAGCTCAGCAGTACCGGCAGCGGGCCGACCTCGGCGCCCGCCCCGAGCACCACGACCGTGCGGCCGGGCAGGGCGAGCCAGCCGGGCGACGCGGCGACGGTCCGGACCGCATCGGCGCAGGACGATTCGATGACGCCCGCGGCGACCCACGCGTCGAGCTGACGCAGCAGGGCGTCGCCGCTCAGCCGCTCACCGCGGTAGGGCACGGCCAGCTCGCGCTCGGCCGTCGCGCCGCCGGTCACCTGGACGGCGGTCAGCTCGTGCCGGGCCGGCGCCGAGAGCAGGGCGCCGAGGCCGGTCTCCGGCTCGCCGGGCCG
>Ga0335078_10003410_pt1 | contig 23700 bp, 20 predicted proteins | sample Lox_Sample_32_FD_206711 | JGI IMG/M metagenome (GOLD analysis project Ga0335078, IMG submission 206711) | Soil microbial communities from Loxahatchee National Wildlife Refuge, Florida, United States - Lox_Sample_3.2 | ecosystem: Environmental > Terrestrial > Soil > Wetlands | place: USA... | reverse complement strand
CCCGGCGGCGCCAGCGTCGGCTGGATGACGCCGGCGAGCTGATCGGCGCTCTCCGCGGGATGGCGGGAGACGGACGATCATGCCGGTCGCGATCACCGCGCTCTATGCTGGACTGCTGGGGCTGCTCGTCGTCGCTCTCGGCTTCAACGTGACGGTGCACCGCTGGATCCTGCGCGTGCCGCTGGGCGACGGCGGCAATCCGCTGCTCGTGCGCGTGATCCGCATGCACGGCAACACGGTCGAAAGCGTGCCGATCGCCGTTCTGTTGATGGCGCTCTACGAGCTCGACGGCGGGTTGCGGACGGCGCTGCACGCCGCCGGAATGACGCTCATCGTCGGCCGCCTCCTCTATGCGGGGACGCTGTGGGCGGACGGCGGCTGGAACCTGATCCGCGCCACCGGCGTCACGCTGACCTGGCTGACAATTTCCGCGCTCGCCGTGCTGAACATATGGCAGATCGGATAACGCGAACCCGACGACGCAAACCCGACAACGCAGGAGGAGAAGATGGAAGCGCACAAGATCGTCTCCCGGGACGAATGGCTGACGGCGCGCAAGGCGCATCTCGCCGAGGAGAAGGCGTTCACGCGGGCGCGCGACGCGCTGAGCCGGCATCGCCGCGAGCTTCCCTGGGTGAAAGTCGACAAGTCCTATCTGTTCGAGGGGCCCAACGGGAAGGAAACGCTCGCCGACCTGTTTGGCGCAAAGAGCCAGCTCATCGTTTATCACTTCATGCTCGGTCCCGACTGGGAAGAGGGTTGCCCGAGCTGCTCGCTGCTCGCCGACCATTTCGACGGCATCGTCATCCACCTCGCGCAACGCGACGTCGCATTCGTCGTCGTCTCGCGCGCGCCGCTTGCGCGGATCGAGACGTTCAAGAAGCGCATGGGATGGCATTTCAAATGGGTGTCGTCGTTCGGCAACGACTTCAACTACGACTATCACGTGTCGGCGTCGCCGGACGAGAAGGCGACGGGCAAGGTCTCGTACAATTATGAAGTCACCGAGTTCCCGAGCGAGGAGCGCCCCGGCGCCAGCGTGTTCTTCAAGGACGCGGCCGGCGACATTTTCCATACCTATTCGACCTACGGACGCGGCCTCGACATGCTGATCGGCGCCTACAACTTCCTCGATCTCGCGCCCAAGGGGCGCGACGAGGAGGGCTTGCCGTGGGGAATGGCGTGGGTTCGCCACCACGATCGCTACGAGGGCGCGGCAATCGACCCGACGGCCACCTACAAGGAGCCGAAGAAGGCTTCGGATTCATGCTGCGATTGAGTGCGGCCAGAGCGGCCGAATGCCCGCCTGCAGAATAGCAGATGGCGGCGATATGCGTCGCCCGCCCGCAGATTATCGGGTCGGCACCGGCTTCTCGCCGCGGTAGTCGTAGAACCCGCGCTGCGTCTTGCGACCGAGCCAGCCGGCCTCGACGTATTTCACCAAGAGCGGGCACGGCCGGTATTTGGAATCCGCCAGTCCCTCGTGCAGCACCTGCATGACCGAGAGGCAGACGTCGAGGCCGATGAAGTCGGCGAGTTCGAGCGGGCCCATCGGATGGTGGGCGCCGAGCCGCATCGCGGTGTCGATCGCCTCGACGTTGCCGACGCCCTCATAGAGCGTGTAGATCGCCTCGTTGATCATCGGCAGCAGGATGCGGTTGACGATAAAGGCGGGGAAGTCCTCGGAGACCGCGATCTGCTTGCCGAGCTTGGCGATGAACTGCTTGGTGGCCTCGAAGGTGGCGTCGTCGGTGGCGATGCCGCGGATCACCTCGACCAGTTCCATCAGCGGCACCGGATTCATGAAGTGAATGCCGATGAAACGCTCGGGCCGGTCGGTCGCCGCGGCAAGCCGCGTGATCGAGATGGAGGAGGTGTTGGTGCCGACGATCGCCTCGCTCTTGAGCGTCGGGCAGAGCGCGCTGAAGATCTTGCGCTTGACCTCTTCCTTCTCGGTCGCCGCTTCGATCACGAGATCGCAATCGGTCAATTCGCCCAGCGTCTGCGCCGGACTGATGCGCTGCAGCGCCGCCTGACGCTGCTCATCGCTGATGCGCTGGCGGCTCACCTGGCGCGCCAAATTGCCGCCGATGATGGCGAGCCCCTCGGCGATGCGGTCGCCGTCGGTGTCGTTGAGAAGCACCTCGAAGCCGGACAGCGCGCAGACGTGGGCGATGCCGTTGCCCATCTGGCCGGCGCCGATCACTCCCACCTTGCGAATCGCATGCGCCGATCCCTCGGTTGGCTCGCCGCGGACCTTCCGCCGCTCCTTCACCTCGACCATCTTTCGCTTACCCTCTTCGCTCATCGGGGCCGCAACGCCACCTCCGGTCAACGTCCGAGCTTCTCCAGCTCTTTGGCCAGTTCCGGCAAGGCCTGATAGAGGTCTGTCACCAGTCCGTAGTCGGCGACCTGGAAGATAGGTGCTTCCTCGTCTTTGTTGATTGCGACAATAACCTTCGAGTCCTTCATACCGGCGAGATGCTGAATGGCGCCTGAAATGCCGACCGCAATGTAGAGGTCGGGCGCTACCACCTTACCGGTCTGGCCGACCTGCCAGTCGTTGGGTGCGTAGCCGGCGTCGACGGCCGCCCGCGAGGCGCCGACCGCGGCGCCGAGCTTGTCGGCCACCGGCTCTATGTATTTGGTGAAATTCTCGCGGTTTTGCATCGCCCGGCCGCCGGAAATGATGATCTTGGCGGAGGTGAGCTCCGGCCGTTCGGATTTCGAGAGCTCTTCGCCGACGAAGCCGGAAAGACCGGGATCGGCCGCCGCGGCAACGCTTTCGATCGGCGCCGAGCCGCCCTCGCCCGTCGCCTTGAAGGAGGCCGTGCGTAGCGTAATCACTTTTTTGGGATCGCGCGAACGCACCGTCTGGATGGCGTTGCCGGCATAGATCGGCCGCTCGAACGTGTCGGGCGCGACAACCTTCGTGACATCTGAAATCTGCATCACGTCGAGGAGCGCGGCGACGCGCGGCATGATGTTCTTTCCGGTCGTGGTCGATGGCGCCATCAGCGCCTCGTAAGGCCCGGCGAGCGAGACAATCAGCGCCGCGGTCGGCTCCGCCAGCATGTGCTCGTAGGGCGGCGCGTCCGCGAGCAGCACCTTGTTGACGCCGGCAAGCTTAGCGGCCGCATCCGCCACCGTCCGGCAATTGTGACCGGCGACGAGGATGTGCACGTCCGTCCCGAGCGCGGCCGCCGCGGTCAACGCCTTGCTGGTCGCATCCTTGAGCGATTTGTTGTCGTGCTCGGCAAGGAGAAGGGTCGGCATCGGTTAACCCCGCAGCCCCTCGCGGCGAGAAAACAAACAACGCATCAGATCGCTCCGGCGCCTTTGAGTTGCTCCACCAGCTCGGCGACGCTCTTGACCTTGACGCCGGCCTTGCGCACCGGCGGCTCGGCGGTCTTGACCACGTCGAGCCGCGGCTTGGTATCGACGCCGTAATCGCCGGCGCTCTTCTCGTCGATCGGCTTCTTCTTGGCCTTCATGATGTTGGGAAGCGAGGCGTAGCGCGGCTCGTTGAGGCGCAGATCCGTCGTCACGATCGCCGGCATCTTGAGCTTCACGGTCTGCAGGCCGCCGTCCACCTCGCGCGTGACCATGAGCGCATCGCCCTCGATCGCGACTTTCGACGCGAATGTTCCCTGCGGCCAGCCGAGCAGCGCGGCCAGCATCTGGCCGGTCTGGTTGCTGTCGTCATCGATCGCCTGCTTGCCCATGACGATGAGGCCGGGCTTTTCCGCGTCAGCGACGGCTTTGAGGATTTTCGCCACCGCGAGCGGCTCGACGAGACCTTCGGCTTTGACCAGAATGCCGCGATCGGCGCCCATCGCCAGCGCCGTGCGGATCGTTTCGGCCGCCTGCGCCGGACCGATGGAGACGGCCACGATCTCGCTCGCCTTGCCCGCTTCCTTGAGCCGGATCGCCTCCTCGACGGCGATCTCGTCGAACGGGTTCATCGACATCTTGACGTTGGCGAGCTCGACGCCCGAGCCGTCAGCCTTCACGCGGATTTTCACATCCTTGTCGACCGCCCGCTTCACGGGCACGAGAATTTTCATGGCTTGTACAGTTTGGCGGCTGGCAGCCGCGCTCCCGGATTTCAGCTATGCTGCGGTGCGGGAAAGTACCGGCGGCGGCGCTCCGGGTCAACGGATCGGTCGGGTGAAGGGGAGCGTGCTGGAAAGTCCGCCATCGACCGCAACGGCTTGCCCGTTGACATAGGACGACTCGTCGCTGGCGAGAAAGAGCGCCATCGCCGCTATTTCCTCGGGCGCGCCCGCGCGCTGCAGCGGATTGAGCTGGCCGATCTTGCCGGCCGTGCCGCGTTCGCGCGCGCGCTCGAACAGCGGGCGGGTCATGCCGGTCTCGATCAGTCCCGGACAGATCGCGTTGACGCGCACGCCGGTGCCGAGGAAGGCGTTCGCCGCCGTCTGCGCAAGACTGATGACGCCGGCCTTGCTTGCACTGTAGGGAGCGCTTCCCGCATTGGCACGCAGTCCCGCCGTCGAAGCGGTCAGCACGATCGATCCGCGGCCCTTGGCGATCATGTGCGGGGCGGCATGCTTGATCGCGATGAACGGGCCAAAGAGATTGACCTCGAGGACGCGCCGCCACAGCTCCACGGACTGATCGAGGAGCGCATCCGTGCTCCCCAGGATGCCGGCATTGGCATAGACGATGTCGAGCGCGCCGAAGCGCTCGATCGCCCGGCCGACGAAAGCCTTCACGTCGTCTTCCCGGCTCACGTCGGCGGCAACGACCTCGACGCTGCCGCCGCGCTCGGCGATGACACGTCCGGTCGCGTTCAATCCCTCGGCGTTCTGGTCCGCGATGAGGAGGCGCGCGCCTTCCTGCGCGAACAGGATTGCGCTGGCTCGGCCGATGCCGCTCGCGGCCCCGGTAACGATTGCGACCTTGCCGCCGAGCCGCGCCATGGTGTCCCCCGCCCTCTCTCCCGCTGCGTGCCGCGACTTCAGAGCGCGTCATGCCGGCGGCTGGCCGGCAGGCTATCCCATTCTATGCATTCGAACAGCTGCACGCCCGGCGGCCGCATCAGCACGAACAGGATCGCGCCGGTGGCGAGGCCACCGACATGAGCCCAATAGGCGACGCCATCCTGCGCGCGGCTTGCGACTTCGACGATCTGCCAGATCGCCCAGCCGCCGATGAGCCAGAAGGCGCGCAGGCGAACCGGCACGAAGAAAACGAGCACGGTGACGCTGGCGCAGGGACGGAACAGGAGGTAGGCGGCGATCACGCCGGCGACGGCGCCGGAGGCGCCGATCAGATTGGTGGTCGAGACCGGATCGCTGACGACGAAGGCGAGGCCCGCGCCGATGCCGCAGGCGAGATAGAAGATCAGGAAGCGCCAGTGCCCGAGCGCTTCCTCGATGTCGTCGCCGAACACCCACAGGAAGATCATGTTGCCGAAAATGTGCATGAAATTCGCATGCAGGAAGGTATAGCTGACGAGCGTCAGCAGCGTCGGAAACGTCGCGCCGACGTAAGCGGAGCCGACCAAGAACGCGGGAATCAACCCGGCGGACTGAACGAGCCTTATCGCGTCGTCCTGCGGCGCAGATATCTCCAGCAGATAGACGATGACATTGGTGGCGATCAGCAGCCAGGTGACGTAAGGCGGCGTGGCCCATTTGAACGGGGTGTGGTCGTAAAGCGGCAGGACCATTCGCGCGCGCTCCCGTTCAGCGATTTTGCCCCGGCTGCCACAACACGTCGCGCGCGCCCGCCTCGTTGGCATGGCGAGCAGCGACAAAAAGAAAATCCGACAGCCGATTGACGTATTGCAGAACCTCGGGCGTAACGCTCTCGTCCGGCTGGTCCTTGAGCTCGGCGATAAGGCGCTCGGCGCGCCGGCACACGGTACGCGCGAGGTGCACATACGCCGCCGCCGCGGTGCCGCCCGGCAGGATGAAGGATCGCAGCGGCGCGAGCGCGGCGTTGAGCCCGTCGATCTCGTTTTCGAGCCAGGTCACCTGCGCCGCAGTGACCGTGAGCCGGGCGCCGCCCGGCCCCCTGCCCTTGCCCGGCGTGCACAGGTCGGCCCCGACGTCGAACAGGTCGTTCTGGATCCGGGCGAGCGCGCCATCGAGCGCGGGGTCGGCGCCGGTGTATAGCCTGGCGATGCCGAGCACAGCATTGACCTCGTCGAGCGTGCCATAGGCGGCAATGCGCAGATCGTATTTCTTGCGCCGCTCGCCGGTGCCGAGCGCGGTGCTGCCGTCGTCTCCGGTGCGGGTGTAGATGCGGTTGAGGACGACCATTGCGAAACCTCGCGCGATCGCCGCGTGCAAAAATGTGCGGCGTGAAGGCCGTCACTCTAGATTAAAAAGGCCGCCGAAGCAGCGGCAGGCCCGCACCGTCAGAAGGCATAGCCGATGCTGATGCCGTAATTGTTCAGACCCTGATTGCCGCCCGGCCCTTCGTTGGTCCCGCAATTTACGCCGAAGAATGACCTGCCGTTCGACAGGTGCTCGAACGTGGCGAGCACGTTCCAATGCTCGTTGATCGGCACGCCGAACGTGAAACCGGCGTGGAACAAGAGCGGACAACCGAGGCCGGAGAGCGTCGATGTCGGCGTAAGGCTGCCATTGTGGCCGGCAATGCCGGCGAACGGCTCGAAGAAAAGCCGGGAAAAGATCGGCAAGTTCAAAGCGATGTCGGCGTAGGCGAAACTGGTCCGCCCCTCGAGATTGACGGCGCCGCCGAGTTGAAACCGCGGAAGCAAGTAGGCCCAATATCCTGGCATCCCGAAATCGAGCCGCGGCGTCAGGATCGAGGCGTTGAGGTCGAACGTGTCGTGCTCCTGCGAACCGACGCCGTGAAAGAATGGTCCAAAACGCGCTTCGAATTGATTGCCCGGCACCGGTTCGCCGAATGACCCACCCGGCTGATAGATCGGCGGCGGCGATGGAACGGGCTGCGGCGTCGGCATATCGGCGCCGTTCGCCGACAGCATCGTGGCCGAATACGCAATCCCGGCCAGCGCCGATAAGCGCCATGGCGTCAACTTCGGCGCCGGCATGCTCACACCCCACACCCGCACGGCCCGGCACCTATCCGGCCTCTCGCGCACAGACAAGGCGAGATGCCAGACGCTTTAAGCACGTACCCGTTATCACTTTCCAAGCGCTGCTTTGCAGGTCAGTCCGGCATTTTTCCGGCAGCCCTAGCTAGTTCGAAATAACCCAAATCGTGAACATGATGATCACGATGGCGACGAATTGCAGCAGCACGCGCAGCCGCATCAGCTTCTGCGACGTGTTTGGAGAACCGCCGCGCATCATGTTGACGAGGCCGAACAACAGCACCATTGCGACGGCGCCGACGGCAACCGGAACGAGGCCGTGAGACAGGAATTCAGACATCGATTACTTACTTAAAGGCCGGCGCGGCCGGGTTCAACCTTCCGAAGGCGCCGCAGCGGGGCCCCGCCGCCACCCGGCCCGTGCAGCGCGGCCTGTTCGAACAAAGACGGCAATCGGCTTAGTTGCTGCCGTCGAGCAGCCGCCGGGCGATCACATGCGCCTGGATCTCCGCGGCGCCTTCGAAGATGTTGAGGATGCGCGCATCGCAGAGAATGCGCGAGACGGGAAATTCGAGCGCGAAGCCGTTGCCGCCGTGAATCTGCACGGCGTTGTCGGCGGCCGCCCAGGCCACCCGCGCCGCGAGCAGCTTGGCCATGCCGGCCTCGAGGTCGCAGCGCCGCCCCGAGTCCTTCTGGCGCGCGGCGTAGTAGGCGAGCTGTCGCGCGATCATGATCTCGACGGCCATCATCGCGATCTTGTCGGCGACGCGCGGGAAACTGACGATGGGCTCGCCGAACTGCACGCGCGCCTGGGCATAGCTCAGCGCCTGCTCCATGGCGGCCTGCGCCACGCCGATCGCGCGTGCCGCGGTCTGGATGCGCGCCGACTCGAAGGTGGCCATGAGCTGCTTGAAGCCGAGCCCTTCGGTCCCGCCAAGGAGGTTCTCGGCCTTCACGACGAAGCCGTCGAAGGCGATCTCATACTCCTTCATGCCGCGATAGCCGAGCACCTCGATCTCGGTGCCGGTCATGCCGGACACGGGAAACGGATTGCCGTCGTCGCCGCGCGGCTTCTCGGCGAGCAGCACGGAGAGGCCGCGGTAGCCCTTCTCCGCCGGATTGGTCCGCACCAGCAGCGTCATCAGATCGGCGCGGACCGGATGGGTGATCCAAGTCTTGTTGCCGTAGACCTTGTAGCTGTCGCCCTGGCGCACCGCGCGCGTCTTCAGCGAGGCGAGATCGGAGCCGGTGTTCGGCTCGGTGAACACGGCCGTCGGCAGCACCTCGCCGGAAGCGATCTTCGGCAGCCATTGCCGCTTCTGCTCCGCGGTGCCGCTGCCGAGAATGAGTTCGGCGGCGATTTCGGAACGGGTGCCGAGGCTGCCGACGCCGATATAGCCGCGGGAAAGCTCCTCGGAGACGACGCACATCGACTCCTTGCCGAGTCCCATGCCGCCATAGAGTTCCGGAATGGTCAGGCTGAAGACGCCGAGTTCCGACATTTGCGCGACGACGTCGAGCGGAATGTAGGCGTTGCGCAAGTGCCATTGCTGGGCATGCGGCACGACGCTGCCGTCGGCGAACTTGCGCATCTCCTCGCGGATCGCGTCGAGCGTGTCGTCGAGCGCACAGTTGCCGACGGTCGCCTCGTTGCGCTGGCGCATCAGCTCGACGAGCCGCGCCCGGTGCACCGCCGTGTTGCCCGTCGCGATGAGGTGATCGACGGCCGGCGTGATGCGCCCTCCAACAGCGGCGGCGGTGAGCCCCAAGTCGCCGGGCCGGACAATCTCGCCCTGGCTCATCGGGATGCCGCCGAAGATCTGCGCGAGGTATTCGCCGGCGCCGATGCGCACGATGAGTTCTTCGACCTCTCCGAAGTTGTCCGCCTCGACGAGCCGTTGCGCGTAGTCCGCCAGTTGCCGGAGCGCCTCCGCGTAGGTCGCGAGCCAGGCCAGTCCGTGGGCGGCGCGCTGCTCGCGATCGATGATGCGCGCCGACGGACGGCCGTCGATCGTCACCCGGTCGGCCACCGCACGATGCCCGTCGGCGAGCACGCCCTCGGCGGCGTCAACAGCTCGGCGCAACGTATCGGTCAGTTCGCGGTCAACGGACGCGGTGGATGCGGCAAGCGGCATGAGCGGCTCCGACAACCTCGATGTGACGACCCCGGCAGGCGTTTGGAGCTTACGCGTGCAGTGCACAAAAGCCAATGAGCGGGCATGCGGGAGAGCGCAAAATCAGCGTCATAGGGCCGTGAAACCCGCGTCGCACTGCGGCAACGTTCTGGGGTATGTTCGCCCGCCCGAATCCAGGCCCCGGCTCTTGGAAAACCGCTGGTGAGCGAATTGCGCGACGCCCTCGACCCGTTTCCTCCCCGCATCCGCCTGCGCATTGGTGTCAGCGGCCATCGCACGGCGCCAAAATTACCGGCAGGATCCGAGATACCCTTGCGGGCCGTCCTCGACCCGATCCTCGCCGCAATCGTCGAAACGGCGCGCGGCGCCGCGAGCGAGTATGCCGCGCTCGCTTCCGCCCGGCGTCGGCACCGCTCCGCGCCGCAGGCGCAGCCGGCCAGCCCAGCGGATCGCGCCGGCGCGTTCGTCGTTGTCTCTGCACTGGCCGAGGGATCCGACCGCATCGTCGCCGAAGCGGGCCTTGCGGCCGGCTTCGGCCTGGAATCGGTGCTGCCGTTCGACCGGGCCGAGTACGCGCGCGACTTCGCCACGCCGGAATCGCGCGCAACCTTCGAACAGATGCTCGCACGGTCGGCCGCCGTCTTCGAACTGAGCGGCGCCCCCGATCAGCGCGCCCGTGCCTATGAGGCCGCCGGACTGGTCATGCTTGCCAATATCGACCTCCTCATCGCCGTCTGGGACGGCGAGGAAGCCGCCGGCATCGGCGGCACGGCGCAGATCGTCGGCCGCGCAGTCACCGATGGCATACCGGTCCTCTGGATCGACCCGGCAAATCCGAGCGCGCTCAAGTTCAGTTGGTCGCATTTGGGCGAGCTGACGCCGACCAACGCCAACGCCCACCCGAGGGAAACTTTTCGGCCCGCCGACATGGCCGCGCTGGAGCTGGTGATCAAGGACATTCTTTCCTTGCCGACAAAGCCCGAAGAAAGACAGTCACTGGTGCTTTATCTCCGCGAGAAGGAGCGGCGCTGGAATTTCTGTCCGTGGTATCCGCTGCTCCTGCGGGTGCTCGCCGGGCGCGCGCTGCGCTCGACCGATTTCCATTTCGCGCCGGCGCTCGCCGATACGAAGAAGCAGTGGCAGGGTTATTTGACCGCACTGCCGAAGGACCGGTCGCTGCGCCCGGCGATCGAGCGGGTTCTGCTGCCGGCGTGCAGCGCCGCCGATCACCTCGCCGTCTATTATTCCCTCGTCTACCGCAGCACCTATGTCTTCAACTTCCTGTTCGCGGCGATGGCGGTCGCGCTGGCGCTCCTCGGTTTGTTCATCCACGAGCCCACAACCAAAAGCTATTTCGTTCTGGTTGAGCTCCTCATCATTGTCGCCATTCTCATCACCTGGCTTCGCGGCCACCGCGAGCAGTGGCACCGGCGCTGGCTGGAGTATCGCCGCCTCGCCGAGAGCCTGCGCCACCTGCGCATCCTCGCGCCCATCGGCTCGGAGGGGCCGGTCGGACGGCCGCGGCCCGGCCTCGAAGTCGACGAGCAGGATTGGGTGGATTGGTACGCCTGGTCGGTGCGGCGACTGTTGCCGCTGCCGGACTGCGCGGTCAGTTCGGCCTACCTCGAGGCGATACGCGGCATCGTGCGCACGGCCGAGATCGCGGAGCAGGTCGACTATCACAGCCGCAACGCCGCTCGCATCGCCAAGCTCGAGCCGCGCATGCATGAAGGCGGACAATTGTTGTTCCTGATCACCGGCGGCGTCTGCCTTGCGTTCATTGGGCTGGTCTGGTTGATCGGTCTTCCGGACGCGCGCGAGGAACGGGTCATCATCCTCGGCATATTCACCTTCCTCACCGCGCTGCTGCCGACGCTCGGATCCGCCATGGGCGCGATCTATGTGCAAGGCGATTTCAAGACCGTGGCCGAGCAGTCGAAGCGCACGGCGAAGCGGCTGAGCGCGCTCGACCGTGTCCTCGAGATCGAACCTCTGAGCTTCGCCCGGCTCGCCGACCGCATCGAGAAGACCTCGGACATCATGATGTCCGATCTCCTGGAATGGCAGACCGTGTTCCGCACGCGGCACCTCTCGCTGCCGGCGTGAGGCGAGACCGAGGCGAGAGAAAGTCCTGAGATGGTGGCAGCGGCATGAACGAATCCGGCGCGACCTTTGAAACCTCACGCGATCGACACCTGTTCGGGCCCGGAGCAAAGCGGCTGCTCTCGCTCGACGGCGGCGGCGTGCGCGGCGCGCTCACCGTGGCGTTTCTCGAGCGCATCGAGGCGCTGCTCAAGGAGCGTCACGGCCAAGAGGTCCGTCTCGGCGATTACTTCGACCTTGTCGGCGGCACCTCGACCGGCGCGGTGATCGCCGGCGCGCTGGCGCTCGGCCACCGCACCGCGGAGGTGAAGGACTTTTATCTCAAGCTCGCGCCGTTCGCGTTCAAGCGCCAGCGCTGGGCCATCCCGGTGCTCCAGGCGAAGTTTGACGCCCGCGGCCTGCGCGCGCGCATCGAGGAGGTCGTCGGCGATCGCGTCCTATCCAGCCCCGATCTCATCACCGGCTTCTGCATCCTCACCAAGCGGATGGACACCGGCAGCCCCTGGCTCATCTCGAACAATCCCCGCGCTCCCTTCTGGGAGGACGGCAAGGACTACTTCGGCAACAAGCATTATCCGCTGGTCAACCTTGTGCGGGCGAGCACCGCGGCGCCGCATTTCTTCGATCCCGAGCTGCTGCCGATCAGCCAGAAGGAGGTCCTCCCCGACTCGGTCGCCAAACCGCTCGACGTGCCGCGCCCGGCGCGCCTCGTGCGCGCGGTGCTCGAGCGCATCGGACTGCGGCGGCCGGTGAAGATCGATCCCAATGTCTACGGACTGTTCGTCGACGGTGGGGTCACTCCGCACAACAATCCGTCGCTGGCGATGCTGCAGCTGGCGACGCTGACCCCTTACGGCATCAAATGGCCTGTCGGTCCTAAGAATCTCACGATCGTCTCGGTCGGCACCGGCTCGCACCGGCCCCGGCTATCGATCGAGAGCCTGGGCTTTGCCGGCTTTCCCAAGCTCGCCTATCACGCGCTGATGTCGCTGATGACGGATGCGCAGGTCCTGATCCTGGGGCTAATGCAATGGATGGGAGAGTGTCCGGCGCCGTGGGAGATCAATTCCGAGGTCGGAACTCTGGCGACCGACGCCCCGCCAGGCGGAAAGATGTTCCGCTTCCTGCGCTACGACGTGCGCCTGGAAGCGGAATGGCTCGAGCGGGAGATCAACTATCGGGCGAGCGACGACATGATCGTCCGCCTGCGCGGCATGGATGATCCCAACCTTGTTCAAGAGCTCTACAAAATCGGCGGTCTCGCCGCCGAGAAGCAGGTGAAGGCGGAGCACTGGCTCGGCTGACCGTCAGGCCCTCGCGCGCGATGGCCCAATGACCGGACGTCTCATGACCGGCCATCCCATGACCGAGGCGAACCGCTGCGACCGCGGCGGCCGCACCCTCGCCGGCGTCAGCGGCTGCGGCCTTTGAGGACCGCCGGGCTTGACGGGCGAATAGCCGAAGCCGCATGAGCGGGCGTCGAAGCCGAGCCGGCCGCCGCCATCCGCCGCAGCGGAGCTGAGCGAGCCGCACCGGCGGTCGCTGCGCCTCGAAGCGCGCGGGCGGCGTCGGGCGCCGTCGCCGACGCTGCAAGCAGCTCCATGCGCCCAACGCCCATCGACCGCGACGGCGCCGCGGCAATGCTTGAGAGGCTGTCTTTCGGCCCGGACGCTGCTGCCGCGGCCGCGGCCCCTACGCGCGCGGCACTCTCCGAGGTTCCGGGCTTTGCGGCGGCCGCATCGGATCGCGCAGCGCCTACGCCGCCCGACCTCGCCGGGTCGACCGACATCGCCGGCGCTGCAGCCGCACCGGATCGCGCGGCGTCGACCGCGGGCGCGGCGGGGCTCGCACGTCCTGCGGCGATCGCAGCGGCGGCGGCGGCGCCAAGCCGCGCCGCACTGCCTGCGGCCGCAGCCGCCGCGGAAGCGGCGCCGGATTTCAGATTAGCCGCCGCCTCGCGTGCTCGTGCCGCGTCAACGGGCTGCGAGCCGAGACCAGCGACGGGAAGAACGTCGGCGTGGGCGCCGCTACGGCCCATCACGGGGTTCGCGAAGAAGACCTTTGTCACGATTGCCCCATTGGGCGGCGCCTTCGTTGCCGCCGCGGCGGGGCCGTCGGCAAGCGCTACAGTCGAAAGGCCACTCAAAACCGTTCCAGCGAGAGAAAGCAGGACGATCGATCGCATCGACTTATCCTCTTCGGTCAGGACGCCTCATGGTTACCCGGCGCCATCATGCTCAGCCAAGCAGATAACAGAAGAACGCCGGGCGGCCTAGTCGCCTTCCCTCTTCGCCTGTTGCCGCCAAACGTCGCACGGGCGCACGCAAGCCGTCGCGCTGCACCGTTTCCGACGACGCAGGGTGCGACCGAAGCAAAGCGGGCGGAGCAAATTCTTGCCCCGCCCGCAGCGCTGAATTTTGGTGAGATGCGCGCCGGCGAGCGCGGCCGCAAGCCATGCTCAAGGCAGATCGGTCACCTTGAAATTCTTGAACGACCACGTCACCGGGCCGGCTTGGCCGCCGTCGACGTTGAGGCCGACGAAACCGCCGCCCTCGCCCGCATTGATCTTGAAATCGGCGAGCTTGTGATCGTTGACGTAGGCAGTCGCGTGCGCGCCGTTGATGGTGACGCGCAGCGTGTTGGTCGCTCCGCTCTGATTGTTCATGCCGTCCAGCTTGCGGAACGGAACCGGATAGAGCCACTTGCCTTTGAGCAGACGCGCCACGCCTGCGGTTCCGTACGCCGGCGCCGCATAGAGGAAGTACGTGTCGTCATAGGCCTGCCCCGAGAAGAGCACAGCAGGCACGCCGAGGTTCTTCGGATCGCCGCTCATGTCGGGCGAAATCACGTCCACACAAACGTCGGCCTTGTCGTAGGTATCGGCCTTATAGAAGATCTCCGCCACGTGACCGGCCATTGCCGTGATCTTCATCATGCCGCCGTCGATCTTGACCTGATCCCACATCTCCCAAGCGGGATCGGTGTCGGTAAAATTGTCCTCGAACAGAACGTTCTTGCCCTTGCAGGCAAGAGCCGGACTGGCCGCAAAAACGGCTGCGACGACGGCAACGGCCAAAGCTTTGCGTGTCACTTGCGTTCCTCCCCTCAAAAAGCGCCTGACGAGACGATCAATTCGATATTACTGTGGAGCGGCAGGGTTTCCAAGCCATCTACGCGCGAAAATGCGCGGGAACCGCGGCGATCGCTGTCATATTTTTCTGCATCGGCTGTGGCGAATTCTCTGCATCGGGTGTGGCGCAGCGTCGCAACAGATGGCGGCGCAAGCTTGCGGGGTTGGACGGCACGCTCCGCCAATCGCCCGCACTACTGCTTGCTGCCATAATCCTCGGACTTGAAGATCTTCATATTCTGCACGATCTTCATCCGGTCGCGGTCGATCCTCGGCAACAGCGTCTTCTTGAACGCGAGTTCCGCCTGATCGTACTCCTCCTTGCAGTGATCCTTGCGCGCTCGCGGCAGCAGATTTTCGGCCAGATCCTTGAAGGTCACCGGATCCTTGCCGTAGGCGAGACAGAGATAATTGTACGCCCGCTGGATATCGAGGCTGTGGGCGTCGCCCTCCAGAGAAGGCTGCAGCACGCCCTTGGACGCCAGCAGCCGCTCGGCATTGAAATGATGCCAGGCGTTGTAAGTGCCCTTGACCGTGGTCAACGACACCGCCGGCCCGAACTGCACCATGAAGAAGCCGGCGAACTGGTCGGCGGCGTCCTCCTCCCGGCCGAAGCGAGGTATGTTGAGAAGATCGAAGACCGCGTGTCCCAGTTCGTGGAGCACCACCGACACGCTGCCGCCGAGAACCACCTCGGCGCGCGTGAACCCCGGAATAAGCCCGAGCGACGACAACGTGAACGGCTCACCGGGCGGTCGCGGATACTCCTTCGCCACGTCGTTCTCGAGGAAATAGAACCACGAGTAGCAGAGATGGAGCGTGCCGGCTCCGTCGTAATACGAGTTCGGGTATTTGCAGATGTCGTCGCCTTCCTCGACCGACAACACCAGCCCGCTGTCGCCGAGGTCGAGCGGCGAGAGGAACGTGTCGAGTTCCTCCAGTATCTGGCGCGCCTTCAGCTTCTCGTAGAGCTGCTGATACTTGTCGCTTCGCGGCGCCAGATATTGAATGAACACGTTCTCATTGTGCAGTCTCGGCTGCTCTTCGGCGAAGCCGGGCAGAATGGCGGTTTTCCAGCAGGCGAGCGCGAGTGCGAGCGTCAAAGCAGCGGCGCCGGCAATGCGGGCGCCGATCGGCACCGAGGCGGTCTCCATGCGCTTCATCGGGGTCGCCCTTTATGCGTGCAGTTGATCATTGAAGGAATGCGCCCGTTTCGCGGCAGGCTTCCATGATGCATGACTATGCATGTCAGTCGTCCGGAAGCCATTTGGTGTCGCGAACCTTCTTGAGCTGGTCGAGGTCCACGTAGGGCAGGATGAGCTGCGCGAACGCGGTGGCGACCTTGTCGTAGTCGCTGCCGGAAACTTTCCGGGCGCCGGCGAGCCGCGTTGTTCCGCTGCAACTGGCGACGCGGCCGGTCGGCAGGTCCACGGCGGTCTCGGGACGCCCGATCGCAATGAAGGTCGAGAATTCCAGCGGATCGCTGCCGAGCGCGATGCACAGCACGTTGTAGTAGCGCTGCCGTATGGTCGGATGAACGCCCGACAAGTAGTCGGCATTCTCCATCATGTGGCTGCGGTTGAGAAGGTCGAGCTGATTGAGAAAGTACGCCGTGCCGTAGACCGTCTTGCGCGCCACGTCGGTTCCAAACTGAAGCATCAGATACGCGGCCAGGAAGTCCGCCGCGTCTTCGCGTCTTCCCCAGATCGGAACCTGGAGCACATCGAAAACGCCGAGCGCGGTTTCGTGCAGGACCTGCTCGACGAAGGGGCCTTCGGCCGCCATGGTGCGGCTCACCAGCACCGGCCCGATGCGTCCCAGATTCTTGAACAGATCGGGGAAGCTCTTCGGTGCCGTGATCCCTTTCTCCCCGGGCAGAACGCTCTCGATGAGGTTGACGTACTCGTAGCAGACCGTCACCAGGCCGCTGCCCTGCTTGTAAGGCGCGTAGGCGTTGCCGCCGCATTCACCCGTCTTGATGGTCAGCGTCTTTTCGAGCTTCAAAGGCGCGAGGAAGGCTTGCAACGTCTCCAGCACGCGGCGTTGCTTGAGCTTGTCGTAGAACGGGCGCAACTCTGGAGATTTCGGCTCCTCATACAAGATTTGCACCTTGCCTTCGGCGCGAGCCGCAGTCGCGCCGATTGCAAGACCGATGGGGGCGAGCGCGCAGACGATTGCAGCGACGGTTGTGATGCGCTTCATCGATGTACTCTCTAGGCCGCTGATCTTTCGAAGGCGACGGAGAAGCCACGCAGATGCAAGGCCATCGCGCCGCGAAATAAACTCGATATCGGCCGGAATGGCAATGGCCCGGCGGGCGGCCAGAGTGCCGCGGCGCCGTCGGCCTTTGACGGCGCGGCATCACACGCCGGGCCGAACCCGGCGCCAGGCGCGAAATACATCGCGTTTCCTTCCGATCCGCCGGCGCATGTCGCGAGCGCGGCGGCTTTCGATGACCGAGCGCCATTCCGCGAGCTCGCTACCCATGATCGCCGCCAACCGCTGCATGTTGGCGGCGACGTGATCGTAATCCTCGGGCGAGGCGAGAATGACTCGCTTGACCCGGAACAGGAGGGCGATCGTCTGCGCCGAGCGCTCGACCAGACGGACGAGATCGGCCTCGAGGCGCATTCCGTTCAGCGCCGTCGTTGTCGCCGGCAGGACGGCAAGGAGTCCGATTGCAAACTGCTTCCAGCCGATGCTGGCGAGGCCGCCGGCCCGCGTCGGTCCGAACATGAGCAGGATCGCGACCGCCGCGGCCGCCACCAATGCAGCTTGCGCCGAAAAGGACAGCCGTCGCTCCAGTTGGCCGAGTTGCCGAAAGGTCACGCGGTGATACTCGATCTGACGGGGTATTTCGCTTTCCGTCAGCTCGTGGGCGGCGGCCGCTATCGAGGCGGCGTCGATTTTTCCCTGCGGCGGACCGAGCGCATGCGCCATGCGTTGCGCATACCAGTCGATCCACGACCTCGTCCCTCGCGGCTCGATTGGAGTTTGTCGCGCCGCACCGAGCCCGAAGGAATAACGAAAGCGCAGCCAGCGCAGCTGCTCGGCGACGACGCGGTAGTCGAGCCAGCGCTCCTGCCAGCGCCGGCGCACGCGAACCATGGCGTCGACGAGCACGAGTCCATTGGCGAGAAGCTGCACGACGATGGTGGCCGCCGAAAGAAAGCTGACAAGCAGGCCGATCACGCCGGAAATCCACACGCCGAGAATGACGATCAGATACTGACTGACCGAACTCGACCGGAAGAGCCGTCCGTAGCGGACGGCAAGTCCGTCGATGGCCTTGCGCGCCCGCTCGATCTTGTCGAGCCTCGCCTGCGCTTCCGGATCGGACATGCCTTTGCCCGCGGTTGCGACGGATGCGGTCGCCGCCGGCCGCGACACGCGCCCGGCCAGCGGGTGTCCCGCGACGAGCTTGAGCAGCAGCGGATACTCAATGCGCCAAGCGCCGGTCCGGGGCGTTTCGGCGATCAGATCGATGAGGCCCTGCCGCCGCACGAGCCTGGTCGGCGGCCGCAGAACGCCGTGGACGAAGTCGGTCAGATCTTCCGCCAGCGGCCGCCGCGCGAGATCGCCGGCAACGGGCGCCTCGAAATCATCGCTCGCGGCTTCGGCGAGAATCGCGGCGCTGTTCGGCGCCTGCGGATTGATGACGATGATCGGAACGCCTTTGACCACCGCCGCCTGGACGACGTCTCCGGTGCCTGCGCGCCCGCGCGCACGCGCGCCGTCCCACACCGCGAGCAGGAGGTCGATGTTGGACAGGATGACTTCGTTGGCGCGTTCGTAGGCCCGCGGTCCCTCGTCGCGCCGCCCCGGAAGCTCGAGCAAGGAGGCCGCGCGCGCGATCTTCTCGCCGGCGACAGCCGCGGAAGACGGCAGGAAGTCGCTGCGGTACTCATCCCAGGCAAACGGCATGATGTAAGCGACCTCGATGCCGAGCTTGTCGGCGGCGCGCGCGCCGAGCAGATCCGCGCCCTCGGCGCCCATGCTGACGAGGCGCATCGTCGGCGCGGCAGTCGAGAAGAACGCGGCCTCGCGCGCGAACGCCGGCGCAAGCGCGCGTTGCAGGGCGCCGAGCACGGCCGCAATGCCGTGCTCGACCGCCTCGGCGGCGACGCCGTACATGGCGATGTTGCGGTGGCCGGTGAGACCGACCGAGAGAACCGGCGCCGGGAGCAACTCCTCCAGCATGTCGCAGCGTCCTGAGACTTAACGCATTCCGGTCGGCGCATCGGCGTCATGTTGCCGATGCCGGGGCGGCTATTTACGGTGGTTTTAGTCGGCCGCAAAGCCTCAGGTCCAGACGCCCGCGGAGGCCACATTGCGCACGATCCGCCTGTGCTTCATCGTCGTCATGGACGCGTTCTATCGCTTCAACGCCGACGACGGCTGGGCGATCGCGAGCCACATCGCGTTGTCGGTCTTGATGGCATTGTTTCCGTTTCTCATCGTGGTCACGGCGATCGCCGGCATCGTCGACTCCGGCAGCCTCGCCACCGAAGTCGCGCGCCTCATCGTTGCCGCCTGGCCGCGCGAGGTGGCGGACCCCATCACCAAGGAGATTCACAGCGTGCTGACGACCGCGCGCGGCGGCATCCTCACGATCGGCGCGGTGTTCGCGGTCTATTTCGCCTCGGGCGGCGTGGAGAGCCTGCGCATCGGGCTCAACCGCGCCTACGGGCTCAGCGAACGGCGCCGATGGTGGCTGCTGCGGCTCGAATCAATCGCCTTCGTCTTGGTCGGCGCGCTTGCGTTGCTCGCGCTTGCGTTCCTCGTGGTGCTCGGGCCGCTGGTCTTCAGGGCCGCGGTCGCCTACTTCCCCTGGATCAGGCCGCTCGAAGGCCATTTCAACGTCGCGCGCTTTCTCATCGGCGGCATCGTGATCGCCATCTCGCTCGTGATCCTGCATCTGTGGCTGCCGGCGGGATGGCGGCGGTTCAGCGAGATCTGGCCGGGGATCGCGGCGACGCTGGTGCTCTGGCTCATCTGCGGCTTCGCCTTTGGCCGCTACCTCGCGGACTTCGCCAACGCCTATGTGATCTATTACGCCGGCCTCGCCTCGGCGATGATCGCGCTGGTGTTTCTCTATTTCAGCGCCTGGATTTTCATCTACGGCGGCGAACTCAACGCCGCGATCGCGCGCATGCGGGCAAGAAACTAATGGAGTGGATTTGACATTCGCCGCCCGGCTAGCCGTGGGTAAAGCTCGGCTATTTCAGCCAGCCTTTGTGCACGTCGAAGATGCGCGCGGCTTCGGAAGGATGCGGCAACTCGCGCAACGAAGGCTCACTGAGCGCCGCCGATGCGTCCTCGTAGCCGGCATGCCAATGCTCTTTCATTCCGCGCCGCGAAAATTCGAAGGTCTTGCCGGTCGTCTCATATTTCTTGGTTTGATATTTGAGTTGCACGATCGTCGCGACTTTCACGCGCGCCTCACGGGCCAGAGCCTTGAACTCGGGGTCGTTACGATAATCAGCAGGGAGCTTGTCCAGGAACCGGCACACAGCTTGCCGGAACCGCTGCATCTTCCGGTATTGGTCGAGCGAGATGTTCAGGCGGCTCGCGCTATGAATTTCGGTCGCGCGCAGGTAGGCGGAGGGTATGTCGAGCGGCACCTCGCCGCTCGAATCCCAGAGGTCGACCTGGAAAACCAGTTCGCTGCGGCTCGGTGAGCTGTCGATCACGCATTGCATCGGCGTATTGGAAACCACGGCGCCGTCCCAGTAATACTCGTCATCGATCCTGGTCGGCGCAAATCCGGGCGGCAATGACGCGCTCGCCATCACGTGCTCGACCGTTATCTTGTCGTCGAGACTGTCGAAGGTGACCGGCGCACCGGTGCGCACGTTCGCCGCGCCGATGCTGAGTTGAATCGCCTTTCGATTGATCAGATCAAAATCGACGAGCCGCTCCAGCGTCGTTCGCAACGGTGCGGCATCGTAGTATCCGACCTCTTCGGGACGTTTGGCGGTCGTGCTTATCGGCGGCATCGGACGGGGCGCGAAGAAATTCGGCACGCCATGCAGCATCGCTGAAAGAACGCTCATCTTATTGGCCCAGGAGCGTGCCTGGGCGTTCTCGTTGCCCCAAAAATCCGAGAGCCACTGCATGGTCTGTAGGGCGGCCGGCGGCCTGGTGACGGTTTCCCAGAATTCGAGCAGCCGTTCGACGCGACGCTCCGGAGGATTGCCGGCGATCAGGGCGCCGTTGATGGCCCCGATCGAGGTGCCGGAAATCCAATGCACGTCAATATCGGCTTCATGGATGGCCTGATAGACGCCAGCCTGATAGGCACCGAGTGCTCCGCCTCCCTGCAGCACCAGCGCCACACGCTCGAAGGGCAGCGCGCGCTCGGGTCGTTTTTTCGTGAGTTGAGAGGAAACGTCGTTCATGATTTTTGTCTCGTTAGTTCACGCAATCCTGCGGTCCGCATCGCGCAAGGCGACGTAGATCGCCGGAATCACCAGGACGGTCAGCAACGTTGATGACGCCAAGCCGAACAGCAGCGAGATGGCGAGCCCCTGAAAGATAGGGTCGAGCAGGATGGTGGCGGCGCCGATCATCGCCGCCAGCGCGGTCAGCAAAATCGGCTTGAAGCGAACGGCTCCCGCTTCCAGCAGGATCTCGCGCAACGTCTTGCCGCCGCCGGCGCCATGACGGATAAAGTCGACCAGCAAGATTGAATTGCGCACGATGATGCCGGCAAGCGCGATGAAGCCGATCATCGAGGTCGCGGTGAACGGAGCGCCGAACAGCCAGTGGCCGAGCGTGATCCCGATCAGGGTCAGCGGGATAGGCGTAAGAATCACGAGCGGCAGCTTGAAGCTCCCGAATTGCGCGACGACGAGGATATAGATCCCGACAATCGCGACGGCGAAAGCCGCGCCCATGTCGCGGAAGGTCACGTAAGTGATCTCCCATTCACCGTCCCAAAGAACGCTGGACGTGCTTTCATCCTCGGGCTGGCCGTGGAAACGCACAGTCGGCGCCGGCAAGCCGCCCCAATCATGTGCGGCAACCAATCGATCCACGTCGAGGATGCCGTAGATGGGCGCTTCGTAGGCGCCGGCAAGCTCGGCCATCACCATGTCCGCGTAGCGGCCGTCGCGACGGAAGATCGTGGGCGAGCCGGCCTCTTCGGTCACGTGCACGACCTCGCCGAGCTCGACCACCGTCTTGTCGCCGGGCACGCTGTTGGCGGGAATGGGCGTCGAAGCCAGCAGCTCGCTCCAGGACAGATGGCGCTTGGGTAGCCGCACCACGATCTCGATCGGATTGCGACCTTCGCCGCGGTGCGAGTAGCCCACCGCCGTGCCGCCGAACAAGGCCTGTATGGTGTCGTAAACGTCCCGCTGATCGACGCCGAAAAACTCGAGCCGATCCTGATCGATCGAGATGCGAAGGCGCGGCTGCGATTTGCCGATGGAATCGTCGATATCGACGATATACGGCACGGAGGCGAAGATCTTTTTCACCTCAGCGGCCACCGCGCGGCGCGTCGCCGAATCCGGGCCGTAGACCTCGGCGAGGAGCGTGGCAAGCACCGGCGGCCCCGGCGGCACCTCGACCACGCGCGCGACCGTCCCCGGCGGCAGCCGCACGCCTTGAAGGCGCGCTCGCAGATCGAGCGCGATGGCATGGCTTGTCCGCCTGCGTTCACCGCGGCCGGCGAGATTGAGATGCAGTTCGCCCAGCTCGGGAGCCTCGCGAATATAGTAGTGGCGGACGAGGCCGTTGAAATTAAACGGCGCCGGGGTGCCCGCGTAGGTTTCGATCGAGCTAATCTCCGGCAGCTGACGGGCAGCCTCGGCGATCGCAAATAAGGTCCGCTCCGTATCTTCGAGCGTGGAGCCGCGCGGCAGGTCGACCACCACGGCCAATTCCGACTTGTTGTCGAACGGCAAAAGCTTGACCGTGACGCTCTTGGTCACGAACAGGACACAGACCGCCAACGTCGCCACGCCGACGCCGACAAGGAACAACCAAGCCGATTTTCGTGAGCGCACGATCGGCGCAGCAAAGCGCCGGTAGATGCGGCCGAGCACGCCCTCGCCGTGCGGCGTCTCGCGCTCATGAACGGGACTTCCCTTCGGATGGAGACGCAGCATCAGCCACGGAGCGACGACCATCGCGACAAAGAACGAGAACAGCATGGCCGCCGACGCATTGGCCGGTATCGGAGCCATGTAGGGGCCCATCAACCCCGACACGAACAGCATCGGCAGCAGCGCGGCGACGACGGTCAGCGTAGCAACAATCGTTGGATTGCCGACCTCGGCGACGGCTTCGATCGCGGCCTGCATGCGGGCACGGCCGTCATTCATCGCCCAGTGGCGGGCGATGTTCTCCACTACGACGATCGCATCGTCGACCAGGATGCCGATCGAGAAGATCAGTGCAAACAGGCTGACGCGATTGATGGTGTAACCCATCAGTTTCGAGGCGAATAAGGTGAGCAAAATGGTGGTCGGAATGACCACGAGGGTGACCAGGGCCTCCCGCCAGCCGATTGCAAACGCGATCAGGACCACGATCGACGCGGTCGCGAGTGCCAGATGGAACAGAAGCTCATTGGCCTTTTCGTTGGCGGTCTCGCCATAGTCGCGCGTGACCGTGACGTCCACGTCGGCAGGGATGAGCCGTCCTTGGATGATGTGGAGCCGATCGAGCAGATTTTCGGCGACGACGACCGCATTCGCGCCCGAGCGCTTGGCAAAGGCCACGCTGACCGCCGGCACCCGGTTCCAGAGACCCTTCCCGCCGGAGCCGACCGGTTCACCGTGCCAGGGCTTTTCCATCCACGCGCGATGTTCCAACGGGCTCGGCCCAATCACCACCGACGCGACGTCGCGTACATAGATTGGCCGATTGTCGCGCGTCCCGATCAGGAGCAAGCCGATATCCGGAATGCCGGAAAGCGTTTGGCCGCCCGCAATATAGCGCATCGTGTCATTGTCGCGCTCGCTGCCCGACTGGAAAGAGCGGTTGGCGCCGCGCACCTTCTCGATAAGTTGCTGCAACGTCACGCCGTAAAGCGAAAGCTTTTCCGGGTCTGGCTCGACGCGGATCTGCTGCGGACTGCCGCCGGAAATGTAGGTGAGCCCGACATTGTCGGTTTTGACCAGCTCAGCCTGCAATTGGCTGGCCAGCTCGTATAGGTCCTTGTCGGTCCACCGCTGGGCGGCGTCGGGCTTCGGCGACAGCGTCAGCACCAGGACGGCAACGTCGTTGATCCCGCGCCCGACAATCAGCGGCTCGGGTATCCCGAT
>Ga0335078_10003409_pt1 | contig 23702 bp, 12 predicted proteins | sample Lox_Sample_32_FD_206711 | JGI IMG/M metagenome (GOLD analysis project Ga0335078, IMG submission 206711) | Soil microbial communities from Loxahatchee National Wildlife Refuge, Florida, United States - Lox_Sample_3.2 | ecosystem: Environmental > Terrestrial > Soil > Wetlands | place: USA... | reverse complement strand
CTTCGGGATCGCGCTGGCCGCGAGCAAGAGCGAAGGCGCCACCCGGATGACCGAGACCGGGATGAGCCTGGGCACGCCGGCCTACATGGCGCCCGAGCAGGCCATGGGCGAGCGGGCCATCACCCCCAAGGCGGACATCTACGCCCTCGGCGCCGTGCTGTACGAGATGTTGAGCGGCGAGCCGCCGTTCGTGGGCCCCACCGCGCAGGCGATCATCGCGCGGGTGATGACCGAAGAGCCGCGGGCGCTCACGCTGCACCGGCACACCATACCAGCCCACGTCGAGGCCGCCACCCGCAAGGCGCTGGAGAAGCTCCCCGCCGACCGGTTCTCTACGGCGGCGGAGTTCGCGGCCGCGCTGCAGGACCCCGGATTCCGGACCGTCGCCGGAGCGGCGGTGTCAGGCGTCGCCTCCACCGTCTCGGCGGCCCCGCGGCGCCGGCTGGCCACGGCGCTCCCCTGGGCGATCGCCGCTCTGGCCGTCCTCGTCGCTGCCGTCGCACTCTTCCGGCCGCGGCTCGCTGCGCCGGTCACGCGCTACGGCCTCGAGCTGCCGCCTTCGGAGACGCCGCTCACGCTGCCGGCGATCCCGTCGCCGGACGGTTCCAAGCTGCTGTATGTGGGACCGGTCCCGGGGCAGCCGACGGGCATCACGTGGCAGCTCTGGCTCAAGGCCCGCGACCAGTACGATGCATCCCCGGTCCCGGGCACCGAGCGAGCGTGGAACGCGGCCTTCTCGCCCGACGGCAAGTGGATCGCGTTCGTCTCCGGCGTCCACCTCGAGAAGGTCGCCGTGAGCGGCGGCGCTCCGATGACCATCGGGGATTCCGCGTCGAACTCGCAGGCCGGCCTCGCCTGGCTGGACGACGGCACGATCGTCTACATTCAGGACGGCGGGCTGGCGCTGCGCCGGGTGAGCGCGGAAGGCGGGCCCTCCACCGTGATCCTGCGTTCGCCCTTCACGCTGTGGGGCGCCAGCCCGCTGCCGGGGTCGCGTGCGGTGCTCTATACGGCGTGCCCCGACGCCGCCTGCAACGAGCTCGACGCCATGGCGCTCGACCTGCGCTCGGGCGCGTCGCACCTCGTCGTCACCAATGCCAGCATGGCGGAGTACCTCCCGACCGGCGACCTGCTGTACGTGCAGGCCGACGGCGCCGCCTTCGCGGTACCGTTCGACCTCGGCTCGCTCCGGGCGAAGGGCACGGCCGTCTCGGTTCTCGACAGCGTGGCCCAGTATCCCGGCTATCCGCTGCTGGCGGTTTCCCGGTCAGGGACGCTGGTGGTGCGGCGCGGGGGGAGCGGCATCATCGCCGGCCAATACCAGATGGTGTGGGTGGATCGCTCCGGCCAGGAAACGCCGATCAACATGGGAGGCCCGCTCTCCATTGATCCAGGAGGCGGCAATCCCGGCTGGGCGCTCTCGCCCGACGGCCGGCGCCTGGCCATCGGCCTCTTCACCCAGGACGGCGGCAACATCTGGGTCAAGCAGCTTCCGGACGGGCCGCTGTCGCGCGCGACGTTCGACAGCGTGCCCGACCTCCGGCCCCGCTGGCTGCCGGGTGGCCGCGCGATCAGCTTCGTCGCCATCAACGGCGGCGTGTACGAGCTTCGCGAGGCGAACGCCGACGGCACGGGCGGTCAGACGGTGCTGGCGCGCAACCCGGATGGGATCTACGAGGGCGCTGTCTCCGCGGACGGCCGATGGATCGTGGTCCGCGTCCGCGGCGGCATCGGCGCGCAGCGGCGCGAGATCCTCGGGTACCGCCCCGGGGATACGACGGCGGTGCCCTTGATCGTCAACGCCGGGTACGACGAGAACGCGTTCCGCATCTCCCCCGACAGCCACTGGATCGCCTACGAGTCCGACGAGACGGGCCGGCGCGAGGTGTACGTCCGCCCGTTCCCCAATACCAACGCCGGCAAGTGGCAGGCCTCGACCGACGGCGGCTACGCGCCGCTGTGGGCGCCAAGCGGGCGCGAGCTGTTCTTCGTGGACGCGCAGCGGCGCATGACCGTGGTCCCCTTCACCCCGGGCTCTCCACCGCGGATCGGCGCGCCGAAGGTCCTGTTTCCGCTCGCCAGCGACCTGTACCTGTGGGAGAACGACTACTACACGCCCTTCGACATCAGCCCCGACGGGAAGCGCTTCATCATGGCCAAGCTGATCGGGGCGACCGGCGCCGAGCAGTCGCCGTTGATCGTGGTGGACAACTGGTTCACGGAGCTGAAGCGGGACATGGCGGGGAAGTAGCCCTCGGCGCGCCGCAACGACGCCGCTCGGGCAGCGGGGAGGGTGCGCAGGCGGAGCCGAAGCGCCCCGCCCGCGTCGTCACGGCGTCGGCTTCGGCATGAGCGCGACGCGGCCGTCGGACTGGGCCACGAGCAGGTCGGCACCTCGAGCAGCCAGGCCGACGGGGTGGACGAGTCCGGGTACCGCGTACGCCGCGCTCACCGTCTTCGTCTGCAGGTCAATCACCAGCAACGTGGAGTACGCGGCGCTGAGCGCGTACAGCCGGCCGCCGGCGACGGCCGCGCCGGTGACGACGTAGTCCGCGAGCGAGCGGTTCGGCCCCACGAGCGCCAGGCCCGGCCCCAGCCGCGGCGCGAACTCCGACGACAGCGTCATGTCCACCCGCGCGAACCGCGACACTACGACCTGCGGGTGCCACCGGTTCGGCACGCTCACGGTGATCAGCTGCTGCGCCGCCGGATCGTACGCCAGCGACGAGACGTACATCTGGTGCGCCCGCACGGTCTGGAAGCGTCCCAGCCCCACCTCCAGCATGTGCCCGTCCGTCTCGAGGTAGTGCCGCCACTCCGAATCCGGCGCGGCGCGCAGGGTGGGTATCAGCAAGACCCAGCTCTTGTTGTTCGCAAGCACCGCGAGCGAGTCGCCCAGGAACGCCGCGCCTACCAGCGGCGTCAGGTCGATGCTGTACCCTTTGTCGAGCACGACGTGGTGCCGCACGTGCGCCAGCGTGCTGTCGAGCACGTACACGCCGTAGCGATCGGTCGTCACCAGGTACCGGCCGGTCGCCGAGTCGCGCGCGAAGCCGCTCACGGCACCGTCGAGCGGCGCGCCGATCCGCTCCCAGCCCGATACGGCGAGCGACGGGAGGCCCGCCAGCGGCCCGTGCGCGGGCGCGGGATCGGCGGCGGCCGGGTCGGGCTGCGCGACGCCCCAACTTCCGCGCACCGAGACGTACGGCGGGGCCAGCTCCTCGAACGACCACACCCAGTGCTTCGGGTTCCACGACAGCCGCACCGGATCGCCCTGGCCGAACCAGGGTGGCGGGCCCGTCGAGGCGAACGCCTGGAGCGCGTTGGCGGCCACCACCACCAGGAACAGGCCGATCGCGAAGCGCCCGGCGCGCCCCGGCTGCTTCGGCCCGTCCGCCGGCGCCAGCTCCCGGACGAACAGCAGCAGCACGCCGATCACGGCCAGCACCGTCACGTGGATGACCCACGCCCACACGTAGGTGTGCACGCCCAGGATCGTCGTGCTGAACCCCTGCCCGATGTCGCGCGCCAGGTGCAGGGCCGAGTGGCGGATCGCCATGAACGTGCCCCAGGCACCGAGGAGCACGGCCATCGCGAGATAGCGCGGCCGCGGGCCGAAGCGGATCACGCACAGGCCGGTGAGCGCGATGAGGATCATCGAGGTGCGCTCGGCCCAGCACAGGATGCAGGGCGAATCGCCCTTCAGCGCCCCGAGCAGCACCGCCGCCGTGACCGGCCCGCCCACCAGGACGATCACCACCCAGGCCAGAACGTCGCGCAGCCGCTCTTCGCTCAGCGTCACAGGTTCACGCCCGGAAGCAGCGAGCCGTGGGTGCCGATGAAGAAGAGCAGGGCCATGAGGAGGGAGCAGACCACGAGCAGCCGAAAGGCCAGCCGCTCCTTCTCCGGGCGCCGCCAGACGAGCCACGCGGCCCAGAGGATCAGGCAGAAGTTCAGGAACTCCATGGCGCGCTCAATTGACGCCGCCACCCGCACTTGCCGCAAGGGCGGCCTGGAAGGCGGACTCCGGTCAGTCCTTGCCGGCAGGTCTTGCCCGACCGCCGAGGTCGGCTATGATAGGTGGCAGTCCTTTCCTCTAATAGCCAGTCGGACGGGCTCCCGGCGGTCGGCGGACGGACAAGCCGGACGCGTGCCGGGGGGGGCGATCGCGTCGCCGGGTGCGCGCACGCGCGGCCCGGCGTCGGGTTGACCGAGCGGGACGTCCCGAGGATGTCGCGCCGGAGCCAGGCAGGAGGTTTCCCCCTCGCATGACGGATGTCATCAGCAGGCTTGGCGCCGCGCTGGCGGACCGCTACCTAATCGAGCGGGAGCTGGGGGCGGGCGGTATGGCCACCGTCTACCTCGCCCACGACGTGCGGCACGACCGCCAGGTCGCGCTCAAGGTGCTGCGCCCCGAGCTGGCCTCGATCCTCGGCGCCGAGCGATTCCTCACCGAGATCAAGACGACGGCGAACCTGCAGCACCCGCACATCCTGTCGCTGTTCGACTCGGGCGAGGCGGGCGGGCTGGTGTTCTACGTCATGCCCTATGTGGTCGGGGAGAGCCTTCGCGACCGCATCACGCGCGAGAAGCAGCTGCCAGTCGAGGACGCGGTCGCGATCGCGCGCGAGGTGGCGGACGCGCTGGCGTACGCGCACGCGCACGGCGTGGTGCACCGGGACATCAAGCCCGAGAACATCATGCTGGCCGGCGGGCACGCGCTGGTGGCGGACTTCGGCATCGCGCTCGCGGCGAGCAGGAGCGACGGCGGGACGCGGATGACCGAGACGGGGATGAGCCTCGGCACGCCGCACTACATGGCCCCCGAGCAGGCCATGGGCGAGCGGGAAGTCACGGCGCGGGCCGACATCTACGCGCTGGGCTGCGTGCTCTACGAGATGCTGACGGGGGAGCCGCCGTTCACGGGCCCGACGGCCCAGGCGATCATCGCGCGCGTCATGACGGAGACGCCGCGCTCGATCGTGCTGCAGCGGCACACCGTGCCGGCTCACGTCGAGGCGGCGGTCGTGAAGGCGCTGGAGAAGTTGCCCGCCGACCGGTTCGCGACGGCCGAGTCGTTCGCCGCGGCGCTCGCGAACCCGGCGTTCGGCGTGGGCGCGGCGACCGCCTCCGCCATCGCCGCCGCGGGTGCGACGGCTGCGCCGCGGCGGGGCGGGTGGCGCGCGCGGCTCCGGGATCCGTTCGTCCTCGTGCCGTCGCTCGGCCTGCTCGCGGCGCTCGTCGTGGTGGCCGGCCTCGTGCGGCGACCGGCGCCCTCGGCGGTGCCGCCCATCAGCTACGTCCTGGCGACGTCCGACAGCACACGGCCGGTGGACAACTACCCGTGGCCCGCGGCGATCTCGCCCGACGGCGGCACCCTGGTCTACACCGTGGCGAGCGCGGCCCAGCCTGCCGGGCAGCTCTATGCCCTGCGCTCCGATCAGCTGCAGCCCACGCCGATCCCGGGGACGGCGGGCGCCTATCAGCCGTACTTCTCGCCCGACGGCTCGTGGCTCGCCTTCGAGCAGGCAGGTAAGGAGCGCAAGGTCCGGCTCGACGGCAGCCAGCCCGTGACGATCACGTCCGCGGGCGGCGCGAACGGGGCCGACTGGACCGTGCGGGACCAGATCGTGTTCGGCGCGCAGGGGCCGTTCCACGGCCTCTCGATCGTGAGCGCGGCGGGGGGCGACGCCGTCGCCCTCACCCGGCCCGATACCGCGCGCGGCGAGCGGGATCACCTCTGGCCCATTGCCGCCCCGGACGGCCGATCGGTCGTCTTCGTGATCTGGACGGGAAGCAACGCCTCCTCGCGCCTCGCCGTCGCGACGATCCCCGGCGGCCGCGTCACCCCGCTGGGTGTCGCCGGCATCCGGCCGCTGGCCGTGCTGGAGGGCACGCTGCTGTACGTCCAGGCGGATGGAGAGGTGATGGCCGTGCGTCTCGATCGGGGCCTCCGGCGGGTCGTCGGCCAGCCATTTCCGGTGCACGACCCGGTCCCGGTCACGGTGGGCGACAACGGCAACTCGGGGATCTACGTCTCGCGCGGCGGCGCGATGGTGACGTCGCAGGGAGGACAGCTGGGCCGGCTGGTGTGGCTGTCCCGCGACGGCCGCGCCACCGCGGTGGTGGCCGGCGTGCGCGTGTATTCGTCGCCGCGGCTCTCCCCGGACGGGAAGCGGATCGCGGTCATCGTGCTGGACGACGGGAAGAGCGACGTGTGGATCTACGATCCCACGCTCTCGACCTTCTCGAAGTTCACGGACGTGGGCACGGTGACGTCGGTGGAATGGAGCGCCGACGGCTCGCGCCTGATCTACGCGGCCACCGGGCAGGGACAGAGCGGCGACGTGTGGTCCCAGCGGATCGCGGGCGGCTCCGCTCCGCAGAAGCTGTTCGGCGAGCCGTCCGTGACGGCCGCGGCCGCGCTCTCGCCCGACGGTCGGTCGCTCCTGGTCGAGGCGATCACCACATCCTTCGACGTCCTCCGGGTACCCTTGGATTCCGCCGCGACGGCGCGGCCCTACGCGGTGACGCCGGCGAACGAAGGTTTCGTGCGATTCTCGCCGGACGGACGGTGGGTGGCGCTGAACTCGGACGAGTCGGGTCGCATGGAGATCTACGTGCGCTCGTATCCCGACCCCACGGCGAGCGTCCAGGTCTCGGTCTCGGGGGGCTCGTTCCCGGTGTGGTCGCCCGACGGGACGCGGCTCTACTACTGGACCGGCGCTGCCCTCGTCGCCGCGCGTGTCTCCCTGTCGCCCACGTTCCGGCTGATCGGTCGCGATACGGTGCTGGCCAAAGCCTCGGCCCTCCCCGGCGCGTTCTCGAGCGACTACGACGTGGCTCGCGACGGGCGCATCCTCGCGATCGAGCCGCAGGCGAACGACTTCCAGCTCGTGGTCTCGCCCAACTGGATCACCGCGTTCCGGCGCCGCATGGCCGAGAGCCGGGGCCAGTGACGGCTCCGGAGGCCGCGTGACGGACGTGCTCGGCAGGCTGACCGCGGCTCTCGCCGACCGCTACCGCATCGAGCGCGAGCTGGGCGCCGGCGGCATGGCCACCGTGTATCTCGCCCACGACCTCAAGCACGACCGCCACGTCGCCCTCAAGGTCCTGCGGCCCGAGCTGGCCGCCATGCTCGGCGCCGAGCGGTTCGTCGTCGAGATCAAGACCACCGCCGCCCTCCAGCACCCGCACATCCTGCCCCTGTTCGACTCGGGCCAGGCCGACACCTTTCTGTATTACGTCATGCCGTACGTCGAGGGGGAGACGCTGCGCAGCAAGCTCAATCGCGAGACGCAGCTCGGCATTGACGAAGCGGTGCGCATCGCCACCGAGGTCGCCGACGCGCTGGACTACGCACACCGACACGGCGTGATCCACCGCGACATCAAGCCCGAGAACATCCTGCTGCACGACGGCCGCCCGATGGTGGCGGACTTCGGCATCGCGCTCGCCCTGAGCGCGGCGGCGGGCGGACGCATGACGGAGACGGGCCTTTCGCTCGGCACGCCGCACTACATGAGCCCGGAGCAGGCCACCGCCGAGAAGGACCTCACGAACCGGGCGGACATCTACTCGCTGGGGTGTGTCCTGTACGAGATGCTCACCGGCAATCCGCCGCACGTGGGAGCGTCGGCGCAGCAGATCATCATGAAGATCGTGACCGAGGAAGCAGCCCCGGTCACGAGCGTGCGAAAGTCGGTGCCGCCCAACGTCGCGGACGCGGTGGCGAAGGCGCTCGAGAAGCTGCCCGCCGACCGGTTCACGAGTGCCGCGGAGTTCGCGGCGGCCCTGAAGGACCACCACTTCACCGCACACGCCGAGGCCGCTGCCGCCCGCACCGGCCCCACGGCCGCGAGGCGACCGTGGTGGCGCGACTGGCGGCCGTGGGCCGCGGCCGCCGCGCTCGCCGTGGCGGGCGTGGCGCTCGGGAGGCTCCTGCCCACGGGGAAGGCGCCGCCCGCCGCAGTCGAGCGCTTCGACGTGGCGGTGCCCGCGGGGCAGGGCTTCACCGGCGCGCCCCTCAACGCCCTGGCCCTCTCGCCCGATGGCGGCATGCTGGTCTATGTGGGGCGCGCGAGCGCCGGCTCCGGGTACCAGCTGTACGAGCGCCGGCTCGACCACCTCGAGCCGTTCCAGGCCATCCCTGGCAGCGAGAGCGGAGCGTTCCCGGTCTTCTCGCCCGACGGCTCGCAGCTGGCGTACATGACGCCGGACGGGGCGCGCGTCGTCCCCGTGCCTTTCGCCGGCGCCACCACCGCGTCGATCTCCGCGCCGGTGCAGGCGCTCGGCGGGCTCGTGTGGCTGGGCAACGCCGCGCTGGTCATGACCGATACGGGCGGCGCGCTGGTGCGGGTCGGCCTGGACGGGCGGATGACGACCCTCTCGAGACCGGGCGCCGCGGACGTGCGCAACGTGTTCCCGCTGGCCTCGCTGCCGGACGAGCGGACGGTCCTGGCGCTCCTCGCGCGAGGGAACACGGCTCTGGGGCCCGTGGTCGCGGTGGACGCCCGCAACGGCCGCCGGACCGTGATCCTGGCGACTGCGGTGACCGCGGCCTGGTACGCGCGGGGGTGCCTGCTGTGGACCCTGCCGAGCGGCGTGCTCCAGGCGGCGCCGTTCGACCCCGCCCGGCTCCGGATCACCGGCGCCGCGGTCACGCTCGCCGAAGGCGTGCGGCAGGTGGTCGGCGGCGGCGGCCAGGTGGCGGTGTCCGAGGCCGGCTCGCTGGTGTATCTGCCGGAGCAGCCGTTCAACCTGGACCTGGTGGACGCCACCGGGCACCGGGAGGTGGTGGCCCAGGGCCGGCGGTTCCACAGCCCGCGCTTCGCGCCCGACGGGACGCGCCTGCTCATCGACTTCCTCCAGCAGGGCAGCCGCGACGTGTGGACCGTGGACCTGCGCCAGCGCACCACGTCGCGCCTGACCTTCGAAAACGACGGGCACGATCCCGTGTGGTCGCCCGACGGACGCTGGGTGTACTACGTGCACGACGGGGGCATCTGGCGGCGCCGGGCCGACGGGGGCGGTGCGGCGGACTCGGTCTTCACGGGCAACGACACGCAGGTGCTCGGCTTCACGAAGGACGGTGCGATCGTGGGCGCCTCCGGGAGCGGCCCGTTCGGCCTGGTCCTCCTGTCGGCCGCGACGCCGCACACCGTGACGCCGCTGGTGGCCACACCCTTCGACGAAGAGGCGGGCACGGTCTCGCCGGACGGGCGGTGGCTCGCCTACGCCAGCGACGAGACCGGCCGGCCGGAGATCTACGTGCGGCCCTTCGCCGGGGGCGGAAGCGGGGGCAAGGTCCTGGTGTCCGAGGGCGGCGGCTCGGAGCCGCGCTGGAGCCCCGACGGTCGGACCCTCTACTACCGGGGCGTCAAGGACGGCCTGCAGTACCTCGTCGCGGCGCGCGTCGCCGCCGGCGCCGACTTCAGCGTGGCGAGCCGCACCCCGCTGTTCGACGTGACCGACTTCGACACGGCGGAGCCGCACGCCAACTGGGACGTGTCTCCGGACGGCAGGCATTTCGCGATGGTGGACGTCGGGGCGATGACCGACATGGTGTTCGTCCTGAACTGGCCGCTCGAGGTGGAACGGGGCCAGAGGCGGCGCGCGCCGTGACGGACGCCGGCGTGCGGACGGACAACCGCTGCGCCGACCTCGACGCCAGGCTCGCTCGATGAGGGCCCGATGCCGGGAGGTGCCGCATGACCAGCGCTGACGCCGGACGGCCCGGCGAGACCCGCAAGCCGCGCGACGACGAGATCGACGTGTGGGGCGTCACGCACATCGGCAACGTCCGCAAGACCAACCAGGACCACTTTCTCCTGGCCACCGTCAACAAGAGCGTCCGGATGCTGCAGACCAGCCTTCCGGACCGCGCGCGCCTGCCGTTCGGCGACCAGCGGCTGGCGTTCCTCGCGATGGTCGCCGACGGTGTCGGCGGCGGTGAAGGCGGCGAGAAGGCGAGCGCCGCGGCGCTGGAGGTCGTGACCCGGTACGTCGTGAGCAGCATGGACTGCTACTACCGCGCGGAATCCGCCGAGGCCTCGTTCATCGAGGACCTGCAGGCGGCCGCGCTGCACACGCACGACGCGGTGCTCGAGCAGGGCAAGGCGGCCGGCGCGACGCGGACGATGGCGACCACCCTCACGCTCTGGATGGGCGTGTGGCCGGAGTCGTACCTCCTGCAGGTCGGCGACTCCCGCTACTACTGCTACCGTGACGGGAAGCTGTCGCAGGTGAGCCGGGACCAGACGCTGGCGCAGGAACTGGTGGACCAGGGGGTGTTCACGCGCGCCGTGGGCGAGCGATCGCGGTTCGCGCACGTGCTCTCCAGCGCCATCGGCGGCGAGCAGACGATGCCTGTCGTCACGCGCGTCCTGAACGACTGGGGCGTGGTGCACCTCCTGTGCAGCGACGGGCTGACCAAGCACGTGAGCGACGAGCGCATCGCCGAGCGGCTCGCCGCCATGACCACGGCGCAGCAGGTGTGCGAGCAGCTGGTCCAGGACGCCCTCGACGACGGGGGCTCGGATAACGTCACGATCATCGTCGGCCGGTCGCTGAAGAAGGAGCCGCCGGCGTGAGCCGCTGCCGCGGCCCGTCCGCGGCGGTCGCGTGTACCTCACGCAGGCGGATCGAGGGGCCGACGCATACCCGATGGAGGTCGAGCGGCGATGCACGACACCTTTCCGAACCGCGCGCCGGGTGGAGAAACCATGACCTGTTCGCTTTCCGCTCCGAAGCGGCTGCCGCCGGCCACGTGCCTCGTGGCGGCCCTTCTGATCTGCGGGCTGCTTCCCGCGCCCGCCGCGGCGCAGTCCCTGTACATGCCGCGCGACATCGAGAGCGCGGTGCGGCACCACACGCGGACACTGACCGGGCTTCCCGGCTCCGCGTACTGGCAGAATCACGCCCGCTACACGATCACCGTCACGGCGCTGCCCCCGGATCCCCGGATCGCGGGCACCGAGCGGATCACGTACTTCAACGACAGCCCTGACACGCTCGCGACGCTGGTCATCAAGCTGTTCCAGAACGACCACCTGCCGGAGGCGCCGCGAGACGCGGGGACCACCGCGGGCTCCCTCACCTCGGGCGAGCACATCGACGCGTTCAGCGTGAACGGCCGGCCGCAACCCTGGGGCGGCGGTGGAAGCGCCGCCGGCCGCCGCTTCCGCCTGTTCACCGAACAAGTGGTGAGGCTGCCGGCCCCGCTCCTGCCGCACGACTCCGTGGACCTCGCCTTCGCCTGGCATTACGACGTGCCGGCGCGCGCCACCCGCGCGGGCATGATCGACTCCACCACGTACTTCATCGCCTACTTCTATCCGCGGGTCGCCGTGGACGACGACGTGGACGGCTGGGACCTGATGGAGCACGTGGGGCACGAGTTCTACAGCGACTTCAACGACTACGACCTCTCGGTCCAGGTCCCGCCGGGCTTCCTGGTGTGGGGCACGGGCACGCTGACCGACCCCGCGGCGGACCTCGAGCCGAGCTTCCTGCAGCGCTACGAGGCCTCGCTCACGGCGGACAGCGTCGTCCACGTGGCCACCGCGCAGGAGCTGAAACAGGGGGGCGTCACCACCGACCACCCGCTCGAGGTATGGCGCTTCACGGCCCGGGACGTCCCGGACATGGCGTTCGGCCTGAGCGACCACTACGACTGGGACGCCTCCAGCGTCGTCGTGGATACGGCGACCGGCCGCCGCGCGAGCGTGCAGGCGGCGTACAACGACACGGCGTCCGACTTCCACCACATGGTGGACTTCGGCCGGCAGGCGCTCTCCTGGTACTCGCGCGACTGGCCTGGCGTCCCCTACCCGTACGAGAAGACGACCGAGTTCCAGGGCGGCGCGGGGATGGAGTATCCGATGATGGCCAACGACGCGGCCTACCCGGACCCCGACCTCTCGCGGCTGGTGGCGGATCACGAGATCGCCCACACGTACATGCCGTTCTACATGGGGACCGACGAAACCCGCTACGCCTTCATGGACGAGGGCTGGGCGACGACCTTCGAGTACCTGATCAACGTCGCCAACAAGGGCCAGGCGTACGAGGACAACTTCTACCGGCGCTTCCGGGTCAACGCCTGGATCCACAATCCGTCGCCGCTCTCGGACCTGCCGATCATCACGCCTTCCGACGCGCTCACGGGCGTCGCGTACGGCGACAACGCGTACGGCAAGGCGTCGCTCGGCTACCTGGCCATGAAGGACCTGCTCGGGGACGCGATGTTCCGCCGATGCCTGCACGCGTACATGGAGCGCTGGCACGGCAAGCATCCGTCGCCGTGGGACTTCTTCGACACGTTCGACAACGTGTCGGGGCGGGACCTCGACTGGTTCTGGAAGGACTGGTTCTTCGGCAACGGCTACATCGACCTCGCGATCGGCCAGGTGCGCCGCAGCGGCGGGGGATACACGATCCCCATCGTCAACGTCGGGGGGATGGACGCCCCGGTGAACATCGTCCTGCGTTACGGCGACAACACCACGGACACCCTGCACGAGACCCCGGCCATCTGGCACGCGGACCAGCACCGGGCGAGCGTCGCGGTCCGCACGCGCAAGACGCTCGCCTCGGTGACGCTGGACGGCGGCATCTGGATGGACGCGGACACCACGAACAACACGTGGACGGCCAGGTGAGTCGGGAGGCGGGACTCCAGTGAGCCACGGGGCCGCGAACGCCATCCAGGACTTTTATCCGGACGACTCCGCCCACTGCTACGGCTGCGGGCGGCTCAATCCGCACGGGCTGCAGCTCAAGACGCGCTGGGAGGGCGAGGAGACCGTCGCGCGCTACACGCCGCGGTCCGAGCACACGGCCTTCCCCGGCTTCGTGTACGGCGGCCTGATCGCGTCGCTCGTGGACTGCCACGCCATGGGCACGGCCGCGGCAGCCGTGGAGCGGAAGGCGGGGCGCGACATCGGCGACGGTCCGGCGCCGCGCTTCGTCACGGCCTCGCTCAAGGTGGAGTATCTTCGGCCTACGCCGCACGGTCCGGAGCTCGAGCTGCGCGCCCGGGCCGTGGAGATCGGCGAGCGGAAGGTGATCGTCCACGTCACCGTGTCGGCGGGCGGCCGGGTGACGGCCACGGGCGAGGTGGTCGCCGTGCGGATGCCGGAGACGATGCGCCGGCCCGCCCCCTAGCCGCATCCCGCCGGCCGCCCCTATCTTGCCCGGCGCCCCATGAGCGACCTCGACCGCCTGACCACGGCCCTCGCCGAGCACTACCGCATCGAGCGGGAGCTGGGCAAGGGCGGCATGGCCACCGTCTACCTCGGCGAGGACCTGCGCCACCAGCGGCACGTCGCCGTCAAGGTGCTCAGGCCCGACCTCTCGGCCATCGTCGGCGCGGACCGGTTCCTCAACGAGATCCGCGTCACCGCCAATCTCCAGCACCCGCACATCCTGCCGCTCTACGACTCGGGGAGCGCCGACGGACTGCTGTTCTACGTCATGCCGTACGTGCAGGGAGAGTCGCTTCGGGACCGGCTGACCCGCGAGAAGCAGCTGCCGATCGACGAGGCGGTGCGGCTGGCGAAGGAGGTGGCCAGCGCGCTGGACTACGCGCACCGCCAGGGCGTGATCCACCGCGACATCAAGCCGGAGAACATCCTGCTCCAGGACGGCACCGCGCTGGTGACGGACTTCGGCATCGCGCTCGCGCTCAGCCAGGCGGGCGGCACGCGGCTCACGGAGACCGGCCTCTCGCTCGGCACGCCGTACTACATGAGCCCGGAGCAGGCGACCGGCGACCGGCAGATCGACGCCCGCAGCGACATCTACGCGCTGGGCGCGGTGCTGTACGAGATGCTGAGCGGAGATCCGCCGCACACGGGCTCGACGGCGCAGGCCATCATTGCGGCGGTGGTGACGGAGGAGCCGCGCGACATCGCGACGCGGCGGCCGCGGCTGGCCCCGCACATCGCGGAGGCCGTCCACCGGGCGCTCGAGAAGCTGCCGGCGGACCGGTTCGCGAGCGCGGCCGAGTTCGCCAAGGCGCTCGACGGGGGCGGGGTCACCACCGGCCGATTCGCGGCGGCGCCGGCGGCGCGGCGGGCGCGGCGGCGTCCGTGGCTCGCGCCCGCGGCGCTCGTCGTGGGCATCGCCCTCGGCCTCCTCGGCGCGCTGGCTTTCCTGCGGCCGGCACCACTGCGGGAGACCCGTACCCGCCTGACGTTCACGGGCGACGCGAGTGCGCCCGCGGTGACGCGCGACGGGCACTGGCTGGCGTACATCCGCGGCAACTGCCGCATGGTGGGCGGCGCGTCATCCTGCAATGGCGACGTGGTGGTCCAGGAGCTGCCGCGCGGCGTGCCCAACGCCATCGTGGACTCTGCGGTGGGGATTACCTCGCCCACCTGGAGCCCCGACGGCGCCAACCTGGCGGTGTGGATGCGGCCAGCGGGCGGACAGACCGGTCTGTACGTCGTCCCCCGGACCGGCGGCCTGGCGCGCAAGGTGGCCGCCGACGCCAGCAACTTCGATTTCGCGGACGACCGCACCATGGCGGTCAATCGCCGCGGCGACCCGGCCATCCGCTACGTGGACATCGGCACGGGCCAGGTCCGCGACAGCATGGTGCTCGGCGACGGGCGCTGGGTCCTGAACACCTTCAGCATCAATCCGGACGACGGCCTCATCGCCTTTGGCGGATTCCTCGGCAGCGCCTACTACACGGGGATCGCCAGTCGTCGCGGGAAGGTGCTGGACACGCTGCACTTCACCGTCGGCGGCGGGGGGTGGGCCCCCGACGGCCGCCACGTGATCCTGTTCCAGCTCGGCGCCCAGACGATCGGCCGGCTGCTGCTGGTCCCCGTCAGCCGGGCGGGCCACTTCTCCGGCCGCCCGGTCCAGTTCCTCGGGGGCATCCGGCCCAACGAGCTGACGAGCGTGGCCGTGATGCCGAACGGCTACGTCATCGGCGAGGCCGGCGAGACGACGGACGTCTGGGCGTTCACCGTCGGGGGCGCCGCCTGGCGGCTCACGCACAGCTCGGCGTGGTACACCGATCCGACCATCGCCCCCGATGGCTCGCGGGTCGCGTACGTCAAGCAGGATGCCTGGGGCGCCAACGTGTACACCGCGCCGTTCGGCGGCGGCGCCGAGCGCCCGGTCACCACCGACTCCGGCTTCCGGCAGCTGCTGCAGTGGCTGCCGGGCGGCCAGCGGATATCGGACCTGGTTCTCGGGGGCGCATCGGGCAACACGTTCGTGCAGGAAATCACGGACCTCCAGACCGGCCTGCGGCACACCATGACGACCGCCCCGGGGACGGTGGTCATCCGGTGGCTGCCCGACGGCACGGCGCTGACGGAGAGCATCGGGAGCCAGGCCGGGGCGCGGGTGGACTCGACGGGCCGGGTCCTGACGCAGTACCACCTCGCCGATTCGGTGGGCGCCATGACCGCGGAGGCGCTGTCGCCCGATGCCGCCGAGCTGGCCGTGGCCACGAGCCGGCCCGGGGTGGCCGGCCTGTACGCGGTGCGCCTCGCCGACGGGACGCTGCGCCACGTCGCCGACCTGCCGGTCGCGCCGGGGGTCCACCTCCTGCTGCGGCTCTGGGGCACGGATGGGTTCCTGTACTTCGCGCGGGTCGTCGGCCTGGCGCCGCCCGAGCTGTGGCGCCTGCGCGCGACAGGCGGCGCGTTGCAGCGGGCCGCCGCGCTTCCCGTCGCCTGCGACCAGGGCACGATCACGCTCTCGCGGGACGCCCGGGAGGGCGCGTGTCTGGTGATTGACGACCGGCCGGACTTGTGGCTGGTTGAAAGGCGCTAGTGGGTTGCGGGTGGCAGGTGCGGCCAGCAGAGCCGCGCCGTTCCCCACAACCCACCACCTACCACCTCCCTACCCTCGAGTGCGTCATGCGAATCGCTCCGCTAGCCCTCGCGCTCCTCCTCGCCCCTGCCACCGGTCTCGCCCAGCAGCCCAAGACCCGCATGCAGGGACTCCAGGACGTATTCACCGTCTCCCGCGCGCTGAGCGGGAAGTCGGGCCCCCAGAACGTCGTCTGGATCGAGGGCGGGCGCCGCTTCTCCTTCACGCAGCGGGACTCCAGCGGGTCGGAGATCCGCGCCATGGACCCGGCGACCGGCAAGGACACGCTGCTGTTCACGACGCACGGTCTGACCTTCCCGGGCACCACGGAGGCGTTCGAGTATCGCACGTTCCAGTGGGCCCACGACTCGCGGCACCTGGTGTTCCAGACCCACTTCAAGGGCATCTACCGCAACTCGGGCACCGCCGACTACTACGTCTACAACCTGACGGACCACGCGCTGCAACTCGCGGCCAGCGGCGCCCGCACGGCCGAGCTGTCGCCCGACGGCGCGACGCTGGGCTACGAGCGCGACGGGGACTTGTTCGTGTACGACCTGGCCCGCCACCAGGAGACCCGGCTCACCGACGACGCGACGCCGACGGCGTACAACGGGCACTTCGACTGGATGTACGAGGAGGAGTTCGGCATCACCCAGGGCTGGAACTGGTCGCCCGACAGTCGCTACATCGCCTACTGGCACGTGGACGAGAGCGCCGAGCCGACCATCCAGCTCACGAATTACGAGGGCGCGCACCCGGACTGGGAAAAGATCCGCATTCCGCAGCCGGGCGATTCCATCACGAAGGTCCGCATCGGCGTGATCGCGGTCGGCAGCGGCCAGAAGGTGTGGCTGGACACCGGGGAGAGCGGCGACTTCTACATCCCGCGCATCTACTGGACGAGCGAGCCGGACACGCTGGCGGTGCTCACGCTCAACCGGCCGCAGAACATCCTGAAGGTCTTCTTCTTCGACGTGCGGACGGGCGGCCGGCGGCTGGTTTTCTCGGACACGTCGTCCACCTGGATCGACATCTACGACTTCTACGCCGGCATCCCCGACATGATGACGTTCCCCGCCGGCTTGAAGGAGTTCTTCTGGATCTCCGACCGCGACGGGTGGCAGCACGTGTACCGCTACGACTACAGCGGGCGCCTCATCAACCAGGTGACGCACGGCCCGTGGAGCGTGACGCGCGTCGAGGGCATCGATCCGAAGACGCGGACGCTCTACTACACCTCGACCCAGGTGTCGCCGCTGCAGCGGCAGCTGTACGCGATCCGCTTCGACGGCAGCTACCAGCGCCGCCTCACGACGGCGGAGGGGACGCACGGCATCGACATGTCCCCCGACACCCGCTACTACATCGACCGGTGGTCGTCGCTCACGGAGCCGCGCCAGGTCGAGCTGTGGGCGACGGGCGGCCGGATGCTGCAGCGCCTGGAGGACAACGCGGGCGTGACGCACTGGCTTCAGACGCACGCCTACGCGCCCACCACCATCTTCACCTTCACGACCACGGACGGGCAGCGCCTCGACGGGTCGGTCCTCAAGCCGCTCGACTTCGACTCGACGCACCGCTACCCGGTGATCTTCTCGGTCTACGGCGGGCCCGGCTCGCAGCAGGTGTACGACGCGTGGAACGCCAGCGGCTTCGACCAGTGGTACGCGCAGGAAGGCTACGTCGTCGTGGGGCTCAACAACCGCGGCTCGAACAACTACGGCAGCGCCTTCGAGAAGATCGTCTATCTCCATCTCGGACACTGGGAGGCGCACGACTTCGCCGAAGCGGCGAAATGGCTCTCCCGCCAGCCGTGGGTGGACAGCTCGCACGTCGCCATCATCGGCACCAGCTACGGCGGCTACAGCACGCTGTACACCATGGCGATGTTCCCGCACATCTTCACCGTGGGGATCGCCAACTCGCCGCCCACGTCGTGGCGGCTGTACGACGCGATCTACACGGAGCGTTACATGGGGCTGCTGGGCGCCAACCGCGCCGGGTACGACAGCAGCGCCGTGCCGCTGTACGCCGACAGCCTCCGCGGCGACCACCTGCTGCTGATCCACTCGATGATGGACGACAACGTCCACCCGATCAACACCATGCAGATGCTCACGGCGCTCGCCAACGCGGGGGTGGACGCGAGCCTGCGGATCTACCCGCCGGGCCGGCACGGCGCTGCGTACAACCTGCAGAGCTTCCTGCTGATCCAGCGGGTGATGGACGAGTTCCTGAACCGGTGGATGCACTGAGGAGGGTTGGCCGTTAGCGGTTGGCGGTTGGCGGGGTCGCACCGCGGCCCCCCCAACCGCCGACGGCCGACCGCCGACGTCCGCCATGGCCCGACGCACGTTCGTGGACCGTTCCGGCGCCCGCTGGGAGATCGACGCCCGCAGCCGCTCCGAGTGGGCGTTCGCCCCCGTCGAGGGCAACCCGGGTCCGGCGCGCATCGTCACGCCGCCCGGCTACGAGAGCGATCCCTACGAGCTGAGCATCGAGGAGCTGCAGCGGCTGCTCGATGCGGCCGCGCCGCGCCGAAAGCCGCAGGGGAAGTCGCCGTTCCGGGATTGAGGCCGCCCCCCCTCCGTCCCTCCCCCAGCCGCTAACCCCGCTGGATCCTCTCGAAGTACGCCTTCCGCGCCTTCGCCACCTTGGGCGCGATGATCAGCTGGCAGTAGCCCTGGCCCGGGTTCCGGCGGAAGTAGTCGCGGTGGTACTCCTCCGCCGGGTAGAACGCCTCGAGCGGCACGACCTGCGTGACGATCGGCGCGTCCCACACCTCCTCGGCCGCGAGCGCGGCGATCGCGGCTTCCGCGGCGGCCTTCTGCTCCGGGGAGGCGTAGAACACCGCGGAGCGGTACTGCGTCCCGTGATCGGGCCCCTGCCGGTTCAGCGTCGTCGGATCGTGGATCGTGAAGAAGACCTGGAGCAGGTCGCGGTAGGAGATCGCCGCCGGGTCGAACGTGACCTGCACGGCCTCGGCGTGCCCGGTCCTCCCGGTGCACACGGCCTCGTACGACGGGTTGGGCACCGTGCCGCCGCTGTAGCCCGACTGCACGGCCTTGACGCCCGGCAATTCCTGGAAAGCGGCCTCGAGGCACCAGAAGCAGCCGCCGGCGAAGGTGGCGTTCTCGATGGTTGTCATGGTATGCGGGATCCAGCCCGGGTGGGCATGCGGGCGCTCGCCTGGTTGGGTGTCGGGTGTGGGGTGTAGGGTGGAGGCAGACGCCGCGGCGCACAACCCCACAGGCGACACCCCGCACCCGTCCACCCCGCCCGTTGAAATCGGTGGCCCGCCTCCGGTATTGTACCGTGCTATGCCCGACGACCGGCTCCTCGTTCGCGGCGCCCGCGAGCACAACCTCAGGAACATCGACGTCGCGATCCCGCGCGGGTCGCTGACGGTCATCACCGGCCTCAGCGGCTCGGGGAAGTCATCGCTCGCCTTCGATACGATCTACGCCGAGGGGCAGCGGCGGTACGTTGAGTCGCTGTCGGCCTACGCGCGGCAGTTCCTCGGGCTGATGGAGAAGCCGGACGTGGACGTGATCGAGGGCCTTTCGCCCGCGATCGCGATCGAGCAGAAGAGCGCGGGCCAGAACCCGCGCTCCACGGTCGGCACCGTCACGGAGATCTACGACTACCTGCGGCTGCTGTTCGCGCGCGCGGGCACGCCGCACTGCCCGAACGACGGCTCCCCGATCGCGCGGCAGTCCGCCACGCAGATCACCGACACCGTGCTGGCGTGGCCGGCGGGGCTGAAGCTGGAGGTGCTGGCCCCGCTGGTGCGCGGGCGGAAGGGCGAGTTCCGCGACCTGTTCGAGGACGCGCGGCGCGCGGGCTTCGTGCGCGCGCGGGTGGACGGCACGGTGTACGAGCTGGAGGCGGTGCCGAAGCTCAACCGCCGGCAGAACCACGACATCGCGATCGTGGTGGACCGCCTGAGCGTGCGGACGGAGGACCGCCAGCGCCTCGCCGACAGCATCGAGACGGCGCTCAAGGCTGCCGACGGCGTCGTCGAGGTGGTGCGCACCACGCGCGGCGGCGTGTCGGAGGCGGTCACCTTCTCGGAGCGGTACGCCTGCCCCGTGTGCGGCCTGTCGCTCCCCGAGCTCGAGCCGCGGCAGTTCTCCTTCAACTCGCCGTTCGGCGCGTGCCCCGACTGCGACGGCCTGGGCACGCGGCGCGAGGTCAGCGAGCAGCTCGCGTTGGGCGGCGAGAGCATCTCGATCCTCGAGGGCGTGGTGCTCCCCTGGGGCGAGCCGACCGGCTACCTGCGCAAGGTGATCCTGCCGACGCTGGCCCGCGAGCTGAGGTTCGACCTGAACACGCCGTGGAAGGACCTGCCGGCCGAGACCCGGCAGGCGCTGCTCTACGGCATCGAGGGCAAGAAGGTCCGCTTCCGCTACGAGAGCGAGAAGTTCCGCGGCGAGTACGAGTCCGGCTGGGAGGGCATTCTGCGGAACGTCGAGCGCCGCTATCACGACACGACCTCGGACGCCGTGCGGGAGCAGCTCGAGGCGTACATGATCGAGCGGCCGTGCTCGACCTGCAACGGGATGCGTCTCAAGCGCGAGAGCCTGTCGGTTCTGGTCGGGGAAAAGAGCATCGGCGACGTGGTCGAGCTGTCGGTCGCGGCGGCGCTCGCGTACGTGGAGGCGCTCCCGATGCGCGGCGACGGCCGGCCGGGGCTCGATGCGGACGTGGCCGGCCCGATCCTGAAGGAGATCCGCGACCGGCTGCGCTTCCTGGTCAACGTCGGCCTCGAGTACCTGACCCTGGGCCGCTCCGCCGGCTCGCTGTCGGGCGGCGAGGCCCAGCGCATCCGCCTCGCCACCCAGATCGGCTCCCGGCTGGTGGGCGTGCTGTACATCCTCGACGAGCCCTCGATCGGGCTGCACGCGCGCGACAACGCCCGGCTGCTCGCGACCCTGCGCGACCTGCGGGACCTGGGCAACACCGTGCTGGTGGTCGAGCACGACGAGGAGACCATCCGCGCGGCCGATCACATCGTGGACCTGGGGCCCCGGGCCGGCCTCCACGGGGGCGAGGTCGTGGTGGAGGGTGCGCTCGACGCGGTGCTCGCGAGCCGCGCGTCGCTCACGGGGCGCTACCTGCGCCGCGAGCTGCGGGTCCCGGTGCCCTCGGCGCGCCGCGCGCCCGAACGGGGCAAGGTGCTCCGCCTCGTCGGCGCGCGCGAGCACAACCTCAAGAACCTCACCGTGGACTTCCCGCTCGGCCTGTTCATCGCCGTCACCGGCGTGTCGGGCTCAGGCAAGTCCAGCCTGGTGACCGACATCGTCTACCAGGCGCTGGCGCGGCACTTCTTCGGGGCCAAGCTGATCCCCGGCGCGCACGACCGGATCGAGGGACTCGACCTGGTGGACAAGGTCATCGACATCGACCAGAGCCCCATCGGCCGCACGCCGCGCTCCAATCCGGCGACGTACACCGGGCTCTTCGGTCCGATCCGCGACATCTTCGCCGAGCTGCCCGAGGCGAAGATGCGGGGCTACGGGCCCGGCCGCTTCTCCTTCAACGTCAAGGGCGGGCGCTGCGAGGCCTGCCAGGGCGACGGGCTCGTCAAGATCGAGATGCACTTTCTCCCCGACGTCTACGTCCCCTGCGACGTGTGCCGGGGCCGCCGCTACAACCGCGAGACGCTCGAGGTTCGTTTCAAGGGGAAGAACATCGCCGACGTGCTCGACCTCACCGTGGCTGAGGGACTCGAGTACTTCGCCAACCAGCCGCGCGTGCACGCGAAGCTCGAGACGCTGAATGACGTGGGCCTCGGCTACATCCACCTGGGTCAGAGCGCGACCACGCTGTCGGGCGGGGAGGCGCAGCGCGTCAAGCTCGCCACCGAGCTGAGCAAGCGCGACACCGGCCGCACGCTCTATATCCTCGACGAGCCGACGACCGGCCTGCACTTCGAGGACGTGCGGCTGCTGCTCGAGGTGCTCCACCGCCTCGTGGAGAAGGGCAACACGGTGGTGGTGATCGAGCACAACCTCGACGTGGTAAAGACCGCCGACTGGATCATCGACCTGGGGCCCGAGGGCGGCGAGGCCGGCGGTCGGATCGTCGCGCAGGGCTCGCCCGAGACGGTAGCCCGAAACGCGTCGTCGCATACCGGCCGTGCCCTGGCTCCCGTGCTGGCGGAGGCGTCCAAGTCCCGGTAAGTTGCGTAGTTAGCTCGATTCCCTGACGACAACGCACGGTTTGTCGGCAATGGCCGGGCGAGGACGCGCGCCCCCGCAGACCCCGGAGCCCGGATGACCGAGTTTCGCGACCGCGTCCAGTCCGCCGTCGGCGCCGCCTACCGCATCGAGAAGGAGCTCGGCGGCGGCGGGATGAGCCGCGTCTTCCTCGCCGAGGAGGTGGGGCTCGAGCGCCAGGTCGTGGTGAAGGTACTCCCGCCCGAGATGGCCGCCGGCGTCAACGCGGAGCGGTTCCGGCGCGAGATCCTGCTCGCGGCCAAGCTGCAGCATCCGCACATCGTCCCGCTGCTCACCGCCGGCTCGAAGGACGACCTGCTCTTCTACGTCATGCCCTTCATCCAGGGCGAGTCGCTGCGGACGCGGCTGGCACGCGAGGGCGAGCTGCCCATCGGCCAGGCGGCCCGCATCCTGCGCGACGTGGCCGACGCGCTCGCGTACGCGCACCGGCAGGGCGTCGTGCACCGCGACATCAAGCCGGACAACGTGCTGCTCGCGGACGGGCACGCCGTCGTGACCGACTTCGGCGTCGCCAAGGCCGTCGCATCCTCGACCGGCGAGTCGTCCCTGACCTCGCTCGGCGTCGCGCTCGGCACGCCGGCGTACATGTCCCCGGAGCAGGCGTCCGCCGATCCGCACGTGGACCACCGGGCGGACATCTACGCCCTCGGCGCGATGGCCTACGAGATGCTCACCGGGCAGCCGCCGTTCACCGCGGCCTCGCCGCAGTCGGTCCTGGTCGCCCACGTGACGCAGGACCCCGACCACGTCACCGCGCACCGCGCCACCGTGCCGCCGGCGCTGGCCGAAGCCGTCATGCGCTGCCTGGCCAAGAAGCCGGCCGACCGCTACCAGCAGGCGGCGGAGCTGGTGCCGCTGCTGGACTCGCTGCTGACCCCGAGCGGCGGGATGACACCGACCGGCACGCAGCCCGTGCCGGCGGTGGACTACGCGGCGCAGGCGCGGCGGGCCAATCCCCTGCGGGTCGGCGGGCTGTTCGTGCTGGCGGCGGTCGGCGTGGGCGCGATCGCGGGGCTCCCCATCATGCTCCTGACCGGGATGCAGGAGCGTCGGCGCGCGCTCGCCCGTGCGACCGGCATGCACACGATGACGCCGACGGGGGTGAAGAAGTTGTTCACCTGGCGGCGCGCGCTCTGGGGCGGGGGCATCGCGTTCGTCGCGCTGGCGCTGCTCGCCGGCACCTTCATGACGCTCCGCGCCCTGGGCGTCGGGCCGTTCGGCACGCTCGTCACGTCGGGCAAGCTGGCCAACCGCGCACGGATCCTGGTGGCGGATTTCACGAACCGAAGCACCGATCCCACCCTCGGCCGCTCGCTCACGGAGGCGTTCCGGATCGACCTGTCGCAGTCGCCGGTCGTGCGGGTCATGACGGGCGACGAGATCGGCGCGGTCCTGAAGCGCATGGAGCAGCCCGAGAGCACGGCGGTCACGCAGGACGTGGCCCAGGAGATCGCCGAGCGCGAGGGGATCCCGGCGATCATCGTGGGCGACGTGGCGCCGGTGGGGCAAGGCTACCTCCTGTCGGCGCGCGTGCTCTCCACCGGCGACGGCTCCGAGCTGGCGGCCGACCGCGAAACGGCGGAGAGCGAGACCGGCATTCTCGCCGCGCTCGGGCGGCTG
>Ga0335078_10003408_pt1 | contig 23704 bp, 24 predicted proteins | sample Lox_Sample_32_FD_206711 | JGI IMG/M metagenome (GOLD analysis project Ga0335078, IMG submission 206711) | Soil microbial communities from Loxahatchee National Wildlife Refuge, Florida, United States - Lox_Sample_3.2 | ecosystem: Environmental > Terrestrial > Soil > Wetlands | place: USA... | reverse complement strand
GTCGCCATGACGATCTTGCCGTTCGATGAGTTGTGCGCGCGGCCGTCTTTGTCCTGCTCCATGTAGGGCATCAGATAGGCCACCGCCTGCTTCATCACGCGCGCCGATTTCACCACCTGCGGCAGGAACATCTTGCCCGAGCCGAACAGGTCGCCGACGATATTCATGCCGTCCATCAGCGGGCCTTCGATGACGTCGAGCGGACGTTTTGCGCTCGTGCGCGCCTCCTCGACGTCGGCCTCGATGAAATCGGTGATGCCGTGCACCAGCGCGTGCGCCAGCCGCTTCTCCACCGGCCGCTCGCGCCAGGCGAGATCGACCTGGTGCGCCTCCTGTCCCTTGCCGCGGAATTTGTCGGCGAGCTTGAGCAACCGCTCGGCGGCGTCCGGCCGGCGGTTGAGCACCACGTCCTCGCAGGCCTCGCGCAGTTCCGCATCGAGATCGTCATAGACCGCGATCTGCCCGGCATTGACGATGCCCATGTCCATGCCGGCCTTGATGGCGTGATAGAGGAACACCGAATGCATCGCCTCGCGCACGCGCTCGTTGCCGCGGAAGGCGAAGGACAGATTGGACACGCCGCCCGACACATGCGCATGCGGCAGGTTCTGCCGGATCCAGTGCGCCGCCTCGATGAAGGCGACGCCGTAACCGTTGTGCTCCTCCATGCCGGTGGCGACGGCGAAGATGTTCGGGTCGAAAATAATATCCTCGGGCGGGAAGCCGACCTGGGTTGTCAGAATGTCGTAGGCGCGCCGGCAGATCGCCGTCTTGCGCTCGACCGTGTCGGCCTGGCCCTGCTCGTCGAAGGCCATCACCACCACCGCGGCGCCGTAGCGGCGCACGGTCCTGGCGTGCTCGATGAAGGCCGCCTCGCCCTCCTTCATGGAGATCGAGTTCACCACCGCCTTGCCTTGCAGACATTTGAGACCGGCCTCGATCACCGAGAATTTCGAGGAATCGACCATCACCGGCACGCGCGCGATGTCGGGCTCGGCGGCGATCAGATTGAGAAACGTCTGCATCGCCTGCTCAGAATCGAGCAGACCTTCGTCCATGTTGACGTCGATCACCTGGGCGCCGTTCTCCACCTGCTCGCGCGCGATCGACAGCGCGGCGGCGTAATCGCCGGCAGTGATCAGCTTGCGGAACTTGGCCGAGCCGGTGACGTTGGTGCGCTCGCCGATGTTGACGAAGGGAATTTCCGGCGTGAGTGCGAAGGCTTCGAGGCCCGACAGCCGCAACTGCCGTGGCACCTCGGGAATTTTTCGCGGCGCTTTGCCGGCAACCGCTTTGGCGATCGCCGCGATGTGCTCGGGCGTGGTGCCGCAGCAGCCGCCGACGACGTTCACCAGCCCCGCATCGGCGAATTCGCCGAGCAGCTCGGCCATGTAGTCCGGGCTCTCGTCGTAATAGCCGAACTCGTTGGGCAGGCCGGCATTCGGATAAGCGCAGACGAAGGTGTCGGCGAGGCGGCCGAGTTCGGCGATATGCGCACGCATCTCGCGTGCGCCCAGCGCGCAGTTCAGGCCGACGGTCACCGGCTCGGCGTGCCGCACCGAATTCCAGAACGCCGCCGGTGTCTGCCCCGACAGCAAGCGGCCGGAGCGGTCGGTGATGGTGCCGGAGATCATCACCGGGATATCGATGCCGCGTTCGGCGCGCGCCTCGGCGATGGCGTAGATCGCCGCCTTGGCGTTGAGCGTGTCGAAGATGGTCTCGATCAGCAAGAGATCGGCGCCGCCATCGATGAGGCCCTTGATCTGCTCGCCATAGGCGGTCCGCAGTTGATCAAAAGTGATGGCGCGAAAGCCGGGATTGCTGACGTCCGGCGAGATCGAGGCGGTGCGGTTGGTCGGCCCGAGCGCGCCGGCGACAAAGCGGCGGCGGCCGTCCTCCTTTTCCGCGATCGCGGCCGCCTCGCGCGCCAGTGTCGCGCCCGCCTGATTAAGCTCATAGGCGATGTCCTCCATGCCGTAATCGGCCTGCGCGATGGTGGTGGAGGAGAAGGTGTTGGTGGAGACGATGTCGGCGCCGGTGCGGAAGTAAGCGAGATGGATGTCGCGCACCGCCTGCGGCCGGCTCAGGTTCAAGAGATCGTTGTTGCCGCGCACCTCGCGGTTCCAGGCGTCGAAGCGCGCGCCGCGATAGCCCTCTTCGTCGAGCTTGAGCGCCTGGATCATGGTGCCCATAGCGCCGTCGAGCACCAGGATGCGCTGGCGCAGCAGGGCGGTGAACTCGGATCTGACGTTATTGTTGGGCATGAGATTCGCCACTTGCTCAGGCGCGTTCCCTCTCCCCGTTGGGGAGAGGGTTAGGGTGAGGGGGCTCATGACTCGCAGTAGCGACGATTGTCTCGACAACGCCGTCGATGTTGCTCAGCACGTCATTGTTCCAAAATCGCGAAACCAAATAGCCAAACGCCTCGAGATCAGTGGTGCGCGTCGCATCTTCAGTGCTACGTTGGCTATGCTGACCGCCGTCGAGTTCAATGATCAGCCGCGCGGACTCACAGCAGAAATCGACGACGTACGATTCAATCGGCATTTGCCGTCGAAACTTCATTCCGTTCAGCCGGCGGTCGCGTAGTCGAAACCATCGCTTTCGCTCGGCGTCCGTTTGATTGCGCCGCAGCTTCTTGGCCATTGAGACACGTGACACCATAACCCCTCACCCGCCCTCGCTTCGCTCGGGCACCCTCTCCCCGTGGGAGAGGGGGGCGTCCACCGGCCGTAGGCCGAGCAGATGGCAGATGGCGTAGACGAGGTCGGCGCGGTTCATCGTGTAGAAGTGGAATGTGGTCACGCCGCGGTCGACCAGGTCGATCACCTGCTCGGCGGCGACCGCGGCTGCGATCAATTTGCGCGTCGCCGGGTCGTGCTCGAGCCCGTGGAAGCGTTCGGCGAGCCAGGCCGGCACCGAGGCCCCGGCGCGCGCGGCGAAATTGGTCGCCGCCTTGAAATTCTGCACCGGCAGGATGCCGGGCACGATCGGGATATCGATGCCCCGCGCCCGCACGCGGTCGAGATAGCGGAAATAGAGGTCGTTCTCGAAGAAGAACTGGGTGATGGCGCGCGAAGCCCCGGCGTTGACCTTGGCCTTGAGCATGTCGATGTCGGCCGCGACCGTCGGCGAGTCCGGATGCTTCTCCGGATAGGCCGACACCGAGATTTCGAAATCGACATGCGCGCGCTTGATGCCGGCGACCAGATCGGCGGCGTTGCGATAGCCGCCCGGGTGCGGCGCGTATTGCGCGCCCGCCCCGCCGACCGAATCGCCGCGCAGCGCCACAATATGGCGCACGCCGGCGTCGTGATAGCTGCGCACGATGGCGTCGACGTCCTCGCGTGTCGCCGCGACGCAGGTCAGATGCGCCGCCGGGATCAGTGGCGTCTCCGCCAGGATGCGTTTCACCGTGGCGTGCGTGCGTTCGCGCGTCGAGCCGCCGGCGCCGTAGGTGACGGAAACGAATTTCGGCGCCAGCGGCGCCAGGCGCTCAATCGATTCCCAGAGAATGGTCTCCATCTCCACCGTCTGCGGCGGGAAGAATTCGAACGAAACATTGATGCGGCGGCCCTCGCCGCGCGCGAACCGGCTGGCGCGCTCGCTCATCACGCCACCTCCCGGTGCGAAGGCTGCGCCATCAACGCGCGGGCGTCGCGCGCGAGCCAGAGCGACACCGCGATCTTGCCCTCGGGCTCCGGCGACAGGCTCTTGTGCAGCACCGGCTCGAGGCCGGACGCCGTCATCCATTGCGTCACCGTCTCCGACGCAAAGCCGAGCCGGCGGTGCGCGAACTGCTCGCGCAGGAATTCCTGCTCATGCGGCGCGAAGTCGACCACCAAGAGCCGCCCGCCCGGCCGCAGCACGCGCGCCGCTTCATGAATCGCGCGCGCGCCGTCGTCGAGGAAGTGCAGCACCTGATGCAGGATGACGACGTCGAAGGAGTCGTTGGCGAGCGGCAGGTCGTAGATGTCGCCTTGCCGCACGCTGCAATGCTTCAGCCCGGCGCGCTCCAGCCGGTCGCGCGCCAAGAGCAACATGTCAAGCGAGAGGTCGAGGCCGAGCCCGCGCTCGATCTCGGGACCGAACAGTTCGAGCATGCGCCCGGTGCCGGTGCCGAGGTCGAGCAGCGAGCGGAACGGCTTGCCGGCAAGCGCCGCGCGGATCGCGGCTTCGACCGCGTCGTCGGCGACGTGCAGCTTGCGGATACGGTCCCACTCGGCGGCGTGGGCACGGAAATAGGCTTGCGCGGCGGCGGCGCGCGCCGCGCGCACCGAGGCGAGCCGGGCGCGGTCGCGGGCGATGGTCTGGTCGGCCGGATCGAGCCGCTCGAGCAGCGCACGCGCAAGCTCGGCACCGCCGCCATGCTCGGCCAGGCGAAAGAAGGCCCAGGTACCCTCGCGGAAGCGTTCGATCAGGCCGGCTTCGGCCAAGAGCTTGAGATGGCGCGAGATGCGCGGCTGCGACTGGCGCAGGATGTCGGTGAGGTCGGAAACGGTCAGCTCGGCCTCGGCGAGCAGCGCCAGCACGCGCAGGCGCGTCTCTTCGCCGGCGGCTTTGAGCGCCGCATTGAGCGTGTCGAAACGGAGCCGGGCATGACTGACCATGGAGACTTACTTGGGCCATTTCCCACTATATAAAGATATCTTTATACATTGAAACGGCGGCCTGCAAGCCGCCTTCATAAGGTCTTTCCCCGACTGGTTAGCGATGGGTAAGAGTGGCAATGTTCGTCGGCGACCAGGAGTGGAGCCGCGTCCCCCATGGCCACTTTGGATTTTGGGATCCGCGACGGTGAGCTCGCCGTCGATTTGCCCGTGGCCTATGACGCCGGCCTCTATTACATCGGGCGCATCCACACGCCTTGGAAACACCGCAAGGACTGCCCGAAAAACGCTCGCGAATCCGATGCGGTCTGTACCGTCGAGATCGACCCGCGCTGGCACAAAGCCCTGAAAGACGTCGAGACCTGCAGCCATCTGGTGCTGCTCTACTGGATGCACAATTCGCCGCGCGACCTGGCCCTGCAGGTCCCCGGCCACTACGGCGTCCAGCGCGGCACCTTTGCGCTGCGCTCGCCGGCACGCCCCAACCCGATCGCGATGAGCGTGGTGAAGCTCGTTGGCGTCGACGACGGAAAACTTTCGGTCATCGGGCTCGACTGCATGGACGGCACGCCGCTGCTCGACATCAAGCCCTATTTCGCCTCGACCGACAGCGTGCCCGAAGCGGCAGTCGGCTGGCATCGCGATCGCGCCCGATAAGCTGCGAAAACGCTAATCCTTCCAGCCGGTTCCGCGCGGTCGCGGGAATTTGAGGCTGCATCGACCGGGAACATTTGAACCCGCCCGACGCTTGTCCCGACCAACGATGGAGCAAAGTTCATCGGGGAGGTCGTCATGTTCTCCAAATCCATCGCCGCCGTTTCGTTGATCGCCGCAGCCGCGCTGTCATGCGGCGCCGCCAAGGCCGATCCACTGTTCGCGTTTCTTTCGCCCGGGCAGATGCAGGTCGCTCCGCAAGCCGAGCCGCAAGTCGCGCCGGACGAGCAGGCCGCGCCGGACGCCGACGCCCAGCTCGATCCGCGGCTGCAGCGCCAGATCGTCGCCTACGCCACCGACGAGGCGCCGGGCACCGTCATCATCGATACGCCGCACACCGTCCTCTATTACGTGCTCGGCAACGGCAAGGCGATCCGCTACGGCATCGGCGTCGGCCGTCAGGGCTTCACCTGGTCGGGCGTCAAGCAGGTCGCGCGCAAGGCCGAGTGGCCGGATTGGTATCCGCCGGCCGAGATGATCGCGCGCCAGCCTTATCTGCCGCGCATGGTCGCCGGCGGCCCCGGCAATCCGCTCGGCGCGCGCGCCATGTATCTCGGCGGCACCGAATATCGCATCCACGGCACCAACGATCCGACCACCATCGGCAAGCACGTGTCGTCGGGCTGCATCCGCCTCACCAATGAGGACGTCGAGGATCTTTATAACCGCGTGCAGATCGGCGCCAAGGTGATCGTGCTGCCGCAGAATGCGCCGGCGCAGACCGCACAGCATGCGCCGAAGCCGGAGCGCGACGCGCGCATGTCCTGGAACGTCGGTCGCGTGTCCACGCTTTACTGATTTTCGCGCAACCTCCTAGGACTTTGCCCGGCGCCCGCGCCGGGCACTTATTTTGTGCTTTGAGTTTCTCGCGGGAAAGGTGCTACTGCGGTGGCGCAATTTCTTTTACGACCGCGCCGTGTCGGACAAGCGGCTGTCGGCCTACAGGATACCAACTCACCGGGAGTCCTTGACATGGAACAGCCGAAAGCGCGGCCCAGCATGGGCCGCTGGTACATCCTGATTTTGATCAGCCTGATGTATCTGATTACCTATCTCGACCGCGTGAATATATCGACCGCGGCACCGGCGATCAGCAAGGAATTCGGCTTCGACAAGATCACCATGGGCGTGATCTTCAGCGCCTTCGTCTGGGCCTATGCGCTGTTCCAGGTTCCCGGCGGCTGGATCGGCGACCGCTTCGGGCCGCGCAAGGTGCTCACCGTCATCGTCGGTTATTGGTCGGTGATGACGGCGGCGACGGCGTGGGCGACCGGCACCACCTCGTTCGTGGTGCTGCGTTTCCTATTCGGCGTCGGCGAAGGCGGCGCCTTCCCCGGCGCGACGCGCGCCATGCAGCTCTGGTATCCGAAGCACGAGCGCGGTTTCGTGCAAGGCATCACCCACAGCGCGAGCCGCCTCGGCGCGGCGATTGCGCCGCCGCTGGTCGTGCTGATCATGACCACGCTCGGCTGGCGCTCGGTGTTCTACATCTGCGGTGCGGTCGGCTTGGTGTGGTCGGCGCTGTGGTGGTTCGCCTATCGCGACCTGCCGGAAGACCACGGCTTGGTCAACGGCGACGAGCTCAAATACATCCGCGGCACCGACGCGCAGGGCAACGCGCTTAATGCCAACATCAGCAAGAAGCCGACGGTGCCCTGGGGCATCATGCTGCGCTCGCCCAATATGTGGGCAATCATGTGCGCCTACTTCACCTATGTCTATTGCTTGTGGATCTTCTTGAGCTGGCTGCCGTCCTATCTGATCGAGTTCAGGCACTTCACGCTGATCAAGGTCGGCATCTTCGCCTCGCTGCCTTTATGGGCGGGGGTCGTCGGCGACACGGTCGGCGGGCTCGCGACAGACTGGCTGTTGGCGAAGACCGGCAATATCAAATTCGCGCGCCGGTCCGTCGCCATCACCGGCATGCTCGGCTGTGCACTGTTCATCGTGCCGGCGGCGATCACCGACAACGCCTACACCGCCGTCTATTGCCTGACCGCCTCGATGTTCTTCCTCGAATGCACCATCGGCCCGTCTTGGGCGGTGCCGATGGATATCGGCGGCGAGCATTCGGGCACGGTTTCCGGGATGATGAACATGGCCGGCAATATCGGCGGCGCGCTGTCGCCGCTGGTGTTCGGCCTGCTCGTCCAGTTCGGCTCGTGGCAGGCGCCGTTCATCGTCGCCGCCAGCCTGCTGGTGCTAGGCTCGGCGGTGTGGCTGTTCTGGCTCGATCCGGGCGCCTCGGCGGTGGAGAAAAAAGAAACGCCGCCGGCCGCCGCCAAGATCGCGGCCACCTGACGGCCTGCGCCGCTGCGTCATTGCAGCGTCGCCGCCACCTCCGGGATATCGCGTAGTGGCACGCCGATCGCCTGCATCAGCGTCACCGGATCGGCTTTAAGCCCCGCGCGCGGCGGGTCTTCCAGATAGGCGCCCAGATAACGCGCGCGCGCGACCAGCGCGGTGCCGAAGGCGCGCGTCTTCGCCTCATAGACCGCAAGCGCCGCATCGATATCGGCGCTGGCCGCCAACGCGTCGGTCAGCCACGCCGCGTTGAGCGCCGCCTTGGTGACACCGGCGCCGACGTGTGGACGGGCGACGAAAGCGGCATCGCCCAGGAGCAGCGCGCGGCCGGCGACCACGGAAGGCGATATCAGATCGAAGATCGGTTGAAAGAACGGATTGGGCGTCGCCTCGGTCAGCGCGATGAATTGCGGCGGCAAGATTGCGTGCGCCTGCTCACGGAACAAGGCAATCACCTCGGCGCGGATCAGCGGCGGCGGAATGGCGGCGTGATGGCGGCCGCGCGCATCGGTGCACATTTCCCTTAACGCCGTAGCATTGACCGGATGATACCAGAGCCAGTTCATGCGCCGCCGCCCGGGCGTGAGGTCGTCGTCGGCGCCCGGCTGCAAATAGGAGAGGAACATCTCGCGCGGCGGCAGAAAGAAGGCATAGGATTCGAACAACTCGCCACGCGCGTCTTGCGGTACGGTATTTTCGTCGATCACGCCGCGCCAGCCGACGTAACCGGCATAGACCGGCGCCGGCGCCGCCGGAAACGCGCGCGCCCGCACCGTCGAATAAACGCCATCGGCGCCGACCAGCAGCTCGCCGTCGGCGCGCGCGCCATCGGCGAAGACCGCGGTGACGCCGCCGGCCTGCTGCGCAACGTCCTCAAGCTGCATGCCGGCGCGATAACACGCGTCGGGCAATCGCCGCCGCAGCGCGCGGTAGAGCAGGGTCCACGAGGTGAGGATCTTGTCGAACGGCAGCCGCGCGATCACCGAGCCGTCGCGGGCGAGGCAAAAGCGCGAGGAGAACGACTGGCCGATCGACTCGTCGACGACAATGCCGAGCCGGCGCATGATCTCGAACATCTCGACATGCGTGCCGATGCCGACGCCGCGGCTGGCGAGATCGCCGGTGCTCTTCTCGAACACCGTGACCTCCCAGCCGGCCTGGCGCAGCAGCAGGCCGGCGAACAGCCCGCCGAGCGAGCCGCCGATGATCATTGCGCGAGCCATCGTCTTTCTTTACTTGCTTCGGTCGGCGCGCAACCTAGCCTCGACAACTGCGCCCGGCAATTTTTTGCTATAAGGCGCGCCTGATCAATCAAGGAGCGGCGTCATGCGGATTGCGGCAATGGCGGCGGGCGCGGTCGGTGGCTATTTCGGCGCGCGCATGGCGGCCGCCGGCCACGACGTGTTCTTCATCGCGCGCGGCGCCAATCTCGCGGCGATGACGACGAACGGCCTCAAGGTCGAGAGCGTGCACGGCGACCTGCATTTGCCGAAAGTCAACGCCACCGACGACCCGAAGAGCGTCGGTCCGGTCGACATCGTGCTCTTTGCCGTCAAGCTATGGGACACCGAGAAGGCGGCCGAGCTGGCACGACCGCTGATTGGCCCGAATACTCGGCTCATCACCTTCCAGAACGGCGTCGACAGCGTCGAGCGCATCGCGCCTATCCTCGGACAGGAACACACCGTGTGCGGCATTGCCGCTATCGCCACCGTTATCGACTCGCCCGGCGTCATCAAGCATACGAGCGCATTTGCTGCCATCCGCTTTGGCCACGCCGACAAGCACACCGATCCTGTGCTGCAGGCCTTCGCCGAGGCTGGTAAGGCCGCCAAACTCGACATCGCCATCTCCGAGGACATTGAGGTCGATCGCTGGCACAAGTTCATCTTTCTTACCGCGATGTCGGGCTCGACAGCCGCTTTGCGCTCGCCGATCGGGCCGATCATTGCCGATCCGGAGCTGCGCGCTTTCTTCAAGCAGCTCATGGAGGAGGCAACCGCGGTCGGCCGAGCCAAAGGCATCAATCTCGACCAAGCGTTCGTCGACGCGCGCATGGCTTTCGTCATGAATGTTGTCGAGCCGACCATGGTCGCCTCGATGGCGCACGATCTGGATCGCGGCAACCGGCTCGAGCTCGACTGGCTGTCCGGCAAGGTGCGCGTGCTCGGCCGCGAGTTCGGCATCCCGACCCCGGCGAGCGATGCCGTCTATACCGTGCTCAAATTGCACCGCATGGGAACGCGGTCGTAGCGGCGGCGCGCCACTACAACCAGGAGGAAATCGGGACCGCAGCGACGGGCGGCGGAGCGGGGGCTAAGGCCGTGAAATTGCCCGGTAACAGACCGCGGCACGGCATCAATGGGACGTGAAAGAACCGATCAAGAACGGTGTTTGTTATTGCAGGGCGTGGATTGGCAGGCTCTATGGTTCGTGCGACAAACACAGGGACACCATCAACAGTCGCGGGCCGGCAGCCCGGTGGATATGGAAAAACGGTCGGCACTAGACTAAAGATAAGAAATAGCAGGCCGTTACCCTGAATCAATGACAAGAAAAATGCCCTGGAGGATACGCCCTTGTTCGGTACGCTCGTAAAAAAGCGCGACTTTTACGCCGGCGGCTTGATGACCCTGCTCGGCGCCGCGGTCACGCTCGACTCCCTCACCTATACGCTTGGCACCCTCACCCATATGGGCCCGGGCATGTTCCCGTTGATGCTCGGCATCACGCTCACTTTCGTCGGCGTGCTGATCCTGGGCGCTGCGATTGCCACCCCGCTCGGCGACGACGAACGCATCCTGCCGGAGAAGCCGGAGTGGTTCGCCTGGGGCTGCATCCTGGCCGGGCCGGTCCTGTTCATCATCCTCGGTGAATATTTCGGTTTGATCCCAGCGACCTTCGCCTGCGTCCTCGTGCCCGCACTCGGTGACCGCACTGCGACGCTGAAGGGCTCGGCGATCCTCGCCGCCGGCGTCACCGTCTTCGGCGTAGGCCTGTTCTCCTACGTGCTGAAGATTCCGTTTCCGCTGCTTCGGTGGGGCTTCTGATGTTTGAAACCGCGCTTACCGATCTCTGGTACGGCTTCGGCGTCGCCCTCGAGCCGCACAACGTCATGTGGTGCTTCATCGGCGTGTTCGTCGGCAACATGGTCGGCGTGCTGCCCGGCATGGGCCCGCTGGCGACCATCTCGATCCTTCTGCCGCTCACCTTCGGCATCAAGCCGGTCGGCGCCATTCTGATGCTGGCGGGCGTGTTCTACGGTTCGCAATATGGCGGCGCCATCTGCTCGATCCTGCTCAATCTTCCGTGTCACCCACCGCACGCCGTCACCTGTCTCGACGGCTTCCCGCTCACCAAGAGGGGACGCGGCGGCGCGGCGCTCGGCATCACCGTCATTAGCTCGTTCGTCGGTGCCTCGTGGGGCATCACCGAGATGATCTTCCTCGCGCCGATCCTGGTGGTGGTGGCGTTGAAGTTCGGCCCAGCGGAGATCTGCTCGCTGATGTTGCTCGGCCTGTTGGCCGGCTCGACGCTGGCGCGCGGTTCGCCGCTCAAGGGCGTCGCCATGACCGTTTGCGGGCTGCTCATCGGCATTGTCGGCAGCGACATCGAGACCGGGACGCCGCGATTTACTTTCGGCATCCCCAATCTGTTCGATGGCGTCGAGATCGTCGCGCTGGCGCTCGGTCTGTTCGGCATCGCCGAGTTCATGAAGAGCGTCAACCAGCTGTCCGAGGTCGACACCAAATACACCAACGTCAAGTTCAAGGACCTGCGCCCGACGCGCGACGAATTCCGCCGCGCGATCCCGTCCATGTTCCGCGGCACCATTATCGGCAGCCTGTGCGCGCTGATCCCGGGCACCGGGCCGACCATCGCCTCGTTCATCTCCTACGCCACCGAGAAGAAGATCTCGAAGACGCCGGAAAAGTTCGGCACCGGCATGATCGAGGGCGTCGCCTGCCCGGAAGCCTCGACGCACTCCTCGGTGCAGGGCGACTTCATCCCGACCATGAGCCTGGGCATCCCGGGCGACGCGGTGATGGCGCTCATCCTCGGCGCCCTGATGATCCAGGGCATCGTGCCCGGCCCGCAACTGATCAGCGAGCACCCGGACATCTTCTGGGGCCTGATCGCGAGCTTCTGGATCGGCAACATCATCCTGGTCATCCTCAACGTGCCGATGATCGGTCTGTGGGTGAAGCTGCTGACCATCCCCTACAAGTACCTCTATCCGAGCGCGATGTTCTTCGTGGCGATCGGCGTCTACTCGACCAACAACGACATGTTTCAGGTCGGCGAAGTCGTCCTCATCGGTCTCGTCGGCTACATGCTGTTGCTGCTCGATTTCCACCCTGCCCCGATCTTGCTCGGCTTCGTGCTGGGTCCGCGTTTCGAGGAGAACTTCCGCCGCGCCATGTTGATCTCGCGCGGCGACATCCTGGTGTTCGTCAAGCATCCGATCAGCGCCGTGTTCATCGGCCTGTGCGTGCTGCTGATCGTCATGCAGGTCGTCGTGCGGCTGCGCGCGCCCAAGGCGCTGCCGACCGAGATGGCCTTGCCGACCGATCACCACAAGGCTGCCGAAGCCGCGGAGTGAAGCGGCGCGGGCCGCTCGGCACTTGCGGGCAGCAAAAATGGCCGCCCGCGAGCGGTGCGGCCATAAGTGTCAGTTTGGGTCTATGCCACCCGTTCCAGAGGGGAATGGAATGGCAGGTCCCAGTCTGCCTCTCCTGCACGCCGGCGCGCCTTCACCCAAATTATTGATTCAAGTTAATGAATGAGGCTACGCTGGCTGCTGGTCTTGAGCCATGAGCCCGCAGACCTTACGCAATGCGTTGGATCAACATCCGTTCGTCGCGCGGCTGTTGCAGCTTGTCGATTTGAATGCCGCCGAGCTCAGGAATCTCGACGCCATCATCGACGGCGAATTGGTGATCCGCAAGCGGCGCGACCTCATCGCCGACGGCTACGAATACCGCAAGCTCTGTTTCGTGAAGGACGGCTACGCCGTGCGCTACAAGCTCTTGCGCAACGGCAAGCGCCAGATCCTCAACGTCATCCTGCCCGGCGACGTCGTCGGCCTGCCGGGTAGCTTCTTCGAACGCGCGGTGTTCGCCGTCACCGCCATCACCGACCTGCGCATGAACGTCTGCTCGCTCGATTCGTACGTCCAGCTCTGCTACCGCCATCCGCAATTCGGCCTGGCGCTGACCTGGATCGCGGTGCAGGAGGCGACCACCTATGCCGAGCACGTCATCGACGTCGGCCGGCGCACGCCGCTCGAGCGGCTGTCGCATTTCCTGCTCGAGCTGCATGCGAGGCTCAAGACGACCGGCCGCGCCGAGCAGAAGCGCTTCACCTTGCCGTTCTCGCAGGAAGTGATCGCCGACGCGCTCGGCTTGAGCGTGCCGCACGTCAACCGCATGATGCAGCAGCTGCGCGCCGAGAAGCTCATCGCCGACCGCGAGCGCGTGGTCGAATTCCGCGACGTCGAGGCGATGCAGTCGCTCGCGCATTACCAGCCGCAGGCGCTGACCCCGATCCCGCGCGAGGGACGGCCCGCATAGAGGGTGGCGGGGAAGAGCGATTGCCGGACCGGCGCGCAGCCATGCACCACGTGCATTGACACCCCCGCCTCTATGCCTACATTCATTAAAACCAGTTCCGAGGGGTGCCCCGAGAGGGCTGAGAAAAACCCTTTGAACCTGATCCGGGTCATGCCGGCGAAGGGACAGGACAGTCGCCCATGTTGAGAGCGCAATATATCGCGAGGCTGGCCGGCCCGGTGTTTGCCGCCATCGGCATCGGCATGCTGGCGAACGGGGCCACCTATCGCGAGATGGGCGCGCAGTTCCTCGCCGGCTATCCCTTTATCTACATCTCCGGCGTGCTGATCCTGCTCGCCGGGTTGCTCATCCTCAACGCGCACCACGTGTGGACGCGCGACTGGCGCAACGTGATCACGCTGCTCGGCTGGGCCATGACGCTGATCGGGGTTTACCGCATCATCGCGCCGCAATTCGCCAGCTTCGTCGGCAAGTCGGTGCTGGCGCACGACCATTTTTTTCTGGGCCTCGGCATCGCCCTGCTGGCGCTCGGCAGCTTTCTGATCTTCAAGGGCTACGCGGCGTAAGCGCCGCGGCAATCGGAGACACGACCATGAACAAGCCCGTCACCACCGCCGATCTGGTTACGCCGAAAGTCACGACGGGTCCGCTCCCCGCCTCGCGCAAGGTCTACGCGCGGCCCGACGCCGCGCCGGAATTGCGCGTGCCGGTGCGCGAGATCGCGCTCAGCGAGGGCGCGGGTGAGCCGCCGCTGCCCGTTTACGACACCACCGGGCCCTACACCGACCCGAACGTCGTCATCGACGTCGAGAAGGGCCTGCCGCGCACGCGCATCGAATGGGTGAAAGAGCGCGGCGGCGTCGAGGAGTACGACGGCCGTCCCATCCAGCCGGTCGACAACGGCAACGTCACAGGCAAGCACCTCGCGCGCAATTTCCCCAACACGCCGAAGCCGTGGCGGGCGCTTTCTTCACCTCTCCCATTGGGAGAGGTCGACGCGCGAGGCGCGTCGGGTGAGGGGTTACAAACTATCGAGTCAGGACCCCCCTCTCCCCAACGGGGAGAGGGAGCCCACCCTGCCGTGTCGCAAAGTCAGCACCCCCTCACCCAGCTCGAATGGGCGCGCGCCGGCGTCGTCACCAAAGAAATGATCTACGTCGCCGAGCGTGAGAATCTCGGACGTAAGAAGCAGCTCGAGCGCGCCGAAGCCGCGCTCAAGGACGGCGAGCAATTCGGCGGCGCGCTGCCCGCCTTCGTCACGCCGGAATTCGTGCGCGACGAGATCGCGCGCGGCCGCGCCATCATCCCATCCAACATCAACCACGCCGAACTGGAGCCGATGATCATCGGCCGCAACTTCCTGGTGAAGATCAACGCCAATATCGGCAACTCGGCGGTCACCTCCTCGGTCGAAGAGGAAGTCGAGAAGATGGTGTGGGCGATCCGCTGGGGCGCCGACACGGTGATGGACCTCTCCACCGGGCGCAACATCCACAACACCCGCGAATGGATCCTGCGCAACTCGCCGGTGCCGATTGGCACCGTTCCGATTTATCAGGCGCTGGAGAAGGTCGACGGCGATCCGGTCAAGCTCGACTGGGAGTGCTACAAGGACACGCTGATCGAGCAGTGCGAGCAGGGCGTCGACTATTTTACCATCCACGCCGGCGTGCGGCTCGCCTATGTCCCGCTCACCGCCAACCGCGTCACCGGCATCGTCTCGCGTGGCGGTTCCATTATGGCCAAGTGGTGCCTGTCGCGGCACAAGGAGAGCTTCCTCTACGAGCGCTTCGACGAGATCTGCGACATCATGCGCAAATATGACGTGTCGTTCTCGCTCGGCGACGGCTTGCGCCCCGGCTCGCAGGCCGACGCCAACGACCGCGCGCAATTTGCCGAGCTGGAGACGCTGGGCGAACTCACGCAGATCGCCTGGAAGAAAGGCTGCGAGGTGATGATCGAAGGCCCCGGCCACGTGCCGATGCACAAGATCAAGATCAACATGGACAAGCAGCTGAAAGAGTGCGGCGAGGCGCCGTTCTATACGCTCGGGCCGCTCACGACCGACATCGCGCCGGGCTACGACCACATCACCTCGGGCATCGGCGCCGCCATGATCGGCTGGTTCGGCTGCGCCATGCTCTGCTACGTGACGCCGAAGGAGCACCTCGGCCTGCCCGACCGCGACGACGTCAAAGAAGGCGTCATCACCTACAAGATCGCGGCGCACGCGGCGGACTTGGCCAAGGGCCACTCGGCCGCGCAGCTGCGCGACGACGCGCTCTCTCGCGCGCGTTTCGACTTCCGCTGGCAGGACCAGTTCAACCTCGGGCTCGATCCCGACACCGCGCGCGAATACCACGACGAGACGCTGCCCAAGGAGGCGCACAAGGTGGCGCACTTCTGCTCGATGTGCGGCCCGAAGTTCTGCTCGATGAAGATCACGCAGGATGTGCGCGATTATGCGGCGGGGCTGAACGATCCCGGCATGCTGACCGCCGAGCACGGCATGAAGCTGATGAGCGAGAAGTTCAACGCCATGGGCCAGCAGGTTTATGTCGACGCAGAGAAGGTGAAGGAGAGCAACAAGGCGTTGTGATTTTTGTGGGGCGAGTTAGCAGCAGGCGCAACCCGCCATTTCTCGAATTGGCGGATTGCGGTTCGCGAGTCCGCCCTACGAGCATTTGGCGTGGGATGCGATCAATGCCGTCAGATTTGTCGAAAGCAGCCAGGCAGCATGCCAAGCAAGTCGAAGAACTCCGCAATGCGGATAAAGCGGAAGCGGTAATCCGTGCGCAGGAGCAAGCTAAAAGAGATCTCCCGGAATGGGAAAAAAGGATTCGGGACCAGCTGGCTAAGCAGCGCGCAGTACCGTTCCTCAAAGTTAATAGCTCCTCGGCTGAGAGACTGAAATCGAGTTTTTGGGGCACAGTTTGCCGGATTGAAACCATCGATTTCTTCGATCACACATTTCACATCAGCTACGTAGCCGAATTGCAGAAACTACTTGGAGAGGGCTTTAGTGTGTTCGGCGGATGCGACTATGGGCACCAGCCCTTTTCATTTCTTCGGTTATTTCTATTTCCGCTGCCCTGTCGGGCTTGACACTATCCCTGGACATTTGTGGTGTCACCTATAGAATTGGGCATATATTCCTATAGGATTATAGTCACATTCGTCTCTTCCTTCCGAGGGGCGCTCTCGTGAGGCGTCAAGCGGGCGGGAGGAGATGCGGCGCCCGCGCGGAGACTGGCCGCTCCGCCTCGCGCCCCTACTTCACCGTAATCGCCAACCCGCTCAAATCGACATTGACCTGCAGGCCGATCTGCCGGCCGGACAGCGTCAGCCGCGCGCCCTTTTCGTTTTGCAGCACGATGACCTGCCCGCCGGCGCCGAGCGCGGCGCCGCCGCCAACCGCGACATAGACGCCGGTGACGTCATAGGGGCTGCGGATGTTGGTGACGCTGCCGTGGAAGCTGGTGCGCGAGGCGCCGAACACCAGCCCGGCGCTCAGGCCGCCGACCGAGACCGGATAGACCTTGCCGTGAAAAAACAGCGCGCCGTCGCCGCCCGAGGCGCCGACGAACCAGCCGCCTTTGAGCACCGCGAAGCGGATGGTGCCGCTGTCGGCGCGCGCCGCGCCCGGCGCGGCAAGCCCCGCGAGCAGCGTCAACGCGAGCAAAGCCGCGCGAACCCGGAGTGAAAGGCGCATGTGGTCCTCCTTAAAATGTGCAGGTGTTCGCCCTGCCCGTCCCAGCGCACCGATCATGGCGGGCCGCGACGGTGACGGCAACCGCGGACGCGTTCTTATCCCTCGCCGCCGTGGCGCCGGCGTGCACGTTTTCACCTCTCCCATAGGGAGAGGTCGGATCGCGCAGCGATCCGGATGAGGGGTTATGGGCTATCGTGAGGCACGAACCCCTCACCCGCCCTCGTTTCACTCGGGCACCCTCTCCCCATGGGAGAGGGAAGAAACGCCCTTGACATTTATTCCGAGCTAGGATTATATTCAGCCCTTCTCCTCCGCTAGAGGGCGCTCTCATGAGGCGTCATGCGGGCGGGAGGAGATGCGGCGCCCGCGCGGGTGAGATGAACGCTCCTCCCCCTCCCGGGCGGCGCCGGGGCTCCGCCCGGGGATACTACGGTCCCCTGCGAGGAGCTCGCTGACGGTGGTCGGCTCGGCCGGCCGGAGGGCGATAAGCCCGGCGGCACGCCAAGAGCTGAGCCGAAAGCGCGGCCCGGCGCCGGAAGGAAGACGCCGCGATGGAGCGCCGAGAGGCGCCCACGTTTCTGGCGACAGGAACGCGGCTAGACGGAAGTAGGTAGCGCCGCTCGGTGCTCCATCCCCTTGCTTTATGCGCGGGGAAAAGAAAAAGCCCCGCAAACGGGGCAGAGACGACGGCGTCCCCGGCGCCGGTCAAGAATACGGGCGATGGCGCGCGGCCGCTGTTCGAAAATTGAATCGGCACGCGCGCAATAAAGACCGCCAGAAATCGGGTGCCGAAATCGGGTGGCTCGGTGGCGCTCGCGTCACCATTGTCCGGCGCACGAACACTGGAGCACAGCCATGACCTTCCGCATCACCGGCCTGCCGGCCGAACACTTTGCGCATTTGTTCGCGCTGCCGGACGCCGCGCTCGCCGCGCACGGCGCGGTGCGAAAAATCGCCGACGGCCCCCGCCCGTGCCGCGTCAGCCTCACCGACGCGACGCCCGGCGACGAGGTGATCCTCGTCAACTACGAGCACCACGCCGTCGCCTCGCCCTACCGCATGCGCTTCGCGGTCTACGTGCGGCCAGGCGAAGAAACCTTCGACGCCGTCGGCAGCGTGCCCGTGCAGTTGCGCCGGCGCACGCTCGCGGTGCGCGGCTTCGACGACCAGGGCATGATGACCGGCTGGGAGATCATCGAAGGAATTTTCCTCGAAGAGGCGATCGAACGGCAATTCGCCGAACCGCGCGCGCATTATCTGCACGTCCATTTCGCCGCGCCCGGCTGCTATGCGGCGAAGGTCGAGCGCGCCTGACGCGCGCGCGTTTCTTAACCGACTGTTAATTTTCGCCGCCGCGCACGAGCGCGCCGCCGCAAACTCCACACTAAGTTACCTTTGCGCCGCGCGGTGCCTACGTAATTCTCCGAAATGGCCGCGCGCAAATTTTGCGGGCACTTTGCAATTGTCCGCGCTGTTCTTTGATTCGTGTTTTGCATTTGTATCGGTCGGCGGCGCGGCGCGTCTCACCCCTTGCGTCATCCGGTAACAGTCGCGTCGCTGCGCGTCCTGATGCGTTCCCGACAACACCAGCAAAGAGACAACGACATGCAAACGATCGCTTTGGTTTCGCAGAAGGGCGGCACCGGCAAAAGCACACTCGCCATCGGGCTCGCGATTGCGGCCATGCAGGACGGCCACAAGGTCTGCCTGCTCGAGGCCGACCCGCAGGGCACTGTTTCCAATTGGCGCCGCCGCCGCGCGCAAGCGGAGCCGGCGGTCGAGACCGTCGCCGACGGCGCCGAATTCGCGCATCGCCTGCCCTTCCTGGCGCGCTGCGGCGTGACGCTCGCCATCATCGACACCGCGGCCGGCCACAGCGCGGCGGCCGAAGCGGCGATCGGCGCCGCCGATCTGTGCCTCATTCCGGCGCGCCCGAGCCCGGCCGACATCGAAGCCGCGGCGCCGACGCTCGCCGCCGTGCGCGCCGGCGACAAGCCGTTTGCCTTCGTGCTCAACCAGACGCCGGTGCGCAGCTTCCGCATCGCCGACGCCGCCGGCGCGCTCAGCGACACCGCGATCTCGCTCAACGCTTCGGGCGTGGTGGCGCTGCCCTACATCGTGCTGCGCAACGACCAGCAGGACGCGCTCGGCGCCGGGCTTGCCGTCACCGAATACGCGCTCGGCGGCAAATCGGCGGAAGAGATCCGCAGCCTCTGGCGCTGGGTGTCGAGCCGGCTGGCTGTCGCCGCACCAGCCGAGGCGCGGATCGACCTCGGCGCGGCGGCGGCCAACTCGGAGGCCGACTTGCGCGCCGCGGGCTAGTTTTTATTCGGCAAGGCCGGCGCGGGTGACGAGCTCGCGTCGGTCTTTTCCTGTATGGGGGGTTGCGGTTTAGGGCCTGAGCCGCGGATATTCATAAACTTCTGCAAGAGATCAAACCAGAAAGGCGCGCCAAGTGACAAGGCTATGCCGGTCCAAATCCAGCCGAGTACCTTCAAGAACCCGAGCAAAATAACGTTCGTGCCGTTGGCTTGGTCCTGCAAAAATCCGTGGTCCGGCCAGCCAACCGGAAATGGCTGGAGTCGCTCCTGGTCCGCCTTCAGCCGGTCCGCCAGGCATGTCGATTGCTTGACCAGATCATCGTTATCGCATTTCGCCGCGTCGGGAGTCTGCTTCACGATGTCGGCGGCGGCATTCACGATACTTCCGCGCAAGGCTTGGTCCTTCCACAGCGCGCGGCTGACGGAGATGCTGTCTGCATTCAAGACGACGGCGATGCCGAGTCCGAGCGCCAGAGAAAGGCATTTTAGCGAGCGTTTATAGTCACCACTCAAGCGATCCATGGCGGTATCGAACCAGCTAGCGATGCCGTCGCGAATATCCGCAATATCTTTTTTTCCGCTGGCGATATTGGCTAACAGGACGTCGCGAATGTTGCTGTCTGGCAGGTCGCCGACGATTTTCTGGATGTCGTCAACGGTCGGGAATTTCTTCGTCGCCAGCGAATCCGCGGCCTTGCCTTGCGTTGTGTCACTCAAGCTGTCGAGCAACGCCATTGCGAACGTGCGGCCGTCCAAATAGGACGGATGGTCGCCGCTTTTGTCCTTGGCCTGGTCAACCGCCGCGTCTTGGCCGTTCGCTGCTGTTGCGGCCGCTGCGCTGCCTCCGCGCGACGCCGTTACCGCATTGGCAATCAGACCGTGATTGTAGAAAGCGGCCCGGATCTGCGGGTTGTCGATCAGCTGCGCGATCGCTTGCGAAAGCGATTTCGCCCGCCATTTGAACGCCGTCGCAATCAACTCATTGAGCGTCGTGCAGAGCAAGCTCAGCACGAGGTACATCAAGATGAGGCCGATCGCCACATCGACGAAGCTGGATGTCATTGCTGTCCCCCGTAACGTCCCATCGACAACAAAAGTTACGCAGCAGGGATCGTCTACCACGGGTTGAATACCGCGCGCCAGCCATTGCCGGGATGCGCGAACGTCCGGCCGGCTACTTTCCCGCCGCCTTGCGCAGCGCCGCGTTGATGCGGTCCTGCCAGCCGGGCCCGTCGGCCTGGAAAAAATCCAGCACGTCGCGGTCGATGCGCAGCGATACCATCTCCTTGACGCCCGGAATCGCCGGCGCAGCCGGCGGCAGATCGGCCGGCTTGGTGGTCGCCGCCTTGAAGGCCTTTTCGGCCGCACTGCGCGCGTCGGGTGGTATTGGTCCTCGTGCCATTCTTCTATCCTAACACGCACGCGCCGTTCAGCGCTTGAACAGGCCCATGATCTCCGCCTTCGCCAGCGTGGCGAAATGCAGGTTAAAGCCGACCACCGCGGCGGAGGTGTCGGCGGCGACCGGCAGCTTATCGGTGTTCACGGCGAAGACCGTGAACAGATAGCGGTGCGGATGGTCGCCTTCCGGCGGACAGGGTCCGCCATAGCCGGGCTTGCCGAAGTCGGTGCGCGTCTGCAAAGCGCCCGCCGGCAGCTTGCCGCCCGCGCTGCCGGCGCCGGCCGCAAGCTCGCTCGTATCGGCCGGGATGTTCACCACCAGCCAATGCCAGAAGCCGGAGCCGGTCGGCGCGTCGGGATCGTAGCAGGTCACCGCAAAGCTCTTGGTGCCCGCAGGCGCGCCCAACCATTTCAGATGCGGCGAGGTGTTGCCGCCGGCGCAGCCGAAGCCGAAGTCGGCCGACAGGATGAACTCCTTGGGCAGATAATCGCCGTCCTTGAAACTGTTGCTGGTGACCGTGAACGCCATGGCACGTCTCCTCTGCATCTGATATTGCGCAAAGCGTAATCCGCTCCGGACAAATCGCAATGGCCTCCTTGCCAGTAAATCCGTTCGACGCGGCGGTCTCCATCTTCCTGTTCCTCGCCGTCGTCATGGGCTTTATGACCGGGATGTTGCGCAGCCTGGCGACGATCCTCGGCTATCTGGCGGCGGTGGGCGTCGTCGCGGCGCTGGCGCCCCAGCTCGCGCCGCTCATGAGCACGCAATTCAAACTGACGCCGGCGCAGACCTGGGTCGCCCTCGCACTCGTCTTCATCTTTGCCGGTATCGCGCTCGGCGCGCTGCTGCGCCTCTTCGTCAGCGAATTGGTCGGGCCCAATGTCAGCATTCCCGACCGCGTCGCAGGCGCCATGCTCGGCGCCGTCCGCGTCATGCTGTTGGCGGTGGTATTGGTGCTGGTCTTCGACCGCATCATTCCGCCCGGCCGCGAGCCCGCCTTCCTGCAAGGCTCGCAATGGCGGCCGGTCTTGTCGCAGGCCGGGCAGCAGGGCCTGCGCTCGCTGCCGCCGGACGTGGAGGCTTACATCGACCGCCTGAAAAGGCAGCGCGGCCTCTGAGCGGTAACGAAAGGGGCATCGAAACTTTCCGCGCAATCGGTCATTATTGCGGGTACGCTGACGCCTGGAACCTTGAATCGCGATAGGTGCGCCATGTCCGATATCACATATGAGATCGTCGAGCACGACGGCGGCTGGGCCTACAAGGTCGCCGGCGTTTTCTCCGAGCCGTTTCCGACGCATGCGGCGGCGCTCAAGGCGGCGCAGGCCGCCGCCGCCGAGCAGCGTGTCCCCGGCCAAACCGAGCAGATCCAATACGAGGACGAGGAAGGCACGTGGCACACGGAAACCGCGCGCGGCAGCGACCGGCCACAGACCTTTATCAAGGATAAAGAGTGACCGCGCGACGCGCAGTTCGGCGCGACGCCGGCCGCTGAAGTCGCGCTAAGTCGCGCCGATGTTCAGCTCGCGCACCAGCCGCTCGTATTTCACCGAGTCCGCCTTGGCCAGCTTGTCGAGCTTCTCCGGCGTGCCGCCGACCGATTCCAGCGAGCCCTTGACAAAGTTCTCCTGCAAATTCTTGTCGGTCATCGACTTCTCGATCGCCGCGTTGAGCGTCTTCACCAGTTCCGGCGGCGTGCCGACCGGCGCGAAGGCGGCGTACCAGGCTTCCAGCACCAGGCCCTTGTAGCCGGCGTCTTCCATGGTCGGCACCTCCGGCAGCGTCGGCGCCCGCTTGACCGAAGTTTGCGCCAGGAATTTGAGCTTGCCCGCCTTCCAGTGCGGGATCATCGAGGTGGGCCCGAGGAAGGCCGACTTCACGTGGCCGGCGAGCAAGTCGGTCACCGCCTGCCCGGCGCCGCGATAGGGCACGTGCTCGAGCGTGATGCCGGCTTCCTTGGCAAACCACAGCCCGACGACGTGCTGATTGGAACCGACACCGGACGAGGCGAAGCCGAGGCCGGGATTCTTCTTCGCGTAGGCGACATATTCGGCGACCGAACTCACGCCGAGCGAGGGATGCGCGGCGAAGATCTGCGGTTGCGTTGCAATCAAAATGACCGGTACCAGAGTCTTCGTGTAGTCGTAGCTGAGTTTGAGGATGTGCGGCGCGCTCGCGGCGTTGTCGTTGGTGATGAGGACGGTATAGCCGTCCGGATCGCTCTTCATCGCGGCATCCATGCCAAGGGTGCCGCCGGCGCCGGTTTTGTTCTCGACGTAAAACTGCTGCTTGTAGGTCTGCGACATCACCTGCGCGCATTGCCGGGCGACGAAATCGATGGCGCCGCCGGGCGCCAGCGGCACGATGATGCGCACCGGCTTGTTCGGCCAAGCCGCTTGCGCGATGGCCGGTGTCGCCAGCTTCGGTAACATGCCGCCCGCCAGGACCAGACCGCCCGCGCCTTTGATGAAAGTCCGCCTTCCGATTCCGATCACAGATTTCTCCCTACGTTTGCTGAGTTTGTTCTCTCTGAAGCGCTCAGCTGTATTTCGCATCGCGGTCCAACAGCTCGATCGAAATGCCCTGCGGGCCGCGGATGAAGCAGATCTTGATGCCGGGACGCGGCGAATGCGGTTCCTTGGTGAACTCGACGCCCTTCTGCTTGAGATCGGCGGCGACGGCATCGATGCCGCTGACGGTCAGGCCGAAATGGTCGAGCCCTTGGTAGGGTGTCGTCGGCGGCGCATTGACGCCGTCGCCAGGCCCCACCGGGGCGATAAAGATATTGGCGCCGCCGAGCTTCAGATCGATGCGCGGCTTGCCCTGCTGCATGCTGCGGATCACTTGCGCGCCCAGCATGCCCTCGAACCATTGTGCCATCCCTTCCGGATCCGGCGTGCGCAGATGGACGTGATCCCAAGTGTAATGCGCCATGGCGTTTCTTCCGTTGCGATTTGTTACCGCAATCTAGCGCATAGCCGGCGGCCCCGCGCAACGGGGTGTGCGCGGTATCGTACGATTGGGATTAGGCCGACGATAGCTGCGATGACGCCGCGATCGGAGTTTTCTCC
>Ga0335078_10003407_pt1 | contig 23709 bp, 25 predicted proteins | sample Lox_Sample_32_FD_206711 | JGI IMG/M metagenome (GOLD analysis project Ga0335078, IMG submission 206711) | Soil microbial communities from Loxahatchee National Wildlife Refuge, Florida, United States - Lox_Sample_3.2 | ecosystem: Environmental > Terrestrial > Soil > Wetlands | place: USA... | reverse complement strand
TAGCCAGGCAGAACCTGGACGGTGCCGGAGCAGTGGAATTCGTGAACGCTCAGTTTGAGGATGCACCGCTTCCCCGCGAGCAGTTTCAGGCCATGTTCTCCGCATCCGCTTTTCACTGGGTTGACCCTGAGGTTAGCTGGCAGAAGGCCGCTGACGTGCTTGTTCCCGGCGGGACCCTCGCCCTCGTGCAGTACTTCGGGCTTGAGGAGCCGCGTAGCGAGGACGATCAGGAAGCAGTACTCGCTGCCATGAGAAAAGTCGCTCCTGATATTGCCGCTGACTGGCCGGCCTACTCCGATCTCGACGCCACGCTCGCCGGGGTGGAGCAACGCCGTGGTAACGTCTCGCAGGCATGGGCCTGGCTCGGCAGCTACGACATCGGGCAAGGTTATGCCGGCCGCTTGTTCGGAGATGTCCAGCTGGCAGTCATGCCGAAGCTGCTCGAGCACACCCCCGGCGAAGTCAATGCTGTTATTCGCACGATGTCGTTTTACGCCCGGCTTTCACCGGACCAGCGTGAAGCCCTCGAGCGTGAACACGACGCCCTTTATGAGCGGCTCGGGCGGCCGATTCGCGCCAGCATCGTCGCGGCTCTCGTCACGGCACGGCGCAACGGGCGTGAATGAGCCCAGCGGCAGACGGTTCCGGACGACGTGGCAGATGAGTTCTTCCCGGGCCTGCCCGACCTGTAGTGTTCCGCCGCCGTCCGCAGGGCCCGCGCTCAGCTGGCTCCTTCGTCAACTCCGCTAACACTGGGCTGCCTTTCAGGTCCGCCATCGGATCGCCGATGGCCGTTCGGTCCGTTCGGTCCGTTGGCAGACGTTCGCGCGAGGGCCTCCTCCAGGCTCGTGAAGTTAGGGATTATGCGGTCAACGCCGGTGATCGTGAAAACGCGGAGCATGGCGTTGTCAGGGATGACCAGCAGCATGTCACCGCCTGCGGCCGTGGCCCGCTTGTGCGCAGCCAGCAGGGTATGCAGTCCGGAGGAGTCACAGAACTGGGTCTGGCTCAAGTCGGCCACGAGCGTCCCGTGCCCGGGCGCGGCCGCCTCGAGCAGGGCCGACCGCAACTCCGGGGCGTTGGTGATGTCGATCTCCTCGGGTGCCGCTACCACGGGCACGCCGTTGATCACCGCAACGGGGAACCTGCCGTCTTGCATCTACGTCACCTCCAGTGGCCGCGAGTAAACCTGCGCGGACGCGCCGCCGCCGGACGCGCCGCCGTGCCCGTGCCGCCGGGTAGCAGGTAGCGGATAGCGGGGACGGGGACGAGCGGCTGCCCCGGTCAGGGCACTACCAGGATCGGCCCCAGCCGGAAGGCTGTCAATAGAAACGCGAGATAAATTTCGTGTGTTTTTTCACGCGAGGATTCTCTCGCGAGTTATACAATCAGCAGGCATGAGCGACCCTGACCAGAGCAGCGGCGGCAGCAGCTGGACGCTCCTGACCGGGCACGGGCACGTTCTCGTGGAGATCGCCCGTAACCCCGAGGCCCGGATCCGGGACATCAGCGCCGCCGTGGGACTAACCGAACGCACCGTCCAGGCCATCGTGGCTGACCTGGAGGCCGCCGGCTACATCACCCGCAGCCGCACCGGGCGGCGCACCCGGTACACGGTCAGGCACGACAGCCAGTTCCGCCACCCCGCCCAGGAAGGGCTCCAGGTCGGCCCGTTCCTCGACCTGCTCGCCGCGGAGGACGCGAACGGGCGCACCACCCCGGAGCCTGACGGCAGGTGAGACCCCCGCTCCTGAGCTCATGCTTAGATGGGCTTCCCATCGCCGGTGAGAGGAGGGCGCGTTGGCCCGGGTGGACGTTGACGGAGTGGGCATCGAGTACGAGGTCACGGGGGAGGGGCCGCCAGTCGTGCTGCTGCATGGCTTTCCCGATTCCGGCCGGCTCTGGCGACACCAGGTGCCGGCCCTCGCCGGCGCGGGATTCAAGGTTATCGTGCCCGACCTGCGCGGCTACGGGCGCTCGGATAAGCCCGAAGCCGTCGAGGCCTACTCGCTCCTGCACATCGCCGGGGACGTCCTGGCGATCCTGGACGACCTGAACGCCGGCCGGGCTCACGTGGTCGGCCACGACTGGGGCGCCGGGCTAGCCTGGGCGCTCGCCTCGTTCCGGCCCGACACAGTGGACCACCTGGTCACGCTCTCGGTCGGACACCCGGCCACCTTCCGCCGCACGCGACGGCAGCAGGAGAAGTCGTGGTACATGCTGCTGTTCCAGTTCCCTGGCATCGCCGAGCGCTGGCTGACCGAGGACAACTGGCACAACTTCCGGGCCTGGGGCCGGCACCCCGACGCCGACCAGGTGGTCACCGAGCTGGAAGCGACCGGGTCGCTGACACCGGGTCTCAACTGGTACCGGGCCAACGTCCCGCCCGAGTCGTGGGTCGGCCCGCCGCTGCAGCTCCCGCCGGTGCAGGCCCCCGTCATGGGCGTCTGGAGTACGGGAGACCCCGTCCTCACCGAGGCTCAGATGACCGATTCGGCGGAGAACGTGGCGGGCCCCTGGCGGTACGAGCGCCTGGAAGGCCCCGGCCACTGGATGCAGCTGGACGCGCCGGACCAGGTGAACGCCCTGCTGACGGATTTCCTGCCGCGGGCGTAAAATAACAGCGTCGAGAGGCGCTGCGACGGACCGAATCCGCCACGCTCGACTCCCTGCCATCGGTAAGGGCGCCTTCGAGTCAACGGAGGCGCTCATGAGCGTGGTCGGTCGCGTCGTCGCGCTGCGGCGGTATCCAGTCAAATCCATGGCGGCCGAGGAGCTGGACGGCGCCGAGGTCGCGTGGCACGGTGTGGCGGGTGATCGCCGGTGGGCGTTCGTCCGGGACGGGCAGGTGCGCAGCGGCTTCCCCTGGCTGACCATAAGGGAACGGCCCAAGATGGCGCGCTACCGGCCCTTTTATACCGAACGGGCCCGGCCCAGCGCCTCCGCGACGCTGGTACGCACGCCCTCCGGCGGCGAACTCGACGTGGCCGACCCCTCTGAGCCGCCTTACTCGCTCACAGGCATGAGCATGAAGGCGTCCCGCCCGGCGGCGCAAGTACGTGTCTGATCCGGATACCGGCGGCCTCGCCTCCAGCCCGCCCGGACCGGTACCGGTCCGGGCGGGCCAGGGCGCCCCCCCATCACCCTCAGCCCTGTCCCGCGCAAGGTGCTCTGCGGGCAGCTGCCGGAAAAAACAGGCTATCTCTGAGACAGAACCAACGCCCGTACCGGCCGGTAATCGGGCAGATCCTTGCCGGGTCCCGGGTAGTCCATGCAAGAACTTGCATGGACTACCCGGCCGGGGCGCCGCGCCTACAGTAAGCCGTCAGGAGCGCCCGGATTCCGTGTCGCAATGTCGCCGTAGCCATTACGGCGGCACCAGCTCAAAATGTACGGCGCGTGTTCACCGCACCACCGGTATACAACTTCTGGCGTCATCTTGAGATCCTGGCTGTGCTCGCGCCGGGCTTTGATCAGCGGGCCCAGGTAGTCGATGAGCTTGGCGGCCGTGTCATATCCGACATGCGCGGTGCTGGCGAGCGTTTCGTGGTTGACCGCGCGACCCGAGGCAATCGCCCCGGCCAGGCGGGCCGCGGTCGCCCCCCGGCCTTTGGAGAAATAGGCGTGAATCCGCATGATGCCGGGCGGGCTGCTGCCCGGCGGAAAGCGGGAAACGTCAAGGCGGCCTCCGCCGGCGACGATGTCAATGGCCTCGATAAGCGGCACCGGGCCCGTCGCCTTCCGGTAGATGCCCGCCACCTCGGGCTGCTCGACCGCCTCGTCCAGGTGATCACGCTCGCGCCCATGGCCTTGCGCGGCGAAGATTACCGGCGTTTGCCTGCCCGCGCGACGAAGGGCGTCGAGCACGTCAAGCCCGTCGAACGAGTACTCGACGGCATAGTCCATCCAGGTGAGGTCGATGACGGCCACGTCAAATCTCAGCCGGTCCCCGATCGCGCGCAGGACCGCGTCTTTGTCGTCGGCGATCCGTACCTTCGCCTCAATCAGGGACTGCCGCAAAATGGGCTCGATGATCTTTCCCAGTGCGGCAGCGACCAGAATGCGCGGCCCGTCTTGCATTGACCCCCCCACCACCCATAACGATTGTGCCATGCGCGGCCCGATGCGCCCTCTGCCGGCCGGCCGATGAACGGTTAATTAGCTGCTGCGGGGTATCCAGGTGCCCATTCAGGGGACCCTGCTCATCGCCGGCCAGGAATTTTCCTAGCCCGCCGGCGCAGCGCTGCCGTCCGCCGGCCCCGCTGATCCCGGGCCCCCGGGGTAAGATCCACGGCTCGATCATCCCGGAAGCCGGCCTTCCTCGGCGTCATCGGGGGCGTTGCTCTGGCATTATCGATTGGTGGCTAGTATCGATCTCGACCGTCTCGCCAAGACCGCCTACGATGCCCACCGCAGTGCTCATGCCGGCCCCCTCCCGCCCTGGGACGACACCAGTGACCAGGAGAAGAAGGCCTGGCGGGCCGCTGTCGCCGCGGTAACGGGCTCGGGTGAATCCACCCTCACCGAGGGCCCCTCCGCCCAGTCGATCGTCGTCCAGGCCGGCGACAAGACCCACGCCTTCCACGCCGAGTTCACCGCCGGCCGGCAGGGCAGCCTGGTGCTCAGCGACGAGCACGCCTCCAGCCACCACGCCCTGTTCCAGCCGGCTCACGGCTACTGGTTCGTCCAGGACCTCGGCTCGACCAACGGCACCTGGCTCAACGGCCGCCGCATGTTCGCGGCCCAGCGGCTGAAGAAGGGCGACAAGATCAAGATCGGCCGCACCATCGTCGTCGTGGTGTCCACCACCTGACCGGGCCCGGAAACGCAGTGTCCCCCGCAAGCAAGAGGGTCCGCGTTGATAGGGCTGCAGGGTTGCCCTATCGACGCGGACCCTTCCAGGTCATCCGCGGGGCCGCTGCAGGGTTGCGGCCCGCACCTTTGAGCAAGGAACTCTGATGGCAATCATGCCCAACGACTTACTAGGACCCAACCCCTAAGCGGTTCAGTTGTAGTTAAGATTTCCGCCGCCCGCGCCCGTGCCGGTCCCGAGCCAGAAAACCCCAGCTCAGCCCCATGCCGCGAGCTTAGTCCTAGCGCATCGGTAACCGTTGTGTTACGGTAGCCCAGTGGTTACCAATGCCGCCGGCGATCCGTTCGAGGCGCTCGGCGACCCGAACCGGCGTGACATCCTGCGGCTGCTCAGCGAGGGGGACAAGCCGGTCAGCCAGATTGCCGCCGCGCTGCCGATCAGCCGTCCCGCGGTGTCCAGGCACCTGCGCCTGCTGAAGGAGGCCGGCCTGGTCGCGGAGCAGGCCCGGGGCACCAGCCGGATCTACTACCTGCGCGGGGAGGGGCTGCACGCGGTCCAGGAATACCTGGAGCAGGTCTGGGGCGACGCCGCCCAGCGCTTCCGGCTGATGGCCGGGAACACGCCCGGGGACACGCCCGAGAACGCCGGATGACCGCTCCGCTGCGCATGTCCTTCGACGTGGCCTGCTCCGCCGGCAATCAGGCGAACTGGCAGACAAGGTCAGCCACGACGCCCGCAACAACCGGATGCGCGCGACCTAGGCGCTCTCTTCCCCGGTCACGTGGTCCAGCCGGACCAGGTCGAGCACCACGTTCGCGGCGCTGCCCGGCGCGCTGATCAGGGTCAGCGGCTGGCCGTTGGCCGCTAGCCGCTCGGTCAGCTGGTACAGCACGCGGACCCCCGCGCTGGCCAGCTGGGTGACGCCGGTCAGGTCGGCGATCAGCGGGGCGGTGCCGCCCCGGCTGACCGACAGCAGCCGCCGGGCCAGCAGGTCGGCGGTGGTGATGTCGACCGGGCCGCCGACCAGCGCCCGGGCCGTGCCGCCCGCCGCGACGAAAGTGTCCACGCTGAACGGCGTCTCGGCCGGATGCCCGTCCTCCGCGCCCCGGGGGCCCGCGGCCAGGACGGCTGGCCAGCGCAGCCGGCGCCGCAGCGTCACGGTGGTCCCCCGCGGCACCGGACCATCCGAGTCCGGATGGCTGACCAGCAGCTCGTCCACGACGTGCCCGGCCACCATCAGGCCGTGGCCGCGATCCGTGTCGGCCGGATCGGGCGGCCGCCAGGTGCCGTGGTCGGTCACCAGCAAGGCCACGCTGCCGTCGTCCTCCAGGCTCGCGTCGAGCTCGACGGTCCCGGGCGCCTCTCGCGGGTAGGCGTGCTCGATGGCGTTGGTGAACACCTCCACCATGGCCAGGTGCAGCGCGTCGGCGTCGTCGGTCGCCGCGTCGAGCCGGCCCAGCCAGCCGGCGAAGGCGTCCCGCGCCGCGGTCAGGCTGGGCCGCTCGCCGGGCAGCACGAGGTGCAGGGGAGGGACCGGTTCGGCGAGCCACTGGACGGCCAGCGCGGTGATGTCGTCGGCGTGGCCGATGCGGGTCAGCAGCTCCACGGTGAGCTGGCAGACCCGTTCCGCCGTGGCCCGGTCGGCGCCATGCTCCGTTGCCAGGTGCGCGGGCGGGCGGTCAGCGGCCGCGTCGGCGGCGACCACGGCCAGCTCGGCCATGCCCTCGGCGATGGTCCGGTCCGGGCGCTCGACCAGGCCGTCGCTGTACAGCAGGACCAGCTCGCCCGGAGCGAGCGCGCCGGTCGCCAGCACCGGCGGCGAGCCGGTGCCGAGCGGCCCCGTCCCGGTCCCCTCCAGGTACCTGGCCTTCCCGTCTACGCCGATGACCAGCGGCGGGGGATGCCCGCAGGTGGTGTAGCGCAATGTCCCGGCGGCCGGGTCGAGTACCACGAGCGCGAGGGTGGTGGCGCGCAGCGAGGGCATCCGGGCGGCGAACGCGTCGGTCCGCCGCAGCACGTGCCCGAGGTCATCCTCGGCGGCGAGCAGTTCGGACAGCACGGCGCGGAGCTGCCCCATCGCCGCCGAGGCGGTCGCCCCGTGGCCGACCACGTCCCCCACGACGAGCGCGATATCGCCGCTGTCCAGCGGGATCGCGTCGAACCAGTCGCCGCCGGCCGCCTGCTCCAGCCCGGCCACCAGATACCGGGCCGCGATCCTGGCCCGGGGGAGCACTGGCAGGGCGGTGGGCAGCAGCGCCTCCTGGAGTTCGGCCACGATCCCGCGGTCGGCCGGGTTTCCGGGCTTCGTCGCCGGCCCGGCGCCTCCCGTCGGCTGTCCCGCCTCGTGGTGGTCGTGCGCAGTACCCGACACCGCCGCCTCCTGGTTTTCCCGCCCCGTGGGGGGTTGAACTACCCCGGCAGGGCGGACCAAACGGGTTAGACCCGTTCTGCGGGGGCAGAGGGGGCCGGGTACGCACGACCACGAGGGGAAGGAACGGCAATGAGCGACACCGACAAGGCCAAGAACAAGACCCAGGAGATCAAGGGCAAGGTCAAGGAGACCGCCGGGAAGGCCGTCGGTAACGAGCGGCTCGAGGCCGAGGGCGTGGCCGACCAGGTCGGCGCCGACGTCAAGCAGGCCGGCGAGAAGGTCAAGGACGCGGGCAAGAGCCTCAAGCCGTGAGGTGGTGTGGATCGCCGATTCCCGGGTAATCGGATCCCGACCTGGTGGCGGCCACATGAGAAAGAAGGACAACAAACATGGGCATTATCCTGCTCGTTCTCCTGCTCGCCCTGATCCTGGGCGGGCTGGGGTTCGCGATTCACATCCTGTGGTGGATCGCTCTTATCGTGCTGGCGATCTGGCTCATCGGATTCGTCGTGCGCGTCGGCGAGGGCGGATCGCGGGGTCGCTGGTACCGCTGGTTACCGGGCCCCCGGAGCTAGCCCGGCGGCTAGCCCGCGGTGGCCTCCGGTTCACCCTGCTCACCCGGCTCACTGGCTCCGGGGCCTGTCGCGGCCCCGGAGCCAGTTCCGGCCAGGGCGGCGACGGCCTCTCCGACGGTGTCGTACATCGGCAGCCGGTCGGCGAGGCCGGTGATCCACAGGGCCTTGGTGTAGCGGTAACGCGCGCCGGCCAGCAGGAACACTCCGCCCTCCTCCGCCTGCCGCCGCCAGTGCGTCACGATCACGGCCAGCGCGGTGGTATCCATGAAGTCCACCGCGGACATGTCGAGGATCACCTGATCGCTGGCTGCCGCGGCTTCGGACAGGCAGTCGTCGAACCGCTGGCTCGAGGTGATGTCGAGTTCGCCGTGCGCGCTCACGACCACAGCGGCACCGTGGGCTTCCATCGAGAAGCGTAGCTCGGCCACTCTGCGCTCCCACAGCTCGGGCTCGGACGGGGTAGACATCCAGAATCGTATTCCCGGACCCGGTCTCGTGCCGCGATACCGGGACCGTTACCGCAGATGTACTGTTGGGCGGTACATGCGAAGCCGCCCACCGGATGTATAGGAATGCGCACCCATGGACGTTGATAGCAGCCAGCGGCGGATGGCCGCGCACATGCGCGACCACCAGGACAAGGTCGTGAGCCGCTGGAGCGAGCTCGTGGCCGCTGGCCTGCGCGGCCGGAGCTCGGCCGCCGAGGTGCGGCGCGAGCTCGACGACCTGTACAGGCTCGTGCTCCAGACCATGTCCGGCGCCGACGAGCAGGCCATCGGCGAGCTCAGGGCGGCCCTGGCCGAGCTGTCAGGGTCCCGCGCGCGGAACGGGTTCACCCCCACCGAGACGGCACTCGCCGTGTTCGCGCTCAAGGACGCCGTCTACGAGCTAATCGCCGACACCGCCGAACTAGTCCCCGAGTACCTCGCCTTCTCCCGGATGATGGACGACCTCGGCCTGCACACCTTCGAGACCTACGCGGCGGCCCGGGAGCAGATCATCGCCGACCAGGCCGACGCCATGCTCGAGCTGTCCACCCCGGTGATCAAGCTGTGGGAGGGCGTGATCGCGGTGCCGCTGATCGGCACGCTCGACTCGGCGCGCACCCAGCTGGTCATGGAGAGGCTGCTGGAGACCCTGGTCGCGACCGGCGCTGAGCACGCCGTGCTGGACATCACCGGGGTGCCCACGGTGGACACCGAGGTGGCCCAGCACCTGCTCAAGACCGTCAGCGCGGCGCGCCTGCTCGGCACCGAGTGCATCGTCAGCGGCATCAGGCCGCAGGTCGCGCAGACGATCGTGTCGCTCGGCATCGAGTTCGGCGACATCGCCACCAAGGCGACGCTGGCCGACGCGCTGGCGCACGCGCTGAACCGCAGCGGCCAGCGTATCGAGAATCAGGGTCCGCAGCGGCCGGGCCTCGCCTGATGGAACGCGTGCCGATCCTCAAGATCGGGACGACGCTCTTCGTCTCCATCCAGATCGACCTGCAGGACGAGAGCGTCGTGCGGCTCCAGGAAGACCTGGCCGACGAGCTGTCCGTCACCGGCGCCCGCGGGGTGATCATCGACATCACCGCGGTGGAGATCGTGGACTCCTTCATCGGCCGGATGCTGGCCACGATCGGGTCGATCTCGCGGCTGTTCGACGCGGAGACGGTCCTGGTGGGGATGCGCCCGGCGGTGGCGATCACGCTCACTGAGCTGGGCCTGTCGCTGCGCGGGGTGCGCACCGCGCTGAACGCGGAAAAGGGTCTCGCGCTGCTGAACGGAAGCGCTTGATGGATGAGCTGCCGATCAGGACCGGAGATGATGTCGTCCGCGTCCGGCAGCAGGTGCGGGTGGTGGCGGCCAAGAGCGGGCTGTCCCTGGTCGACCAGACCAAGGTGGTGACGGCAGCCAGCGAGCTGGCCCGCAACGCGCTGGTGCACGGCGGCGGCGGCCTGGCCCGGGTCGACGTGGTCACGTCCGCCCTCGGCCGGAATGGCATCAGGATCGGCTTCACCGACGAGGGCCCCGGGATCGCCGACGTCGACCTGGCCCTGACCGACGGCTGGAGCTCGGGCGACGGCCTCGGCCTGGGCCTGTCCGGAGCCCGGCGGCTGGTCGACGAGTTCGAGCTGACCTCCAAGCCGGACGGCGGCACCAGCGTCGTGGTCGTCAAGTGGTCCCGCTGAGCTGGCCGCTCCAGGCCCCGCCGCCGCAGGACATGCGGTGGGTCAGGGTCGAGGACGCCAGCGCGGTGCCGGCCTGCCGCAAGGCCGTCCAGATCATGGCCGAACGGTTGCGGTTTTCCGCCTCCCGCATCGGCCAGCTCGCCCTCGCGGTCACCGAGGCCGCCTCCAACCTGCACAAGCACGCCGAGCAGGGATCGCTGCTGCTGTGCGTCAACCGGGACGGCCAGCCACCCGGAATCGACCTGGTCACCATCGACGCCGGGCCGGGCGTGCGGGACGTGAGCGCGGCCGTACGCGACGGCCACTCGACGGCCGGGACGCTGGGCATCGGCCTGGGCGCGATCCAGCGGCTGGCCGATTTCGCCGACCTGTACTCCCGGCCGGGCCGCGGCACATCCCTGGTGGCGCGGTTTTCCCCCGGGGGGACGACCCCCCCAGACCCCCCCGCTCTTGGGGGGGCTGCCCGCCCCCCCAAACCCCCCCGGCCCCCCTGGGGGGCCGGCCTGGTCCGGCCGATCATCGGCGAGACCGAATGCGGCGACGCCTACGGCGCGGCCCAGGTGGGCGGCGAGGTCACCGCGGTGCTGTGCGACGGGCTCGGCCACGGCCCGCTGGCCGCCGCGGCGGCCGCCGCGGGGGTGGCCGCCGTGCTCGACGACCCGGCGGGCGAACCCGCCGCGCTGCTGGAGCGGGTGCACCGGCGGATGAGCGGCACCCGCGGCGGAGCGGTCGGCATCGCGCGGATCGGCGGGCAGCAGGCCCGGTTCGCCGGCCTGGGCAACGTGGCCGCGTCGATCGTGTCCGGCGGTCAGCGCAAGAGCATGGTCTCCATCCCGGGCATCGCCGGGCACCAGGCCAGGACCATCCGCCAGTTCGAGTACGAGGCGCCGCCGGGTTCGGCGCTGATCTTGCATTCCGACGGCATCAGCAACCGCTGGGAGGCGGCCGCCCTGCCCGGCCTCGAGACCAGGGACCCGCTGCTGATCGCGGCCGTGCTGCTCGCCGAGGCGGGCGTGCACCGTGACGACGCCGGCGTCCTCGTCCTGAAGCCATGAGCAGCCAGGACAGCGAGCTCGCCCGCCTCGAGGTCAGCGACACGGCCGGCGTCTTCGCGGCACGCCAGCTCGGCCGCGGCCTGGCCGCCGTCCTGGCCCTGGAGCGGCAGGACCAGATCCGGGTGGCCACCGCGCTGAGCGAGATCAGCCGCAGCGCGGTCACCGCGGGCCGGACCGCCGTCGTCACGTTCGGCATCGACGACGCCGCGCTGCTGCTGACCGTGACCATGGACGGCGGGCCGCCGGCCGACGGGATCGCCGCGGCGGCCCGGCTCATGGACCGGGTCACCGCCGACGGCCACGTCGTGCGGATGACCAAGCGCCGCCCGCCCGGCGTGCGGCCGGACCAGCGGCTGGTCGGCGAGCAGCTGGCCGCGGTGCACCCGCAGTCCGCCCTGGACGAGCTGCGGCGGCAGAACCAGGACCTGATCAGCGCGCTGGACGATCTCAAGCAGCAGAAGGACCAGCTGCTGCTGCTCAACGCCGAGCTGCAGGAGACCAACCGCGGCGTGATGGCCCTGTACGGCGAGCTGTCGGACGAGCTGGAGCAGACCAACCGCGGCGTGGTGGCGCTGTACGCCGAGCTGGACGAGAAGTCCGAGCGGCTGCGAGCGGCGTCGGAGTCCAAGGACAGGTTCTGGGCCACCGTCAGCCACGAGCTGCGTACCCCGCTGAACTCCATCATCGGGCTGACCCGGCTGCTGGCCGAGCCGGCGCCCGGCTGCGCCCCGCTCGACCCCGAGCGGCTCTACCAGGTCGAGCTGATCAAGAACTCGGGCGTCACCCTGCTGACCCTGGTCAACGACCTGCTCGACGTGGCCAAGGCCGAGTCGGGGCAGCTGCACGTGGACCCGGCTCAGGTGGACCTGCCCGCGCTGTTCGGCCGGCTGCGGGGGATGGCCCGGCCGATGGCCGAGGGCAAGCCGGTGGAGGTGATCGTCAGCGCCGGTGACGATCCAGATACTCCGGTCACGATCCTGACCGACGAGGTTGCCCTGACCAGCATCCTGCGTAACCTGCTGTCTAACGGAATCAAGTACACCGATCACGGCGAGGTCCGGCTGAGCGCACGGGTAGCGGGTCCGAGGCTCGAGATCAGCGTGGCCGATACCGGCATAGGCATACCGGCCGGCCTGCACGACCACGTCTTCGAGGAGTTCTACCAGGTGCCCGGCGTCCGCCGCGGCGGCACCGGCCTGGGCCTGCCGTACGCCCGGCGGCTGGCCGGAATCCTCGGCGGAGACCTCACCCTGACCAGCGAGCCGGACGCGGGCACCACGGTCGTGCTCCGCCTTCCGCTGCGCACCCCGCCCATCGGCACGGTCCTGCTGGCCGACGACGACGCCGCCTTCCGCGGGGTACTCAGGGGACTGCTCGACGGGCTGGCGGACCGGGTCGTGGAGGCCGGCGACGGCCGCGAGGCGCTGGCCCTGATCGCCGCGGACCCGGTTGACCTGGTCCTGGCCGACATGCGGATGCCCGGCATGGACGGCGCCGCGCTGCTGGCCCGGCTGCCCGCCTCGGTGCCCGCGATCATCGTCAGCGGCGCTGACGTCCCCCCGCCGCCGAGGGCCGCGGCCGTGCTGCGCAAGGACGAGCTCACCCGGCAGCGGCTGGAGTTCACCCTGCGGGTTCTCGGGGGCACGCCATGACCGGCAATCAGGCTGTGATACTCCTGGTCGACGACGACGAGGCCAAGCGCTACCTCCTGGGCACCTGGCTGCGCCGGGGCGGCTACACCGTAGTAGAGGCCGGGACGGGGAAGGAGGCGCTGGAGAAGGCCGGCTCGGCCGATCTGATCCTGCTCGACGTCAACCTGCCCGACATGCTCGGCTACGACGTCTGCCGCCAGATCAAGGCCGATCCTGCCATCGCGGCCATCCCGGTCGTCCAGGTCTCCGCCACCGCGGTCCAGGTCTCCGACCGGGCCAAGGGCCTGACCCAGGGCGCCGACGCCTACCTGACCGACCCGAACGAGCCCGAGGAACTGCTGGCCGTGGTGATGGCCGCGCTGCGCTACTCCCGGGCCCGGCAGCGCGCCGAGCGGACGGCGGCCCTGCTGACCGCGCTGACCAGCGTGGCGCTCGACATCAACGCGGCCGACACGTTCGACGGGCTGGCCCGGGCCGCGGCGGCCGGCGCGGCGCGGATCTTCACCGCCCAGGCGGTGCTGGTCATCGAGATGCCGGACGGCCAGATCCGCCGGACGTCCGCCTCGCCGGAGCGACCCGCGCCACGCCAGCGCGGCGCGCCCCGCGGCCTGGCCGACCTGGTCACCGCGCGGATCCTGGCGGAGCGCCAGTCCAGCGGGGCTGTCATGCTCTCTCGCGAGGAGTGGCTGGCGCTGGTCCCGGACAGCACGCTGCGATGTGACATCTGCGTGGCCGCGGTGCGCCCGAAACCGGGCCGCCCGCCGGTGGCGATGGCGATCGACCGGGCCGGGGTGCCCGGCGACGAGGAACTGCAGATCCTGCGCCAGCTGGTGCAACTGGTCGCGCTGGCCATCGAGGCGCTGCGAGCTTACGCCGAGGAGCACGTCATCGCGCTGACCCTGCAGCGCAGCCTGCTGCCGCCGGACCCGCCCGAGATACCGGGCCTGGCTATCGCGTTCCGCTACCTCCCGGCCAGCGACCAGGCCGAGGTCGGCGGCGACTTCTACGAGGCGCTCCGCTGGCGGGACCGGGTCCTGGTCGCTATCGGCGACGTGCAGGGCCACTCGCTGCAGGCGGCCACGGTGATGGGCGAGCTCAGGCACGCGCTGCGCGCGTTCGCCCGGGAGGGGCACCCGCCGCTGGCCATCACCGGCCTGGTCAACGATGTGCTGACCCGCTACCACCCGGGCATCATCGCCACCTTGTGCCTGGCGGTGCTCGACCCCGCCTCGGGGGAGGTGCAGATCGTGAACTGCGGGCACATGGCCCCGCTCCTGGTCGGCGGGCAGGGCGCGGCCTACGCCGGCGAGGGCGGCCTGCTGCTCGGCCTGCCCATGCACGAGCCGAACGTGGAGACGGTGTTCCTCCCGCCGGGCGGCACCCTGCTGCTGATGACCGACGGCCTGGTCGAGGAGCGCGGCGTCTTCATCGACGTCAACCTGGAGAAGCTGCGCGTGGCCGCGCAGGAGGCCAGCGGCGCCGACGTGGAGGCGTTCAGCAACCACCTGATGGCCGTCTTCGGTCCCCGGGAGGACGACGTCGCCATGGTCGCGGTGCGCCGGGCCCAGAGAAGGATAGAGACCGGGGCAGAGACAGGGACAGGGACAGCTGAGACAGGGACATGAGCGAGACACCCGAGCCTGTGGCGGGCCTTGAGGCGCGGTACGCCGCGCTGCGCCAGGCGGCCAGGTCGGACGGCGGCGATCCCGGCGACGTGCTCGAGGCCGCCTTCTCCGAGCTGGAGGGCGCCATCGACCTGCTCCGGGCGGCCGCCCCCGACGGCCGCGGCGAACCCGCCGGCGTGCCCGCCGACAACGCCGAGCGTGGCCTGCTGCGCGCGGTGTTCCAGGACGCGCCGGTGCCGCTGTTCTTGCTCACCCGCGACGGCACGGTCCAGCGGGTCAACCGCGCCGCCGGCGACGTGATCGGCGCCAAGCCCGGCTACGCGACCGGCCGACCGTTCACCGCCTTCGTCGCCCTGCCGTCCCGCGCGGCGGTGAACTCCCAGCTCACCGCCGTAGGCCGGACCGGCAAGCCGCGCCAGATCCGGTGCAGCCTGGTCGCCGGGGACGGCCTGGTCCCGTGTGAGCTCGTCATCGGCCGGGCCGGGGTGCGAGGCCACCCCGACGAGTCCGATCCCCTGGTGATCGCGGTCCGCGACGCCCCCGCGGTTCCCGTGCCGGATGCCGAGACCCCGGATGTCAAAACCACGGCCAAACCCCAGCTGGGCGCGGTGCAGGCCATTACCCGCCGGCTCGACCTGGTCACGGCGGTGGCCAGGCTGCTGCTGGAGAACGAGGGCTACAGCGAGTCCAGGACGCTGCAGCGGTGCGCGCGGCTGATCGCCCGCGAGCTCACCGCCTGGGTGATCGTGGACATGGACCGCAGGCACCGGGTCCGGCGCCAGTTCGTGGCCGGCCCGGACGATCCGCGGCTGACCGAACTGACCAGCGCGCTCGCCGCGGTCGACCCGCCGCCGGGCTCGGTCCCGTGTACCGTGCAGGATTCCGGGCACCCCGCGCTGGTGGCGCACGCCGATGACGCCGCCGCGCTCGGCCAGGACGTGGACGGCGAACAGCTCCTGACCAGGCTGGAAGCCACGTCGCTGCTATCCGTGCCGCTGACCGACGGCGAGGTCAGGTACGGCGTGCTGACCCTGGCCCGGCGGGCCAGGGACGGGCACTTCAAGATGGCCGACCTGGCCCTGGTGCAGGAACTCGGCGAGCAGATGGGCCTGGCCATCCGCGTCGACCGGATGTTCCGCCGCCGCGCCGATACGGCCGACGCGCTGCACGCCAGCCTGCAGCCGAGGAAGCGGCCGGACATCCCCGGCGTGCAGATCGCCGCGACCTACCTGGCCGCCACCGAGGACGCGGACGTCGGCGGTGACTTCTACGACGTCTACCGGACCCCGGACGGCTGGGGCCTGGCCGTCGGCGACGTCTCCGGCAAGGGCGACGAGGTGGCCGCGGTCACCGCCGCGGCCCGGCACGCGATCCGCGTCCTGGCCCGCCGGTGCGCCGATCCCGGCGAGGTGCTGGCCGGCGCGAACGAGATCGTGCTGGCCGAGGAGCTCGCCCTGGACGGCGGCTTCGTCACCGCCAACGTCGCGCACCTGGCCTGGCAGGAGGAATCGCTGCGGGTGGTGCTCGGCAGCGCCGGGCACCCGCCCGCGGTGCTGCTCAGGTCGGACGGCCGGGTCCTGATGACCAGCGGCGGGGGCCTGCCGCTCGGGCTGTTCCCCGACTCCGAGCCGGCCACCCAGGAACTGGCCCTGGACGACGGCGACATCCTGTTCTTCTACACCGACGGGGTGGCCCAGGCCCGGGGTCCGGACAACACCTACTTCCAGGACCGGCTCACCGACGAGCTGGCCGCCCTGGCCGGCCGCGAACCCGACGAGGTGGTGGCACTGATGCGCCGGGCGATGAACGACTTCACCGGGGAGCACTTCGTCGACGACGTCACGATGCTGGTGATGCGGGCCAGCCGGGACACCAGGGCAGGCCGGCGCGACCGGCACCGGGCCTCGTCGCGGCGGGCGCCCGGATGAACCGGGAGGCGACGGAGCTGTGGTCGGCGGCCCTGGGCGCCGCCGGGACCGTCATCCGGTACGGCCACTGGGGCCGCCCGGTCCTCGTGTTCCCCTCCGAGCGCGGCCGGGCCTGGGACTTCGAGGACAACGGCATGGTCGGCGCGGTCCGGGACCTGCTCGACGCGGGCCGGGTCAAGCTCTACTGCGTGGACAGCTACGACGCGGCGTCCTGGTCCAACCATGAGATCCCGCTCGAGGAGCGGGCCCGGCGGCACGGCCGGTACGAGTCCTGGATCGTCGGCGACGTGGTGCCGTGGATCTACCAGGACGTCGGCGGGCAGGCCGAGGTGGTCACGCTCGGCTGCAGCCTGGGCGCCTTCCACGCGGCCAACTTCGCCCTCAAGCGGGCCGACCTGTTCCCGCTGGCCATGTGCTTCTCCGGTAACTACGACCCTGCCTCCTGGAACGGCTGGGGCGAGCGCGGCAACGAGGCGTACTTCAACAACCCGCTGGATTACGTCGGCCAGCTCTCCGGTAATCACCTCGACTGGCTGCGCGGCCAGGTCAGCCTGCTGCTGGTCTGCGGGCAGGGCCGGTGGGAGGACACCACGGGCGCGCTGGCCAGCACCCGGCGGTTCGCCGCGCTGCTCACCGGCAAAGGTATCAGGCACGAACTCGACCTGTGGGGGTATGACGTCCCGCACGACTGGCCTTCCTGGCGCGCCCAGCTGGCCCACCACCTGCCGCGATTCTGCTGAGACTGGAGGAAGCCATTGACCAGGCACACGATCGGGCTCCTGCTCGGCACCGAGGACGACTGGCCCGCGGCCTTCACCGAGATCCTGCGCCGGCTGGGTCCGGTCGACGGGCCGGGCGGCCCGCACGCCTTCGACGTCGAGCGGATCACCATCGAGCCGTTCAGCCTGCGCGCCCGGCCCCGCTACGACCTGGTCATCGACCGGCTCGCGTACTGGTACTACGTGCCCAGGGAATGGCTGAAGAAGGTCGCCATGATGGACAACGTCTACCTGCTCAACAGCCCGTTCACGTTCCAGTCGATGGAGAAGCACGCGGCCTACTGCGCGATGATGCGGCTCGGGCTCAAGGTGCCGGAGACGGTGCTGGTGCCGTACAAGAACCCGATCGACAACGCCCGTTACGCCTACACCGCGGCCCGCTACAACCAGCCCTTCGACCTGGACGCCATCGCCCAGAAGATCGGCTACCCGCTGTTCATGAAGCCCTACGACGGCGGGGCCTGGCGCGGCGTGTCCCGGATCAACAACGTGGCCGAGCTGCACGCCGCCTACGACGCCAGCGGCGAGATGCTGATGCACCTGCAGAAGGCCATCGACTTCGACGTATTCGCCCGCTCGCTGTCCATCGGCGCCGAGACCATGGTGATGAAGTTCCAGCCGGACCAGCCCATGCACCAGCGCTACGCGGTCGAGCACGACTTCCTGGCCCCGGACGCCGGGCTCGAGGTGGTGACGATCGGAAAGCTGGTCAACGCGTTCTTCCGGTGGGAGTTCAACTCCTGCGAGACCCTGGTCTCCGGCGCCGAGGTCTACCCCATCGACTACGCCAACGCCTGCCCCGACGTCGCCCTGACCAGCCTGCACTACTACTTCCCCTGGGCGATGAAGGCCCTGGTCAAGTGGACCGTCTTCGCACTGGTGACGGGCCGCCGGGCCCGGCTCGACCTGGAGACCGACCGCTACTTCGCCATCGCCGACGAGCCCGGCCTGTCGTACGGGGAGAAGCTCGGCGAGTACCGCAAGCTGGCCGACGCCTACTTCGACACCGAGCGCTACCAGGACTTCTGCGCCACCAGCCTGGCCCGGCTCGACCAGCTCGTGCTGGACTGGATAACCGGCCCCGACTTCGACCAGCTGCTGGTCCGCACGGTCCAGGCGGTCTACCCCGAGCACGAGCACGACCAGTTCATCGCCCACCTGCGCGGCCTGCTCCACCTCTGGGTCCGCGACGAGAGCATCCGCCTAGCCGGCGTCTGACCCCCCGCCGCCTCATCGTGGACCAAAACCCGCGTCATGCGGGGGTAATTGTCCGCCATCATGGGGACTACCCGGATACATGGTCGATTTGTCTCGTTGAGGGGGCCTCCGTGGGCCGTGACATCCAGGCGATCAAGATCAGCGGCGAGGACCGGCGCAAGTACCGGGACAAGGTGCGGCGCTCGCTCGACGCGTTCGCCCGCATGCTCCGCGAGCGCCTGTTCGACGAGAACCCCAACACGGTCGGCCAGGAGATCGAGCTGAACCTGACCGACGAGCACGGCATGCCGTCGATGCGCAACGCCGCGGCGCTCGACGCGATCGCCAGCCCGGCCTGGGACACCGAGGTCGGGCAGTTCAACCTGGAGATCAACGTGCCGCCCCGGATGCTCGACGGCGACGCGCTGGAGGAGCTGGAGACCGAGCTCCGCGCCGACCTCAACGCGGCCGACGCCAGGGCGCGCACCGCAGGCAGCCACCTGGTCATGGTCGGCATCCTGCCCACGCTGGCCGAACACGACGTGCGCGAGGACTCCATGTCGGCCAACGAGCGCTACAAGGTACTGAACGAGCAGATCTTCGCCGCCCGCGGCGAGGACATGCGGATCGAGATCGACGGCGCCGAGCAGCTGCTCACCCACATGGACAGCATCACCCCCGAATCGGCCTGCACCAGCGTGCAGCTGCACGTCCAGGTCAGCCCGGACTCCTTCGCGAGCTACTGGAACGCGGCCCAGTCGATCGCGGGCGTGCAGGTGGCGCTGGCCGCGAACTCCCCGTTCCTGTTCGGCAGGCAGCTCTGGCACGAGACCAGGATCACGCTGTTCGAGCAGGCCACCGACACCCGCTCGGACGAGCTGAAGGAGCAGGGCGTGCGGCCCCGGGTGTGGTTCGGCGAGCGCTGGATCACCTCGGTGTTCGACCTGTTCGAGGAGAACCTCAGGTACTTCCCGGCGCTGCTGCCGATCTGCGAGGACGAGGACCCGCTGGCAGTGCTTGACCAGGGCTCCTCGCCGCAGCTGGCCGAGATGAGCCTGCACAACGGCACCATCTACCGGTGGAACCGGCCGGTCTACGACAACGCGGGCGGCACCCCGCACCTGCGGGTGGAGAACCGGGTGCTGCCGGCCGGCCCCACCATCGCCGACGTGGTGGCCAACTCGGCGTTCTATTACGGCCTGGTCCGCAGCCTGGCGGAGGCGCAGCGGCCGATCTGGACCCAGATGTCGTTCACCACCGCCGCGGAGAACCTGCACGAGGCCGCGCGGAAAGGCCTGGACGCCCAGCTCTACTGGCCGGGCGTGGGCGACACCCCGGTGACCGAGCTGGTCCTGCGCCGCCTGCTGCCGCTGGCCCGCGAGGGCCTCGGCCACTGGGGCGTGGACTCCAGCTGCGCCGACCGGCTGCTCGGCATCATCGAGCAGCGCTGCCTGACCGGCCAGAACGGCGCCGCCTGGCAGGTCGCCACGGTGGACAGGCTCAGCGCCAGCGGCCTGGACCGCCGCGAGGCCCTGCGCCAGATGACCCTGCGGTACATCGAGCGCATGCACTCCAACGACCCGGTGCATACCTGGTCAGTGGCGGATTAGTTAGCCCGCGCCGCCCACCGCGATCAGCGAGACGCACACCCCGGCCAGCCCGAGGCCGGCCACCCGCAGCACGGTCAGCCGCTCGCCCAGCACGGTCCGGGCCAGCACGATCGTCACCGCCGGGTACAGCGAGGTCAGCACCGCGGTGACGGCCAGGAAGCCCCGCTGGGAGGCGAAGAAGAACAAGATGGTCCCGGCCGCCCCGGCTGCCCCGGCGATCACCGCCAGCAGCCGGGCCCGGCCGCCGCACAGCACGAAGCTGCGCACGGCCGCCGCCGCGACCAGGCCGTAGACCACCCCCGCGGCCTGCCGGCCCGCGGGCGCCCCCGCCGATGCCTCCTCACTACCCGCGCTCGCCGAGACGGCCACGATGGCCGGCAGCGCCAGCACGATCCCGGTCAGCGCCAGGGCCGTCGGCCGCTCGCCGTACAGCAGCCCGGCCAGCACCGAGAACCCGGCCGAGGCGACCGCGCTCAGCGGCGCCGTCACGCTGAACGCGGCGTGCCTGAACCCCAGGTACAGCGCGAACGCGCCCAGCGTGCCGCCAAGCCCGGCGACGAAACCCCAGGCCAGCGCGGCGGCGTTCGGCCCGGGGGAGGCAGCGAACGGCAGCGCGGCCGCCACGATCACCCCGCCGATCACCGACGCGAGCAGCGTGATCTGGATGACCGGGGCGCTGCGGGAGGCCAGGCCGGCGGCGAAGTCCGAACCCCCGTAACCGATCGCGGCTGTCAGCGCCAGGACGACTGCTAGCACCTGGGGTGGGCTTGGGGGAGGAAGGGAGGGTGGGCTGGGGGGAGAAAGCAGGCCTCACGAGACCTGCTTGGCCGCCGGGCTGCCGGCCGGGTGGAAGACCCCGAGCACCTGCAGCGGCTCCGCGCCGGTGTTCTCCAGGCAGTGCGGCTGCAGCGGCGGCAGGTAGATCGACGTGCCCGGCCCGATCGGGGTATCCGTGCCGTCCAGGTGCACCACGCCCCGGCCGGCCAGCACGTGCACCACCTCGTCGTAGGTGTGATGGTGGGCCGGCGCCCGGCCGGGCGGGATCAGCCCGGCGAACTGGGTGATCGTGAGCCCCTCGCTGAGCAGCACGCGGAACTCCCGGTCCCCGGTGCGCTCCGGCTCGCGGTCCTCCAGCCGGACCACCGGATGCGTCGGCCCGGTCCCGGCCGGCCCCGCGCGGACGGTCACCGCCAGGATCTCCAGCCCGTCGCCCGCGCCCGCATAATCGCAGCCGGGTTCCAGCCAGACCGCAGTGCCCGGTGCGAGGGCGGAAGACCCGGCCCGTTCGGTACCCAGGGAACCGGTACCGGTGATCACGTACCAGGCTTCGCCCTGCCCGCCGGCCGTCCCGGCCAGCCGCGCCCCGGCGGCGACCCCGAGCCGGCGCTGGTGCAGCCCGCGGCAGCCGTGGTCGTCGTTCAGCATCTCCCGCACGGTCACCCCGGGGCTGATCTCGGCCCCCGCCACCTGGTCCGGGCGCCGAACGACCGGCCGGTCCGCGCTCATGAGCCGGTGACGGCGTAGTCGGCGCGGCGCGCCCGGCGGGTGCGCGCCCAGTACTCGACGGTGAAGCCCGGCCACAGCGTCCGGTTGACCCCGGCCGCGTCCAGGTACCAGCTGTCGCAGCCGCCCTGGCTCCATACCGCCCGGGCGAGCCGCCGCTGCAGCGCGTCGTTGTACCGCCGCTGCGCGGCCTCGCTCACCTCGATCGTTCCGGCCTTGTCCCGGGCCAGGATGCGCAGGCAGCTCAGCACGTGCTGGATCTGGCTCTCGATCATGAACACCGCCGAGGTGTGCCCCTGCCCGGTATTGGGACCCAGCAGCAGGAACAGGTTCGGGAAACCGGCCACGGTCACGCCCCGGTAGGCCTCCAGGGTCTCGGGCGCGAGCTTGCGGCCGTCCCGCCCGGCCACGTTGAGGCTGGTCACGGACTCGATCACCTTGAACCCGGTGGCGTAGACGATCACGTCCGCGGGGTGCTCTCCGGCCCCGGTAACCACGCCATGCTCGGTGATTCCGGTGATGTCGTCGGTGATCAGGTCCACGTTCGGCCGCTGCAGCGCGGGATAGTAGTCCGAGGACAGCAGGATCCGCTTGCACCCGATCGTGTAGTTCGGGGTGAGCCTGGCCCGCAGCGCCGGGTCGGTGACCTGCCGGGCCAGGTGCGTGCGGCCCACCGCTTCCAGCGGCGCCATCAGCTTCGGGTTGACGGCGAAGCCCACCGCCCTGGCCTCCAGGGCCAGGTAGATGACGTCGCGCAGGGCTCGCGCGGTCAGCGGGGCTTTCCTGAAGGCGGCCCGCAGCCGCCCCGGGATCGCCACGTCGGGGCGCGGGTGGATCCACGGCGGCGTGCGCTGGAACACGGACAGGTGCGCGGCCTGCTTGGCTACCTCGGGCACGCACTGGATCGCCGACGCCCCGGTCCCGATCACCGCGACCCGCCGGCCGGCCAGCTCGCAGGAGCGGTCCCACCGGGCCGAGTGGAACGCCGTGCCGCCGAACCCCCCGGCCCCGGGAATGTCCGGATACGACGGCAGGTGCAGCGCGCCCGCGGCCGCCACGACCGCCCGCGCCCGGTAGCTGCGGAGCTCGCCGTCCCGGACCGTCTCCACGTTCCACCGCCGGGCGCGGTCGTCCCAGTCCATCCGCTCGACCGCTGCGCCGTAGGTGATGTGCTCGTCGAGCCGGTACTTCCGGGCGCAGTTCCGCAGGTAATCCCAGATCTCCTGCTGCGGCGCGAACAGGCGGCTCCAGTCCGGGTTCAGCTCGAAGGAGTAGGAGTAGAGCGGCGACGGCACGTCACACGCGCATCCCGGGTACTGGTTGTCGCGCCACGTTCCGCCGAGATCACGAGCCTTGTCCAGGATCACGAAGTCGTGGTAACCCGCCTTCTTGAGCGCGATCCCCATCCCGATGCCGCCGAACCCGGCTCCCACGATCACGATCCCTGGCATGTCAGGACAATAACCCAGCCGCAGCCCCCCGGGCCATGCGCTATTTCCCCGCTCGCGCCCCGCCCGCTCGCGTTCGCCGCTCCACCGCCCCGCTCCCGTTCGCCCACCGCCCCGCTCCCGTTCGCTCCACCGCCCCGCTCCCGTTCGCCGCTCCACCGTCCCGGCAATGGCTGTCAGCCTTCCTCAGCGTGCTCCCGAGTCACATCATCCCCGTCCACCTCCTTATTCGAATCTCGTATTCGATTGGCGAATATGATGGTGATCATGGGCAAAATCCGTTATTATGTTTGATGAATAAAGCCCTCTTTTCTCCCGAACGGGTGGTGGTTCATGCCCGCGTCACCGGCCCCCGCGGACCCCGGGCGAGACGACGATCTCGCCTGGCTGGACCGCGACCCGATGACGGCCGAGGAACGCGAGGCATCCCTGGACCGGCTCTGCGAACAGGACGAGGGCTACCGCGAGGAAGAGGAGTGCGGGGACTTCGAGCCCTTCACCGCGGAGGAGCTGGCCGAGATCCGCCAGGCCGCCGCCGATGAGCTGCTCGCGGTGGAGGCAGCCGGCACGGGCCGGCGGGGCCCGGGCCAGCCCGGCTCGGCGCGGGTCTTCCCCGGCGAGTCCTCCAGCCCGGCGGCGGCGTTCGGCCCGGGGATGGTCTTCGACGGCATGCCCGGCTGCGCGCAGCTGGCCGTGGCCGCCGACGCGGCCGCCGACGGCGACCGGTTCGCCGGGGTCTCCGAAGCCGAGCTAGTCGGCGTCATGTGCGCGTGGGACCGGGTCGAGGCCCACGCCGCCGCCCGCAAGCTCGCGGCGGTCGCGGAGCTTTCCCGCCGGAACCCCGGGCCCGAGGACGCGGAGTTCACGGAAGATGAGGTGGCGAACGCGCTGGGGGAGTCCCGGTTCCGCGCCGGTGAGCTGATGGGTATCGCCGGGCACCTGGGCACGCACCTGCCCGGGACGCGGGCGGCGCTGCG
>Ga0335078_10003406_pt1 | contig 23719 bp, 20 predicted proteins | sample Lox_Sample_32_FD_206711 | JGI IMG/M metagenome (GOLD analysis project Ga0335078, IMG submission 206711) | Soil microbial communities from Loxahatchee National Wildlife Refuge, Florida, United States - Lox_Sample_3.2 | ecosystem: Environmental > Terrestrial > Soil > Wetlands | place: USA... | reverse complement strand
CCGGCGTTACTGCGTTTTTTTCGGAGTCAGGCTGCGAGCCGCGAGCAGGCCGACGATCTGCTGCAGGAGACCTGGCTGCGCATCCATCGCGTGCGTCACACCTACCGGCCCGGCGAACCGGTGCTGCCCTGGATCTACGCGATCGCGCGCCGCACACGCATCGACGGCTATCGAAAACTGCGTCGTATATCGAGACATGAGACTCCCGTAGAAGTACTCCCGGAAAAATCCACGGTTTCAGGAGCCAGGAAAGGCCTTCCTACTTTCGAGACCCTGGTAGCCTCGCTACCTGAATCGCAGCGGGAAGTCGTCATCATGTTGAAGGTAGGCGGGCTCAGTTTGGAAGAGGTGGCGCGAGCGACATCCTCGAGCGTGGGCGCGGTAAAGCAAAAGGCCCATCGCGCTTATGGCAAGCTTCGCCAACTGTTGGCAGCGAATGAAACATTGGCAGCGAATGAAACAATGGAAGGAGATCAATGAACTGCGACGACGTTGGCCGGATTCTCTCCGAAGCGCCGGTGCCGTCGCGTTTGCCGCAAGCTGCGCTGCAACACTTGAGAGAATGTTCTCGCTGCCTGGATGCGGCGCGGGCCCTCGATCCGTCCCGGTTGGAGGACGCGCCCAGTTCCGCGCAGCTCCAGCGGATCGAACAAACCTTGCTGGCCGATTTGCGTCCGGTTCGTCCACTCCCGTCCGCCGGTTATTTTTTCCTGTTTCTGGCCGTGATTTTCACGGCCGCCGTGGTTGCAGGCGCATGGTGGCTGGGCACCGCGGGCCTGGCAGCGATGTCCACTTTGCAATGCTCTGTGGTCCTCAGCGCGTTAACGGTCTCGGCCAGTACGCTCGCCTTTACGCTGGTCCAGCACATGACACCCGGGGGCAGCCGCGCAATCGACTCGCAGCTTCTCCCGGTGGCCATGGCCGCCTCGCTGGCCGTTGTATTCGCGCTGACGTTTTCATTTGAGAACGTACAGAATTTTTGGCGCGCCGCTTGGGGATGCATCCTCCCGGGAGTGATCATCGCGGCAGTCACTGCTGCGCCGCTCTGGTTGGCACTTCGCCGCGGTGCGATTCTTTCGCCAGCCTGGACAGGCGCTGCGACGGGACTCCTTGCCGGACTGGCCGGCGCCACTGTTCTCGAAATCCGCTGCCCGAATCTAAATGCCTGGCACATCCTGGCATCGCACCTCGGCACCGCGATCCTGAGCGCAACGTCAGGATATCTGATCGGCGTGTTCGCCGATCCTGTGCCTCTAGAACGCCGGCAGTAACGCGCCGGCAGCCCGCTGCCGATATCATCGACCTATGGTCATCCGCGAGGAGCGCTCCCGCCCGGCGACTTGGACGCAACACAAACAGTCCGTCCGTCATAGCTGGTCTCTTCCCTGGCACGCCGTTGAATTGGTATTCCAGTGGACCGCCTACTTCCTCAGCCGTTGGGCTTTCCTCGCGGTCCTGGAATACATGGGAATTTTCTCCGTATTGTTCGCAGTTGTGTTCTACTATTCCGAAGCTGGCGATCGCAAAAAGCAGAAACACTACCAAGCTTGGCAGGTCATCAACACTGCGCAAGGCAAAGGCGGCAGCGGCGGCCGCATCGAAGCGCTCCAGGAATTGAACGCCGATAAAATTCCACTGGTCGGTGTGGATGTCGCCGGGTCCTTTCTGCAAGGCGTTCGCTTGATCCGCGCCAACCTGCTGCGCGCCAATCTGGAAGACTCCGATCTGCGCGATTGCAACCTCGAAGGGAGCGATCTTGAGTATGCCAATCTGCGCTCCGCCAATTTTCGCGGAGCCACTTTGAAATCGGTCAACCTGCTGGAAGCCGATCTCGAGGATGCCGATCTCGTAGGCGCGATTCTCAATGGCGCAAATCTTACCGCCGCCAATCTCAAGAATGCCGATCTTCGCAACACGGATCTCACGGGGATCGCGTGGCGCAACATCAAAACCATCGATTCCGTGAATCTCTATGGTGCGCGCAATGCGCCCGCTGGCTTCCTGGAATGGGCCCGTGCCCACGGTGCAATTTCAGTCCGCGGCGACTCGGAATAGGTTCACCCTAATTTGACGGCTTGCGCATCGATCAGCGTATTGACCGCGCCCTGTCGCTCGCTGACCACCGACGCCGCAACTTCACTGGCCAAACTCTTCAGCCCCGAGCGCGCATCACCCTCGGCTCCTGCCTCTACTCGCCGGAAAGCCGCGACGTAACCATCCACCAGCTTTCGGCGCTGCTCCTCGGCCTCGCGCGCTCTGACGAACGACGCATCGGGAAGACCAACCAGCGCCGACTTCAGCTTGCCCCATCCCAGGTCGATCACCGACGGCTTCACTAGCATCAACTCTCCGGCAAGCTGCGTGAGCCCGGCCACCTGCTGCACGAAATAGTGTTGATCGAAGCCGTGCATGCCCGCTTCGGTATCGATCTGCGCGAAGGTCTGGGTCCACGCGCCAGGCCAATCGCCCGCCAGGCCAAGCCCTGGAATCCCATACGCGCGGCCCTTATTCATCGGACTCTTCACCGAGCCTTGGAATCCGCCATTGACGCCCGGCCCCGTGTTCCCCGACTTCACGTCGACCCGAGGCCAGTGATTGTCGGTCGCCGCTCGCGCGATCGCTTCCACCAGCCAGATATTGTTGTTGTGTACGTCCATCAAGCTCGTAATCACGCCGCCGTTCTCCGGCGATTCACTCGAGTACGCGTACTGATTCCCGCCCGGCCCGGTCTCGACGGTCTGCCGTCCGCCCATATGCTCGATACCGATGGTCGCGACGATGGTCTTCAACTTTTCCGGATGAATCGTGTAGTAGTCGAACTGCGGCCAGCTTCCTTCGCCGCCCGGCATAAAGTGCCGGCAATCGAAATAAAAAACCAGCGTACGTTCGCGCGAGGCGCGGGGAATATTCTTGAAGTAAGCGAGGATGCCCAGCATCCCGATGCCGCCGTTCTCTTCGATCAGCGACATAGCATCAGTATGCGTGGCCAGGAGCACCTGCTCGTCGCGCGGCGTCCCATAATCGCGGCCCGGCAAATGCGCGATGATCGCCCGCCCGGTATCGCGCTGGAAGCGAGCCGTTAGCGTGAGCGTGGCCTGCTTGCCGGCCTTCGCGTCGGCCAGTACCTTCGCCCCGTTCACGCGATCGAGCGTCAGCGTCGGACAATTGACGTACTGCGCCCCGAGTCCCGCTTTCCCATCCGGCGTGTACACGCTGCGCTGCGCGAGCCCGAACGCACCGCCCGGCGACAGATCGTACACCACTACCATTCCCGCCGCTCGCGCGCGAATTGCGATGGCCGCGCAACGACCAAGCTGGCTCCAGACCCAACGGCTGTGATACGAAGTGGTCACGCTGGTAGACAAAGGCGTGAACAGCGGGGACCATTTCCCGGGCGATCGCCATTCGTAGTCAGTCAGCGTGTAGTTATCGAGAAATGAATTCGAGTACGGAGGATCGGGGTACCGAGCGGTCTGGAATACCAGAATTTTCCCAGCCATCTCTTCCGCCGACGGGGGCTTGGCCGCATCGCAGTACAACATCTGCGCGGTCACTCCTTCGCGCGGCGTAGACCCAGACGTCATGCCGTAGGAGGCCACTACCGGAACGGGCGTTCCATCGCTGACCAGCTTCTCCACCGCGATGCCCGAATCGTGCTGGTGGGTACGGCGATCGGGCCAGTCATCCACGATGTAGTGGTCGTACGGAATGTCGACAAAGTCGAAATCCACCGCGCCCAGCTCCTGCAATTTCGACATCAGGAAATCGGTATAGCGCTTCCATCCCGCGCTGCCCGCATACGTCGGCCCGCCTTTGCTCTTAAAGAGATTCCATTCCCAGGCCTGCTCCGGCGTAATCATGAACTTCGGATTGATTTTGGAGGCGGTGCCCGCGCTGGAAGGGGCGCCTCGAGCAAGCAGCGTTCCCGCCGTCAGACTCGCTGCGGCCTTTAGGAATGTGCGCCGGGGAGCGACGCTCCGTGTGAATCTGGATTCTTTCATGCTTGCGCCTTTCCTGATCTTCGTGTGCCATTGTACTCCCAATGCAGCAACCTAAAGACAGCTTGGCGGCTGAAATCAATGACCCACGCTCTGTCTGGTTGAGCCAGGGTTCGAACAGCGGATATCCTCAAAGTGATGCCACGAATGTCATGGATGGTTTGCCTGCTCGGCGCGACCGTGCTTCTTTTCTCCGCGAATGACGAGAAGCAGAAGGCCGTCGTCAGCAATACGCAACATCTGGACTTTCCCGCGGGCGGTCAATTGCGATTCGTTCACTCGACCGGCGATCTTACCATCGAAGCCTGGGACCAGCCCGGCATCGAGATGACGACCATCAAGTCCACCAAGCAGGACTATGATTCGAAAGATCGGGAGAAGGCGGCAAGCGAGTTCAAGAAGATCCAGATCGAGACGGAGAGCAAAGGGGACGAGCTGGCGATCACCACGAAGTTTCCGCACCTGGATCTTCCGCCTCCCACTCACTGGGGAGAAGCGACTAACTTCGATCTCGAATATCACATCAAGGCGCCGCGAAACACTCGTGTAAGTGTCGATCACAACATCGGCGAAGTGCACGTCGAAGGCATCAGCGGCGAGATTCACGTTACGGCGAAGCAGGGGCTCATCCTGCTACATCTTCCCGAAGTCGGCAAGTATGCGATCGACGCGCGGACCGGCGTGGGAGCGGTAAATTCGGATTTTCCTGGAACAGAACAGCGCGCAGGTTTGATCTTCGGCCATCGTTTCGTGGGGAATCCGTCGGGTCCCGCCCAGAAGCTGTACCTGCGGATCCGTTATGGCGACGTGGTCATCCTGCGGGAGCGATCCCCAGCGTCGCCTGCGCCCTCTCGCCCCTGATTGAGGCCTGCGAAATTTTTTTACACGCCTTATGGTTTCTTTATGCCTTCCTTGGATTCCACGCCTTACACTCCTTGAATCCCTCCCGGTTTGAGGCCCATACCTAGTTAGTACCCAACTACACAAGTCCAGGAATGCGGATACGTGTGCCCGCCTGGCCCTACAAGGAGCTCGCAAATGGATTCACAGAAAACCCGAAAGATAGCTTTGTGTTTGGCGATGATGGCCATGTTAGTACATCTACCGTTTGATCTAAATGCGCAGTCCACTTTCGGCTCCGTACGCGGCAGCGCGATGGATCAAAGTGGCGCGGCGCTTCCTGGTGCTGTGGTCACGCTGCACAGCGTCGACGAGAACAACAATCTCGAGGTGTTGAGCGACAACAGTGGTAATTTCTCTTTCGAGAATATCAAGGCCGGTCACTACACCATCGCAGGCGTGAAGGAAGGTTTTGCCCGCTCCTCCGTCATCCAGCTCGAATTAACCGCCCGCCAAACGTTGCGAGTGGACTTGACTCTATCAGTAGCAGCACAGGCACAAACAGTGGAGGTCAGCGCTGCCGCCCAAGTCGTGAACACCGAAAATGCCACGCTGAGCGACTCCAAGGGCAACACCGACATAAGTCAACTGCCGCTCAACTCCCGCACCGTCTCCACCAGCCCGCTGGCAGCTCTAGCGACTTCGGCTTCCGTGACGAGGGACTCGGCGGGGAATTTTGCGGTAGGCGGCGCCACATCCGCGCAAACCGGTTTCTCCGTCGATGGAATTTCCACCGCCAATGTTCGCTTGAACGGTGCGCTCCAAGATTCCTATCCATCCATCGAAAACATTGCCGAGATGAAGGTCACCGCCTTCAACAACAACGCCGAATTCGCCCAAATCGGAGACGTGACCTTCGTCACCAAGAGCGGAACCAATCAAGTGCACGGCAGCGGGTTCGAGTATTTCCAAAACAGCAGCCTCGACGCCAATGTTCTAAATTTCACCACCAAGGCGCCGCGGACCTTTAACACCTTCGGCGGCAGCTTCGGTGGCCCGGTCACAATCCCCAAGCTATACAACGGCAAGGACAAAACGTTTTTCTTCGTGGACTACGAGGGGAATCGCAAAACCCAGTCCTTCCCACAACAGCTACTGGTGCCATCGGTCGCCGACAGAAGCGGCAACTTGAACGACCTGGTCCAAGGGCTGGGAGTGGGACCCCTCATGAATCCTTTCACCGGCGCGCCCTTTCCAAACAACACCATCCCCACGGGTTCGTGCTCGGCTTGTATCAACCCGGTGGCGCAGGCCTTGCTCAATTACTATCCGCTGCCAAACGCGAACCAAGGCGTGCTGAACCCCTCTTACAACTACCAGACCCTGGTACCGATCCCATCGAATTCCAATGGCTTCGATCTACGGCTCGATCACAACATCAATTCCAAGCAGCAGCTCTTTGTACGCTACAGCTTCAAGAACGCCTTTTACACCGAGTACAACAACGCCGGGGTCGTTTCACCCGCGAATAATTTCCTGCCGAATGACGGCGCAAACGAGCAGAACCGGAGCCTGGTGGTTTCTTACAACTACTCCATCACTCCACGCTTGCTGAACGAATTTCGTTTCGGATTCACGAACTACAACGAGAACGACACCTTCCCGATCTCAGGGGCTCAAGCTATTTCTCAACTCGGGTTGGACTTCGATCATCCGGTAGGCATTGCCTCGCATCCCAACGTGAATGCCTTCCCGACGTTCAATTTTTCCGATGGCACGGTCACCTCGATCGGGCAGGACCGGGTCGGGCAAACCATTTCGGGAAACACCCAATTCACCGACAATGTCACGCGCATCGCGGGCAAGCACACGTTTCGATTCGGCATCGACGCCCGCAGAGAGCACTACAACGCTCTCATGTACTTCCTCCCGTCGGACGACTATGGGAACTTCACCTTCAGCGGTTCCTTGACCGGATACTCCATGGGCGACTTTCTGCTCGGCTTGGCGAACCCGTCTTACTTCGCGGTCACGGGCCCACAGATGGATGCACGCACCGTGCAATGGGGCGCATTCGGCCAAGACACCTGGCAGGTGAACAACCATCTCACGGTAAATGTCGGCCTACGCTGGGAACTGCTTCCGCCATTTGTGGAAAGCAATGGAGATATAGCCACCTATCTTACGAACGGAAATAACTTGACGGTAGTGGTCCCGGACAAATTCAATAAATTTATCGCGAACGATCCTCTCCTCCAGCAGATCTACACTGGATTTTTGCAGGGGGCGAATGCATGTTCGCTTCCCGGCAAGACCTCGTTGCTCCCGTGTTCGAACATCGAAACGGCTAGCCAGGCGGGGATTCCTCAGGGCCTGAGGTATTGGAATTGGCGTGATTTTGACCCACGCGTGAGCATAGCCTACCGTCCGTTCAATAACAACAAGACCGTCATCCGCGCCGGTTTTGGGATCTATACTATGACCACTCTTGGGCCCATGTCTTTCAACAGCGGCATCATCGCGCTCTCGGACCTGCTCACCTACAACAATTCCGTGACAAACGGTGTTGCGGCGTTCCAGTTCCCGCAAACGTCCCCTGTGGGCGCGCCCGCGACTTTAGGTGGCGGCGATTTCGAGGAGGCGAACAATCCGCACTGGAAGGATCCTTCGTCAGCCCAGTGGAACTTGACCGTGGAACACGAACTAACACCCAACACGACGATCCGGGTGAGCTACACCGGCCAAAGCACCTACCATCTTCCCATCACCATAGACCGGAACCAGATTCCGGCGAGCACGACTCCCTATACCATTCCGGCCAACGGCTACTCAGTGGTCGATCCCCGCGCGCCGTTCCAGAACTGGAATTTGCTGATGGAGGCCGAGAGTATCGGGAATCAAAGCTATAACGCCGGCACGGTCGAATTCACACACAGATCGTCACACGGGCTGACCTTCCAGGCGAACTACACTTTCGCCAAGAACATCAGCGACGCGCAAGGTACCGACGCGCCCTCCGCATACGCCGGCGAAGAGCCTTACGCAGTGGAAATTGCGAACGCTTATAACATCAAGTACGACCGCGGCAATGTGGTAGGAATGCCTCGGCAGCGCTTCTTGCTCACCGGCGCCTACCAGCTCCCCTTCGGAACCGGCCGGAAGTGGCTCAACTCTTCGGGGCGCCTGGTGAACGCGGTTCTGGGAGGCTGGACGCTCAGCACGGTCACCACCGCGCAGACCGGCCAGTGGCTGACGCCGACCATGCCGGCGGCCGACGACCAATCGAACACCAATTTGATCGTGCGAAACACCGGCGGCGCCATCGCGCGTCCGGATTGCGTCGGAAATCCCTACGCCAACCAGTCTTCTGGAAACTTCTTCAACATCAATGCGTTCGCTCTTCCGCCCGCCAATGCGGGCCGATTTGGCACCTGCGGCGTTGGTATTCTCCAAGGTCCGAACATGATCGACGTGGACGGCGGTCTCGCCAAGACGTTTCAATTGGGCGAACGCTACCGCTTGCGCTTCGAAGCTACCTTCACCAATGCTCTGAATCACACCAATTTCGCGCCACCCGCATTGAACGTCGGCAACCCCTCTTCCTTCGGTGTGTTGCAAACCGCTCTGCCGCAAGGCTCGGGAGGGAATCGTACGGGACAGCTCGCGTTGCGCGTCGATTTTTGACGGCCGCGGATACCGCGCGGCGGCCTCGCGCAGGGCCGCCGCGTCGCCACAAGCAAATCCTTTGCCGGGACCAAATCCATGGGACGATCCGTTTGCGGTCACCTGATTTGCGGCGAAGAGTGCGAGTGCCGGCGATTCAGACTCAGATCGCTGACCATGCCGGTTCCGGAACCCACCGCCGGTGAGTGGCGGGAAGAGTTCGATGCGGTGTTGGAGCAGATACGGAGTCGAGCGTCGCCGCTGACGATAGCTGATCGCGACTGGCAGTTGGCCATTGCGGAAGGCCGGCCCTTGATTCGTATCTGTATCGAGAGCCGATGGTCGACGCTGCCTCTGGACACTACGAAGTGGTCGCGTGGGCGACGAGACGCGTATCAGAGGATCGCATCGGGCAACGCGTTTGCGCGAGAGCTAATTGTATCTCTTAGGCGCGAAGTCCGGCGGCCACAGACGTCCGTCATCGTGTGCAAGACCGTGGCCTGGCTTCCCCGGAAGCAGCTCGCAGAGCTCGCGGAACTGCAAGGCGCGCCGGGCGCGAGGAGCTGGAATATCCAGGACGTGGATATCGGGAGATTGCGAAAGGCGATTCGCATGAACGAGGTTGGGTTCCCGTCGCAAATCCCGACATTTCTAAGCGCTCAGCCAGACTTGGAAGCCAAGGCGGTGCAGCTTTACTTCGTGATGGGATGGAGCTGTGCCAGTATCGCGGTGCGATACGGACTCACGAAGCGGCTGGTCCGGTCGATCTTGAACACGTGGAAAGTGCGGGCAGCCAACGCCGGTTACCTCCAGCACATTCCGCCTGCTTGGAGCGCTGGATCGGTAAAGGCGCAACTCGCGGCCGTTAATGCGTTAGATCGTAGATCCAGTAATTGACCGCAATCCGATACGCCAGGCCGGCGAATTTTTCGTCGTAGCGCGCATCATCGGACCACTCCCAGGCGTCGCCTAGATCCATGTTGTGGCAGATCGCCACCATGATGCGGCCCTTGTCGTCGTAGATCGCGCGCCAGTGCGCCTCGTAGCCGTCCTGCTCGTAGGTCCGATGGCTGCGCAGATATTGCGCGCCGGGGACCTGGAAGCGCTGGTCGAGATCGAAGATGGTATGGAAGATGGAATCGCTGTTGTCAATGTCCACGATTTCGCGGTCTGGGAAGACTTTCTTGATGCCGTCCAGGAATACCTGATACTCGAAGGTCCCGTGGAAATCGTCGACCATCAAGAAGCCGCCGCGCAGCAGATACTCGCGCAGCTGCCTGGCCTGGTCGTCGGGAATCACCCAATGCCCCACCTCGACGGCGTATAGCGAAGGCCACATGAAAATATCGCTGGAACCGTCGAGCTCTACCACTTGCTCAACGGAGCGTGTGTCGATGCGGGTGAGGCGGCGAATGCCTTCGAGCAGGTGGCGATCCGAGCGTGGGTAGTCCATGGTCCAGTTGATGGAGCTGGCCCATCCGCGATTCTTGCCGGGCACGCGCAGGCGCGCGCGGGTCCATTCGGTTTTCGCATTCCAGTCATTGGGCAGCGGGAAATTCTCGTACTCGATGGCTTGGTATTCGCGGAAGGGCTTCTGCGCCCGGAGGACGCCCCAGGTTCCCAATGCGGCCAAGACTACCAGCAACGTGAGGCGCATCGCAGCTCGACTACCAGTTTATCGCCCTCGCGTACTTGACAAGCACTGGCCCGGCCATCATACTTGTGCCAAAACTGCCTTGAGATTTTCAATCCACTTGCTCGCGCTCTCAGCGAGTCTCGTCTTAGCGCAGGCTCCAGACGGTGAATTCGCGAAGAAAGACGTTATGATTCCGGCGCGCGACGGCGTGAAATTGCACACCGTGGTCTTCACGCCGCGCAACGCCGCGGGTCCGCTGCCGATCCTGTTCGAGCGCACGCCTTACGGCGCGATTGGCGATGAAAAAACGCTGCGCACCCGCTACGATCACCTCGCCGCCGATGGCTACATCTTCGCGTTCCAGGATATTCGCGGACGCTTCGGTTCGGAAGGCACCTTCGTCATGCAGCGGCAGGTTCGCGACAAAGCCGATCCCCGCGCAATCGATGAGACCACGGACGCCTACGACAGCGTGGAGTGGATGATCCACAACGTTCCCGGCAACAACGGGCGCGCAGGCATGCTCGGTGTTTCCTATGGTGGATGGCTGGTCACGATGGCCCTGCTCGATCCGCATCCGGCTCTGAAGGCCGCCAGCGAACAGGCTTCGCCGGCCGACATGTTTCTCGGCGACGACTTCCATCACAATGGCGCGTTCCGGTTGAGCTACGGGTTCGAATACGCGGCTGAGCTCGAAACGTCGAAAGAAGCGAACACATATTTTCCCTTCGATCGCGCAGACACCTTTCAGTGGTATCTGGATCTGGGCGCGCTATCGAATGCGAACGAAAAATATTTCCACGACAAGCTGCCGAGCTGGAACGATTTCGTCAATCACCCTAACTATGATTCGTTCTGGCGGAAGCAGGCGTTCGCTCCCTACATCGGCCGGCCGAAAATCCCCAATCTCAACGTCGGCGGCTGGTGGGATCAGGAAGATTTTTACGGCCCGCTCAAGATCTACGAATTGTTCGAGAAGAACGATGCGGATCACATGAATTACCTGGTCGTTGGGCCGTGGAATCATGGTGGCTGGGAGCGCGTGGACGGCAGCCGGCTGGGCGAGATTCCGTTCGACAGCAACACCAGCAAGTATTTCCGCAATCAGATCGAAGCGCCCTGGTTCGCGTATTGGCTCAAGGACAAGGGGCCGGGCGACTTTCCGGAAGCACAGGTGTTTTCGACTGGCGTGAATCGCTGGGAGCGCTACGATTCGTGGCCGCCGCGTTCGGTGCAGCCGGCGAATTTGTACATGCGCGCGCGAAACAAACTTTCGTTCGATGCACCGGCTGAGGACGGGGAGCAGTTCGACAGCTACACCTCCGACCCCGCACATCCGGTGCCCTACCGGCATCGGCCGATCAGTCCGACTTATCCGGGTCCAGGTTGGCCCACCTGGCTGGTCGAGGACCAGCGCTTCGTCGACAACCGGCTGGATGTCCTGAGCTGGGAGACAGAGCCGCTCACCGGGAATCTCAAAGTCGCCGGCGATATCGTAGCCGAATTCTTCGCGTCCACATCCGGAAGCGACAGCGACTGGGTCGTAAAGCTGATCGACGTCTATCCCGACACGTATCCGGAGTCGCCCTCGCTCGCGGGCTACGAGTTGATGGTCGCGGACGAAATTCTACGTGCCCGCTTTCGCGAGGACTTTGAGCATCCCGCGCCGCTCACGCCGGGGCATATCACGCCGTATCGCCTGGATCTGCACACCAACGATCACGTTTTTCAGCGCGGCCATCGCATCATGGTGCAAATCCAGAGCACCTGGTTCCCGCTGTACGATCGCAATCCACAGAAGTATGTCGACAACATATTTCTGGCGAAGGCTTCGGACTACCAGCGCGCCGAGCAGCACGTTTTTCGCTCGAAAACCTATCCGTCGCATATCGTGCTGCCTGTGGTGCGATGACACCGGAGGCCCTTCCGTGGATGGAGGGTGCGGCGGGCGCCGCGGCAGCGGGGCTGCTGGCCTACGCGGTCCGTGCGCCTTCTTCGACATTGTTAGCTCCATCCGTATATCGAGGCGTGCGCGACCGCCAGGCCATCGCGTTGACGTTCGATGACGGCCCCAGTGAATCGACGCCGGAGCTTCTGGACATTCTGGAAACCCATCGCGCGCCCGCCACGTTTTTTCAATGCGGCGCGAACGTCCGACGCCTGCCGGCGATTGCAAAAGAAGTAGCCGCGCGTGGCCATGAGCTGGGAAACCACACCGATACGCATCCGCGTCTGGATTTTAAATCGCGCGAGTTCATGGTGTGTGAGCTTTCCGCCGCACAGGAATCCATCGAACTCGCAACCGGCATCCGCCCTTTATATTTCCGCGCGCCCTACGGCGTTCGCTGGTTCGGGTTGCGCGCGGCCCAGCAGCGACTCGGCCTCACCGGAGTGATGTGGACCACCATCGCGCTCGACTGGAAATGGCCGGCCGATCGCATACTGCCCCGCCTTCTGCGCGGCGGCAAAAACGGCGCGATCTTCTGTCTCCACGACGGCCGCCGCCTGCAGCCGCGCCCCGATGTTCGGCCCACGCTCGAAACCGTGCGGCAACTTCTGCCAAAATTGATGGAGCAAGGTTTTCATTTCGAAAAGGTGACCGACATCTTATGTCCCACGAAGAGCTGACCGAACGGGTCAGAGGTATCATTGCGTCCAACCAGCACCTTCCGCAAGAGAAGGTCACGGCGGAGAGCACGTTTCAGGAGCTGGGGATCGATTCTCTGGATGGGATCAATATTCTTTTTGCGGTGGAAAGCGAGTTCAACATCAACATCCCCGACGACGCAGCGCAAAATATTCGCTCGGTGCGCGATGTGGTGGAAGGCATCGCCAAGCTTCTCAATATGGGCGAGGGAGGACAGGCCGCTGTCCAAGCCTGACCGGCTTCGGTTGAAATTTCCGCTATGACGCACCGGGTAGTTGTTACAGGCCTGGGTGTCATCTCCGCACTCGGCCAGAACGCCTGCGAATTTTGGCAGGCGCTAGCTGCGGGCCGATCCGCTATCGCGCCGCTCGAGTCTGTGGATTGCACGCAGCTGCGGTTCCAAAATGCAGCGGAAGTTCGCAGCTACGATCCCGCGCACTATTTCGACGAAAAAGAAATCAGTATGCTCGATCGGTTTGCGCAATTCGGCGCCGTTGCGGCTCGCGAAGCAATCGCCGATTCGGCAATCGAGTGGACGCCTGAGCTGCGCGAAAATACCGCCATTGTGACCGGTTCCTGTGTCGGCGGCCAGAGCACCGAAGACGACGGCTTCGTGAATCTGTACCGGAAAAATATCCCACGCGTGAATCCACTGACGATCCCGCGCACTATGGAGAACGCCGCCGCCAGCCGCATTTCGCTCGAGACCGGAATCACCGGGCCGACGTACACTATCTCGACGGCCTGCTCTTCGTCGAATCATGCACTCGGCCAAGCATTTTGGCTAGTGCGGAGCGGCGTGGTGCGCATGGCGATCGCGGGCGGCAGCGAAGCCGTCTTCAGCATGGGGTTCTTGAAGGCTTGGGAAGCGATGCGCGTCGTTTCATCCGATACCTGCCGGCCTTTTTCGCGCGACCGGCGCGGCCTGATCCTGGGAGAAGGCGGCGCGATGCTGGTGCTCGAGACGCTCGAGTCAGCGCAAGCGCGCGGGGCGAAAATCTACGGCGAGATCGCCGGATTCGGAATGTCCTCGGATGCCTATCACATCACCCAACCGTCGCCGGATGGCGCGGCACGGGCGATGCGCGCCGCACTGGCGGACGCGGGGATAGAGCCGTCCGAGATTTCTTACATCAACGCGCACGGAACCGCGACGCCCGCCAACGATGCGACGGAAACGGCGGCCATCCGCAAAGTTTTTGGCACGCACGCCGACAAGCTCGCGATCAGCTCGACGAAATCGATGCACGGCCACACGCTCGGCGCAGCGGGGGCACTCGAAGCCGTCGCCACTCTGCTCGCGCTGGATCGATCCATCCTGCCGCCCACGGCGAACTACAATGAGCCCGATCCCGAGTGCGACCTCGACGTGATCCCCAATCAGGCCCGCCACGCGCACGTGGAATGCGCGCTTTCGAACTCGTTCGCTTTCGGCGGACTCAACGCCGTCGTGGCTTTCCGCCGTGTCGTTGCTTAACCGCTTCGAACCGCGCACGCGCGCCGCGGCCTACATCGCGCTGCTAATCGGCCTGAACATCTACTTCGTCCAGAACCTGTTCCGCTACGAGTTCACCGACAACATGCAGACTAATGCGGGGACGTTCATGGCCATCAGCCGGTTCATCGTCGCGCATTGGCCGCATCTCGATTGGTACCCATGGTGGTTCAACGGCGAGCCGTTCGAAAACACCTACTCGCCTATGCTGCATCTGATCGATGCGGGGTTCGCGGCGCTGTTTCACTGCTCGACCGCGCGCGCGTTCAATTTCGTGACCGGCGCGTTTTATGTCACCGGCCCGGCCTTCCTTTTCCTGTTCGCATGGCGGGTGTCGAACTTTCTCGAGACCAGCTTCTTCGCCGCGCTGCTTTATTCGCTCTTCTCGCCAGCAGTTCTTTTTCATGCTTTCCGGGCTGACGTCGGCAGTTGGTGGAGCAGTTGGCGCTTGCGCGTGCTCGTCTACTATGGCGAGGGTCCGCATACGACGGCGCTTGCCGTGCTCCCTTTGGCGCTGTTGTTTACCTATTTTGCTTTCACACGAAGAAGGTATGTTTGGTACGTCGCTGCGGGATTCACGATGGCGTTCGTGACGCTGGTAAATGCCTTCGGCGCGGTGGACCTGGGAATCGGATGCGCGTGCTTGATTCTCGCACTCGAGGATCGAAAGCAGGTGCTTAGCGCCGCGGTCCCAACGGTGGGAATCGCGGTTGGGGCATATCTGCTGGCGATCGATTTTCTGACACCGACGCTTGTGCGCACCATCATGAGCGATTCGCAACACGTTGGCGATCAGTATGGGGCCCGTCTCGCAGGACCGCTAACGCTGATATTCCTGGCGATGATCTGCCTGTCATTCGCGATCAAGCGAATTCCTGGTTATTTCACGCGATTCAGCCTTCTTTTCGCCTTCGTATTTTTCGCAATCGTAGCGTTGTGGACGGTGGCGAAAATTCCGGCGCTTCCGCAGCCGCATCGCTACTCCTACGAGATGGAACCCGCTCTGGCGCTGGCGTTCGCTTTTTCTCTGCGACCTTTGGCGATGCGCCTGAAACCTTGGGCTCAGGCGATAGCGTTGGTCGCCGTGCTGTTGTTTGTGGTTCATCAAACCAGGCACTTCCGCCATTACGCGCGCTTCTATACGCAGAAGCTGGACGTGACGCAGCGGATCGAGTACAAAACCGCTGAGTGGCTAAAACGAAACCTGCCGGGACAGCGCGTGTTCGTTGGCGCCGAGACCGGCTTGTGGCTCAACGTGTTCGCCGACACCCCGCAGATGAATTCGGGGCACGATCCTTTCGATCCGAACTTCGACGTGATTGGGATGTCCGTGTACACCATCTATTCAGGAGAGAATGCAGGCGCGCGCGACGCCGAGATCAGCACACTTTGGCTGAAGGCGTTCGGCTGCCAGGCGATCTATGTGCCCGGGCCAAACAGCCGTGTATATACCAAACCGTTCCAGCATCCATACAAGTTTCAAGGTGTTTTGCCGGTGCTGTGGCACGACGAGGACGATACGATTTATGCCGTGCCGGAGCGCACCAAGTCGATTGCGCATGTGGTGGCCGAAAGCGCGCTGGTCCAGCATCAGCCGGTGAACGGTCTGGACACGACAGAACTGAGCCGATATGTGGCAGCGCTGGATGATCCTACATTCCCGGATGCGCCGTTGACATGGCGATCGACCGCCCGCGCTCACATTCAAACCACGCTGCATCCTGGGCAAGTGATCTCGTTACAACAAACGTACGATCCGGGCTGGATCGCTGTAGCCAACGGGCGTCCGGCGAAACTCACGCGCGATGCGCTGGGACTCACCGTGATTCACGCCGGTTGCGATGGTCCGTGCGAAGTCGACTTAACGTTTGATGGCGGGCTGGAGCGCAAGCTGTGCCGTGATGCGAGCTGGACCGTGGCAATCGCGGCGCTGGCAGGATTCTTCATTCCGCTTAGAAGACGCAGACTTGCTAGCGGGGGTTGACCGCGTGTCCGCTCGTGCTCGCGCGCCAGCTACGCAAAATAAGGAATGCCACCAGAATTACGACAAGACAGCTCAAAGCGCCTCCTACATAATCTTCGGTGGGCGTTTCAAACACCAGCCGGACGGAATGATTTCCCGGCGGGAGATCCAGCAGCATTAGTCCAACGGCATCGCGTCGAATCGGCTGCAATCTACCGTCGGTGTAGGCGCGCCAGCAGGGATCGTATGTCTCTTGAATCAGTAACGATTCGCCCGGTCGCGCTTCGGCTTGAATCTCCAGTTGGTCGGTGCCTCGCCATTGGGCGCCAACGCGATCGTGAGCATCACCGCCCGGAGGGACGGCTTCAATCGCGCCGACATACGCGGCGAGTTGTGCCGTCTCATAGTCTTTCGGGACGGGCGGAGCGGCCAACACCTTGAGCCGGTCAACGATCCGCACAATTCCTGGCTCGCGGCGCGGAACCCGATAGAATCGATCTCCCGTCCCATCGTCATAGAGCAAGGGAAACTGGCGATCGAAAACAGCGGCATTGGTGAACTCCTTGTACGGCTCCTGGGAGAGCGCTCCCGGAACTACGACGATGTCAACGCCGAGCGCCTGCAACCAATGCATCGCCAAGGACCCGTCGGGATCGTGCGAGATCCGGTATGTGGCGGTCGGGATCAGCGGATTCAGAATGCCCTGCGCCGATCCACCGTCGGCCTGTAGGCCGTCTCCCCATACGTCGTACCAAAGTCGAATGCTTCCGGTGGCGTACACGCGTTGATCCGGGTAATTGCGCCGAATCCAGTCCGGCGTGCGGTACTCCACGCGGCTTGCCCAGTTGCGATCCGGGCGGAACTCCACGTACGCGTTTTCGAGATACCACGCAGCCGGAGAAAAGCACGGCGACACCATGACCAGCACACAGATTGCAGGCACCCATCGAAACCTCTTCGACAGACGCCATCTTAAGACGCTTGTCGCCAGCGTCGTTCCGCACAGGATCGCGAAGAGATCCCACTCGGGAAACAACCGTTGCGAATCGCCCGCCACTCGAAACTGGAACCAGCGAAAACCGAACACGTATAGAGTCAAAAACAGGAGACCGGTCCAGGCGAATAGTGGATAAGCGGGCAGCGTCGTTCGGCTTCGGATCGCGAGTGTCGTTGCGATGTATAGGATCACAAGTACCGCTAGCAGCCAAACCGAAGCGGGACGGGTTGGCGGAGCCACCAACCTCAGATTGCGAATCGTGATTTGCAAGTAGGAAGGCGTCAGCCACCAGGCGCAGAGACCGTACGCCAGAGCCGCGATCCAGGCCGAGTCGCGCACGATGCGCCAGTCTCGTTTTTCCAGCCAGCAGGCCCACATCAGCATCGGAAAGGTGATTGCCAGTGAGGTAGCGCCGTAGAAATTGAAACTCACCACGACCGCGGCCGAACCAGCGCTCAGCAATAGCCAGCGCACGCCCCCGCCGTGAAAGCGGCGCCAAGCTCCGAGCCACACCAGGGGCAGAAATGCGATGGACGAAATGTGCGGACCTTCGCCATAGGTCATGAGCGCGTGAAGCCGCCACGGGACAAACGGGCTGTCACGAAGCAAGTCGGGACCGAGCAGAAAACAGGGCGAGAGCAGCGCCACGCCGGCCGCCGCTAGCCACGCCCCTGCACGCGAACCCGTGGCCCCGCGGACGAACAGATAAATTGCGACGATTCCGAACGCGTAGAAAAGACCGATCAGGATGTGATACGCGTGCGGGATGCTCGCGTGGCCCAGCCGAGCAAGAATCGCCGGACCGTAGCGGAGACCCGGAGGGTACACGTATTGAGTCCGCGTTCCCAGATACCAGAGGGGTTGCCACAGATGACGTGGCCAGTTCTCCCGGAACAGGCGCGCATCGGCGATGAAGGTGGACTCGATGGATCCCCACCGGTCCAGATAATTTACCCGAAGAATCGGAAAAACGAGCGCGACGGCGAGCGCGTAAATGACGAGTGCGTCCAGCCAAAGGCCTGCTTGGGTCCGGAAGCCTTGTCGGTCGGTCACGGAGTTTGGGTCAAGAATGGGTTTACGGCTCGCATGCAACCAAGCCATGTCATATTAGCGCAAGGACCAAGATTACATTGTTCGAGCGTATGTTTGCAGCACGAATGCGGCCTGTAACCCGGCCTAACGAACCAAGCCGTTAGAATAGGGATGGCAAGTCATGGCCCCTCCTTCGCCGGAAACCCGGCTGCGATCCCGCATCTTCATGTTGGTCACGGCTTTGGTGTCGGCGGCGTGTCTGGTGTGGGCGCTCCACGGGGTCAGTTGGAGCGAGCTGTGGGAGGAAATCCGCGCTCTGGACTGGCGCTGGGTCGCTGCAGGCATGCTGGCCGAGGTGTTTGTCTACGTGATTCAAGGCTGGCGCTGGAGCCTCTTGCTGCGACCAGTGGCGCCCGTCTCCACTCCGGTGGCTTCGCGCGCCATCTTTGTAGGACTCTTCGCCAACGAAGTGCTGCCTCTCAAGGCGGGCGAACTGATCCGTTGCTTTCTTTTGACCCGCTGGACCCAGATTCCCATCTCGGTAACGCTGGCTTCGGCACTGATCGAGCGGATCTTCGACGGCCTCACGCTAATGGTCGGCGTGTTCTTTTCATTCCGGTATCTCAAGCAATTCCCGCTTAGCCATGGACAATCGCGCGTGTTGGGAATCATTGCCGACAGCAGCATCTTTCTCGCGGTATTGATCCTGATCTGCGCGGCCCTGCTTGCGGTGGCGATGTACTGGCGCGAGCAGACGCTGGACCGGTTCCTCGACGCACGCGTATTTAGTTGGGCGCACGTCTTCATCGAAGATCTTCATCGGATCGGACATTCGCGCTTCCTGTACTGGTCGGCGCTCGTGAGCATTCCGTATTTGGTGATGCAGATCGTACCGATCTTCGCGGTGATGCAGGCCTACGGCCTCGACGAAACCTCGTGGAGGGGAGCCGCCGCATTGATGGTGTTGCTGCGGCTTGGCTCGACGGCGCCGCAAGCGCCCGGCAATCTGGGCTTGTTTCAGGTTCTTTCCACGCTGGGGTTGACGTTGTTCGGCGTCCAGGCCGCCATGGCGCGGCGTTTCACCTTGATCCTGTGGGGCGTGGTGACGTTGCCGCTGGTGCTGGTCGGCTTCATCGACGTGGTAGTCACCGGTGCGAAGATCGGCGAGATGCATCGCGAGGCGCAGGCGGAAATGCGTGCGCGGCAAGACGAGCTTTCGCGCACTTGACTGCGGGTACGGCGGGGCGCTAGTGCGTCATCGAATAGACGATGTAATTGACGCCGACGCGAATCGCCAAGCCTGAGAATTTTTCCGGGTAGCGCGGCGAATCGGCCCATTCCCAGGCATCTCCGATATCGGAGTTGTAGGAAATTGCCACCATGATGCGTCCCTTGTCGTCGTAGATGCCGCGCCAGTGCGCCCCGACGCCGCCGTCCTCGGGATTTTTCGCGCCCACGCGCAGATGCTCGGCGCCCGGAACCTGAAAGCGATCGTTGAGATCGAAAACGGTATGGAAGATCGCGTCCTCGTCGGGAATGTCGACTACGGGCCGGTCGGGAAACACGAAATGGATGCGCTTCAGAAACATTTCGTACTCGTAGTTGCCGTGAAAATCGTCGGCCATGAAGAATCCGCCCCGCAAAAGATAATCCCGCAAAATTTTCCCTTCCTTCTCCGTGAGTCCCCACTCGCCCACTTGGACGGCATAGAGCCAGGGCCAGTAATAGACGTCATCGCCGTCGTCTAAGTTGACGGGCTGTTCGACGGAGCGGACGTTCAGGCGAGTCAAGCGGCGGACGGCTTCGGAGAAGTGTCGGTCGGCGCGCGGATAATCCTGGGTCCACAGCGACATCCCCCCGCGCCAGTCGCCATCGAAGCGACCGCGGTAGCCATCATTGGGGCCGGGCGGGTACATCAGGCGCGCAAAGGTCCATTCGCCGGATTGCTGCCAGTCCGGCGTCAGCTCGAATTGAAAATACTCGACGCCGGGGTATTGGCGGAAGGGCCGCTGGAAAGCGTAGACCGCGCCGATCGAGATCAGACCGCAAACGATGCCGAACGCCTTAATTGGCAGACTCGTCATTGAGACTCGTAATCTTCGCCGCGCCTTCATCCCGAAGAATAGCACCTGCCCGGTCGAAGTTTCTTTGGACCTCAAACATCCCTGCTCCCGCACCGATAAGAATTCCAGAAGCTGGTGGGCACGGGCTCTGGAACGGCTGCTGCTGCCAGGGGCGCTCAAAGCGGAACTAAACGAAATGATTTCCCTCAAAAGCTACCTGCGCGGAGACGGGGGTACGGATGATACCTATCGGCACGTAATCGATGTCCTGTTGCAAGGTATCGCTTTGCATGCCGTGCAGGGCGAAGATGCGGTCTATGCACGTTTCCAGGCCGATCTCGAACGGCTGGCCAACACCCTGATGTCGGATGCCAAGCCGGCCGAGTTGCTGGTAGCCTCGGGAGAATTGATTCACACCCTCGAGAACTACAACCGGTCCACGACGGACTTCATCCGGCGGCAAAACTCCGAACTTCAGAACATGGTTTCGATGTTGACCCAAACCGTCATCAAAGTCGCCGCCAACAGCGACACCTCAGTGGCCAAGCTGCAAGACATCGAGAAGGCGCTTGCACAGGTGCACATGCTGGAAGACATCAAACTTCTGAAGATGCGTCTGAGTGAGTGCCTGAACACGGTGCGTGCCGAAGCCGAACGCCAAAAGACGGACGGCCAAGCAGCCATCGCCAAGCTGGAAGACGAGTTGACAGCCTCGCGAGAGCGCGTGGGCACCGTGGTCGTCGCGAAGGATGTGGATACCGTTTCCGGATTGCCGAGCAAACGGGAAGCCGAAAGAGCGTTGCGCGCTGTGGCCGACTCACCCGATGGAAAATACGTGATCGTAGTGGTGGTCAATCGCGTCAACGCCGTTAACGCTCGCTTCGGTTACGAGGTCGGCGATAAAATTCTGATCCGCTGCGCGGAACGGTTTCGCTCCGGTCTTACCGCGGATGACCAACTGTTTCGCTGGCAGGGCCCGTCTTTCCTGGCCATTCTGTCCCGAAACAGCCGCATCGATACGGTGCGCTCGGAAATTCGTCATCTTGCCGATTCGCAACTGGACCAAACCATCGAGGTCGGCAACCGCACCGTGCTGATTCCAGTTTCCAGCAATTGGTCGGTGCTGCAGGCGTCTTCTTCGTTGGAAGCGCTACAGAAGAAAATCGAAGCTTTCACTGCCGCACAGGTGCCTAGAGAATATGCTTGATCCACAAGCGCCGCATCAATTTGAGCACGGCGAGGCCGGGACCGAACCGGAATCCTCCATCGCACTGCTGCTCGAGCGAATCTCCGAGCTGGAGGAAGAGAATTCGAACCTCCGAAAGTTGGAAGCAACCATTTACGCCAACAATCACCTCTTCGAGGCGCTGCTTCGCTCCAGCCACGAAGGAATCATATTGCTAAACCCGAAACTCGTCATCGTGCGTTTGATCCATTCCACGCTAGGGTATTCGGAAAAGGACGTCTTGGGCGAATCGGTGCTTGCTTACCTGCATCCCGACGACGCGCCGCGATTCGAAGAATTTTGCGGAGCCCTCCTCAGTGGACAGGCTCAGGCGGGGGCCGTGGAGACTCGCGCTCTTGGGCCCGCCGGAGGTTGGGTTTTGGTGGAAGCGCGGATTTCCGATCTGCTGGACGATCCCAACGTGCAGGCAATGGTAGTCAATTTACGGCGCGTGTCGGATCCGTAAGTTCACTCGCCGCCCGCCTGCGTCCCTATCGCCCGTTGTCTCGCCAAAAGTAGAAGATCGCAGCGCCCGCCACGCCCAGGCTCGCCGCCAGCACTGCCAATGATTGCCAGAGCTTTCCTAGTCGTGAGGACGCTACGGGCAACGCGCACGCGCACGCCGGGCAGTAGCCGAGATCATCCTGCGTAACGCTCGCGCACTCTGGACATTGTTTCGGCATACGTTTTCCTCTATTGAAAACATGACTCGTGGAAGCGTTTGCGCGAATTGATCGCGTGTACTGGTTGGTACCGCCGCCCGAACAGTACTACGCCAGCGCTCCCGGGAAATGCCCGTGCAAGGAAAAGACTTGCGCGGCGACTCGGCACTGGAGCCAGCGACCTTAGTTACAGTAGTCCCAGGCCACCTCTGGCTCTCCCGCCAAACTCGTGTTCCCGGGCTCGGGAAACTGCTTGACCGGCAAGCCGTCCCACCAGGTAGGATCTGATCTATGGCCTCCACAGTCTGGAAAGGGCATCTGACGTTCGGCCTGGTATCGGTGCCCGTACGGCTGATCCGCGCGGCTCGAGCCGAACGCGTGAAGCTCCGGCAGTTGCACCGGGGGCCTGGCCTCCCGCTTGAGGAAAGGCGCGAGATCGAGCCGGTTCCCGCAGCACCGCCCGAGCGTCAACCGGATGTCAGCCTCCGTGCAACTCAATCAATCGCGGTAAAGAGCGTGCACACTCCCGCCCCCGAACCAGAAGAACATTTGGCGCCAGTGCGGCGAGTGTATCGGACCCCGGAAGAAGATTCCCCCGCCATGCCCGCCGATCTGGTGAAAGGGTACGAATACGAAACGGGCCAGTACGTTGTGCTCGAAGAGCAGGATCTCCGGGCGCTCGCACCTCAAACCTCCACCGAGATCCAGATCGTTGAATTCGTGAGGTTCCAAGAAATCGACCCGGTGTATCTGGAGAATTCCTACTACTTGATCCCGGACGAGACCGCCGAGAAAGCCTATGCGCTGCTGCTCGAAGCGATGCGTGAGACAGGCCGCGCGGCCATTGGGCAGTTGACCATGCACCGCCGCGATCATGTGCTGATCGTGCGTCCGGGCAAGCGCGGCCTCATCGCGCACACTATGTTTTATCCCGACGAAGTGCGCGCGGGCGAGGAGTTTCGAACCACCACCGGCTTGATCGCCGCGAAAGAGCTGGATCTGGCCAAAACCTTGATTGAAGCGCTGGCGCAGCCCTTCGATCCAGCACGCTTTCGGAACGCATTTCGCCAACGGCTGAATGAGCTGATCCAGTCGCGAATCGAGGGGCGCGAGACGGCGCGGACCGAGCCTGCCGCTCCCGCGAAAGTGATCGACATCATGGACGCGCTGAAGCGCAGCCTGGCCCAAGCCTCGACAGGCAAGTCTCCGGCGGCCGCTGAGAGTGGACCACACAAGCCGGCCCCGGCGGAGCAGAGGCCAAATAAGAAGTCGGTCCGGTCTGAAGGACCTGTCAAGCGCGCGAATCGACACTCTCGATAATTTGAAAAGTCGGGATTCCCGTATAATTAGGCCGAAATGCTTTTTCGTGTTCGCTTGTGGTGGCTCGCGCCTCTGATCGTCGCGTGCCAACTCTGCGCGCAGCCGGAGGCGAGGCCGAAGTTCGATGAAGCGGCGATCGAGCGCGGCCAGGCGGCGTTCATCGGCTCCTGTGGATTCT
>Ga0335078_10003405_pt1 | contig 23724 bp, 25 predicted proteins | sample Lox_Sample_32_FD_206711 | JGI IMG/M metagenome (GOLD analysis project Ga0335078, IMG submission 206711) | Soil microbial communities from Loxahatchee National Wildlife Refuge, Florida, United States - Lox_Sample_3.2 | ecosystem: Environmental > Terrestrial > Soil > Wetlands | place: USA... | reverse complement strand
GCTCCGTTACACTCAACGCCTGTGACCTCGGGCCGGCACTGCTGTTCGACAAAATAACGTTGAAAGTCCAGCCAGCCCCCGCTCGTGCAGACACGCGTTCGCGCCGGTGCATCGCTCATCGGCAAAATAGAGGCCCGAACATCAAGCCGGTCCGCGAAATCCTGCACAATGTGCGAAAGCGGCTCGCCCGCGCGCAGCCTGCGGGTTCGCTCGACATGAATGGCCAGATCGCCGTCACCCAGACGAAACCAGGTTTCCCCTCCCAGCCTCGCCAGCGCTGTCATAAAGGTCCAGGTTTCGTCGCGCCGCCCCCAACCTGTCGCCGGATTGTCGAGACCGGCTAGCGTGTAGAGCAACGTGTCGATATCCGGCGAGACATGCAGACCTAGATGCTCAAAGTCGTCGCCGGTGTTAGCCACGACCACAAGCTTTCCCGGGGGAACAATGTTCCGCAAACCGAGAACAAGCTTGGCGCCGCCGACACCGCCCGACAGCGCGAGGACGCGCTCCTTCTTCACATCCTTCGCCGTCATCGGAACAGATCTTCACCGGGATCGCGCAACAGGTGCGCCGCCGACGACGCCCTCGCGGACCACTTGAGACCGCGTACGATGATGATCGGCGTGGCTTCGTCCGCCTGTCCCATCAGGAGCGATGCCGCCGCTGCAATTTCGTCCGCAAAGCCCGTTTCACTCACTTGGAGAGGGCGACCGTAAAGATCCGGCCGGCCCCGAAGGTCGGACAGTGCCGGCAAACCGGCCGCCCCGAGGGCGACGCCGACACTGCCGAGTCGCCAAGCGCGGCCAAAGCTGTCGTTGATAATGACGGCAATGTTTTTGTTGAGCCGCAAGCGAAGCCCCTCGCGCAACTGTTGCGCTGATCCGTCCGGATTCTCCGGCAGCAGCAATACCGGATTCGCACCCTGCCGCGAGTCGATATTCGATTGGTCGACGCCCGCATTGGCCACCACAAAGCCGAGCTTGTGCTCCACGATCAGGACACCGGGCCGGTGCCGCAGTACACTGCGCGACTCGCTGAGGATGACCTCAACGAGTCTCGGATCTTTTTGTACTTGCGCCGACAACGCCAATGCCCGCTCGCTCGGCTCAATCGTACTGAGATCGGCATAGCGTCCCTCCGCCTTCGAGACGATTTTTTGCGCGATGACCAGCACATCGCCCTCGCGTAACGCCGGCCCTTCCCGCTCTGTAAGGTCGCAAATCAAGCCGAGCAGATCGTTCCCGGGTTCAATGAGAGGAACACCCTGCAAGGGAATGAGGTGCAAATCGCGCGTTCTGGCCGCGCTGCGCGTCCGATTCTTGCCGGTCATCGAACGCAATCATTGCCGGGACTCGTGCGGCCAGCAAGGGCACGCGAATGACACGGCGCAGTCAAAACCGCCCGGACGAGGCATCATTGTGGTGAATGAATAAATGCCTAAAGCGCAAAGTCCCGGCCGTTACCGGCCGGCACGTCAAGTTCACAAGGCGTTTGTTTCCAGCGCTTGTCCGTCACGCCCAGCTGGTCTTGACCCGCACCGGAACAAGTTCCGACGGCGGGGCACCGACCGCGGCAACCGAGCAGAAGAAGCCTTTCTGCCATTGACCGACGGTGTAGGCGATGTTCTGCAGCTGCGTGCGCAGGTCGATCTCGCCGATCACGGTCTTGAATGTGTGGCTTTTCAGATATGCCGTGACCTCCGCTTTATCGACCGTGCCTGCTCCTTCGAACGCCTGCGTGAGGACCTCGCCGTTGGCGTACAGATAGAAACAGGCGTTGTAGTCGGAATCGATGCCGGTGACCTCCTTGTGCAGCTTCAGGAAGGCGCGGGTCTTCTCGTTGTCGGGAACGCCGCCGAATCCGATGACATTTTCCGCTGACGCGCCATATTTGCCGACGAAGCCTGCGAAGGCGCAGCCGATGCCATTATAATAGGCCTTGACGCTGAAGTTTTCGATCCTGGCCTGATCGGTCAAGCCGAAGGTGTCGGGCGGATATGAGTAAGCGATGAAGGCATCGGGATTGGTAGCCTTCGCCGCCTTGATCACCGGCGCGTAATCCTGCGTACCGAGCGGATAGGACTTGTCGTAGACCAGTTCGAAGCCGGCTGCGGGAAACAGCTTTCTGCTGATGTTGGCGGACTCGATACCGTATTCGTCCGCCACGTTGACCATGGCGATTTTGTTGCCCATCTGGCCGCCGTCATGCAGCTTCTTGAGGACATCGACGACGGCGGAACTGTATTGCGTGGTCGTCCCGTTGGCAAAGAACAGCCGCGGATTTTTCTTCACCAATCCAGCACCCAGGTCGGTGACGCAGGCTACGGCGAGTTGCGGATAGCCGAGTTTTGCGAAGGTCGGCACCGCGGCCACGTTGAAACCGGTGCTGTACAGACCGACGATCCAGTCGGCTTTATCAATGGTGGCGAGGCGCTCAATCGCCTTGATCGCTTCCGGCGGCTGCGTGTGATCGTCGTATTCGATCAGTTCTACCTTGCGCTGGCCGCCTTTCAGTTTGAGGCCGCCGACCTGGTTTACCTGATGAGCCCACAACCGCCACGGCGGGAAAAACGTGGCGGCGGCGCCCGGCGCCAGCGGGCCGGTCTTCGCGCCCACTACACCAACTTTGACAGGTCCGGACTGCGCGTCGGCGGTCCGTATGAAGGGAACGGCCAGCGCCGTCGCACCGGCATATTTCAGCAATTCGCGTCGTCGCATGAAAGCCTCCCAGATCTTTTTTTTGCAATGGCCCTATAGCGCGGCGAGGGGAAGCGGTATGTCGTGAGAACTAATGACAGCCACGCGATCGGCTTTTTTGTCCTAAGCATTTAGGACAGACGTGCGTGATGCGGCACGCAAGGATGCTGCCAAGTTCTTTAACAGAACTGATAAACTGGGAGAGAATCGTGAATGCCGTTGCCGAAGCCGGAACAAATGCAACAACACTGCGCGTGGGCGGAGGTGCGGTCGGTTTCAACTGGCTTCCGGTGATTGTCGCCGAGCGGCAGGGCATTTTTGCACGGCGCAATCTATCAATCGAGATCAAACGCCTCGGCGCCGTCGACAAGGCAACTGCGGCAGTCAAGACCGGCGAACTTGACCTCGTCATCACGCCTCCCGAAGGAGCGATCCGCGATTGCGCCAGCGGGGGCAATCTGCGGATCATCGCTGGCAACGTCAATCGGCTGCCGCTCTCGCTGATCGCCAATCCGCGCATTCGTCGCATCGAGGATCTGCGCGGCGCGCGCCTCGGCACATCGTCGCTGACCGAGGGCACCGCGCTTTACACGATGGAGGTGTTGCGCCAGCACGGTTTGAGCTATCCCGGCGATTACGAGTTTGCCGTTGTCGGCGTTCATCCGGCGCGCTGGAAGGCGCTGCAGGACGGGACCATCGACGCGGCTGTGCAGCTCATTCCATTGAACTTCGTGGCCGAGGACGCCGGCTACAACAATCTCGGTGAAGTCACCGACTACATACCAGAGATCGTTTTCACCGCGCTCATTGTCGACCAAGTGGCGGCCGAAAGCCGCCGCAACCAGATTGTGTCCTTTCTTCAGAGCGTCATGGAGGGAACACGGTGGCTGTACGATCCCGCCAATGACGAAACGCTTCTGTCCCTGACCAAAGAATTGACCCAAGCCGAGGGAAAATACGGGCGGCAAGCGCTCGAATACATGCGTGAGAAACGGGTCTTTTCGCCGGATCTTAGTATTCCGGATGCCGCTTTCGCGAAATCGATCGAATTGATGCAGAAGGCCGGCTTGGCGGATGACGCGTCGGCGGCAAGTAAGCGAGCCGTGCTCGACAATACCTTTCGGGCCGCGGCGCTCAAACCGCTCTGAGTGTCAAATTTGCCCCATGAACATTCCGCTTTTCGAGCTGCCCTTCGACGCAAGAACCGCAGTTCGCATCATTTGCGGAGCGTTCTTCCTGCCGCACACGATCGCAAAATTGCGCAACATAGACCGGGCATCGATCTTGTTCGACAAGGTCGGCTTCCGGCCAGCTCGTCCGTTTGTTCTGCTGACGACCAGCATGGAACTGGTCGCGGCCTTCGGATTGATCTCGGGCCTCTATCCTCGGACAGGTGCGGTCATCGCGGCAATCGTACTGGTCGGCGCAGCCTATGCCATCGGCCGCAATCATGGAGTGATGTGGCGGTGGCAACACCCGGGCGTCGAATACATGCTGTTTTGGGCAATCGTCTGCCTGTGCGTTGGCTTTCTTCCCTGAATGCGCAGGCAGCAGGCAAGCGACATCCGCATAATGGCGGCGCCCGATACGTGGAGAGCCCAACGGAATCGCTGCCGAGCGGTGAAATGTGCTAACGTGAAGAGGTGTTTACATAGTGAAGAAACTAGCAAAGTGGCCAAATAACAGTTGGGAGGAGAGCGCCAATGATCGTCGTTTCTCCGGCGCGTTCGGACGAACGTCTAAACCTCAGCACGCACGACGCGTGCGCGGTTGCCAGTTCGATCGGGACTGAATCGTACGGCGATGTCTGCTTCGCGATGCTGGAGCGGGCGCTTAATGTCGAGCATTGGGCGCTCTTTCGTTTCCGCTCGGGCAGCCCGCTGAAGTGCGTCGCGACAGCAAGCAAGCGCGACAAGGCTGCAGCCAGAGACAATTGCGAGCGCTTCGTCGGGCGATGCTACAGTTTTGACCCTTCTGTAAAAGCCGCCAGCGCAAGACTTTCCGCGCCCACGCTCACGAAGATGGCGATCGACGACATCGAGGATCCGCAGTACCGGCATTGCTTCGAGCTGACCCACGTGCAAGAGCGCGTGAGCCTGTTTTCATGGATCGGGCTTGACCTCTATCAGCTCAGCATATTCCGCGGTCCACGCAAGGCTTCGTTCTCCGCTGCCGAGATGAATCATTTTGCGGCGCTTGCCAAACTGCTCCTGGCAACGGCGCAAAAGCACGAGATGCTGGTCGATCTGCAACCGGGCTTTCCGCGGCATTTGGATATCAGCGGCATTGAGCGCCTACTAAAGCTGCGCTCGCCGGAGCTCAGTACCCGTGAGTGCGAGGTGTGTGCGCGGGCAATAGCCGGCAAGACTATCGAAGGAACGTCGCTTGAGCTCGACATCAGGCGAACCAGCGTCATTACATATCGGCAGCGCGCCTATCAGAAACTCGGTATTTCCCGCACTAACGAGCTGGTCGCGCTGTTGAGCAATCTGCACGCTGAGCGCTCTCTGGCTTCTTGACGGAAGAACCGTCGCCTCTCGGCTTCACCGTCCCAAACTCTAGGGACAGACAGCACAACGGCTTCACCCGTTCATCTGCGTTCTTGATCAAAGGCGGAGACGTATAATGGTCCCGGAGCGAGACAGGTTGTTTTTCGTCGGCAGCATTCCGTTGCCTAGCGCTGAAGATGTGTTTCGCCTGCTAAGTCGCGAGGTCGGCCCATTCTTAAGACGCATGCCGGATGGGGAGACGGGCGAGCGGACGCTCTGGATCAGATTCCAGCAAAAAATGCTTGCCCAGCATCCGGTCATCGAACCCGATACTTCAAGGCGCTTCGCGAAGCTGGCACAATTCCCCGAGGTATACGCTTTCAGGTGGCGCTTCCCACGCCGATGGCAACGGGTTTGACGTGAGCCCGATCGGACGCGACCGATATCTTCGCGCCTATGAGCGTGCCCTGCTCAGCGCGCTGCAAAATATCGTCAACGGCATTCCGCATTCCGATCTCTCGATTCAGTTCGATGTCTGTCAGGAGGTCTTATTGTTCGAAAACTACTTTCCGGCGCAAGAGCCGGACTACCAGACGCCGGTCTTTCAGCAATTTGGCCGGCTTGGCGCGGCCGTGCCGAACGACGTCGAGGTCGGTTTTCATCTGTGTTACGGCTCTCCGGGCGATCAGCCGTTGCTGAATCTGAAAGACGCAAGCGTATTGGCGCGATTAATGACCGGTATCGCCGCCTTCGTGCGGCGGCCGGTCGAATTTCTCCATATTCCGGTACCCAGGACGGCGGACGAAGCGTTTTTTTCTCCGTTGCACTCCTGGCGGCAGCCACCTGAGACCCGTTTGTATCTCGGCCTGTTGCAATTCGACGATGAGACAGGCAACCGGTCGCGCATCCGCGTGGCGCAACAGGCGGTCCAAGACTTCGGCGTCGGCGCCGAATGCGGCTTCGGCCGCACCGACCCCCTGCGCGTGTGCCGCTCATTCTGGCGGGCCACCGGGCGGCCGCCGAAATGCTGGCGCGATAACGGTGGCCGGCGGCATCCGATAATATCGTCAATAGCGCAACATCCCGGCAAATGTATTGGCCAGGACCCACTGACTGGACTTATCGAGGATATGAATGACAGAAGAACTTCCAACGGTCGCCGTGATCGGTGGGACCGGCGCTGAGGGGAGCGCCATCGCGCTGCGTCTCGGCTATGCCGGTTATCGCGTGATCATCGGAACACGGGACTTGGTGAAGGGCGCGCGGGTCGCCGCCGAACTCAACAAACTCCTCGACGGCGGCGCGATCGAATCTGCGGGCAACGCGGACGCGGCAGCGTCGGCCAACATCGTAATTCTAACGGTCCCATACGCCGCCCAGGAAGCGACCGCGCAGGAGGTGCGCGTTGCCCTCGATGGCAAGATTCTTATCGACGCTACGGCTCCTCTCGTGCCGCCCAAGGTCGGCAACGTGCAGCTTCCGCCGGGTGGTTCCGCCGTCGCACGTATTCAAGCCATGCTGGGCGACAAAGTTAAGGTAGTGTCGGCATTCCAGAATGTCGCCGCCCACAAGCTTCGCGAGCTTGAGGCCGACGTGCAATGCGACGTTCTCGTCTGTGGCGATGATGCCGAAGCGCGAAGCATGACGCGCGAACTGATCGTGCGGATAGGACTACGCGCCATCGACGCCGGTCCGATCTGTAATTCAGCGGCTGCCGAAGCGCTGACATCGCTCCTTATATTTCTCAATCGCAAATACAAGGTTTCCGGCTCCGGTATCAGAATCACCGGCCTGGAGGGCGGCGGCGACGCGACTTAGGCATGGCCGCGATCGTTGCGCTATGCCAATGTCCTTAGCCTTCAGGACAGACTCTCTGGGCAGCCTTGGAAAATAATGCCCCTCCGCTTCGGTTGGGGGAGAGGTAGTCGCACGATGAATACGCTTCAGCACGCCTCGCCCTCGGGGCCGCAGACGCACCAGCCGCGAATCTCCAAGCGTGCGAAACCGCCGTTTCGCGCCGATCATGTCGGCAGCTTGCTTCGTCCCAAGCATTTGCTCGATGCCCGCAGCAAATTCGATAAAGGGGAAATCTCTGCCGCCCAACTGCGAAAGATCGAGGACGACGCCATCCGGCACGCCGTCAAGCGTCAGGAAGATGTGGGTCTCAAAGCGGTGACTGACGGGGAATTCCGCCGCCGCTCTTGGCATATGGACTTCATCTGCCGTATCGGCGGCGTGACGTCGGCTGGGATGCAGTTACGGCCGTTCCAGAACGAAACAGGCTCCGTGAAGAATGAAATCGACCTGCCGAAAGTCATTGGCAAACTGTCGCTCAAAGAGCCGATTTTCGCTGAAGACTTCAAGTTCCTGCAGTCGGTGACCAGGGCGACGCCGAAGCAATCCATCCCGTCGCCCAGCATGCTGCACGGGCTGGGCGCCATTGAAGACGCGAGCGTCTACGGCAACCGTGAAGAATTTTGGCAGGATCTCGTCAAGGTATATATCGACGAGTTGTGGACACTGAGCCGTGTCGGCTGCACTTACCTGCAGATCGATGACACGATGTTCGCGACCTTGAGCGACCCGTCCTTTCAAAAAAAGCTTAATCACTCGGCTGGAGAGCAGGATCGACTCTATAAAACCTATATTCGCCTCGTGAATGAGTCCGTCGCGCAAAGGCCACCGAGCATGACGCTTTGCGTCCACACCTGTCGCGGCAATCATCGCTCGGCCTGGGTTGCCGCCGGCGGCTACGATCCGGTGGCCGACGCGGTGTTCAACGAACTCAACGTCGACGGATTCTTTCTGGAGTACGACGACGAGCGCTCCGGCACGTTCGAGCCGCTTCGTTTTGTCCCCAAAGACAAAATGGTCGTATTGGGGCTGCTCACCAGCAAGAAGGGAGCCCTTGAAAAGAAGGACGATATCAAGCGGCGGATCGATGCGGCCGCGAAATATATCGACATCGATCAGCTTGCGCTCTCGCCGCAATGCGGATTTGCCTCGACCCTGATGGGAAATTTACTGACCGAAGACGAGCAGTTCGCCAAGCTCGCGTTGGTTGTCGAGATTGCCAGAGAAGTTTGGGGCGAGTGACCGCCCGATATTCACCGAACATGATTCAGCACTTCGCTTAACATGCCCATCGGCGAACTCCTTCGCTAAAGCAGAGTACGATTAGAAGCGTGCCAGTCCGAGGCTGAGCGCTTCCTAAGAACTTTCAAGACATGCATTGGGGGCTGGTGGCGGTCGGGCGACCAACTTTGCCAGGCGCCGTAGCAACGCCATGCAAGGCAAGTTCGGCGAATACCGTTCCGGCTTGAGCGACTAAGAGCGTCCGGCGCCGATCCACTACGCGACCGCTTGTGTCACCAGGACGCTCGCGGGCACGTGCCAGTCGATGCTCTCATTTCGGTCCCCCACACCGCGCCGAACCCTCGCTCGGGACAGTTAAATTGCTGTCGCCAATATTTGTCGCCGGTGTCGCCAAGATCCTAGATAAGTCGTTGATTTTATTAAATGGTGGGCCCGGGAGGACTCGAACCTCCAACCAAGCGGTTATGAGCCGCTAGCTCTGACCATTGAGCTACGGGCCCCCCGCCCATCCCTTACACCATCACTTGAGGGACCGCGAAGCGGCCGTTCTGATCTAGGGTCGACATCCTGAGGTAGTCGCCCTTTGAGGCGCCGCGCGCACTCCACAGTGACGGTACTCAGATGACTGTTACCCTCTTCGGCTGAGCAAAAACACCGCCTGCTCGCCGAACAGGTTCCAGAACCACCACGGCATTTTCAGCCGCATCCGGCTGCCCCAGGCGTTGAGCGCCACCGCCTGTTCCATCCGGGCGCCGGCGACGCCGCAAAGCTGTCGGAAATCCTTGATGCTGCAGAAGTGGATGTTGGGCGTCTCGTACCAGGCATAAGGCAGATTGTCGGTGTGCGGCATGTGCCCGCCGAGCGCGACTTGCAACCGAATTCGCCAGTGCCCGAAATTCGGGAACGAGACGATCGCATAGCGGCCGATGCGAAGCATGTGTTCGAGGACGACACGGGGCTGCCGGGTTGCTTGCAGCGTCTGCGACAGGATCACGAAGTCGAAGGCGTCATCGGGATAGTCCACCAGGTCCGTGTCGGCGTCGCCCTGGACCACGGCGAGACCTTTGGCGACACATTCGTTCACGCCCTCGCGGGACAATTCGATGCCGCGGCCGTCGACGCCGCGCGTTTCCAGAAGGCGCAGCAGCTCGCCATCGCCGCAGCCGACATCGAGCACACGGGCACCGGGCTCCACCATGTCCGCGACGACCAATAGGTCAACGCGCGAACCGCCCGGGCCGCGCGCGGCGTCGGCCATGGTGAGGTCATGATTGAGCCGCGTCAGCATCGTTAGCTCCGCACCGGCGGCAGTCCGCGCGCCTTCGCGGCCCCCTCGAGAAAACCGCGGACGATCGCAAACAGTTCCGGCTCGTCGAGCAGGAAGGCGTCATGGCCCTTGTCGGTCGTGATCTCGGCGAACGAGACACGAGCGCCGGCAGCATTCAGCGCATGCACGGTGGCGCGCGATTCCGGTGTCGGAAACAGCCAGTCGCTGGTGAACGAAATGACGCAGAAACGCGTCGGCGCACCGCGAAAAGCGTTGGCGGCAACGCCGTCATAGTCGGCGGCGAGATCAAAGTAATCCATCGCCCGGGTCAGATAGAGATACGAGTTGGCGTCGAAGCGCTCGACAAACGTGATCCCCTGGTGGCGCAGATAGGACTCGACCTGAAAATCGGCATCAAAAGAAAATGTCGGGTTCTCGCGATCCTGAAAACGGCGGCCGAACTTTCGGTGTAACGCGGCGTCGGACAGGTAGGTGATATGCGCACCCATGCGCGCGACCGCGAGCCCGCGGCGCGGATTTGTGCCGTCCGCAAAGTAGCGGCCGCCGCGCCATTCCGGATCCGCCATCACCGCCTGGCGGCCGACTTCGTGAAAGGCGATGTTTTGGGCCGAATGACGCATCGATGCTGCAATCGGCAGCGCGGCGAATACCCGGTGCGGATAGCTCGCAGCCCATTGCAGCGCCTGCATGCCGCCCATCGAGCCGCCCGCGACGGCAAACAGCGATTCAATGCCGAGATGATCAAGCAGCATCGCCTGGGCGCGGACCATGTCGCGCACGGTAATAACGGGAAAGTCGAGGCCCCACGGCATGCCGGTCGCCGGATTGGTCGAGGCCGGGCCGGAAGACCCCATGCAGCCGCCAACCACGTTAGGGCAGATGATGAAGTAGCGGTCGGTGTCGATCGGCCGGCCCGGCCCTACCATCGTTTCCCACCAGCCCGGCTTGCCGGTCACCGGATGGTCATTAACCGCGTGCTGGTCCCCGGTCAGCGCGTGGCAGATGAGGATCGCGTTGCTGCGCTCGGCGTTGAGCGTGCCGTAGGTTTGGTAAGCGATTTGCACCGGGCTGAAATCAATCCCGGCATCGAGCCGCAATGGATTGTTGGCCGAAAATCGCACGACGAGCGAGTGCGGATGATCCGCCTCGCGCGCACGGTCCGCGCGATCGAGCGTGACGCTGGCCTCAGCCATAAGTGTTTCCCGGATCGATACTTTAACTACTTTAACATTGTTGCACCGGCCTTAACGGCGGTCAAAGGCGCGTAAATAGGCCGCTCGCTGCCGGAGTCAATGTTTTCTTAGCTTGGTGTTTGATTTTTCTTTGCTTTCAGGCCTGACGACACTTATCAATTCGGGTGTTGCCCCGGGCACAACATGAAACAATCGCACCACCAACCGGACTCGCTGGCGGAGCTGCGCCGCGAGATTGATCGGATCGACGAGGCCATGCATGCGCTTCTGATCGAGCGCGGCGAGATTATCGACCGGCTGATCGCTGTCAAGAAAACCGAAGAGTCCGGATCGGCGTTTCGACCGGCGCGCGAAGCGGACATGATGCGGCGGCTGGTCCAACGTCATCACGGTAACCTCCCGCTCGACACCGCCGAAGGCATCTGGCGCGTTATCATCTCGACTTTCACTTTCGTACAAGCCCCGTTTGCCGTGCACGCCGATCTGTCCGCCGGCGACGCGCTGATGCGCGATTCCGCACGCTTCCATTTCGGCTTCACCGCGCCATTCGTGCCGCACATGGGTGCAACGAGTGTGGTCCAGGCGGTCACTGCATCAAAAGGCGATCTTGGGCTCGTTCCCGCCTTCGCCACCGCCGGCGCTGGCCCATGGTGGACGGCGCTCGAATTTGAGGCGGCTCCGAAAATCATCGCGCGGCTGCCTTTCGTCGAGCGGGCCGATCATCCGGCGGGGATGCCGGTTTTCGTGGTTTCGCGCGTGGCGGCGGACGCTATGGTGACTGAAACTGAAGTGTGGAGCCTGCGGGTGTCGGGTTGGAACGCATCTCACGCAGACAAAATCGCCGTGCTCGCCGACCCAATCGCGGTTCCCGACCGCGCGTTCGATGGCGCGGCCTTGCTTATTTCCGTCGAGCGCGGCCACATCAGCGCCGTTGCCGATGCCCTGGTCGGGCTCGGCGCCTCGATCCGCTCAAGGACCCTCGTCGGCAGCCACGCGACCCGCTATACGGTCCCGCGTAAAAGCTGATCCCTCCATCGTACCGGCTGAGCAAGAAAAGCACTGAGTAAACAATGACGGCCATGCGTCCCCAACCCCGTTCCGGCGTGCTCGACATCCAGGCCTATGTGCCCGGGAAAAGCACTGCACCGGGCGTCGCCAAAGTGTTCAAACTGTCGTCGAATGAGACGCCGCTTGGGCCAAGCCCGCGCGCAATCGCGGCCTATCAATCGGTGGCTCCGCATTTGCAGGATTATCCCGATGGCTCCGCGAGTGAGTTGCGCGAAGCGATCGGGCGCGCGTTCGGGCTTGATCCGGATCGGATCGTCTGCGGTGCCGGTTCCGACGATTTGTTGAATCTGATGGCGCGCGCCTATCTCGCTGACGGCGATGAGGCGATCCACACCACGCACGGCTTTGTTGTTTATCCAATCGCGATTCTGGGCACTGGCGCGCGTCCGATAGTCGCGGCTGAGACCAGCCATACCGCAAACGTTGACGCTATCCTGGCGGCGGTGACGAAGAAAACCAAAGTGGTTTTCCTCGCCAACCCGAATAATCCGACCGGGACCTATATCTCGTTCGACGAGGTCAAGCGGCTGCATCGTGGGCTACCGTCGCACGTGCTGCTGGTGCTCGACGCCGCCTACGCCGAATATGTCCAGCGCAACGACTATGAGTCCGGCATCGAACTGGTCGCCACCAGCGACAACGTCGTCATGACCCGCACATTCTCCAAAATTCACGGGTTGGCGGCGTTGCGCCTCGGCTGGATGTTCGGCCCGGCCGACGTGATCGCCGCAATCAATCGCATTCGCGGGCCTTTCAACGTCAACGCACCGGCGATTGCCGCCGGCATCGCTGCGATCGATGATTTGGAGCATCAACAACGAGCGCGCGATCATAACGCGCATTGGCTCGCTTGGCTTGCTCGGGAGATCGAGAAGCTCGGTCTTAAAGTGACTCCGAGCGTCGCCAATTTTTTACTGATCCATTTTCCAGAAGCCAATAGACGTACGGCCAAGGAAGCGGACGCGTTTCTCACCGCGCGGGGGCTCGTTCTGCGCCAGGTTGGTGTCTACAAGCTCCCGAACGCGCTGCGCATGAGCGTGGGCACGGAGGAGGCCAACCGGCTGGTCGTTGCCGCACTGAAGGAATTTTTAGCCAAGGCGGCATGACAACGTGACGCAATCGGCACCTCTGTTTAATCGCCTCGCGCTTATCGGCACAGGCCTGATCGGCTCCTCGATTGCACGCGCCGCGCGGGCGCAGAACGCCGTGCGCGAGATCGTGGCTACCGCACAATCCGCCGCGACCCGCCGCCGCATCGCCGAACTAGGACTTGCCGACCAGGTGGTTGAAGGCAACGCTGCCGCAGTCGCCGGTGCGGATCTGGTTATTGTCTGCGTTCCGGTCGGCGTCTGTGGCGCGGTCGCAGCGGAGATCGGCCAGCACTTAATTGATGGCGCGATTGTTTCCGATGTCGGCTCCGTCAAAGGAGCCGTCGTGCGCGAGATGGGTCCGCATTTGCCGGACCGTGTGCACTTCGTGCCGGCGCATCCGGTTGCAGGCACCGAACATTCCGGGCCGGATGCCGGCTTTGCAACATTGTTCGTCGGCCGCTGGTGCATCCTGACGCCGCCCGAGGGCGCCGATAGTGCGGCGGTGAAAAAGCTCGCAGCGTTCTGGACTGCGCTCGGCGCCAACGTCGAGACCATGCCGGCCGCGCACCACGACCTCGTGCTGGCGATCACAAGCCACCTGCCGCACCTGATCGCTTACACGATTGTCGGCACCGCGGACGAACTCGCCGAGGTTACCCGCTCGGAGGTGCTCAAGTTCTCGGCTGGAGGCTTCCGCGATTTCACCCGCATCGCCGCTTCCGATCCGACGATGTGGCGCGACGTGTTCCTTTCCAACAAAGACGCCGTGCTGGAAATGCTCGGTACTTTTAATGAAGACCTGTCGCAACTGGCCCGTGCCATTCGCCGCGGCGATGGCGAGGCGTTGTTTGCACACTTTACACGGACGCGCGCGATCCGCCGCGGTATCGTCCAAATCGGTCAGGATTCAGCGACTCCCGACTTCGGCCGGCCGCATCCCGACCTCCCGGTCGAGCCGCTAGCGCGGCCCTACGCCGTTTCCAGCGACGACTAACGCAATCTCACGGTCAGCGCTTCGTTGACCGCCGCACGCAGCGCCGCGACTGTAAACGGCTTCGAGATGACGTCGTGGATGATGGCGTTGAGCCCGTGAGCGCGTTCGCGCTGATCGGCGTATCCCGTCATCAGGAGAATCGTGACCTCGGGGTGATCGCGTGCGACGCCGAGCGCAAGCGCGATGCCATCCATAACCGGCATACGAATGTCGGTCAGTAAAAGATCGAAGCCGCCATTTTCACGCCCAATCAGGTCGAGCGCCTCGGTGCCATCGCACGCGGTCTTGACCTCGTGACCGTCGGTCAGGAGCGCACGTGCACACAATGCCCGCAATGCCTCCTCGTCCTCGGCTATGAGAATTCGCGCCATGGCCTTAACGCCCTCCAGGGACGAAATCGCGGCGGGTGACGAAGCGAACGATCAGGTCGCGCGCGTCGGGCGGCGGCGAGGCAAGACGGCTGCGGAAAGCCACAGCCTCGCCCGGCGGCAACGACGGGCGCGAAGGGACCGCGATCCAGGAATAGATTTCCTGCCGCGCGGCGTTGCGGACGATGAATTTTAGCCGCGGTACGTCCACGACTTTGCGCTCGCTGTTGACGACATTGCCTTCGACCACAAGGATAGGCACGCCCTCGTGTTCCTCGATCGTGGTGGCGACGCCATCGAAGGTGAGGCCGCGCAAGTTCACTGCAGTTTGCGGTAACACGCGCACGACGCTGTCGCGCCAACCGATAAGGATGGTGTCGACCAGGATCAGGCCCAGGATCCCGGTGTGCAAAAGCGACAATGGCCACCGCGCCGCCGCGCGACTCGGGGTGGACCCTTGCCGGCGCGCAGCGGCGGTTTCGACGTCCTCCTGTTCCGCCGGGCGTTGGTCCGCGTCGATGTCGATCGGTGGACGACCTCCCTCGAAAGCGTCGGGAGCTATGGGGGGCGCCTGCACCTCCACCGCATCACTCGGCCCGTCTGAGAAATCCTCGGAACTGCCTTCGTCAGTCGCGTCCGACGCGAATGGTCGGTCATCCACCCCCTGGTTGTCGTCGACCGCCGCTGGCGCAAACGACTCCGCGGCGGCTGCACCCGAGCCCTCGCCCGCGGCGCCATGATCCGGGCCGATAGCCGCCGCAGCGGCAAGGACCTTGTCCGCGTGGCTCGGCTCCGCGTGCCAAACTGTCCGGCAACGCAGGCAGCGAACCTGGCGCCCCTCAGGCGGCATGCTCGCCGACTTCACGTCATAGGACGTACCGCAAGATGGGCAGACGATGAGCATGGAACGAATCAGGGAGCGCGCTTTTCCACTTCGATCCTATTGGCCAATCCGTTAACGGAATGGAAACCATGCCGGCTGGCGCCGGCGCACCGTGCTATGACCGCTCGTCGGCTGTTTGCGAATCGGCGCTGCGGTCAGGTCGTCGAGATGCGTTTTGGGCTTCGGACCATTTGCTGGGACGTTCGCACGAGAAATCTCACATCAAAAAACCACACTAGATCATAGATTTGCCAGTTTCCCGGACCTTCGGAGGATGGCGTGATCCGGTTTGAGAATGTCGGTTTGCGCTATGGGCTTGGCTCGGAGGTGCTGCGTGACCTCAATTTCGCCATCGACTGGCACTCGTTCCAATTCCTGACCGGGCCGTCCGGTGCCGGCAAAACTTCACTGTTGCGCTTGATGTTGTTGTCGCTGCGGCCAACGCGCGGCCTCATCAGCATGTTCGATCAGGACACCGCGACCCTGAGCAAAGACGATCGCGCCAATCTGCGGCGGCGGATCGGCATCGTTTTTCAGGATTTCCGGCTGCTCGATCACATGACCACCTACGAAAACGTAGCGTTACCGCTGCGCGTCCTCGGCAAGGGGGAATCCGAATACCGGGCCGAAGTCGTCGAATTGCTGCAATGGGTGGGGCTCGGCGAGCGGATGGAGGCTCTGCCGGCGATTCTCTCTGGCGGCGAAAAGCAACGCGCCGCCATTGCGCGCGCCGTGATCGCCCGTCCTCAGCTTTTGCTCGCCGACGAACCGACGGGCAATGTCGATCCCAATCTCGGCCAACGGCTGCTGCGGCTTTTCATCGAGCTCAACAAATCCGGCACCGCCGTCGTCATCGCCACTCACGACATCGGGCTGATGGACGAGTACGACGCGCGCCGGCTGGTTCTGCATGAGGGACGCCTGCATGTCTATGATTGAGCCGGTCGAAACCATGGCGGAGCCTTGGGACGACCTGGATGCGTCTCCTGCGCTCGTGCGTTCGGTGCCGGCCGCGGCGCCGATCGTCCCCCGAGGGTCGATCTCCGGGCGCTCCCTGACCGCAGTCGTCGCCATCATGACTTTTCTCGCCGCGCTCACGACTGGAGCCGCGATGGTGGTGTTGAATGCGGCAAGCGACTGGCAATCGGAAGTGGGCCGCGAAGTAACCATCCAGGTTCGCCCTACACCCGGACGCGACGTCGAGGCGGATCTGCGCAAGGCCGCTGACCTCGCGCGCGCGGCGATCGGAACTGCCGACGTGCGGGTCTACAGCAGGGAAGAGTCCGCGCGGCTGGTAGAGCCGTGGCTTGGTTCGGGTTTGGCGCTGGAGGATCTCCCGATCCCCCGCCTGATCGTCATCAAACTCGCCGCCGGCGCACGGCCTGATTTTACCGCGCTGCGCCAAGCCCTCGCGGCTCAGGTCGCGACCGCGAGCCTCGACGATCATCGTCGCTGGATCGGTCGAATGCGCACGATGGCGCGAACAGCCGTCGGGGGCGGTATCGCGATTCTGGCGCTGGTTCTGGCGGCGACCGTGCTTTCGGTCACCTTTGCGACGCGCGGCACCATGGCGGCCAACCGGCCGATCATCGAGGTGCTGCATTACGTCGGTGCGACAGACGTCTTTATTGCCGACCAATTCCAGCGTCATTTTCTGGCGCTCGGCTTCAAGGGGGGCGCGATCGGCGGCGGAGCGGCGATCCTGCTGTTCGCTGTCGTCGAGGCGGCGAATTCCTGGTTCGCAGGAACCGCCGGGGGCGACGAGATCGCTGCGTTGTTCGGGAATCTGACCATCGGCGTTTCCGGCTACGTGGCCATTTTGCTGCAAGTTGTCTTCATGGCGCTGGTAACGGCGTTTGCCTCGCGCCACACCGTCAGCCGCACGCTGAAGACCATCGACTGAAATGTAGAAAACAGGATCAATTCGCCGCCGGAATTGTTATGATTCGGGCCGCCGGGGGCCGGCAAAACGAAACTCGGCGCGGGGGACACGCGCGGCAATGCTTAGCCTTGACGCCGCCGTCGCAGCGCGGCGGATTAGATATTTTGCGTTCAGACTTGCGATCCTTGCCGGTATCGCACTTGTCATCGGTTTCGGATTTTTTCTCCATTTATTGCCGAGCGAGGAGGTAGCACTTCGTCGCAACGCTGACGGCATCGTCGTGCTGACAGGCGGTACATCAAGGGTGACGGACGCGCTCGAACTACTTGCCGCCCATCGCGGTAAGCGCCTCCTCATCACCGGCGTCAATCCCGGAACCACCACCAATGATATCGCGCGGCAGGTTGCCGATTACGGCCGCATTCTTGCCTGCTGCGTCGATCTCGATTACTCGGCTATGAACACGCTCGGAAATGCGGTGCAGACACGCCGCTGGGCGATCGATCGAGGCTTCCACTCGCTCATCATCGTGACGTCCGCCTACCACATGCCGCGGGCGCTCGCCGAAATCGCGCACCAGCTTCCGGACGTCACGCTGATTCCATTCCCGGTCGTTTCCGACCGCTTGCGCGTCGAGCCGTGGTGGGCCAACGGTATCACCACCAGACTGGTGCTATCGGAATATTTCAAATACCTATTCGCCACGCTGCGGATGCGCTTCGACTCGGTTGCCGGCGAAGCCGGCGCCACTCGAGTATCCGACGCGCGTCCGCACGATCCTTTGCACTGAATCGGGCCGCTTTGACTCACTCTTTTACAGTATTCGCCCGTTCGCTGGTGTTCAATGCGCTGTTCTATATCAACATCATCACCCGAATGATCGTTGCGCTGCCGGCCCTTGCGCTGCCCCGCAGCTTCATGCTCGGTGTTTTGCGTCACTACAGCCGCAGCACGCTGTGGCTGCTGCGGATGGTTTGCAACGTCGACGTCGAGTGGCGCGGACGCGAAAAACTTCCATCAGGCGCATATATCGTCGCCTGCAAGCACCAGTCGCTGTGGGAGACTTTCGCGCTGTTCATGCTCCTGCCGGATCCGACCTACATATTGAAGCGCGAACTGATGTGGATCCCGCTATTCGGCTGGCTTGCGTCCAAGGCGCGAATGATTCCCATCGATCGCGGTGCTCGTGCCGCGGCACTTGCGCGCATGGCAGCGCGGGCGCGCGAGGAAATTCCGCGAGCGCGGCAGATCGTTATTTTCCCCGAAGGCACCCGGCGCGCGCCGGGTGCCGAGCCGCGTTATCTTCCCGGCGTTGCCTATCTCTATGATGAGACCGGACTGCCGTGCGTGCCGATCGCGCTCAATTCCGGATTGTTTTGGCCGCGCCGCACGCTGCGCCGCTATCCCGGAACCGTGTTGGTCGAAGTCCTCGACCCGATCGAGCCCGGCCTCGACAAGCGCACATTCCTCGCCCGTCTGCAGTCCGTGTTGGAAGAATCAACAGCGCGGCTCGTTGCAGAAGCTCAGCATTCAGGAATCGAGAACCGGTGACGTCCCTTGTGCTATGCTGGATTGATGTTCGCCCACGCCGGATCCCCCGAGCCGTTCGGCGATCAGGTGCAGATCGGTCTCCCGATAGCCTAACGCCTCAAGCGCCCGAACCGTTTCAATGACATAGTCGCGATTGGGGCCGGAACTGCCGTGGCCCTGCCGCACATGGTGGAGGCATTCGGCCAGTGTCAGCCGCCCGGCATATTGCACGTGACTGCGATCGACGATGAAGCAAAGCGCCCTCACCTGTCGCCGTGTTCCCTCCTCAAGTTCGACGCGACGTACTGTTTCCAGATAGACGGTGGTAACCTGCTCGCGTGATCGCAAATAAGCGACGGTCGCCGCGCGTGCCGCAGCAGCGACTCGAAAGGCGATCCCGCGGCACATGCCGCCACGGTCAAGCCCAAGCACGAGACCGGGCCGCTCCGGCGTGCCACGGTGAACAAACGAATAGACGCAAAGTGCACGGTGTAATCCGATCAGGCGCGCAGGCACGCGTTCGATGAAATCGAAGCCGGGACGCCACATCAGGGAGCCATAGCCAAACACCCAAAGGTCTTCTCCGTTGTTCGTGTCAACCGCATGCATTGCCCTTGTTTACTCCAGCCGTAACTTCCACTCGCCTTAGATGATGCGATTGCGCATAACAATCCACTTCAGGCGGCACGATGGTCGGTCTTTGAAACGCCGCACTCGGCGGGCGAAGAGGAACAATGCCAGGTGAGTCTCCTCTGAGCATGATGCACGGGCCGGAACAGCGGTCCGGAACACACGCCATGCGTTCGGTTCGGCGTCGAAGGTGGCCGATTCTGGCCCCAATCGGGATTGTCATTGTGCTCGCGCTCATATGGGTCTGGCTTTGGTACTATGCCTCCTCCATCGCCGGCCGCACGCTCGCCGGCTGGGTTGCACGTGAGGCCGAGGCCGGGCGAGTCTATTCGTGCGGCACGCAATCCGTCGGCGGGTTTCCATTTCGCATCGAAGCGAGTTGCCTCGACGCCGCCGCACAGGTCGGAAGCAAGCCACCGCTTTACGCCGTCAAGACAAAGGCGATCGGTTTTACGGCCGAGGTCTGGCACCCGACTCGGCTGGTGGGTGAAATCAGTGGCCCAATGACGGTGGCGGATGCGAGCCAGTCGCCAAGTTGGAGTGCGGACTGGGCGCGCGCGCGGCTGACGGTCCTTGGACTGCCACCCGATCCAGAGGCCGTTTCCATTCGGCTTGACGGGGCACATGTCGACCGCATCGGCACTGGCGCCAGAACAATTTTCGGCGTCGAGACTGCGGACTTGCAAGACCGTGTTATCGGCGGCTCACCTCACGACCATCCGGTAATTCAAATAACGCTTCGTGTCACAGGAGCGATTGCACCGACGCTCCATCCGATACTTGCAGAACCGATCGAGGGTGAAATCGACGCGGTGGTGCGAGGGTTGCAGGATTTGTCGCCGAAGCCGTGGGCCGCGCGCTTCCGCGAACTGCAGACCGCCACCGACGGCGGGATCGAGATCAAGTCGCTGCGCTTGTCGAGGGCCAACGTCATCGTCGTCGGCGCCGGAAAGCTCGGCGTAAACGCGCAGGGCAAGCTCGACGGTCTTATCAACGTGGCGATCGTCGGCATCGAGTATCTCGTCCCACTCCTCGGCGTCGATCGTTTGATCGGCGAAGGCATTGACCGCCTGGCCGGGACTAAAGGCGCAGCCACGCAAGGAGCTGCTGCGCTCGATCGGTTGATACCGGGATTAGGCGGGGCCCTTCGACAAACCGCAACCGCGAGCATCGTCGAGAACCTCAAAAAAATGGGGCAGCCGACGTCGATCGGCAAACAGCCGGCGGTCGTTCTACCGTTACGATTTGCTGACGGATCGGTCTATTTGGGCATGCTGCGGGTCGGTGAAGTACCGCCGCTGTGGTGAGTTCAGCTTTTTCTCGCGTTGTGCCAGCCGACGGCGGCGTCTGGAACCGAATCGGTTGAGGCGAAATACGGCTTGAGATCGAGGAGCGGCGTGTCGTCGACGCAATCCAGTCCGACGACCGTGAGCCGATTGCCTTCGATCCGGACCAGTCGCGCAACTGACACGGCGATCGGATTGGGTCGCACCGGCGAGCGCAACGCGAACGTACCGCGACGCTCGGCATAATGGCGCGGCGCTTGCAACACCAGATCACGCCGCGCGCGGTCCATCCAGTACAACACGACGACGTGGCTGACGGTTTCGAGGCCGGCAAGGCCTTCGGCCCAGCGCGGATCGAACACGATGGTGCATTCCGCGGCGGTTTCGCGCGGATTTTTCGGACAGTCTTCGCGCCGCTTCCAGGGCGTGCGAATGCGTCCGATGTAATAGAGCGAGGCATCGAAGCTTGGCGGCAGCTCGACCGCGATTTCACCCTCGCGCAGCTCGGTCTGGTCGCCGGTGATGGCTTTCTCGGACATGAGGCGAGAATCGCATGGTGCCTACGGCAGCGCCAAGACTTGCGCGAGTAAAAAGGCCGTCAAACGCCGGCCTCCGCGGACCAAGACCTTCAAGTGACAGCTAATTTTGCTTTTGTGGGAAAAATCCCACCGATACTTGCAAGTTTAACCGCATAAAGATATCTTTATGTCGCTAATAAGCATTCCCGGTAGGTGCTGCAGATGGACTCTGCCCAACTCGGTTTTCCTGTTCTGACCGCGACCCTCAAGGCCGCAGCAGAGGCCACCCGGCTGAGGCTGCTGATGCTGATTGCGGAAGCCGAGCTTACGGTCAGCGATCTAACCGCCATTCTTCGCCAATCGCAACCGCGCCTGTCCCGACACCTGCGGCTTTTGGCCGAGGCGGGATTGGTGCAGCGGCATCGCGAAGGTTCATGGGCTTTTTTTCGTCTCGGCGAGCGCGGCGGCGCCGCCGACATTGCCCGCACCCTAACCGCGCGCCTCGACCCCAATGATCCGATTATCGCGCGCGACCGCGACCGGCTTGCCGCCGTGCGCGCTGCGCGCGCCGCGGCCGCGCAAAACTACTTCCGCCGCCATGCCGCCGAATGGGACCGGATCCGCCAGCTGCATGTCGCCGATGCTGCCGTCGAAGCGGCAGTTTGCGCCGCGCTCGACGGCGTTCCGATCCGTTCCCTGCTCGATCTCGGCACCGGAACCGGGCGGATGCTTGAACTTTTCGCCGGCAAAATCGAGCGCGGCCTTGGCCTCGATCTTTCGTTGGACATGCTGGCGCTCGCTCGCGAGCATCTCGACCGGGCCGGGCTCAAGCACTGCAGCGTCCGCCACGGCGACATTTACGATCTCGCGCTGCCACGAGATTCGTTTGACGTCGTCATCATTCATCAGGTTTTGCACTTCCTCGACGATGGCGGTCGCGCGGTTCGCGAGGCGGCGCGCGTGCTGCGCCCAGGCGGACGTCTGCTGGTGATCGATTTTGCACCGCACGATCTCGAGTTTCTCCGCGATCAGCACGCGCACCGCCGGCTTGGCTTCGCGGCCGAGACAGTAACGCAATGGATCGAAGCCGCCGGGCTCGATTTCATCCGGCAGCAGACGCTGCCACCGGGACCGGAGGGAAAGATCGCGGTTTCCCTGTGGCTGGGGCGCGATCCGCGCATCGCGATCGCTGCACCGGCCGCGCGAGAGGTGGCTTAATGGATGCCGTTCGCTCGAGCCGCTTCCGCGGCACAACCGCCGCGCACTCCGTCCGCGTCTCGTTCGAATTTTTCCCGCCGAAAACCGAGGACATGGAACGGTCGCTCTGGGAGGCGATCGGCCGGCTGGCTCCGCTGCTGCCGCATTTCGTCTCCGTCACTTACGGCGCCGGCGGCTCGACGCGCGAGCGCACGCACGCGACGGTCAAACGCATTCTCGCCGATACGATGCTGACACCGGCTGCGCATCTGACTTGCGTCGCCGCCAACCGTGCCGAGGTGGACGCGGTCATCGAGGCGTACGCGCAAGCTGGCGTTCGCCATATCGTCGCGCTGCGCGGCGATCCGCTTGGCGGCATCGGCGAGAGGTACGAGCCGCATCCGGACGGCTATCGCAACGCCGCCGATCTCGTCGGCGGTATCAAGCGGATTGCTGATATCGAAGTGTCGGTTTCCGCCTATCCCGAAAAACACCCCGACAGCGCCAGCGTTGCCGCTGACATCGACATGCTCAAGGCCAAGGTCGATGCCGGAGCGTCGCGCGCAATCACCCAATTCTTTTTCGAGAACAGTCTTTACTTCCGCTATCTCGACCGCGTGCGCGCCGCCGGCATCGAAATCCCGATCGTGCCCGGCATTCTGCCGGTGCAGAATTTCAAGCAGACCAAAAGTTTTGCTGCGCGCACCGGCGCTTCGGTTCCCGATTGGCTGGCCGCTCGCTTTGACGGTCTCGACGACGATCCTGCGACCCGCAAACTGATTGCTGCAGCGGTTACAGCCGAACAAGTGCTCGATCTGGTCGACAACGGCGTCGCCGATTTCCACTTCTACACCATGAACCGCGCCGATCTGGTCTATGCAATTTGTCACCTGCTTGGGCTCCGCCCGGGCAAACCCAAATCCGCGCACCTTCCGTCCAACATTGAAAACCAGCAGGCTTGATCCCGCAGTGACCCTGTCAGCAATCCAGCCAGAAAAAGAAACCACACTGTGTCAGCTCGCGGCTGAACGCATTCTCGTCCTCGACGGCGCCATGGGGACGATGATCCAGGCGCTGGGCCTCGACGAGGAGGGCTATCGCGGGGCGCGCTTCGATGCCTGGAATCGCGAGGTCCGCGGTAATAACGATCTCCTCAACCTGAGCCGCCCCGGTGCGGTGCGCGCGATCCACCTCGCCTATTTCCGTGCCGGCGCAGACATCGTCTCCACCAACACATTCTCCTCGACCCGCATCGCCCAAGCCGACTACGGCATGGCGGAGATCGCTCATGAACTGAACGCCGAAGGGGCGCGCCTGGCGCGTGAAGCAGCACGCACGGCGCAGGATGAGGACGGCCGGCCACGCTTCGTTGCAGGCGCCATCGGACCAACCAACCGCACCGCGTCGATCTCGCCCGATGTGTCCAATCCTGGCTTCCGCGCCATCACGTTCGACGAATTGCGCCTCGCCTATGGCGAGCAGATTCGCGGGCTGATCGTTGGTGGCGTCGATCTG
>Ga0335078_10003404_pt1 | contig 23726 bp, 19 predicted proteins | sample Lox_Sample_32_FD_206711 | JGI IMG/M metagenome (GOLD analysis project Ga0335078, IMG submission 206711) | Soil microbial communities from Loxahatchee National Wildlife Refuge, Florida, United States - Lox_Sample_3.2 | ecosystem: Environmental > Terrestrial > Soil > Wetlands | place: USA... | reverse complement strand
TCATCACGCGTCCCTCAGGCGGGCAAAAATTGAATGGCCCGGGATTTTATGAAATCAGCGGGCTGGCGTGGTCGGGCGGAGGCGTGGTCAAATCCATCGAAGTCTCCACCGACAACGGCAAGACGTGGCGCGAGGCTGAAATTCAAAGCCCCGTTTACCCGAAGGCGCACGTGCGATTCGGATTCGGCTGGGATTGGAACGGCGAGGAAACCATCCTGCAGTCCCGCTGCACCGATGAAGTGGGCGAGAGGCAACCGACCGTGGCGGAGCTGGCGAAATTCTGGAAAGTCGAGCCCGACTTTTTTGTCAAGACGGGGACGATTCCCGGCCACTTCAACGCGATTCAGCCCTGGAAAGTGAATCCCGACGGGAGCGTCCAAAATGCGATTTCGTTTTAATCTTTTCGCGCCCGTCGTGGCCCTGGCTGCCTGCTTCACCGTGACGGCGCAAACGCCCGACTACAAGAACGTGGGCCGCACGCCCACGCCGCAAGAAGTCCAGGCGCTGGACATAGCCGTCAGCACGGAAGGAAAAGAGCTGCCGCCCGGCAGCGGAACTGCCAAGACGGGCGCGCGCCTGTATCAGCAAAAATGCGCCGCGTGCCACGGCGAAAATCAAGAAGGCAGCGCACAGGCCCCCGCGCTCGTCGGCGGCAAGGGCACGCTCACTTCCCTGCACCCCCAAATGACCGCGGGAAGCTACTGGCCGTTCGCCACCACGATTTTCGATTACATCCGCCGGGCCATGCCGCGCTATCAGGAAGGTTCGCTCAAGGCCGATGAAGTCTACTCGCTCGCGGCGTTCATCCTGTATCGCAATGACATCATCAAGGAAGACGACATCATCGACGCCGCAACTCTTCCCAAAATCAAGATGCCCAATCGCGACGGATTCATTCCGCAGAATTTGGATGAAATACACGACTACAAGAAACGGGGCTGCAAGCTGGGCCACTGCCCCTGATCGTTCGCATTCCGCTTCGCTCCCCGAGGAGCAAGGAGAAAGAACATGCAAAAATTAAGCCGCATCGTATTCGTGCTTTGTTTCGCTTTGTGCCTGGCGGCCACGCTTTCGGCCGCGGACTCCGCCATTCACGGCGTGATCACGGACGGCGCAGGCAAGCCGGTCCGCGGAGCGATCGTCAAAGCCACCTCGGGCAGCCTCAGCATTTCCGGATACTCGCAGAACGACGGGCGCTACGATCTCTCGGTTCCCGCGGGCACGTACGATGTTTCCGTCGACGCTTACGGCTTCGGCGCCAAGCGGCTTAGCAAAGACGCATCGCAAGTGGGCGAAACGAATTTCACGCTAAGCCCGCGCCTCGATGTCTCCCGCCTCTCCGCGGCGGAAGTCGATGCCTTGTTGCCTGACACGGCGGAAACTCGCATGCTCCGCGCCACCTGCATCGGCTGCCATAATTTCGACACCATCGTCAAGCACCGCGGCGACACCTCGGCGCAGTGGCAGGAATTTCTCCCCACCATGACGGGCAATCGGCAAATGTTTCAGCCGCAATACGGCCCGCAGGAACTAGTAGCGCTGGGCGCGGCGCTGGAAAAATATTTCGGCCCCAAGGCTCCTTACTTCGGCCCCGACGCGGATCCGCTGACCGCGGCCCAGATCAAACACGCGAGCATTTCTGACGCCGCCCTGAAAGCCACTTACCGCGAATACAAAGTGCCTACCTCCGCGGCGTGGGTGCACAGCGTCGCAGTGGACCCGTCGCGCGACATCGCCTGGTTCGCCGAATACGATTATCTGTCCAACAAGGTCGGTCGATTCGATATCGCCACGCAGAAATTCACGGAATATCCCGTCCCGTCGGCCAAGTCCGTGCCGCACACCCCGATCGTCGGCAAGGACGGCCGCCTGTGGATGGCTCTGGACGGCGTGGGCGTGGACGCCAAGCTGGCCGCTGTGGATCCCGCCACGGGCACGCTGAAGGAATACAAATGGCCGGAAAAACAGGCGGGCACGCACACCGTGGCCGTGGCGCCGGACGGAAATCTTTGGATGTCTTCGATGTCCTCGCCGGATGAATTCCTCGGATTCGATATCGAGACGGAAAAATTCCGCGCTTTCAAGCACCCGGTCCCGGACAAGTACCCCGACGGCTCGGCCGGAGCGTATCAACAGTACGCGGGAAAGCCGGTCGGCATCACGTATTGCGTTGCGGTCGACTCCAAGGGCTACGTGTGGTACACGGAAACGATGCTGGGATTGATTGCCAAGCTCGATCCCAAGACGGGCGAGGTGAAGGAATTCAAACCGCCCGAGACTCCCAACATGGACGGCATCATGGTGGACATGCAGGACAACGTCTGGTTCAGCGACTTCATGGGCAACAAGCTCGGCAAGCTGGACACCAGAACCATGAAGTTCACCATGTATCAGCCGCCCACACTGAAAGCGCGGCCGTACGGCATCGTGCAGGACAAGAAAACTGGATACATCTGGTACGCCGATTTCAGCGGGAATAACATCACGCGCTTCGATCCGAAGACCGCGCAGTTCGTCGAGTATCCGATTCCCACGCGCGGCGCGTATCCGCGTTTCGTCGGCCTGGACAGCAAGGGGCGCGTCTGGTTCGGCGAGTGGTGGAGCAACAAACTCGGAGTGCTCGATCCGGAAGGCTCCCAAACGCTAGCCTCTCGGTAGTGAGAAACCGAAATCGCCGAATTTCGTTCCATACCGCAATCCGTCGGGGTTGCTCTTGTATTTCTCGGTGTTCTCTGTGCCCTCTGTGTTAAGCGCTTTGGTTTGAATCGCTCCCCTGGGCGCATGCAAAAGAAAAACTTCTCAACACAGAGGGCACAGAGAGCACGGAGAAACCCCTTTTGATGCGGCGCGCTCGCGCTGTGATACCATTTTCGTAATCCTGGCAGGAGGGGCACATGAATCCGAGAAAGCCTGGGCGTAGGGAATTTCTGAGGAGTGGCGCCGCGCTTGCCGGCCTGGCCGTCGGCGCCACGACCGCCGAAAAATCGATCGCCGCCGATGTCCCCGAAGAGCGCGTCGACGTGCTGCACAAGCACGGCGAGCGTTCCCACTATGTCGATTCGATCCGCCGCGGCAGCATCAACAATCCCGAGCGCCGTTTGCCGGATGAACCGCACGCCTTCGGACTCACCACTCCCTTGCAGGATTCGTCCGGAATGGTCACGCCCGCCTCTCTTCACTACGTGATCTCGCACGGCTTCGAGCCGCCGGACATCAACCCGCGGGAGCACCGCCTGCTGATTCATGGCCTCGTCGATCGCCCGATGACGCTCTCGCTGGACGATTTGATGCGCCTGCCGTCCGTCTCACGCTTTCATTTTATCGAGTGCCACGGCAACAGCACCACGGGAGGGCCGGGCGGCGCCGCTCGAGTTTCTCCCGACGGCACCGTGCAAGACACGCATGGATACACGAGCTGCAGCCAGTGGACCGGCGTGATGCTTTCCTTGCTGCTCGAGCAAGCGGGATCGCAGAAGGGCGCGAGTTGGATCGTGGCCGAAGGCGCGGACGAATACAAGCATGCGAAAAGCATCCCCATGGGAAAGGCGCTGGACGACGCGCTGGTAGCCTACGCGCAAAACGGCGAGCCGGTGCGCCCCGAGCAGGGCTATCCGCTGCGCCTCGTCGTTCCCGGCTGGCAAGGGATCAACAACGTCAAATGGCTGCACCGCATCAACGTCGTGGACGAGCCTTACATGGGCATGATGGAAATCACCCGCTATCCTCGCCTCATGCCGGACGGGAAATCGCGCTGGTTTGAATTCGAATTGGGGCCGAAATCCGTGATCACGCGTCCATCGGGCGGGCACCACTTGGCCGCTCCGGGATTTTACGAGATCACGGGACTCGCCTGGTCCGGCGGCGGATCCATTCGCCGCGTGGAAGTTTCGAGCGACGGCGGCCGAAGCTGGAAGGATGCGCAACTGCAAGACCCAATCGCGCGCAAAGCCCACACTAGATTTACGATTCCCTGGAATTGGGACGGCGAGGAAACGACGCTGCTCTCCCGCTGCACGGATGACAACGGTTTGATCCAGCCATCCCTCGCGGAAGTTGCCAAAATTTGGGGCACCGATGTCGATTTCTTCAAAAAGACCACGCTCATCACCAGCGACCTGAACGCCATTCAGCCCTGGCGAGTGAACCGCGATGGGAGCGTGAAAAATGCGATTTTCTAAACTCCTCGCCGCGAGCATCGCCCTCATCGCCTCGGGCGCGGCGGCGCAGACGCAGGCGCCCATGCCTGCTTATAAAGGCATCGGCGCTCCCGCCACCAAACAAGAAATCCAGGCCGAAGATATTTCCATCAGTCCGGAAGGAAAAGGCTTGCCGCCGGGCAGCGGATCGGCCAAGGAAGGCGCGGCGATTTTTGCCGAGAAATGCATGGTGTGCCACGGAGTCAACGCGGAAGGCGGAAAAATCGGACCGGCGCTGGTCTCCAGCAAGGACGCGCACGAGTCCTTGACCACCATGAAGCCCGAGCGTTCCCTCGGCGCTTACTGGCCCTACGCCACCATGGTGTGGGATTACATCCACCGCGCCATGCCGCGCGGCAAAGCCGGGAGCCTCACGCCAAGCGAAGTCTATGCGGTGACGGCGTTCATCCTCTTCAAGAACGGCATCGTTCAGGAAACCGACGTCCTGGACGCGAAAACCTTGCCGAAAGTGCGGATGCCCAACCGCGACGGATTTGTCCCCGCTCGTTATGCGGATATTCCCGACGAGCACAAACGCGGCTGCACACAAGGCGTTTGCCCCTGAAACGATCGAAGTTCATCGAAACGGTTTGGCGTCCCTGAAACTAATCGGCGGGGGTTGCCGCCAGGGCTTCCTCGCGACGGAGGGCGTGTATTCGGATGGGGCGCAGCACCAGGAGCATCAGCAGGGCCGCGACCACATTTGCGGCGGAAGCGACGACCAGCGTCAGGTGCCAGCTTCCCGTCCGGGCCGCCAGGATGCTGCCGATGGGAACGAAGAACGCGGCGCAGCCTTTCGCGGTGTACAGCAGAGCGTAGTTGGTGGTGGCGTATTTGTTGCCGAAATGATCGGACGTCAACGCCGGGAAAATGCTGAAGATATTGCCCCAAGCGAAGAATACCAATCCCGCGAGAATCACAAAATAAACAGGATTACTGCCGTATCGATCCAGGTACAGGATGCCGACCCCCTCCGTCAGGAACGTCAGGAACATGGTCATTTCCCGGCCCAGCCAATCCGATACCCAGCCGAAGAGCGGGCGGCTCAATCCATTCATCAAATTGTTAAGTGACAATGCAAATAATAGAGCCGGCGCCGTGAAGCCCAGCAAGCTCACCTTGGTCGTGGCGATGCCGAATCCGTTGGCGATGGGCGCGAGCTGCGCGGTCGCCATCAGCCCGCTGGCGGCCACCAGCACAAAATCCACGTACATGAGCCAGAAGACCAGGCTCGACAAAGTCTGGAACGGCGTGCGGTCCGTCTTGGTCTGCGGCAGGCGGGGATTCCTGCGGCGGGCCGCTGCGCGGCCGGAGGGCTTCTTCAGCGCCAGCGCGGCCAGCAAAACCACGGTTCCTTGGAGCACTCCAAAACGGAAGAACGTGGCCTGATATCCCCTCGACGCCAAGGAATGCATCAGCGGCAGCACCGTCAGCGCCGCTCCCGCGCCGAAGCCTGCCGCCGTCACGCCCGCAGCCAGCCCTCGGCGGGATTGAAACCATTTCAGGGCATTCCCGATGCATGTCCCGTAAACAAGGCCGGTGCCGACCCCGCCAATCATGCCGCCAACGTAAAGCGCCGTCAGTGTGCTGGCCCAGGAAAATAGCACCCAGGAAAACCCGATCATCACTCCTCCCACCATCACCAGGAGGCGCGGACCGAAGCGGTCGGCCAGATACGCTTCGAAAGGCACAAGCCAAGTTTCCAGAAGAATAAAGAGGGTGAACGTCCCCTGGATCGCCGCTTTGCCCCAATGATTCTTGGCGTCGATTGGATTCACGAAGATGGTCCAGCCATATTGCAGGTTGGCGATCATGGCCATGCAGATCACGCCGGCCACAAGCTGTATCCACGGCGCGATGGGCGAGGCCGCAGGCTGAACGCTTGGAGAGGCAGCGCCGCCGTCGGTGGCGAGAGAACCGCCGGCTGAGGTCGCAGAATCGTTCGGTTGGCTTACAGAAGCCATGTCGCAATCTCCAAGCTGGAAGATTTGAATGCCTCGATCCGCCAACACGTGCAGGCCAAATCCGCAGCAGTTGTCTACTGATCGGACGAGAAGGCGCTGGCGGAAATAGTCTTCCGATTGCACCGCAGAGTCAAGCGCCTTCTTGGATTCTTAGATTGCCACTGCGGCGAAACATCTTCAAAATGCGGCCAGGACGGGTGCCGCACCCTTGTGCAGTTCAAGGGTGCGGGTTTTCCGCTCCACACGCGTGCAGCCAAATTGAGAGACAGATCCCCAACCCTGCGGAATGGATAGCACGATGCTTGTCCGAACAATCCTCCGGCGTGCGGTAAAAACAGAGGGCCCGATCCGGGAGATGGAATTGAATGGAATTGAGGGACCAGTGTCAGAAAACCCGCACCCTTGAACTGCACAAGGGCGCGGCACCCACGGGATCCTGCCATTACGCCTTGAGCAGGCGCGGGAATTTCGCGGGACTATTGTCGAAGCCAGGGAAGACCGCGGGCAGATTGCTGCTGCCGAGGTGGCCGCCGATCACTTCTCCGAGCACGGAGCGAAAATCGGTGGTCAGCGCGAGGTCGCGTCCTTCATTCAACTGGCCCGGGCCGAGGCCCGGCCATTTGCCGTACACTTTTCCGCCCTTCACCGGGCCGCCCATCACGAACATGCAATTGGCATGGCCGTGATCGGTGCCGCGATTTCCGTTTTCATGCGCGGTGCGTCCGAATTCGGACATGGTGACGACGACCACGTCTTCCATGCGGTCGCCCAAATCCAGATGCAGCGCGGCGAGGCCTTGCCCCATGTCGCGCAGCAGATTGGCCATTTGCCCTTGCGCGCCGCCTTCGTTCACGTGATTGTCCCAGCCACCCGTATCGACGAATCCGACTTCCATGCCGATATCGGCCTTGAGAAGCTGAGCCACTTGTTGCAGCGTTTGGCCGATGCGGCCCTTCGGATATTCGGCGCCATTCTCCGGTTGGAAGCGCGAAGGGTCGGCTTTGCGCAGCATGTCGATCGCCTCAAACGTTTCCGTGCCCGTGCCGCGCAACACTTTATCGACCGTCTGCGCGTACAGCGCCTCGAAGCCGCCTTCGACCGCGGTCGATTGGCTCATCACGCGAAATTGTTTTACGTCGGCAAGAGCGATGGCCGGCGCGGGGCCGCGCAACGTAAGCGGAAGATTCGGCCCCATGGCTACCGCGCGGAAGGGCGATGCATCCTGCTCACTCACTCCGCTTACGGCGCGATTGAGCCAGCCGTCTTCCGTTGATTTCACGCCCGGGGTGCCGGACTCCATGAAATCCTGAGCATCAAAATGCGAACGGGTCATGTCGGGCGACCCAGCCGCGTGAACGACGGCGAGTTGTCCGTTGTGAAACAAAGGCCCCAGCGGGGCGAGGCTCGGATGCAGGCCGAAGAAGCCATCGAGGTCGACCGCCGTGCCCTCCGCGCCATTTCGCGGCTGCGGAATCGCGATCGTCGGGCGGATGCGGTAATAGTTTTCTTCGCCGAATGGGACGACGATGTTCAGTCCGTCCGCGGCGCCGCGTTGGAAGACGACAATCAGTTTTTTCTTGTTGGGCATGGGCGTCGCCGCCACCGCGCGTTGCAGGAACGCGGGAATCGTGCTCATGCCGATCATGGCCACGCCGCCGCTCTTCAGAAAAATTCGCCGTGAAACATTCATTGTCGTTCTCCTCCTGCCGCAGCGCGCCTCATCTGCGTTGAAACTCAGGCGAGCCTAACACCAATCCCGCAATCATGGCCGCGTTCACCTGCTTGACCTTGTCATCGAGCGTGGCCTGCAAAATCTGCGGGTCGTCCAATTGTTTCTCGAGCGTGTCCCGCGTTTCCTGCGACGTTTGCCCGCCGAGCAAGGCTTGAATCGCACGGTCCAGCGTGGCATGCGGATTGGCCGCCGCGTCGTCGCCGAAAAGCGCGTCGATATCCACTTGCGCGCCGCGCAATCGATTCGCCGTGAGCGCGAGCGAAAAATTCATCCGGCTCAGCAACGCGCCGGTATTCACCCACGCATCCGCTTTGTCGGAGTAGCCCGTCGGCGGCTCGCATTGATACAGCGGCTCGCCGATGCGGCTCGTCCATTGCACCAGCAACAGCGGAATTCCCACTTCCGCGCCGACGGCGCGCGTGGCCGACGCCACCAGTTCAAAGGGCGTCTTGATTTTTGCGCGGTACGCTTCCTTGGACCAGAACTCGGGCGAATAAATCATGGTGCGCAAAACTTCGCGGATGTCGCCGTCGGATTTCAGGAAGGTCTGCGCCATGCGATCCACCAGCGCCGCGGGCGGATTGTCGGAAACGAAGCGCTGCGCCAGCTCGTACGAAATGTGATGCGCCGTGTGCGGATCGCGCGCCAGGATGTCCAGCACTTCCTCGCCGTCGCGCATGCCTCCCGCGCGAATCTCGTGCCCCAGCACGGTCTTCACGCTGTTGTCATGGAGACGTTCCTCGAAGAAAAACTCCGGATTGCGCCGCGGCTGCCGGATGCTCCAGCCCGTAAACGCTTTCGCCACGTTGATGACGTCGTCCTGCGTGTATCCGCCATCCACGCCGAGCGTGTGCAATTCCATCAACTCGCGGCCGTAATTTTCATTCAGGCCGCGCTCCTGTTTCTGTTTGGCGTTCGCGCCCGGGTCGTTCGGATTCTCATCCGCCGCGGATCCCCCCTGGGGAAATCCCTGTCCGCCAAATGGCCCGCCTCCGAACGCGCCGCCGCGCATCGCGCGCCGCGCCTGCTGTTGCTCTTGCAATCGCTGCCACGCGACGGGATCGGCGGAGAGCCAGTTGTCCAAGAAAAAAAGCATCGCGGGACTTTTCGCCGTGGCGCCGAGCAGATCGCGAAATTTTCCCAGGGCGTGCGGGCGAATCGCATCGCGTTCGTATTCCGTGATGAGCCAGCGATCGGCGCCCTTGGCGGCATAAACGTTGAAGTGGTTGTACCAAAAATCCACCATCACTTCCTGGAGCTGGCGCTCGCTGTACACGGCGCGCGTCATCTTGGCCATGGACAATTCCGCGACGATGCGCTGCGGCAGGCGAATCTTTTCGTAATCGATCATGCGGTTGCCAAAGCCGCCCTGCCCCTTCCCTTGTCCTTTTTCCTTGGGCGGATTCGGATTCAGATCGTTGTCCATGGCCTCAAAATTCGGCATGTGCAGCGCGTCGGCCATCTGCATGTCGCTCTCGGCCCCGCCCTGCGTTCCGCCTTGCGCCTGGCTTTGCGCATCGCCGCTCTGCATGTCACCCTGCGTGGACGATCGCATGGCCGCCCGCATCTGCTCCATCTGCTCTTTCCGGTATTCCTCGACGGTGATGCCTTCGCGCCGCGCGGCTACCTGCGGCTGCGGGAATTCCTCGTAGAGTTTCGCGGACGTCATTTTCAAAGTCGGAAAACGTTCCAGGCGCGCCTCGAGCGCCGAGTCATCGATCGAATCGGGATGAAGTTGCCGGTCGATCCATTTTTGCAGGCCCATTTCCTTCACGCGTTCGAGGTCGTCGGGGCGCGGCCCAAAGCCCAGACGATTGAGCGCCTGCAGCACGGCTTCGTCTTCCGACAATTCTCCGGTCGAAAACCCCTTCGATCCTTTTGAAGATTCAGCTCTCTTCGTGTTGGCTTTACCCGTAGCGGCAAGAAGAAACGGCGCTGCAACTGTGAGGGCGGACAGAAGGAAGATAAAAATCATGCCGGCAAGCGATGCCGGCCGGCGCGTGCATGAATCGGTGTTGCGGGAGGAATCTATCTTCATTTTCTCTCTCCCCACGCGGGGTTTGGCGCGGCTGCCACGGGGGACGCGGCATTCCACTCACGCACCCAGTTTAACCCCCTGGAAAGAGAAAAGTTGCGGCAGGGTCACGGAGAGGTAACAGGGGGCAGGTGACAGGGGGCAGGTGTTAGGGTTTTCCCTGCCACCTGCTCCCTGCTACCTGTCACCTGCCTCCAGTCACCTGCCCCCTCTTCCTCAGCTAAGTCCGATCTGCCCAGCCTCCGGCAAATCCGAGCGCTCCCGGGCCGAACGGAACGCATCCACGCTCCACACATCTTGCGGTTCATCATGGCGCAAGACAAAATAATCGCCGTCCCCGGTGCGCACTCGAAAGTAAATGGCGCCCGGCGAATACCACCGGTCTTCCACTTCCATAATTTCAAAGGTATGCCCGCGTAGGATAAATCTGATAGGTCGCTCGTCGGCCCGATAACCGGCATAGCACTCGACGCGCATTTCGCTCATCGCTGCCTCCCGTGACCGAACTTCGGTAATCTCATTGTACTCCGATTTCGTAGGACAGACACTCTTAGCTGTCCGGTTTCGTGCAATAGGATTCAGGAAGGAAAGAGGGCAGGCGATTGAGCGGCCGAAGAGAACAGCCAAGAGCGGCTGACCTACTCGGCCTGCTCCAGTAACTCGGCGTTGTACGCGGCGCCGATCAGCAGAATCGTGGCCGTCAGTTGCATCCACAACATCAGGCCGATGGTGACGGCCAAGCCGCCGTAGATCAGGCTGTACGGCACAATGCGCAAATAAAATCCCAGCGAGATGCTGACCGTCCACCACAAGACGGTGGCCACCTCCGCGCCGGGCAGGTGCGCCCTCAACCCGTGATGCCCCGGCCGCCCTACCCGGTAAATTACGGTCAGCACGATCAAAGCGATCAACAAGGAAACCACAACGTACAACGCGCTCGAAGTCAATCGAATGAGCACAGGCATCGAGGAAAGGTGCAGCAATCGGTTGCGAACCTGCCGGCCGAACACCACCAGGTTCACAATCAGAATGGACGGAACGATGGTCACGATCAGCAAAAGCAACGCGCGCAAGTGTCTGCTCACCAAGCCCGGCCGCTCCTCGTCTCCGTACACCATGCGAAACCCGTCCATCAGCAGCTTCATCATTTGCGTTCCCGCCAAAAACGTTCCGCCCAATCCGAGCAAAATCCATTGCCAGGATTGAATGCCGTGACGGTACAGAAAATTATTGAAAATGCCGAGCGTCCCCGGAGGCAGCACGATGCGCAGCCGCTCGATGATTCCTTGCAGCGCCTGCCGGAATCCGGCCGACCCGGCCACCGCCCCGAGCACCACCAGAATCATGGGAGAAAACGCCAGAAACATATTGAACGCGACGGCTTGCGTCAGGGTGATGCAACTCGGGATGACACGAATCACGGCGCGGGAGAAGCGTCGAAGGAACGCTGAAGTCGTGTCTGGCGTCAAAGTTTTCTCAAGCAAGCCCCGTCAGGATAGCTTATTTCCGTTCGTTTGGGGACAGGCGGCACAAATTTTATCGGCCACGATACCCAATCCATTCCATGATTTGATTAGCTAGTGAAAATTTCTGGATTGGGAAGCAAGTGAAATGTCCTGTTTTCCTTCTACCCAGGCGCGACTTTCAAATTTTGCCCGAATGTCGAATCGGAGTAAGTCTGACTCCCGCCGCCCGCTGGCTTGCCTCCAATACGCCGCTTGAGTTCTCCTGTCGAACCGGTCTACATGCGAGGAATGACGTATTTCATCGACAAGAGTTCATGAAAAAATCAAGCCCTATCGCGTGTCGAATCGTATTAATTCGGTGTAAAGCAAATTTAACCCCGAATTTACGGCAAGCCTGACACAAGTTGCGCAATTATCCACGCCGATTCGCGATCGGAGCTCGGAACTGGGTGTTTGCATCTGTTGTCTAAAACTCGCTTTTCGGCTTGAATCCTGCGCCGCGCACATTCAGGAAAGCGCGTCTTTTACGGACGAGCGACTGCGAACTGTCTCTCGCCATTTTGCTCTAAAGATTCGACTCAGGAGGCCCAAATGGCTCGCATAGGCAGCGGGTGCCGGTTGACTGTACTGGTGATCCTCGTGGCTCTTGGATCGCCTCGAGCTCAGGCGCAGAGCGCCTCTGGAACGATCGAGGGGAAAATCTTGGATGCCCAACAGCTCGCCTTGCCCGGTACCACGGTTGAGATTCAGGATTCCCAGGGCGCGACCGTCAAAAAAATCGTCGGTCAAGACGACGGCCGCTATCGAGTCGCTGACCTGCCGAGCGGGACCTACACAATACTGTTCAGCCGCGACGGGTTCCAGACGGTCAAAAAAGAAAATGTGACCGTCGCGGCGAATCAAAGCGTTGTGCTGGACGCCGTTCTGCATCCGCAGTCATTGTCGGTCAACGTCACTGTCACGGCGCAGGTCGATGACCAAAACGTAGCTTCAAAAACGGATATCCCCGCGGAGGCTCTGCCGGTAACCGTCGACACTGTGCCGCTCGACATGATCCAGCAGCAAGGATCGACGGACATTGTGCCGGCCATCAACAATCTTCCCGCCGCGAATGCCTGGACGCAATACGGCTCTCTGAACTACTTCGAATTTCGCGGAATGATCATGGATCAGGACCCCGGCTCAGCAATACTCCTCAACGGCTTGCCCATCGAGGGGAACCGATCCGACTCGCAGGTCAACAGCGTCCAGGAAGTCGACGTGCTGAAGGGGCCGGCGTCGATGCTTTACGGAACGCAGGACCCCGGCGGGACCATCAATATCGTCGAGAAGCAACCCTTGGACGCCAGCCACCAGGAGATTGTCGTTCGGGGAGGACAGTGGGGCACAGGCGGCGTTGAATTCGGATCGACGGGCCCGCTGGGTTCGTCCCACGACCTGCTTTATCGCATCGATGTTGGATTCCTACACAGCGACGGATTCCGCCAGGCCGGCTACAACCGGTTTGACCTTGCGCCCAAGCTCTTCTGGCGCATCACGCCGCGCGACCGCCTGCGCTTCAATGTCAACTGGAACGACGATCACTTTGACCTGGACGCGGGGATTCCGCTATTGCCGCTGGCGAATCCTCTGACGGTCGCGCCCGGCACTGTGTACGCGTTCGTCATTCCACCGGGCATCAACATCAACAACCGCTACAACACGCCGGGCAACTTCGAGGACTTGAGCCAGCCCATCGTTCAGATTTTCTACGAGCACGATTTTTCCGACAATCTGCGGCTTCGTTCCTCCGTCGAGTATCAGCACATCGCCGACCAATACTGGGATGCGGAGGCGAACGCCGTCGATATCACCAGCGTCCCTTATCAAGTGTTGCGAGGCGATTCCAACAATCCCGACACCTATAGCTTGTACTTCTTTCACAAGGACCAGGTGGCTCTGAGCCAAACCGACCTGGTCGGCAGCTTTCACCTGATCTGGAAACATCAATTCATGATCGGCTACGAATACGATTACCACTATCATAAGACCGCGCGCAGCGACGATGCGGAAAACCTGCCCATTCCCCCGATCGGCCTCTACAATCCCGTCGAGACCGCCACGGCAGTCACCAGTTTCCCGGTCAGCAGCTACGACGGCACGCGCAACACGGAGAACGCGGTTTATTTCCAGGACTTCGTGCAACTCCACCCCAAGCTGCAATTGCTCTTCGGCGGCCGCTATGACGCCTACCGGCACTACGATTTCGATTATCCGTACGTGAACAACGTGTGGCAATATGCCGGCCCACAAGATATCTTCTCGCAAAATCCCTTTACCTATCGAGTTGGGCTGATCTCGCCGATCCTTCCTTATCTTTCGGTCTATGCCAACGTGGCCACTTCGTTTACCGCGCAAGTGGAACTTTCCCTGGCCGGCAATCCGTTGCTCCCAGAGACCGGCAGGCAAGAAGAAGTCGGCGCTCGAATGAATTTTTTCCAGAACCGGCTTAACGTGAATGCCGACTACTTCCACATCAACGAATACAATATCGCCGAATCGCGAGCCGACGGCACGATTGACCAAGCCAACGGAATGACCTCCTACGGAGCGGAGTTCGAAGCCCGCGCCCGCGTCAGCCAGAAGATGAACGTCTTTGCAAGCTACGGCTATACCGAAGCGTACTTCGGCACGTTCATTCTTCCGGGCTATTTCAACCTGAGCGCGGACGTCGATCTGGCCGGGTATGTGCCTCCGCTCACTCCCAAACACACGGAGAGAGTATGGGTGAATTACGATCTCCCGAAGGGCTTCAACATTTCCGTGGGAGAGCGCTACGTCAGCCAGCGCGCGACCGATATTTACGATCTCTTCTGGATGCCCGGATTCACGATCTTCGATGCGGCGTTGCAGTACCGCTGGAAGAAGATGGAATATAACTTGAACGTCTCGAATTTATTCGACAACAAACACTACTACCTCAGCGCCATCGACGATACCCAGGTGTATCCGGGCCCGCCCATCAACGTGATGGCCACTATACGCTACCGCTTCTGACCTTTGAAACTGGCAGCACAGCTGCCCGGTCGCATTGCCTTCTGCGCTTGGCAAACGAGCAGGCCCACCGAGGCAAGGTGTATCATGTCCGAACGACACCCAATCCATTCCGTGATTGACATAGGGCTGCCAATCGATGTATCCGAGGAGTTGCTACTCATTTCCAGAGTTAGTCAAAAGTGGGTCGAGAATCGGCCGAATGTCGGAAAAGTTCTCTCCATGGGTGGCGCTGGAGGGTTTCCGTTCAGGGCAGCGCAATGAAATCGATTTCCAAGGAGACTTCAATGAAGATGAATCATCTGCTCAAGGCGGGCTTCGGCCGCCGCGGCTTTTTGTCCGGCTCCAGCCTGTTGCTGACAAGCGCATTGCTGGGCGCGACGGAAGAGGCCAAGCCCGCGCCTGTACCCCCTCTACCTGAACCCGTGCCGCAAGAGAAGCAGGACAAGGAAGCGCTGCTCGACGATCTGGTCACCGCCAACCACATCCTACAGGATCAAGGAGTGGTGGACGGCTACGGGCACGTGAGTGTGCGAAATCCCGCGAGCCCCAATCACTTTTTCATTTCGCGCTGGCTGGCGCCCGATTTGGTCACGATGAGCGACATCGTCGAGCTGGACTTCGACTGCGTTCCGGCGAACGGCGACACGCGCAAACTCTATAGCGAACGCTGGATTCACGCCGAAATTTACCGCGCCCGGCCTGACGTGAAGTCCATCGTGCACACCCACGCCCCCACCGTCGTGCTGATGGGTACCATCAACGAGCCGCTCCTGCCGATCTACCACATGGGCGGATTCATCGGCACGGGCTTGCCCACGTTTGACATTCGCAAATCCTTCGGCATGACGAATATGTTGATCAATGACGCCGCGAAAGGAAAAGCCCTGGCCCAAACCCTCGGAAATTATCCGGCAGCCTTCATGCGCGGGCACGGCGGCGTGACCGTGGGCAACAGCATCATGCATTCGGTCGGACGCAGCGTTTACTTAAAGATTAACTCCGAAATGCACCTCCAGGCGGGGAACAGAAAGATCGAGACGCTGTCCCCGGAAGAGGCCCATCTTGCCGAAGCCGGCAACCAGGAATTCCCGAAAGATTGGGATCTGTGGGCGCGCAAAGTGAAGAAGGGCTAAGAGCAAGAGCCGAACAAAACATCCTCCGCGCCCTTCTCCAAGACAGAAAAATGCGAGGACGAGTTGCTTGACTTGGCGCTCGTCCCGCTCTACTCTCTGCGCCATAGGGTCAGGAGGAATTTCGTACTAGGAGCTCAACCACCATGAAAAACTACGTCGGGGTGCGAAAGAACGTGTGGCTACTGCTTGGAATCCTGTTCGCGGCGCTGCCCGTGGCCGCCGCCACGGCCCGCATCTATGTGGCCAACCGGGGCGGAACTGCTATTGACGTGATCGATCCGACGACGAACAAAGTCGTCCAGGTCATCAAAGGCATCGAGGCGCCGGAAGTCATCCGATTTTCGCCCGACGGAAGCCGGCTCTACATCACCAGCCGCAGCGAAGACGTGCTCGACGTTCGGGATCGCAAAAGCGGGAAGGTGATTAAGAAGGTGCCTCTCAGCGGTTGGGCCAACGACGCCATGGTGACCACTGACGGGAAGTTGATCGTCGTCTGCATCCGCAATACCAGCTTGCAGGCGGAGGATGTCGGCGCGCTGGACATTATCGATTCCAAATCCTTGGAGAAGATCAAGAGTATTCCGGTGAGAAGAGGGCTGCACGATGTTTCCTTGACCGTGGACGGAAAATTCGCCGCTGCCGGCTCGCCGGGCGGGCAATTCATCACTGTCTTCGATCTTCAGAAAATGGAAATCGCTTGGGAAGTTCAGTATGACCAGGGAGTGCTCCCTGTCATTATTCAGAGCGGGCCGGACGGTTCGGGATACCGCATCTTCGCCCAGCTCAATCAAACCAACGGATTCTCCGTAATCGATTTTGCCACGCACAAGGAAATTGCCAGAATCAAGAATCCCGACGAACCCAAGGGATTCCCCGCCGGCTGCGAGGGCATCAGCCACGGTATCGGCATCGCACCGGACCAGAAAACTCTCTGGACCAATAGCAGGCCGGCCAACGCCGTTTTCGTCTATTCGCTCCCGGACCTGAAACTGTTGGGCCACGTCTCCTTGCCTGAAACCGAGGTGCCCGGAAAGGCGCCCCGAGGCGGCGGCCCCGCGTGGGTCACTTTCACTCCGGACAGCAAAACCGTTTACGTTTCCACTTGCGGGACCAAATCGATCACCGCCATCGACGTGACCTCAATCAAAGAGATCACGCGCATCCCGGTCCACGAAATGCCCGACCGGATCAGCACATTGGTTCTGCCCTAAAACGAGCGATAAGGCGGAATGCAGGACGCGTGAAACGATTGGTTTTCTTATACGCTTTGAAACGGAGCTGAGTCGATGATGATTTCGAGAATCCTGCCAAAAGTAATGTGTGCTGGTTTCGTGGTCGCGACTGCTGTCCTGCTTTATCCGTCCGGTCCCTCGGCAACCGCGCAGACCTCCGCGGCTGCCGACGCGCAAACTCCTCCGCAGCTGGATTATGAATTTTTCAAAACGCGCGTCGAGCCGATCTTCCTCAAGAGGCGCTCGGAGGAGCATGCCCGCTGCTACGTTTGCCATCAACTCAGCCGGCACAACGGCGGTCCCCTCAGCCTGGACATGCTGGCGCCCGGGGCAACTTTTTGGACCGAGGAGCAGTCCCGCCATAACTTCGAGACCGTCTCGAAACTGGTAGTCCCCGGCAAGCCGGAGATGAGCCTGCTTCTGCGAATGCCTTTAGCCCCCGAAGTCGGCGGCCTCGCCGATACCCATCAGGGAGGTAGGCAATTCGCCACCATGGACGACCCGGATTGGCAGATTTTCAAGGCGTGGGTCCTCGGGCAAAAAGCGGGCGGTTCCTCCACGCCGTAGCCGAGAGCGTTCCGTCATCCCCTCATTGTCACCGAAATCGACGGTCGAACCTTCCGACCGATGCGCGATTTGTCATGAAGCCGTGAAAAATTCCCGCTTCTGTTCCGTGACCGACACCCATCGGAAACTGGCCGATTACCTGCCTTGAGCACAGGTCTTGTCGCCTGACGCCGCGGCAGAGTACACTCGCAGTGCAATTTTCGCGGAGGTGGGGCATGGCTCGAATGGTGCGTTGCGGTCTCATTCAGGCGCATTGCGAATGGTCGAATCCGAAGTTCACTCTTCCCCAAATCAAAGAGAACATGATCGCGAAGCATGAAAAGCTCATCGCCGCCGCGGCCAAACGCAAGGTGCAGATCCTGGGCTTGCAGGAGCTTTTCTACGGCCCCTACTTCTGCGCGGAGCAGCAACAAAAATGGTACGAGTTGACCGAGCCCGTGCCGGACGGCCCAACCACGACCCGCATGCAAAAGCTGGCCAAGAAATACGGCATGGCCATGGTCGTCCCCGTCTACGAAGTGGAAATGACCGGCCTGTATTTCAACACGGCGGCCGTATTCGACGCGGACGGAAAATATCTCGGCAAATACCGCAAGCACCACATTCCCCACTGCCATCCCGGATTCTGGGAAAAATTTTATTTCACGCCGGGAAACGCGGGATACCCGGTCTTCGAGACCCGCTTCGCCAAGGTGGGAGTCTATATTTGCTACGATCGCCATTTCCCCGAGGGGGCGCGCATTCTCGGCTTGAACGGCGCGGAAATCGTGTTCAATCCATCCGCAACGGTGGCGGGCCTTTCCGAATATCTGTGGGAACTCGAGCAGCCGGCGCATGCCGCCGCGAACGGCTATTTCGTCGGCGCGTCCAACCGCGTGGGCATCGAAAAGCCCTGGCAGATCGGCGAGTTCTACGGAAAAAGTTACTTCTGCAATCCGCGCGGCAAGATCATTGCGCAGGCCAGCCGCGACAAGGATGAATTGCTCGTCGCCGATTTGAATCTCGACGAGATCCAGGAGGTCCGCGACACCTGGCAGTTCTATCGCGACCGCCGCCCCGAAACCTACGGCGAAATCACGCGCACGCAGACGGCGCGCAGCTCGCAAGCTGCGGACTAAAGATACACGAGGAATCCTCATGACAACGCTACCCAAGCAGACGACGCGCAGCGAAGAAACCGTCCGCAAGCACAAGGAATATCTCTGGCCGGCGGTCACCAATTTCTACAAGGAGCCGCTGGTTGCCGATCATGCCTCGATGCAGCACGTGTGGGACGTCGAGGGCAAACAATATCTCGATTTCTTCGGCGGCATTCTCACCATTTCGGTGGGTCACGCCAATCCCAGAATCACCGGCCCGGTCAAGGCGCAGATCGACAGGCTCCAGCATCTCTCCACGCTCTACCCCAACGAAGCCATCGTCGCGCTCGCCGAAAAAGTCGCCCAGATTACTCCGGGCGCGCTGCAATCCAGCTTTTTCACCAGCTCCGGCTCCGAAGCCAACGAAGCCGCGATCTTGCTGGCGCGCATGGCCACCGGCTCGTTTGACATCGTGGCCTTACGCCACGCCTACGCCGGCGGATCGTCGCTCACCAAAAGCGTCACCGCGCAGGCGCCCTGGCGGAAATCGGGAATCGTCAGCGTGGGCATCTCGCACGCCATCAACCCGTACTGCTACCGCTGCCCGCTCGGCTTGAAGTACCCGGACTGCGAAGTCGCCTGCGCCAACGATGTCGAGAATCTGATCCAGACGGGCACCAGCGGCCACATTGCCGCCTTCATGGCCGAACCAATTCAGGGCGTGGGCGGATTCATCACGCCCCCGCCCGAATATTTCAAGATCGTTTTCAAAGCGGTGAAGAAATACGGCGGGCTGTTCATCTCCGACGAAGTGCAAACAGGGTTCGGCCGCACCGGGAAAAAATGGTTCGGCATCGAGCACTGGGAAGTGACTCCGGACATCCTGACCTGCGCCAAGGGCATGGCCAACGGCGCCCCCATCGGCGCCACCATCACCACGAAAGAGCTGGCTGGGTCCTTCCAAGGGCTGACGATTTCCACGTTCGGCGGCAATCCGGTCACGTCGGTGGCGGCGAAAACGACAATCGAATTCATCGAGGAAGAAAAACTCCTTCAGAACTCGGACACCGTCGGAACCTATTTCCGGGGAAAACTCGACGAACTTCAGCATAAATATCCGTTAATCGGCGATGTTCGCGGCAAAGGACTGATGCTGGGCCTCGAACTTGTGAAGGACCGCACAACCAAGGAACCCGCTCCCGAGGCCACCAACCAGTTGCTGGAGCGCACCCGCGAGCATGGTTTACTGATCGGCAAGGGGGGCTTGTACGGCAATGTGGTCCGCCTCTCCCCCATGCTGAATATCGGCAAGGCCGACGTGGACGAGGCCGCACGAATCCTCGACCTATCGCTGGCGGAAATCCGGCCCTAAAGCCGGCGCCAAATCTGATCCGTATCGGGACAGCTCTGCTTTCTCGCACCAAGGCCGTCATCTTCTCTCTTCCCAGTGAAATCGATAAGTCAATTAGCTGCAACGAGCTAGCCGTACTATTTCTCATTTGGCACACCTCCGCCCCTTTTATGTGTCAGATGGGAGCAGGTATTGTTACCGTATCTAGTAGCTATGCCGTTGGGCTTGACCCGCTGCGCTCAATGGAACTGCCTGTTTCCGCCAGCCAGTTCCCCTTGACCAGGATTATGAGGTTCCAATGAAAAAGAAACGATTAGGCGAAGTGCTCCGCGAACGAGGGAAGATTTCGGCGGCGGACCTCCAGAACGTAATCGAGCAGCAGCAGGGCACCCTGATCCATCTCGGCGAATTGTTGCTGGATCGCGGCATCGTCGCCAAGGACGATCTGGCCGACGCCCTCGAGGAAATCTCTCACGTTCCCTACATCGATTGCTCGAACATCAATCCGGAACCGGAAGCCTTGAAACTGATTCCTCGGGCCATGGCCGAGCGGCTCTCCGTTTTGCCGATCCGCATTGAGCACAAGCGTCTGATCGTCACCATGGTCGCCCCGCAAAATTTGGCCCATTTGGACGAGTTGCGCTTCACCACCGGTCTGGAAATTTCGCCCCGCCAATCCTTCCGGAACGAGTTGCAAGCGGCGATCGGGCAGTTCTATTCGGACGGGAAGCCAAAAGCCGCCACGAAGCAGCAGGTCATCGAGAAACCCGCGTCGATCCAAACCGACGAACTCGAATTCGTCTCCACCAGCTCGCGCCAGGCCAACCAGGAAGCCATGCAGGAAATGCAGGCGGACCTGCGGCAGCGAAAAACGCCCGCGGTCCAACTGGTGTCTGAAATCATTCAAATCGCGATTTCCAAGCAGGCCAGCGATATCCACATCGAGCCGCGAGCCAACGAGACCGCCGTCCGAGTCCGCGTGGATGGCGTGCTGCGCGATGTTCATTCGGTCCCGCGAACCATCCAAACTTCCCTGATTTCGCGCATCAAAATTCTTTCGGACATGGATATCGCGGAACGCCGCACGCCCCAGGATGGCCGCTTCATGGTCTCCACCGGCTCGCGCCAGCTCGATCTGCGAGTCTCGGCGCTTCCCACCCAATACGGCGAAAAAGTAGTCATTCGATTGCTCGAATCCAGCGCGCCCTTGACCTCTCTGAACGAATTGGGAATGCCGACGGACATCTCGGATGGCCTCTGGCAACTGATCAGCCAGCCCCAAGGTCTGATCTTGGTAACCGGACCGACGGGTTCGGGCAAGAGCACCACGCTTTATTCTTGCCTCAACAAATTAATGAAGCCTGCGGTTAATATCGTCACCGTAGAAGATCCCGTCGAGTACGTTCTCCCGGGCATCAATCAAGCCCACGTCAATTCCAAAGCCGGGATGACCTTCGCCAGCTGCCTGCGCTCCATCTTGCGGCAAGACCCCAACATCATCATGGTGGGCGAAATCCGCGACCGGGAAACCGCTGAGATCGCCATGAAGGCCGCGCAAACCGGCCACATGGTGCTTTCCACTCTGCACACCAACGATAGTATTTCCGCCATCGTCCGCCTGCTTGACCTGGGCATTCCGGGCTACCTCATCAGCTCCTCGGTGACGGGCATTCTGGCGCAGCGCCTGGTTCGCAAACTTTGCTCTTGCCACACCATTCAGCCCGCGACCCCGGAATTCCAGGCATCCCTCGTCCAAGCCGGCTGCAGCAAGCCTCCCTCGACCATGGCCGTTCCCATCGGCTGCGAAAAGTGCGACCAGGCCGGATACAAAGGCCGCATCGGCATCTACGAATTGCTGCGCCTGGACGACAGCATCCGCACGGTGGTCCGCACCAGCGGCAACATCGATCAGGTGCGCGAAATTGCCCGGGCCAACGGGATGCGCCTGATGCAGGAAGACGCCGTGGAAAAGCTCCGTTCGGGAATGACCACTCTCGAGGAAATTTTCCGGGTCGTGCCCACGGAAAATATCTCTCGTTTGGAATGCCCGAAGTGCAGTGAGCCCATCGTTCCCAAGTTCAAATATTGCCCTCACTGCGGCAGAAAAACCGCAACGCCCTCCCATGCTTCCAGTTCGCGTTTGCAACAATCCATTTCCGAGGAGGTTTTGCAATGAGCGGCGGCGATGACCGATCGAAGAAATTCGCCCGGCGCGATAGCCGGCACCCGCAACTGAGTGAACTCTCCATGATTTACGAGGGTTTCGAGGAAGACATTACCGTTCGGCCCCCTGACCTAACCCCGCACGGCATGTTCATCAACACGAGCAAGCTCTATCCTCAAGGCGCGGTCATGAAGCTGCGCTTCCGGCTGTCGCGAAGCGGCGTCGTGGTGCACACGCGATGCGAGGTCCGCTTCTGCCTCAAGGGAGTCGGAATCGGCGTCGAATTCATGGACATTTCCCCCGAATCCGTGCAGGCCATCGAAGAAGAACTCGGCGTGGAAGCCTAGCGCACCGAGCAGTCTGTTCCACCCACTCGATGAATTGTCTCGCATCCCCTTTTCGCGGCGTGCAGGAATTGTGTTAGCCTATCGAAATTAAATGGCGACCACACCCAGCCTATTCCCCGACCTGACACGCGAAATCTTCTTCGACATCGAAACACTGCGCCTCTCGCATGAAGTCGACGGAGGCTGGTCGAGCATCGCGCGCTTCGGCTTGGCCGTCGCCGTGACCTGGGACGCGCAAAATCGTTTCCGGCGCTGGTTCGAGACAGACGCCCAGTCGCTCGTTTCCGAACTCGGCCGGTATGACCGCATCGTCTCCTTTAACGGCGACCGCTTCGATTTCGAAGTCCTCAGCGCCTACCAGCCGGTGAATCATTTGCTCGGCAAATCCTTTGACCTGCTGGTGGATTTGCACCGCCGCCTCGGGCACCGCATCAAACTCGACGATCTCGCCCGGGAAACCCTGGGCAATCAGAAAACCGGGAACGGCCTGGACATCGTCCAGTGGTGGCGCGAGGGCCGCAAGGAAGAAGTGTGCAAGTACTGCGAAAACGACGTGAAATTGCTGGTGGACCTGATGGAATTTGCGCGCAAAAATAAATACGTGGTCGTCAAATCGCGCCGTTTGCCCGTCAACTGGCCGTGAGTTGCTTTGCAGGCTGCGGAAAATGGCATGTATTGTGTCATCAAGCGCGAAACGAGGTTGCAGAAAAAGCATTTCATTTTGTCATTCCGAGCGAAGCGAGGAATCTCTCTGAGGGATGCGCCGGCGAAAAAAGAAGGAGAGATTCCTCGCTTCGCTCGGAATGACAAAATGGCGGTAGGACTTTTTCAGCTAGCTGTCGCACAGGCCGTTTAGCCGATGAAACGCGAAACCGGCGCCGCCAAGGACGAAGTGATCATGTCGAGAATCGCACTAAGACGCGCGGGAACCTTCGCAGCGTTGCTCTTCGTCCTGGCTGCAACATCCCATGCCGCCGACAAAGACAAAATCCTCTGGAAATCCATCCCCAACGCGATCCTGCAAGTCGATTCGCGCGCGCCAAAACTTTGGAATGTTTTTCAGGCCGGAAAGAAAACGGACCCATTGCTCGTCCAGCTCGGTTCCCGCTTCCTGGTGGTTTACGTGCGCAATAACGAAGTATACGAGATCAAGCCGGAGCAATTGGAAGCGAAAGGCGAAGACTTTTTGTGGCGGGAATCGGATAAACCGGCCAAGCCCATGCCTACCTCGGATTGGAGCATCAAGGACGTTGGTTCAGCTTCGCGGATTATTCTAAAACTTGCGGCCGAAGGGCGCGTCCTCACCGTGGAAATTCCTCAAATGCCCGATTTGCGGCGTGGAATTTACTGACCGGTGAGCCCCGCGGAACATCCCGTCCAAGGCGGCATCCACACCGGCGTTCTCGACGCCGAGACCGTCCGCT
>Ga0335078_10003403_pt1 | contig 23728 bp, 18 predicted proteins | sample Lox_Sample_32_FD_206711 | JGI IMG/M metagenome (GOLD analysis project Ga0335078, IMG submission 206711) | Soil microbial communities from Loxahatchee National Wildlife Refuge, Florida, United States - Lox_Sample_3.2 | ecosystem: Environmental > Terrestrial > Soil > Wetlands | place: USA... | reverse complement strand
CGGCGATGCCATCTACGTGTCGGGCGCGCTGGGTGGGTCGGCGGCGGGAATGGCGGCGGGGCACGGCAAAGCGTGGCGCAGGCATTTGCGCCCCCAACCACGCCTCTCACTCGGCCAGTTTCTGCGAAAATCGGCTCACGCCACCGCCGCCATGGATCTGAGCGACGGCCTGTCGCTCGACCTGGCTCGCCTGTGCGCAGCGTCCGGTCTCGGCGCGGAAATCGGCGCGCCGCCGCTCTGGCCCGGCGCCACACTGGCGAATGCGCTCCATGGCGGCGAGGACTACGAGCTGCTGTTCACCGCGGCGCCGCGGGCCGTTGTGCCCCCGGTATTCGAAGGGATTCCGCTCACGCGAATCGGCGCCCTGTGCCGGCAACACCCCGGCAAAGTGTTCATGGCTGGCGAGCCGCTCGCGGCGCGCGGCTACGATCACTTTCGAGCGCGCTAGACCCCGGTTCTGTTGCGCCGCCGATGAACCGGGGGGAATGCCGCCATCGGCCGGCGAATCATCGCCGGGGGAGGCGTGATCGCGCACCCGATGGGAATCCAAGGTGCGCGCCCGGCAGGCCGCACCCCAACGCCGCCTAAAGTTCCCTCCCGAACCGCCGATATCCAATTCGGGGGTGGCTTGCATGCCGTTATTCGATACCAAAAACTTCGGGAATCTTGCCTTTGAGGCACAGGACACGATCGAGTTTCCGCGTGGATTGCCCGGCTTTGAAAACCGCCGGCGGTTCGTGGCGATTCGCCAGGTGAACACCGGGCCGCTGGTGTTTCTGCAAAGCCTGGAGGACCCGGCCCTGTGCTTCACGACGGCGCCGGTGCTGGCGGTGGACCCGCGGTTCCGCTTGAGGTTGTCGGAAGAAGACCGGGATACCGCCGGTCTGTCGGCGGTGCGCCGGCCGCGCCTGGGGAAAGACGTTTGGGCGCTGGGCGTGATCTCGCTGCGCGAGACGGGCGCAACCGTGAACCTGCTGGCACCGCTGGTAATCAACCTGCGCTCGTTGCGGGCGGTGCAAGCGGTAATGCGCGACTCGGCATACTCGCACCGGCACGCGCTGGCGGAGCCGGAGCCGGTATGCTCATGATGTCGCGGCGCGCGGGAGAGACCATCCTCATCGGCGACCGGATCGAGATCGTGATTGCGCACATCGGCCGTTCGCGGGTGAAGGTGGGAATCCGTGCGCCGCGCGACACACCGGTCATCGCCCGCGAGTTGAAGCTGGTGCGCGAGGAAAACCGCGCCGCGGCCGGCGCCGGGCCGTTGGCGGACTGGTGCGGTCTCTTAGCGCGCCTGGAACATTCCCCTCAAGTTTCCGTCGCCCATCCCGATAAGGGTATTGCGCGGCAAGAAGCCGCCCCCAAAAACTGAAAGGAATTCACCATGTCTCTCTCGATTCAAACCAATACGGATTCACTCATTGCGCAGGAAAACCTGCTCACCAACAGCAATTTCCAGAGCAACACCATCCAGCAGTTGACGTCCGGGTATCGCATCAACTCGGCGGGCGACGATCCTTCCGGCCTGGCCGTGGCCAACCAGTACGCGAGCGCGATTGCCGAGCTTACGCAGGGCGTCTCGAACGGAAACGATGCCACCGCCCAATTGCAGATCATGGATGGCGGCATGAGCAATATCAGCCAGATCGTCAACACACTGCAGACGCTGGCGACGGAATCGGCCTCAACCAGTTTCACCGGCGACCGGACGACTCTGAACAACCAGTTCCAAACCGACTTGGCCGAGATCGACCGGCAGGCGCAGTCGATCGGCCTGAATGTCGGCGGCACGTTCGCCAAGCAGATGGCCGTGTACTTCGGCGCCGGCAGCGGCAGCCAGAGCACCGCCAACGGTGTGGTCAACGTCAATCTCAGTAATGCAACCGTGGACACGCAGAGCCTGGGATTGAAGGGCGTGCAGGCAGTCAATCTGGCCGCCGCCGCATCCAACGACTACGATCTGGGCGCGGCCAGCGCAACCAGCGTGAACGCCATCGCCACCAACGCAACGAACACCGGCAACGAAGCCACCGCAGGGTCCACAGTATTCGATTTCAGCGGCCCGGGATTCACCAACCTCGCCGTCACCGTCAACATGAGCGGAGTGGACGATACCACCAGCCTGGTGAATGCCATCAACGCCGGCATCCAGGCCGCCGCATCCACTTCCGGCTCCGCCAACGCCGCCTTTGCAGCCGACAACATCACGGCGTCGGTCCACACCGATTCTCTGGGCAAGGAGCAGCTTGCATTCAACTCCAGCGTGGGCAGCTTCCAGGTCACCGCTACGGATAAAATGTCCAACGCCCTGATCGGCAATCTCGCCGTCGCAGGTGCGCCGGCCGGAAATGCGGCGGGGACCGCGGGCAGCAGCATGATCGCGGGCGGCGGGTACATGTTGGGGCACGTTGTTGCCGGGGTAAACACGGAAAACGACTTGGCGTTCAGCACCGAATCGGCGGCCAACGTACAACAGTCGGTTACCATCTCCGCCAACGATGCTTCCGGCAACGCTCACACTCTCACCGTCCAGTTGACCGTCGCCAATACGGCCACCACGGCGGATGCAGTCGCAGCAATCAATGCCAAGCTGCAAGCTTCCGACGACAGCACCCTGCAGCAGATCTCGGCGGTCACGACCAGCGGCGCCGCCGCGGCCAGCGGTACCATCAACTTCGCCAGCACGCTTCCCGGCTTCCAGATTTCGCTGGGCGCCACGGCGGATGCTGGCGCCACGGGCTTGGGAAGCGCTGCTCTCCAAGGAACCACCATCACCGCGATGCAGGTTGGCGCCGGCGGCACGGCCGATATCGGCACCATTGCCGGAGCGCAGGCCGCAGTCACGGCGATCACCAACGCAGTCAGTCTGCTGGGCCAGGCCCAGGCCGCGGTCGGCACGGGCGAAGACCAGCTCGGGTTCGCCTCCAGTCTGGCGCAATCCCAGATCACCAACTTCAGCTCCGCGGAATCGCAGATTCGCGACGCGAATGTGGCGGAGCAGGCGGCCAACCTGAGTAAGGCCCAGGTTCTGCAGCAATCCTCGATTGCTGCCATGGCCCAGGCCAACGCCGAACCCCAAGCGCTGCTCACCCTGTTGAAGAACGCGTAGGCAGCGAGCGCACCGCCGGCGCACTTCGCCGGCCATCAGCCACGGTCCGGACCGGAGCCTCCCGGTCCGGACCGTTATGAGCATTTATGAGCACCATTAGCAGTCCCTTGGCCACCATCCTCGACCCCGTCACGGTTTCTGGATCGAACAGCTCGTCAAACTCCAGCAGCGGCAGCTCCGGCAGCGGCAGTACCAGCGGAAGCGCAGGAACGTTCACCGGCGCCAGCGAGTACTCCCAAGATCTGCAGGATGTGATCAGCCGGGCGGTGGCCATCGCCGAGCTGCCGATCACCCAGCTCACCAATGACGAAGCTGCGCTGCAGAGTCAATCGACTGACCTCGGCGACATTGACAACGATTTGAGCGCGCTGCAGAGCGCGATCCAGGGAATCGACTCGGCCATGAGTGGCTCGTACCAGGCGTCGGTATCCAATGCCGACGCGGTTAGCGCCTCGGCGGGCGCCGGCGCGGTGACGGGCAGTTACTCGATCGAGGTGGATTCGGTGGGCGCCTACGCCTCCAGCTTGAGCAGCGCCAACTGGACAGGAACCTCGAGCGACGCGGGCGGAAGCTACCAGCTGGTCATCGGGAACAACACCTACCAGATACAGTCCACTAATGGCAGCGCCGCCAGCGTGGCGGCCGCCATCAATTCGGAATATGGCGGCCAGGTGCAAGCCACGGTGGTGAACGTCGGCTCCGCGGCCAGTCCGGACCAGCGCATTTCTTTGCAAGCCACCACGCTCGGCGCGGAAACACTCGACATCCAGGATTCCAAAGGCGCCAGTCTGCAGACCCAGGGTCCGGCCGGGAGCCTCGCGAGTTACATCGTCGACGGGTCCGGCGAGGAGGTGACTAGCGACTCGCGGTCGGTGACCATCGCCAGCGGGCTGACCGTCAATCTGCTGGCGAGCGAACCCGGAAAGCCGGTGACCATCACGGTCAGCGGCACCGATGACGCTCTCAGCAGCGCGCTTTCCACGTTCACCTCGGCGTATAACAAAGTGGTGTCGGACCTGGATGCGCAGCGCGGGCAGAACGCCGGCCCGCTCCAGGGCCAACCCATTCTCTCCGAGATCAACCAGGTGGTGGATCAGTTGGCCACGTACTTCACATCATCGACCAGCGGGGTCAACGGGCTGGCGGAGCTGGGGCTCGATCTGGGTGAAACCGGCCAGTTGACCTTCAACTCGCAGACACTCGACAGCGCTTACAGCAGCAGCCCCGATGCGGTCGCGTCCTTCCTCGGCTCGGCGGCCGGCGGTGGATGGCTGGAAAGCGCAACCAATGCGCTGAAGGACCTGGAAGACCCGACGGCCGGCCTGGTCAAAAACGAGGAGACCAATCTCGGAAACCAGATTACTTCGATCAGCAGTCAGATTACCGCCAAACAAGCTCAGGTCACCACCCTGCAGACCAGCCTGACCGCGCAGATGGCTTCGGCCGATGCCCTGATCTCGACGATGGAGCAGCAGGATAGCTTTCTGACGCAGATGTTGCAGGCTGAGCAAATCGACTCCCAGTCGATCATCAACGGATGAAACGCCAAGAGAAGACGCTGGAGGGTCGGATCCGCGATGCCGTGGCCTCGGGTGAATTCGGCAAGGCAAGGGCCTTATGGATCGAGTTGGGCGACCGCTTGCGGAGCGAGTCGGCTCTACATCAAGGCTCGGCCGCGCGCTTGAGGCAGGCCAGGGATTTACTCGCATGGTGCCGCACTATGGCGCTCGCCGACCGAACTCGCTGTCAGCAACGGCTCAATCAACTCGCCATAGCGGCCCGCTACCTCGCCGAATCCACTCCACCCAAGCAGCGCATGCTCGTGCGAATGTGATGCGGCGGTTTTGGGACGCTTCCCGGACTGGGCACGCGGGGCACGGATGCTCGGGCGATTCGGCGGGAACCGCGCCGGCGGTTCGCCGCGAGCTGACCGCGGCCGGGTTCCCCGGTCGATCGGTGGAGAGGCAGCGCTGGCGTCCCAGCCGATTGGCCGGTCCTCCGTACGCCTGAGCGCGGCCTCATCCTCCGTCTTTCGATCGTTCCAATCGGGGCCGCAACCCTCCCGTCACGGCCGGAACGCGTCGAAACTCGTTTACTCAACCGACAATCGAGGGCAGAGCTCACCTGGAGCGGGCCGCTTGAGGAGCGGCGTCTCGCTGTTGCCGTCGCTGATTGCCGGCGTAGCTACTTTCCCGCTTTCCTCAAGTAGTGAGTTCCGATGGCGAAACGTTTCACGGTGGCTCCGGCCAGGCAGATCATGGGCGCTGACAGCCACTTTCGGCCCGCCACCACGCCTCCAGCGCAAAAACGCTCCATCGGCGTCGCAACCGTCCAGAACTCATAGCAACCGGAATGCCAACGAATCCGAGTGCAACCAGCGAGAGGGCCGCAGGAATTTCACGCCGCAGCGAAGACCGCGAAAAAGGTGAGTGCCCGAAGAAACTCGCCGCGGGTTCGGGTAAACTCTTCCTCGAACCTGCTCTTAGCGCGATGCACCAACACCCGCAAATACTCGGCGGTCACGCCAAGACGCCGGGAGACTTGCTGCCGGTCGGCCTCTTCCAGGAAGATCAGGCGCAGGATGTCGCGGTCCTTGGGCGGCAGCGAATCCAGAATTCGCGCCACCGCGCGTTTGCGTTGCTCGGTAATCAGAGAAGCGTCCAGGTCCACCCGGTCATCGGCGGGTTCCGGAGCATTTTCCGGAATCTGCGGGTGTCTGCCTTCCTTGTTGATCGTCTCGAGAAGGACGTTGTTGCATACCGCGCTGACGAACGCGCCGAATGCTTCCGGCTGCGTCACCCCTTGTCCCTGGCGCAGCGAGCGCAGCACCCGCAAAAAGGTCTCCTGGCGGACATCCTCGGCCAGTTGCGGCGAAATTCTGCGCGCCCTCAACTTTGAGGTGAGCAAACGTCCGAAGTAGTTGCTGAAATGCAGCTCGGTTTCCGGATCGCCTTGCGTCAACCGCTCAACGTAAGCTGCGTCAAAGATATGAAAATCCAACCTTGGCCGTCCGTATCCTGCTCATTATAGTAGACGATAGTCTAGAACCCAAGCCGGCTGAGGCAGCCAGGGACCTCTTGGCAGGGGAAAAGGAAGGGCCGGCGCGGACGAAACGTGGCGAGCAGGGTGAAGGCGGACGCCGGCGATCTTCGCCGCGCTGGTTCCGTAGCGAGGCCGGCTCGACGATCGGAAAACAAGCGCTGTTGCCATGGGTTCCTTGTAACGATCTGCCGGCGACTGCCACTATCCACCATGAACTTCAGCGGCAACCGTCGCCGGCGAGCGATCCGTCACAAGAGTACCCGGCTCGCGGACACTCCCAGCTTTTCGGTCAGCAAATGGTATCCGCTCGCCCTGGTCCTTCACTACTGGGCGTACGCCGGAGAGCGCCTGGTGCAAACCGGCGCCGGAGAAACCATCGAAATCAGCAGCCGGGGACTGCGTCTGCGCATTCCCGACGAGATTCCTTCTCAAGTTACCGAGATGCGACTTGCGATCGCCTGGCCGGTGCTGCTCAACGGCGTCACCCCGCTGCAGTGGTCGGTCAAAGCCAAGCCGGTGTGGCGCTCCATCGGCTGGCTCTTCGTGGGCATCTCCAGCCACGAGTTCCGAACCGCGGGCGCGCGCCGGCGGGAGCAGGTGATGGTCGCCTGCGGGTGAGCCTTCGCCGCAAAATGGGCGCCTACCGGCAGCTCGCCCGCCGTGCGATCCACCGGCGCTCCCACTCCAGTTGCCGCATCCACCGGCCGGCTCGTGCAAGAATTGTTTCGTGAGCGCTTCCCGGGTGCCACGGCGGATCGAAACGCGCGCGCACGGCCATGCCCATGAAAACCCTGATCGTCGACGATGAACCGATTGCGCGCGAGGTGCTGCGCCAGGAACTGGAGCTGATCGACGGCGTCGAGGTGATTGGCGAAGCCGATAATGGCGCAATAGCGCTGGACCAGATTGCCCGCCAGAAGCCCGATCTGGTTCTGCTTGACCTGCAAATGCCGGTCATGAGCGGGTTCGAAGTGGTGAGCGGCATCCGGCGCGGCTCTCACCTTCCGCAGATCGTAATCGTGACCGCCTACGACAGCTACGCAGTCCAGGCGTTCGAGGTCGGCGCCATCGATTATCTGCTGAAGCCGGTGGCGCAGGAGCGACTGCGGCAAGCCGTCGAGCGCGCCAAGTCGGTCAGCGGCCGCCAGGCGGTGGAACGTCTGGCGCGCCTGCAGGAAGTCGCCGCGCCTCCACCGGGACCTCGCCCGCGCAAGATCGTCGGCAAGGTCGGCGAGGAGTACTTTCTCCTCGATGCCGATGAAATCTTCGCGTTTCAGGCCGAGGGTGACCTGGTGTGGATCCTCACCGCGCGGAAGAAATACCTCGCCACCCAGACCCTGAAATTCATCGAGCAGCGGCTGGGATCAGGGAATTTCGAACGTATTCACCGCAACGCGCTGATCAACCTCGATCATGTGCGCAAGATGAGCGCGTTGAGCAGCCAGCGCTGGCTGATCACGCTCAGCAATGATCAGGAGTTCATCGCCAGCAAGCGTCACGCCCACAGTGTGCGCCTGCTACTCGGTGGATGATTTCTTCGCGGCTGCTTTCCGCTCACGGTGGGCTCTCGCGGGGAGAGTCCGGTCACCAGCAAAAACAGGCCGTTGATCGAAACGTTGCGCCCGCCGGTCGACTTCTGCTAGGGCAGGCAGCTTCGCCCGCCGACAATATAGACTGAGGGAAAAATAGAGGTGACGATATCGGCGGGAGCTGTCTCTGGTTTGCTGGTGATCGCAGCGTGCTGCGGCGCCTTGGGTTACGCACAGTCGAGCGGCGGGAGTTCAGGCACGGTCCGCGGGTCGGTTCTGGACCCTTCCGGTGCGGCGATCAAAGGAGCCTTGGTGGAAATTCAGAACCCGGTGTCCCACTACAACCGCGCGGCAACCACGGACGACAAAGGGTACTTTGAGTTCGACAACCTCCCGTTCAACAACTACCACGTCTCCGCCAGCGCGGCCGGTTTCCAGGTCGGGGTCGAGGACGTCAACGTTCGCACGGTGGTTCCGGCGGAGCTGAAGGTCAGCCTGCAACTCGGAACCTCGAAGACCAGCGTGGATGTCGAAGGCGCGCAGGATCTGCTGGAAACCATCCCGACCACCCACACGGATGTCGATCGCGGGCTGTTCGACAAGCTTCCTTTGGAAAGTCAGTCATCGTCGGTCAGTTCGCTGGTGACCGCCAGCGTTCCCGGCATCGCCGCGGATTCGAACGGCCTGTTTCATGGACTCGGCGACCACGCCTCCAATTCTTTTTCCGTCGATGACCAGCCGATTAGCGACCAGCAGAGCAAGGTCTTTTCCAACCAGATTCCGCTCGATTCCGTGCAGTCGATGGAGGTGATCGAAGGCGCGCCGCCGGCCGAATACGGCGACAAGACCAGCGTGGTGATCGTGGTGACTACGCGCTCCGGCATGGGCGTCACCGAGCCGCATGGAGAAGTGGATGCTTCCTACGGCAGTTTTGGCACCGGCAGCGGCGCCTTCAATCTTGCCTATGGGGGCAACTCGTGGGGAAACTTTATCGCGGTTAACGGCCTGGATAGCGGGCGGTTTCTCGATGGGCCGGAGCTCACCGTGATGCACGATCGCGGCAATGAAGAGAACCTGTTCGACCGGGTCGATTTCAAGCCCTCCCAGGCGGACAGCGTCAACGTGAATTTCGGCTTCACGCGCTCCTGGGCTGAGACGCCGAACTCATTCGACGCGCAGAACGCAACCGCGTGGTCGGGGCTGGTGGTCGACAACGGCGGGCTTGGCCCCAACGGACTCCCTGTGGGCTCGTCCGACCAGCGTTTCCAAATCCGCACATTCAATATTGCGCCCGCCTGGACACGGCTCCTCAATCCGCACACCGTACTTACCTTCGGCGCCTTTGCGCGGCAGGATCAATACAACTATTACCCGAGCGACGATCCGTTCGCGGACCTGATCCCGGACCTGCAGTCCGAGACCATCGGCCAAAGCCGCCGTCTCACCAATCTCGGCGTGCGCTCCAGCGTGTCGTACGACAAAGGCGTGCACAACATCAAAGCGGGCATCACATATCAGGACACCATCATCACCGAGAACGATTCGCTGGGGTTGGTTAATCCCACGACGAATGCGGTTTGCCTGAACGCCGATGGAAGCCCGAATACTGCCGCGTCGCTGACCGATCCATCGCAGTGCACGGGCGCGCTGCAGCCGAATCCCGCATTCAACCCCCTGCTCGGCTGTTACGATCTCACGCGGACCGGGCCCCTGCCGGCCTCGGACGGTTGCCCGAATTCCACCAGCGGTTTGTACCGCTACTACGGCCATGCGGACATTCGCGAAGTCGGCATGTTCGTGGAAGACAGCATTACCCTGAAGCACTGGACATTCAGCCTGGGAATGCGCGGCGATATCTACCACGGCATTACCAGTGCGACCCAGCCTGAACCGCGTTTGGGTGTCGCATACAACATCAAGCAGACAGGAACCGTGCTGCGCGTTTCGTACGCCAGAACGCTCGAGACGCCTTTCAACGAAAACCTGGTGCTTTCCAGCCTGGGCTGCAACGATTCAGTGATCCACGCGATCATGTCGGAACTGGGGCCGTGCGAGAGCGCGCCGCTTGCGCCCGGGTGGCGCAACGAGTTCCACGCCGGGCTGCAGCAGGCATTCGGAAAATACCTGGTGGTAGACGGCGAATACATCTGGAAGTACACGCACGGGGCGTACGATTTCAGCGTGCTCGGCAATTCGCCGATCACCTTCCCCATCGAATGGGACCGCTCGAAAATTCCGGGCTACGCCGTACGCGTGAGCATGCCCAACTACCACGGCCTGACGGCGTACACTGTTTTCTCCCACGTGGCGGCTCGCTTCTTCACGCCGCAGATCAGCGGCATCGGAGCCACGCCGAGCGGAAGCACGGTCTTTCGTATCGACCACGACGAGAACTTCAACCAGACCACACACCTGCAATACCAGCCATGGAATAAGGGTCCGTGGTTCAGCTTCAACTGGCGGTACGACAGCGGCCTGGTAGCCGGCCCGGTGCCGTGCGCCGGCGGCAACTGTGCGAATGGGCCGAACGGGACGGACTCGATCGTCGACGTCTCCGGCCTGACGCCCGACCAACAGTTTGAAGCCGGCCTCTATTGTGGCAGCGTGCATGCCACCGCGACCATGCCGATCAGCCCCAACGGCCTCTGCCCGGCATCGCAGTATGGGTCCTCGTTGATCAAGATTCCGGCGGCCGGTACGGAGAACGATGACCACAACCCACCGCGCATCGCGCCGCGCAACCTGTTCGACGTCGCCATCGGCCACGACAACATTTTTGGCGGCGACCGATACAAGTGGAGCGCCCGCTTGACCGTTGTCAATTTGACCAACGAAGAAGCCTTGTACAACTTCCTGTCGACTTTCAGCGGCACCCATTACGTCACGCCGCGCTCCATAACGGCAACGCTCGGATTCCATTTCTAGCAGCGGCGGCGCCGGCGCCGGGTTCGGCGGAGTTTCATCCTGCGGTGCGGGGAAGAAGGCCGGGAGCGCGTGCTCAACTTGGCGGGCTGGAAAGCCGGGCGCTACAGCGCGTCCGCTTACCGTGCGCGCCGCGCCCGGGCGCGCCGTTTCCATTCCGCCAGAAGGACGCCGCCGAAGAGCAGGCACGTCATGGAACCGGACGCAATTCGGGCGGCGGCCATTTCCGTGCCGCCATCGTAAGTGAGCCGAATGAGGCAGTCGCCCTCGCAGCGGGGACGGATGGCCAGCAGGCCGATGCCATCCCGAATCACTTCCCGCTCCTCCCGGTTGACTGTCGCGTGCCATCCCTTGGTGTAGGTCACTTGCACCGACACGAGCTCACCCTTGCCGAGCCGCGCTTGAATGGTGGCGTCGTGCTGGGTGCGCCAGGTAATCGACGCGGGCGGCATCGCCGGGTCGTCGAGCGCGGCAATGTAGGGCAGAAGCGGGGCCACATCAAGGCCGTGAACCGGCGCGCGCCGCACCAGGGAAGCTTCCGGAATCACGTGAGCCAAGCCGCCGCTCCGGTGAGGTATCGCCAGGATTTCGTTGCCGTCCTGGCTCCATAGCGGCGCCAGCACGCCGCTGAATTTTCGCGGGTGGGCGTATGGGTGATACGCCTCGGAGCTGGCCGGACCGTCCATCGCGATCGCTTGCACGCCGAACGCTTTTAACCAGATCAGCGAGTAATAGGCGGCCAGATCCCCCGCGTTTTGATCGGTGTAAATCGTATACATCGCAACCAGGCTGGCGAAATTCGGCGGGCTCTGATCGCAGCATCCCGCCAGCTGCGGCGTATCGGTGAAGACATTAAGCCACAAGGAAATGGAACCGGGCACAAAGACGCGTGCGTACGGCCCGCTGCGATCCAGCCAGGCCGCGATGCGGTACTCGACGGTCTGGTAAATACTGACCGGATGAATCAACTGCCGGGCATAGACGCGGTAGTTCCAGATTTGCAGGAATGACAACAGGCAGATAGCGCCCGCGGCTGCCCTGCGCCAGAATCGCGGCAATCGGGAAGCGGCGGGCCACAAGGCGAATACCGCGAGAATCGTCACCGCCAGCTCGAATAACAGGTGAAAGCGATGCGGCTGCGGGAAGAGATACTTGCCATGCGAGGCGGCGATAATCACTACACCGGACATTAGAGTAAGCAGGGCGGAGAAGCGAATTATGCCGGACGCCTGCCAGCGCTGCAAGATGATTCGCAGCGCCCAGCAGGCACCGCCCAGCATCGCCATCCAAACCAGCTGCTGGAGACCGATCGCGTATGCTCCGCCGGCGTGCTGCGCATTGGCCAGAACAACCTGTATCGTTGAGGGCGGGCACCAAGGGCAGGCGATCGCATATCCTGCCGTTGCAACCAGCGTCACCAAACCGGCGGCGCGGAGTAAGTCGCTCCGCTCCTTGGACAAGATCCAGGCGATCACTGCGATTGCCAAAGCGACTGCTCCCGGCCAGTTAGTCAAAACAACTGCCAGGCAAATCAAAACGGCAAACAGGAAGTGGAAGGGCCGGCGGCCGGCGAAGAGTAATTCCAAGGCCAGGAGGGCCAGCGGGATCAGCGTCAAAGCGGCTATGTGCGGGCCCTCGCCGTAATGCACCAGGCATTGCAGCCGGCGGGCGTGCAGAACGCCGCCGATATCGGCACGCAACTCCGGCAGCAGCGCCGCGGAGGGAGAAAACAAGCAGTAGAGCAAGGCCGCCGCAAAGCTGGGCGCCGCACGGCGGGTGCATCCGCAGAGAAACCAGAAGAGCGTGACCGGGCCCAGGCAATAGAGGGCCGCCGTGACCGTGTGATAAGCGAGTGCCGGCGAGATGCGGGCGGCGGCCGATGTCAGCGCGACCGAAGCATGCAGCAGCGGCGGATAGGTGTTTGGAAAAGGCATGCCACCGAACCAGAGCGGGCACCAGGCCAGATCCCCCGCGTGGCTCCGCATGTAACGCGCCAGGGCAATGAAAACGCCCTCCACCGAGCTCATTTGATCCAGGTACTCAGTGCGAAACAGGGGTGCGCAAACCAGCGCGCTCACGCTGAACAGAACCAGCGAGGCAATCGCTCCGCGCCAGCGGCGGTGGTTGCGGTCGATTGATTTGCCGCGAACGCGCATGGGGCAAAGGACCGAGTGTAGCGCACTGCCCGGCGTGGCGCGGCGCGATGCGCAAGCTGCCGGCGCGCGCGCCGCACTACACTGGTATTGTGAATGTCCGCCTTCGCGGCGCGCCTTTTGCCGACGCAGCCCTGCTTACCCTGTTGCTATTGATGCCGGCTGGGCCGCTTACGCCCCAGGCGCTTCCGCAGCCGGCATCGCGCTGCGATAATACGCCGGCATGGTCGCCCTGTGAGCTGGCATTCGAGCTGAGCGCTGCCGCCGCGACCGCGCATCGCGATCCTTACGCGAGCGTCGATCTACGCGCCGAGTTCCGCTCGCCGGCGATGCGCACTTACGCGCTGCCGGGTTATTGGGATGGCGGAGGGCGCATGGTGCTGCGCTTCGCGCCTACCGAGGCCGGGCGCTGGGAATACCGCGTCACGAGCAACGTGGCCGAATGGGACGGACTGACCGGCGCCTTCAATGCGCTGGCCTCCGATGCGCCCGGCTTTATCCGCGCTGCGAACGTTCATCATTGGGCTACTCTCGCCGCCAAGCGGCCGCACCTGTGGATGGGCGCGAACGAGATGCGCTTCGCCTGGCTGGACGACGCGGATTTTCGCGCCGTGGTGGATGCGCGCGCCGCGCAGAAGTTCAATCACCTGCGCGGCCTGGTGCTGGGCGACGGCGCGGCCCTCGGTTTCCTCCGTCCCGGCCGTATCGATCTTGCGCATTTTCAGCGCCTCGACCAGCGCGTCGCCTACATCAATTCGAAGGGCATGGTTGCCGACCTGGTGCTGGCTCCCAGCCCGGCGGCAATGGTGCGCCTGCTGCCGGACTCCGACGCGCGCAGCCGATTCATCCGCTTTCTGGTGGGCCGGTACGCCGCCCTGAACGTCACCTGGCAGGGTTTGCAGGAGTTTGAAAGCGACCTGGGCGCGCGCGCTTTGCTCAAAGAGACGGGCGCTCTGATCAAGCAGATGGATCCCTATCAGCACCCGCGCACCAGCGGCGCGCGGATCACTTCGGCGCCGCTGCTGGACGACGGCTGGATGGATTTCGCCGCGTACGGAACGGCGGACGCGGCCGTGGGCGCCATCGAGCACCAACTCTACCAGGTGCCGGGAGTCGCGGTGGAATTCGCGCGCGAGGATAGCGGGGCAGGGAAGTCCGGGGCCAATGACGTCGACTCCTCCGAATTTCGCCACCGGCTCTGGACCGCGGCAATTAACGGCCAATACCCGACTTACGCCAACACCGGCGCGGGCGCGCAATTCACCAATTCGCCTGGCGCGAAGGCGATGACGGTTTGGTTCGACCTCATGGCGGGCACCCGCCACTGGGACCTCGAGCCGTACTTCGACGTGGATGGCGGGCGCGCGCTGGCGCTTCCCGGCGTCGAATACATCGTGTATGTCGACAAGCCCGGCCCGGTGGAACTTACCGTGGAGCACCACGGTTATGACGTCTATTGGATGGATCCGGCCGACGGGTCCATCACGGCGCGGCGTAAGTGGGGCGGCGACCATTTTACCGGAGAGCCTCCCGACCGGTATCACGACTGGGTGTTGCACGTGGTGCGTGAAGCCACACTCGAAAGCATGAACCGCAGTTACAAGTTCGAGTCACGGGACGTGCCGGTGCAGGAGATCGTGATCGATCCCGCCAAAGTGGTCTACCAGATCGAGCAGCCGGCGGGTGCGCTAACCGCCGGCCGCGCGGCACACTTCTCGGCCAAGATCACGCGCACCAGCCGTGCCACGCGCAACATGCTTTGGATGTGGACTGCTGAAGTCACCGCGGACCATGAAGGGTACCGCGTGCTCGGCACCGCGCAGCGTGGCGATTTCGCCGTGCCGGCCCACCTGGCCGCCGCCTATCCCGCCGTCGCGCTGCTGCGCCTTTACGGGATGAATGGTTACGGAACGGTTTATATGGCAGTCAAAGGATGCGACCTCAAACCCTGACGCCTCTCATTCTCGCCGTGGATACCACGCATGCAGACGGCAGCCTGGCGCTGGCGCGCGGCGGCGACCTGATCGAGGAGGTTGCGCTGGAATCGGCCTCCGGTTTCGCCCACGTCATTTACGGGCATCTCGAGAAGTTGCTGAGCCGGCATCGCATCGCAGTTGGCGACGTGGATTGCTTCGCAGCGGCCTCCGGTCCGGGCGCTTTTACCGGCGTGCGCGTTTGCCTGGCCTGCGTCAAGGGGCTGGCCGAAGCGGCCGGCAAACCGGCGGTTGCAGTATCAAACCTGGCGGCCATTGCCTCCTTCGGCACAGCGCCATTGCGGGCGGCCGTGCTCGATGCCCGGCGCGGCGAAGTTTATGGGGCGGTGTATGATGCCGGCGGCCGCATCGTCTGTCCGGAAACGGTTCAGGCGCCGGGGCTGTGGCTGGAGACGCTGCCGGAGGGCGTCGAACTGGTCTCGCCGGACTTTGCTGCGTTCGCCGATGCGCTGGCAGCGTCGCGTTTTCGGATGGCCCGCCGCACTACGGCTCCGCGCGCGCTGTCCGGCGCTATCGCTCGCATTGCGGGGCGGCGCTGGCTGGCCGGCGAGGTATCGGACCCCGCGGCGCTCGATGCCAACTACCTGCGCCGCTCGGACGCTGAACTGCTGTGGAAGGGCTAGGCCCTGCCCTCTTAAGACCCACATCAGGGAACGCGGCCTGACGAGCTCGCAGTATAATAATCGACTGACTGGGACATGGGCCCCGCGCCGCTCAATCCTACGCGATAAAGGGCAGCGGCCAATCCAGCGTATTCGAAACTTCCGGAGAATGTGTCCAATGCAGCTACGAAATGCGCGCGATGAGGATTTCATGGGTTGTGTGCACATCGCCAGAAGAGCATGGCCGGAATTCAAGGAACGGGAGTCCATTTATCATCTCTTCTGTAAGTTTTTCTCGAACACCTCTTTCGTCATCGAGCGTGAGGGACAGATCGTCGCCTTCCTGCTGGGCTTCCTTTCCCAGGTGGACCGCAGCCAGGCTTATATCCACCTGGTGGCGGTCGATCCTTCGGCCCAGCGGCAAGGGCTTGCCAGCCAGCTCTACCGCACGTTTTTTGAAACCGTAAGCAGCATGCAGGTTCGCCAGGTCCGGCTGATTGTAAATCCGGATAATGCTCCATCACTCGCCTTTCACCACAGTTTTGGTTTTCAGGTAGATCCGCACGGCGAAATGATCGATGTCGGCGGAGTCCCGGCCGTGAAGGACTACAATGGCCCGGGACTTCACATGGTGCCTTTTTCTCTAACTTTGTCCTGAAAAGGTTGTTTATGAAGCGAGCATGGAGATTCCTGGCGCAAAGCATACCCTCCGATCCGCATTTGTGGGTGGCTTTTTTTGCGGTGTTTGTTTTCCTGGTGATGGACACCTTGCATGCGCTGAAGTGGATTCCCTGGGAACTGCCCCCGAGCGGCCTTCTCATTGTCATAACGCTTTGTATCGCGATTCTTCTTGGGGATCGTCTGAAGGAGGGCAACGCAGCCAGGCAAGACTCTCAAAGACTGAGCCGCGTATACGAATGTGTCGAGGAGAAGGCTGCCGGTTTGCGCCGCCGCCCGTCAACCAGAGAAGATTACGACTACTTATGGGGCGGCTTCACGGGCAAGTATTACGTCTACAATCCTTCTTACAATGTGGATCAATACACCGGCGAAGAAGAAATCGTCAAGATCTTTCTGTATCGGTACCAGAATGAGTCCTTTGAAGAAGCCCGCTATCTTTTCCTCACGCAGGACGCTGCCGGTCAAGGCGATTTGGCGACATTCCGGCGGCTGATGGGCAAGGTAAAGCAACAATACCCGGAAGTGACAAAAAAGGTTCGGGTGAAGGAGTTGAAGAACAGTAGCGCGCCGTCAAGCGCGGAGATGTACGTGGGGATGCGCGACGGCAAGCGGATCGGTGTCATGGAACTCAAAGAGCCGGCCCTCGAGCCGCAACATGGGGTTCCTCACTACTACCTTGTGATCCACGACCAGGAGGTCTTGGAACACTATCTGAGCGTTCATTTTGAGCCCGCGTGGATGGACGTCAATGCCGTGGAGGTAGCCGGTTTCTGGACCTGACATCGAGCGTCTTCGAGTGCCGCGCCCTGAAGCCGGTTTCTTGCGGCACGGTTCAACCCTGCGCGCGCGCCAGGCGGATCTGCAACTCCTCTTGCGTCACTCCTTCTACTTCCACTATTTTCGTGCGCGCCGCCGCGCCGCTGACCAGGTGCACGCGCGAGCGCGGCACGCCGGCTATTGCCGCGAGGAGTCGCAGGCATTCTTCGTTGGCCCTGCCTGCTTCGGGCGGCGCCGCCAGATCCAGCTTCCATGCGCCCTCCCATCGTCCGGCAACCGCCGACCGCTTGGCGCGCGGATGCGCTCTTATCGTGATGCGCGCCATTCGATCTTCGCCCGCAGGTTCGCGACGCCCGCTGCCACGCGCGTATCCACCACTTCGAAAGCGATGGCATCGTCCAACCAGTCGTGGCTCGATCCATCGGCATTCTGCGTGGCGGCGGTGAGCGTGTACTGCTGCGGCGTGAGCCAGCATTCCAGGGCGAAGTCCACTTCGAGCAGCTGGCCTGGCTCGAAATCGCCCAGATGCGCGTTCTCGATGCGGGTGTTGGTTCCGTAAACGTCCATGCCGATGCGCGTGCGAACCAGTATTCCCACCATCGGATCGGAGACCGGCCGGTGGAAGCGGGCGCGAACGCGCACCGTCACCGGCTCGCCGCTGGTAATCGATTCCGTCGCTTCGCCGCGGTGGTTCAGCATCTCGATGCCGACGATCTCGCTGGTGCCGTCGCCATGGCGGAAGCTCGAGCGCAGACGGTCCTGCCGGCGGCCTTCGGGAGCCTGCTTTGCCAGCACCAGCCCGATGTAGCGGTTGATGACGTCGCTGGGCGCTCCGGCGGTTTCGATGCGCCCGCCCAGCAAGAGCATGGCGCGGTCGGATAGCTGCTTCACCAGCCCCAGGTCGTGCGAGACGAAAAGCACCGTCACCTTGCGTTCCCGCAGTTCCTGGAACTTGCGCACGCAGCGGTTGGCAAAGACCGCGTCACCCACGGCCAGCGCTTCGTCAACAATCAGAATTTCCGGGTCAACGTGGATGGCCGTGGAAAACGCCAGCCGCACATACATGCCGCTCGAATATTCTTTCACCGGCCGCTCGATGAACTCGCCGATGTCGGCAAAGGCTTCGATTGACGGCATGGCGCGGTCGATCTCGCCCCGGCTCAAGCCCATGATTTCGCCGTTCAGATACACGTTCTCACGCCCGCTGAATTCCGGGTTGAAGCCGGCGCCCAGTTCGAGCAGCGCCGCGATGCGTCCGCGCGTCACCACGCGTCCGGTGGTGGGCTGCAGGATGCCGCTAACGATCTGCAGCAGCGTGCTCTTGCCGCACCCGTTCGGGCCTACCAGCCCCAGCGTTTCGCCGCGTTCGAGTTCGAAGCCGATGTCGCGCAGCGCCCAGAAATCGCGGTGTGCCGGCGCCATCCCCGGCAGCAGCTCGCGCAGCCGGTCGGCGGGCCGCCGGTACAAACGATATAGCTTGGAAACGTTCTGAACCAGAACCAAATCTGATTCTAGCGCCGCGGGCGCCATCGGCCGTGCACACGGCGCCCTGATCAAGCACAGCCGCGCCATGCGTCGCGCCCTGGCCGGTTCGATCGGGGCATTTTAGGGCTCGTTCGGAACCAGCCTGGAATCCACGCGAAACTTTTTGTAGTCGCTCCAGGTGATCTCATCATCCTCGGCCACTCTTTTGAGCAAGCCGATTCGGCCGGTGCCGCTCAGGTACTCACGCTTGGCGAGCCAGACCTCATCGTTGACGCGCGTCTGCTCGATCTCGAGCTTCGCGCCGGGGTTGAGCCGGGCGAGAAACCAGCCGAAACTGATGGTCCCGGTGGTCTGCGCTTCCAGGCGGACCCATTGATCGGAAGTTTTTTCAATCCACATCTTGCCGCGGATCTTCGCCAGCGCCGCGCCATCACGGGTCTTCGCGCGGTATCCCGGCCTGGGGACGCCGGAGACGACCCAAACATCGTGGCCATCAATCGTCTCGCTTCCTTCCAGCCGCAGGCTAAAAGCGTCCGGTATCTCCAGCAGGAAGGCGCGCTCACGGCGGCGTTGTTTCTCATACTCGGCAGCGCGGCGCTGCTTCTGTTCGGGAGTTTCGTGCTCCAGTTTTGCAGCCACTTTGTCCAGCTTCTGTTGCTGCTTGCTGCGTTCCTCGGCCGCGAGCGGCGCGCCATCGCGCTCCAGAATTCGCCGGTAGGGCTCACCGTCGAGAATGATGGTTTCCCATGTCTCCTGGTGTTCCGCCGTGACGCGATGCTGCGCATCGAAATGGCGCTCGCGAGAATGCCCCACCCACGTGTAGTCAGCCATGCGCAGCCAGTTGGCCTGATCCAACTCAACCGACCGGCGGACGATTTCGCGCGCGTCCTGTGAGAAAGCACAAGCCGCCAGGCAGAGGGCCAAAGGCAAAACGAAGCGCACAGTAGAATAAACGGGATAGCGAGGGGATGGGTTCCAGCCCCGATGGGCGATCGAGTCCAGACGCGGCGTGCACTCGCCTCGCGCGGAGATTTATGACGGACCTCGAAGCCCAATTCGGCCAGATCGACATCTACCTCTTTGACCAGCTCCTGCGCGGACGCATCCGGCCCGGAATGCGCGTGCTCGACGCGGGTTGTGGCTTCGGCCGCAATTTGATCTATCTTCTGCGCGAGGGGTACGAGGTTTTCGGCGTGGACGCGGATGCGCGCGCGGTGGAGGCAGCGCGGCGCGCGGCCGCATCGCTCGCGCCGGGTCTTCCGGCAGCCAACTTCCGCGTGGAACCGATCGAAGAAATGTCTTGGCCGGACGATTTCAGCGACGTGGTGATCAGCAGCGCCGTGCTGCACTTCGCGCGCGATGACGGGCATTTTCGCGCCATGCTGCGCGGCACGTGGCGGGTCTTGAAGCCGGGAGGGCTGCTCTTTTGCCGCCTGGCATCGTCGATTGGAATCGAGGCGCAGATTCGGCGCGTAACGGAGCGCCGCTGCCTGCTGCCCGATGGTTCGGAGCGCTACCTGGTCGACGCGGAGTTGCTGGGCGAATTAACCACGGAACTGGGAGGGCAGCCGGCGGACCCGCTGAAGACGACCGTGGTGCAGAATCAGCGTGCCATGACGACTTGGGTGGTGCGAAAGAACGCTTGAAACCGAATCCGCGTCGCGCGTTCGATGCCGCGCCGGCCGCGGCGGCGGGTTTACTTGCCGCCGCCCGGAGCTGGGGGTGGAGCAGGGGCTCCGGTGGTGCCTGTTCCGGTACCGGTGGTGCCGCCGGGCTTGCCTTTGTCGCCTTGCGCACCCACACCAGCCACGGAGCCAATGCCCACGCCGCCGTGCCCGCCCAGCAGCACCTGGTACATGGCCTGCTCCGCAGCCTTCAAGACATAGCGCAATGCAGCGTGCTGGTTGATCTGTTGCTGGATGAGCGGTTTGTTGGGCTCGATGAGAATCGAATCGCCCGGCTTGAGAAGCACTGACGGACCCGGCGCTGTCAGGTTGCGGACATCCACCAAACCGTCGTCCAAAGTGACGAACGTGGTGCCCTCGGCATCCTGCACTTCCACGTCAAACACCGTGCCCCGCACGGAAATCACCGCGGTGGGCGTCTTGACGTCTTTGGGATTCGGACCCTTGGAATGCTCGATGAAGACTTTCACCCTTCCGATAAAGAGGTCCAGCAGGTCGGTGATGCCGGGAGTCTCGCGGAATACCACCTTCGAATTCGAATACACCTCGAAGGTGCTGCCATCGGTGAGTTGGAACCGGGCGAAGCCGTCCGGGCCGGTCACAATGGTCTCGTGAAGGCGGAGGCGATCACCGACGGACAGCGGCTTCAGGTATCCAGAGCTGTCGAGCACAGACACCTGGTTCACTTGTACCAGTACGGTGGCGGCGTTCTGGTCCTGAGCATAGAGCGATGCCGAGGACACGAAGGCCACTGCTGCCAGCAGCAGCGCAGCCCGATACCGCATGTAGGTCAAGCGCCGGACCATATCAACTCTCGGGACACGCACACGCTTCAACCAGCGCCCCTATTTCGTCTTCTCAAGTCTAGCACCAAACTTGCAATGCAGATATAGTTCCGTAGTGAAGCATTCTTCACAAATCGAGTGATATCAGCCATTTGTTGACTGTGCCCCCGACCGGAGTTGAGCTAAAATAGAAACGCTCGTGTGTCATAAGGAAACACTTCGCCGTTCCCTATGTTTCGCCGCGGCAATGTTTTTGTTCGGCGCGACGGGGTTTGCCCAGCTGGCGCCCGATTGGCGCAAGGTGGGAAGCGCTGCGGTCGATCTACAACTGGCCGGACCGGCCACCGGGCCCGTGGAACAAGTCTGGTTTGCACCCGGCGGCGGCGTACTATACGCGCGGGCGTCTTCGGGAACGGTATTTGAGACCGCCGATTACCAGACCTGGACCCCGGCAACCGGTGCGCCGGAAGCGCCCCCGGCCCGGACTGCCGCTGCGGCGCGCCTCCCGGAAGATTCCGCGCGGGTCCTCGCCATTCCGAACAACCCTAATGTAATCTTCGGCTTAGGGCGGCAGCTCTACCGTTCGGACGACGGCGGTCACGGGTGGGACAATCTGACCGCCTTCCGCTCCCGGTCGGTGATCGGGGACGGTGTGAATGGCGTAGCGGTCTCACCGCTTGACCCCGATCAACTGGTGGCGGCCAACGATTATGGAGTATGGCGGTCGCTCGACGGTGGGCTTTCCTGGGCGTCGCTGAATCAGGGGCTGCCCAATCTCCCGGTCAGGCGGATCCTTTCCACCGTCACCGGAACATCGGGCACCGTCGTGGACGTCGAGAACCTGGGTACCCTGGCGCTGGCGCCGAGCGCCTTGCGGTGGCAGCCGGTGGATGCGAGCCTGCCCGATCAGGCGCTGGAAGAGTTGTATTCGATCCGGCTGCGGGCGGAGATCAGCGCGGTAGGCCAGGTGGGCGGGACGGTTTACGCCGGGTCGGCGGACGGCCGCATCTGGGTTTCGCTCGATGGCGGGCGCACCTTTCCCGCCCCGCCATGGCAGACGGGCGGCGGCCGCGTGGAGCGCATTTTCGCCGACCCGGTCGAGCCGCGGGTAGCTCTGGCGGCGCTTTCCGGGGCCGGCCCCCATGTTCTGCGAACCACCAACAGCGGCGTCTTTTGGGACACGCTCGATTTCAACCTGCCGAACCGGCCGGCGCATTCCGTGACTGCGGACCGGACGGCGGGGGCGGTTTATGTAGCGACCGATGCCGGCGTGTTTTATGGCGTGGCGGATCTGGAAAACCCCAGTTCCAACGCGGTCAACTGGGTTAAGGTCTCGACGCGGCTGCCGGCGGCGGCGGCTTACGATGTGCGTCTCGATCCCGCGGGTGTGCAGCTTTACGCAGCCCTGGACGGTTACGGCGTGTATGCGACCGCGGCGCCGCATCGTGCGCGCGCGCCGCGCATCGTCAACGCAGCCGATTTCAGCAGCCGGCCGGCGGCGCCCGGTTCGCTGCTGAGCGTGGTGGGAGTGCGCGTGAGCCGCGCGGCCGGCGCCAACCTGGAATTCCCCGTGCTCGCGGCCGCGGATGGGGAATCGCAGGTGCAGGTTCCATTCGAAGCGGTGGGACCGAGCGTGGGGCTGGCGCTCGATACCGCGCGTGGAAGCTTCGCCTTTCCCCTGGTGGTGCAGCCGGTTTCACCGGTGATCCTGGTCTCGCGCGACGGCGCTCCGGCTCTGTTCGATGCCGACAGCGACTTGCCGCTCGATGCCCGCAACGCCGCCCACTCGAACGGCCGCATCAAGATCCTGGCAACCGGACTGGGTAAGGTGCAGCCGAACTGGCCCACCGGGATCCAGGCGCCGCTTGAAAACCCTCCCGCCGTGGTGGCGCCGGTGAGCGTCTATCTCGATGGCCAGCCGCTCCAGGTTACCAGTGCTACCCTGGCGCCCGGCTATATCGGTTTCTACCTGGTGGAAGCGCAACTGCCATCGATCACCAATGCGGGGACATCCGAGCTGTACCTGAACGTGGACGGCCAGGAGAGCAACCACGTGCAGATGTTGCTGGAGCCGTAAGGGCGAAACCGGCGATTGGGCGCTGCCGCGCCGGCGAATTCAATGCGTCTGCGGCCCCCCAGCCGCAAAATACCACCGCCCGACTAAAGGTACGGTTGCTTTTCTTGCCGACTTCAGGCAGGATAAAAGGTTTTCCTCATGGATCAATGCTGGTAAGGGTGCTGTATCACGACCATTGTTTTGACGGGGCAGCGTCCGCTGCCTTCTTCAGCCGTTTTATCGCGGGAGCTGTCCACCCGGATGCGGAATTCCGTTACACGGGCATGGCCCACAGAGCCGCGCAGGTTTTCGAACCGGAGTTGTTCGACGGCGATGAGAACGCCATTGTGGATTTCAAATACTCGAACAACCCGCGCCTGACCTGGTGGTTCGATCATCATCAAAGCGCTTTCCTCAGCCACAGCGACGCCGAAGAGTTCCGCCGCGACACCAGCGGAAGGAAGCTTTACGACCCGCGCTACAAATCCTGCACGGCCTTCATCCGGGATGTGGCTAGCGAGCGTTTTGGCTTCGCCGCCCCGGATTTGAGCGAGCTGGTCGAGTGGTCGCTCGTCATCGATGGCGCGCAATACGCCGACGCCCGGACGGCGGTGGAACTGGGAGCTCCCGCCATGAAGCTCACGCTGGTGATCGAAGCCGCCAAAGGCTCCGATATCGTGCAGAAGATCATCCAGCGGATGCAGCGCGCCCGCCTGGAGGAGATCGTCGCCGATCCCGAGATTCAGGCGCTCTACCGGCCGCTCTACCAGCGGCACCTGGATTCGATCGATATCATCCGCGGCCGCGCCGAGCAGGACGATGGCGTGGTCTATTTCGATTTATCCGGCCAGGACGTCGAAGGCTACAACAAGTTCATTCCGTATTACCTGTTCCCGGCGTCGACTTAC
>Ga0335078_10003402_pt1 | contig 23730 bp, 16 predicted proteins | sample Lox_Sample_32_FD_206711 | JGI IMG/M metagenome (GOLD analysis project Ga0335078, IMG submission 206711) | Soil microbial communities from Loxahatchee National Wildlife Refuge, Florida, United States - Lox_Sample_3.2 | ecosystem: Environmental > Terrestrial > Soil > Wetlands | place: USA... | reverse complement strand
TACTGATGACGATCTGACGTGTGAAGAACGCTATGCCTACTCCAATGACTGGATGGGATTCGTTGATGAGGATACCCATGAGCACGCTAAGGCCGTCGTTGCGCGAAACGATGACGGAACTTGGTGGACCGGTTTGTGGACAGGCCGCTTGGGCGGGAAAGGCAAGTACTACGAGAACGCCGGGGACGGCTTCGCGTCTCTGGAATCTGCCAAGCAGTACGTTGAAGTGCAGGTAAGGCTGGATCGGAGATAACGTAACAAGATTTGCGTTACGTTTCGGAAAAATGGATGTCAAGATCACGGGTATATCCGACGAACGCGGCGCGGCAGGCGGCTTATCGCAAACGCAAAAAGCGTTCCATATTCTTCAGCAGAAAATGCCGAGAGTGGGAGACGCCACAGGACTTTTTTGATCAGTACAATGCCGAGTTTGGCTTTGAACTGGACGTGTGCGCCAATGCCGGAAACGCGAAGTGCGCCCGCTTCTTTACTAAGGAAGACGATGGCCTGAAGCAAGCGTGGCAAGGCGTTGTTTGGATGAATCCTCCATACGGTGGTCGTGAGCTTATACCGTGGTTAAAGAAGGCTTATGACTCCGCACAAACAGGCGCAACTGTGGTCTGTTTGATTCCCGCAAGCACGGGTACGGCTTATTGGTGGGAATGGGTCAAGGGCAAAGCGGAGAAAGGCGAAGCCGAGATCCGGTTTGTGCCGGGACGATTGCATTTCAAGAACCCCAAAAAGAACCCGAACGGAGAAGACCCTGCGGGGTTTGACAGCGCGGTCGTGATCTACCGCCCGCCTATATTTCATAACACAAAAAGCGTTACGACACTCAAGCTCAACCTAGAGGATGTGGTGTTCACGGATCACAACGCGATTACCGGGCCGGTGAACCCTGAAGTCTAATGCCGTTTGAGAATTCACAAGTCGCGGTCGCGGCAAACTGTGCTACCGTTGGCGGCGAGGCAAATCCCGGTGCTGACCATCGAAAGGATTTTGAAGCGATGGCACGCCGGAGGTTTCAAGCTCCTAAACCGGAGCGTATCGGCAAAAGCTGGTATTTGCGTATTTATGTAGATGCAGGAACAGCGGGTACCAGAAAACGTCAACGACTCAAGCTAGCCCCGGCATCAATGCCGGAGCGGGAAGTCAGAAAAATTGCTGCTGAAGTGCTGCGCCCTGCAAACCAGGGACTCATCACTGCGGGCAGCGCAACCAACTTTTCAACCTACGTGGATAATATCTACAACCCAACCGATATGCCCCTGCTGGCAACCACCACGCAGGAGTCGTACTCGGGCATGATTGGCAAATACCTAGAACCGAGATTCGGTGCTCTGTGTTTGCGTGATCTAACCCCGCTCACCCTGCAAACCTACTTCTCCAGTTTGGTTGCGGAGCGAGTCGCCTACCCGTCTATCCTGAAAATACGCGATGCGCTGTCATCAGTCTTGCGTTCGGCAGTGCGTTACGGTTTTCTCATTCAAAATCCGATGGAAGGTTTGCTCATGCCGCCGGACAAACGAGGGCATCGAAGCAAGCCATTCATCTCGCCCGACGAATTCCGCAATCTCGTAGACCTGATGCCGGAGCCGTACAGTACCATGGCATACACGGCAGTCTGGACAGGTCTCAGAGTTTCGGAACTGATTGGACTCCGCTGGAAGTCAATTCACCGCGATTCGATTTCCATCTCGCAGAGGTACTGCCGGGGCGATTGGTCCGCTCCTAAGACCCATGCGAGTGCGGCAACCATCGGAGTCTCGCCGGAAGTGATTCGCCGTATCCTGCAACTGAAGTCGCTCAGTGTGGAAGTCAGAGCAGGCAGGGCGACACGTACATATAAGCTGATCAAATCCGATGGCCCGGACGATTTGGTTTTCCAATCGGTCAAAGACGGGCGTCCGATGAATGACCAAAACATTCTCAAACGCCACTTGCAACCAGCGGCAGAAAAGTTGGGACTGTATGTGAATTGGCGTTCCTTGAGAACTTCCCATGCGACTTGGCTCATCGCAGCCGGGGCGGATGTAAAGAGTGTGCAGGCTCAAATGCGACATTCGCGCAGTTCGACCACGTTAGATATTTACGCGATGGCTGTACCGGCGACTCAGCGGCAGGCTATTGAGAAGCTGGTTGAGTTCGCCAAGCCAATCGGGACAAGTTTGTCCCATTATTGTCCCAATAACCGGGTGAATTGAGTGCCTGAAAACGGAGTCAAGTCAAATCGAATCAATCAGATGACTGTGGCGGACTGTATCGTTCGCAACGATGAGGTCGTCGGTTCGATCCCGACTAGCTCCACCAAGTTTTCAAGCACTTGAGAGAGGCACGACTCTCTGATTTCCTGCTTTGTGACGTGGCCTGTGACGTAACCCTCTTTGCTTTGCCTCTGAGACATCTACTTGCCCCGTGAAGTTTGAATCGAGTGTGGTGCCTTTCGCTTGAAGCCGTACGTCGTGTTGTCGTCAGGCTGTAGCTATTAATTCAAGGGACATTGACCGTGCGTTCATAATGTTGTAACGGAAGGCGAGCAAGATGTCCTCTTCGTGAGTGCAACTCGCTATCAAACCCCGGGGCAACGGCTGCTGGGCGCCGGTGTGTTGTGCCCACCTCTTGCGCTTTACAATGCAAAGGCGGCCTGGTGTCGTTAGGAGAGGGACTGGCTTGGGAGAGCGAAATGTGATTATCTAATTATGTACTCAGCCGGTTCTCCAACGCCGATCAGGCAGCGGCTCTTAATGAGGAACCGAGATGGCGGAGAAATCCGTTGTTCGCCCAAGGGCGCGGCAACTCTGCGGGGCCAACTGCATACTAAGGGGCGCTGCAGTTTAATTGGCCAGTTGCGTGGTGCTGACCGCCCAAAACTCCGGTGCTTGTGCCGGGCCTTCATTTGATTGCGGAAAGTCTCAAACTTTTGCTTGATGTCCAGCCTGGTCCAAGCGCGGATAGGAAGAACCCCATCGCTCGAATCCAGCTGCTGGTGGGACGCGGCACGGAGACTGCGGTGAAAGTCAACGGGACAATTCCATACCAGCTACGACGGCGACACCGGCCTGGTGAGCGTGCCGGACAATAGGACGGGCGGGACTCGGGCTACGCCAACGGAAACGGCTCGAACGCCTTCACTGGTTGTGCAGAGGAACAAGAGCCATGCAGCCACGCAAATACTCTTACGATCTGCTTCGCATGAATGCAACGCCTCTTTTTTCCGGCCTGCGCAGACGGAAGCCTCTTCGGGAAAGCTGGCTGATCGCCTGTCTTGTCGGCGTCATCCTATCTCTTGTGTGCTCGTCGCCCGCGCAGGTTGACCGTGCGGGATTGATTGGCACGGTCACAGATTCCTCCGGACGGTTTCTGCCACAGACCCATGTCATTGCGGTGCATAATGCCACAGGTCTGCGACGACAAACCACATCCTCTCCTACAGGAACCTATGACATTCCCGAGCTGCAAGTAGGGGTTTACACAATCACCTTCGAGCACGATGGCTTCAAGGCGGTCACCTTCGTGGATGTCGAGGAAGTGATCGGCCGGACGCGCACTCTTGACGCAACCCTCCAGGTGTCCGGAGGCCAGCAGCGGGTGGAAGTGTCCGCCAGTTCCGCGCAGCTGGACAAAACCTCCAACGCGCTGGGCACCCCCATCGAGAAAGTGCAAGCCAGGCAACTGCCCCTCAATGGCCGCAATTGGGCGACGCTCAGCGCGCTTCAGCCCAGCGCGGTCGATACCGGAGGCAGTAACCAGCGCTCGACTCGATTCGCCGGACGAGGGCGTGACGACGATAATTTTACCTACGACGGCATCGACGCCACCAACATCATTAACCAGCCGCAACAGCCCTATGTCCGCCTGGCCATCCCCCTTGACACGATTGAGGAGTTCCGCGTCGACTCCATGCTCTCCACCGCCGAAGAGGGGGCAACCGGAGGCCCGCAGTTAGCCGTAATCTCGCCCTCGGGCACAAATCAGTTTCACGGCGACGCTTTCGAATTCTTTCGCAATAATGTTTTTGACGCTCAGCAACCTGTTCCCTTCAGCACGACCCCGCAACCGCCTTTTCATTTGAATCAGTTCGGCGCTTCCGTCGGCGGGCCTATCGTGCGGGAAAAGACTTTTTTCTTTCTCGCCTACGAAGGTTACCGCCAGAACTGGGGGTTCCCGCTGCTCGGTTTCGTCCCCAGCCCCGCGTTTCGCGCCCAGCTGGCCGCGGATTCTCCCGTCCTCGCCCCAATTCTCAATGCTTACCCGCAAGGTCAAACTCCGACCACCGATCCCGATGTGAATCAATTTACAAGTGAAGGCACGCAGAGGGTTTTTGAAAATTCCGCCATGCTCCGCCTCGACCAGCATTTTTCCGCCACTACTACCGCCTTCCTCCGCTTCAACATCGATCGAGCGGTGAATACCCAGCCGCTGGCGAGTTCAGGCAATTATCTCTTGGACCGGCAGCAGCTCACTTCTGCTCCCGTGAATGGCGCCATCGAGCTCCTGCATGTTTTTTCTCCGTCTTTAGTAAATGAGTTCAAGTTCGGCTTTAACCGCAGCACCGCCGACACTTTTGACATCAATCAAACTGGGATACCTTACGCAATCGCGGTTTCCGGCTTTACCAATCTGAATAACGACAAAGTAAACACGGGCGTCGGCAACTCTTTCTCCGAAATCGACAACCTAACATGGGTAAAAGGCCGGCATACCGTCAAAGCCGGAGTCGAGATCCGGCGCATTCAAATGAACCAGGGAAACACCGAGGCCGGAACCATCACATTTGCCTCCACGGCCGCCTTCGATGCCAACCAGGTAAGCACGGCCACTCTCAATGGTGCTCTGCCCATCAACGGTCTGCGTAAAACCCAGTTCTACGGCTATTTTCAGGACGAATTCAAATGGGCCCCGAACTTTACCTTGAACCTGGGGGCGCGCTACAGCTTTTTCAATCTTTTTCACGAAGTACAGGGCCGCGCTAATCCCTTCGATTTTGCCACCTGTGGAGCGCAAGGCTTTTGCGGAGTGGGGGCCAGCTTCGGCCAGCCCAATTATGGAGACATTGATCCGCGCATAGCCTTAGCTTGGGCCCCGGCTAAAAGCAGCCGCACAGTAATCCGTGCCGGCTTTGGCATTTACCATGAAGACGGGCAGTTGGATGATCAGAATCTTCCGATTAGCAACGAGGTCTACGCCTACTCCCTGTCGAACAAGACGATTCCCAACCTGAGTTATCCGATCGCTCCGTTTCTGACCGATACTGCCGGGATCGTTTCACCGCGCGACGATGATCGCCGGCGCAAGGATACGTATGTCTCGCAGTGGGGTCTGTCCGTGCAGCAAGAACTGCCGGCAGACTTCGTAGGGACCATCTCTTATGTAGGCAGCGAAGGTACCCACCTGCTCACGCTTTCCGAAGTAAACGTCGTTGATCCGCTCACCGGGACCCGTCCCTATCCTGATTTCGGACAAGTGAGTTGGCGCGGCAACAAGGACAATAGTAGCTATCAGGGACTTTCTATCGCCGTGAGGCGTTCCTTCTCGCACGGTTTCCTGTTCTCCGGCAATTACATGTGGTCGCATGAAATCGACGACGGCTCCGACGGGAGTGGCGACGGCGACTCCCTGGTGGCGGAAAATGTCGCCTGCCCGAGGTGTGAACGCGCCAGCGGTTTTTGGGATGCTCGTCACGTATTCAATGCCAACGCCGTATACCAGCTTCCTTTCGGCGCCGGCAAGCCCTACTTGGACCAGCCCGGAATCGTAAGCGGCATCTTCGGTAACTGGCAACTCACTTCCACCGTCGTGGCCCGCACGGGATTCCCAGTGAATGTTCTGATCAATCGCTCGTCGGCGGATGTGCCCGACGGCAATAGCACTGATCAACGCCCAGATCTCCTGCCGGGCGTTCCGCTCACCCCACCGGGGGGGGCAACGATCGCGGAATGGATCAACCCTGCCGCCTTTGCCGTTCCCCTGCCGGGTACTTTCGGGGACGCGCCGCGGGACCTGGTCCGTGGGCCGGGCGCATGGCAGATTGATATGGGAATCGGGAAACGAATTCCGCTAACCGAGCAGGTACGACTTGAGTTTCGCGCCGAATTCTTCAACATCTTCAATCACCCTCAATACGGTTTGCCACAAGCGACCTTCGGCGTTCCCAGCTTTGGCAGCATCACTAACACCGTAAACACGACTTCACCGGTCAGTCCGGTGGGGAGCGGAACTCCGCGCGAGATGCAATTCGCTCTTAGGATGGCTTTCTAGTTGCGCAGCGGCGTTCCCGCCGAAAGTACCGATGGGCGACGCCTTTGCAGCAGGTTTTCCACCGTCACCAAAATTTTCCGTGGGGTTCTGGGAGGGGCAGTCGTGAGAATTCTGGTTATCGAAGACGAAGCTAAGACTGCGAAGTTCCTGAAGAAGGGACTCGGAGAGGCAGGTTTCGTCGTCGATGTCGCCGGAGATGGATTGGATGGGTTGCACCTGGCGCAGGAATTGCACTTCGATCTCCTCATTCTCGACGTGATGCTCCCAGGGTTGGACGGCTGGCAGGTTCTCACTCGCTTGCGTCATGAAGGCCGGCGTGCGCTGGTGCTTTTTCTGACCGCTCGCGATGCCGTGAACGAACGGGTGCGAGGGTTCGAACTGGGTGCAGATGACTATCTGGTAAAGCCGTTTGCCTTTTCCGAATTGCTGGCACGGGTGCGCTCGCTGCTGCGCCGTGGGCCTGCGCGCGCACATGAGACGCTCCGCCTGGCCGATCTTGAAATCGACTTATTGCGCCAGCGGGCTACCCGCGCTGGTCAGCGCTTGGAATTGACCTCGAAGGAGTTCCTTCTTTTATCCCTGCTGGCACGCCGCGCGGGCGAGGTTTTATCACGAACCCTGATTGCCGAAGCGGTGTGGGACATGAACTTCGACAGCGACACCAACGTGGTGGACGTCAATGTGCGAAGGTTGCGCAGCAAAGTTGACGATCCCTTCTCGCTCAAACTGATCCACACCGTTCGGGGCGCCGGCTATGTCCTGGAATCCGCCCAGTAGTCTCGCGCCGCTCTCCCGCCTGTGGGGGACTTTGGCCTTCCGCTTAACGGCGGGCTACGCGCTTGCAGGCTTGTTTCTGGTGTTCTTCGCCACCGCCAGTCTTTATTTCGTGCTGGTGAGCGAACTGGAAAAAAGCACCGATTTGTTCCTCGCCGACAAGGTTCACGTTCTGCGCACGATGTTGCGGGAGAGACCCGACGACTGGGACGCGCTGCGGGAGGAAGTGGAGTTGGAGTCTGCCGCGCGGCGTTACGAACGGTTCTATATTCGCCTGCTGGATGAGCGAAACACCCCACTGTTGATGACGCCGGGCATGGCGGATCAACTGGATCTGGAGCAATTATCCAGTCGCACCCAAAGCCGACCTGATCACACCATGCGAATGAAAGGCAGGAACGGCCGCGGCTTTCGCGTGACGAGCGCGTCGGCGCCGGTCGGTTCCCTTGCGGCTCAAACTGACATGCTTCAGATTGCCATCGATGTCTCGCAAAAAGAGGAGTTCCTGGCCAGATATCGGTTTTGGTTCTGGACCATTCTGCTGGCGACCTTCGCCATTTTTCCATTGGTCGGGTATCAGATTGCGCGGCACGGCATTCGTCCAGTGGAGGAAATGGCAACGACCGCACGCCACATCAGTTCGATGAATCTGCGGGAGCGCATTCTTCCGGAAGGATATCCATCCGAGTTGGCATCCCTGGCCAGTACCTTCAACCAAATGCTGGACGGCCTGGAAGAGTCGTTCGAGCGTATTTCGAGATTTTCGGCGGATATTGCGCACGACCTGCGCACTCCCGTGAATAACATTCGCGGCGAAGCGGAGGTTGCTTTGGCGCGCGCGCGAAGCGCCGAGGAATATCGCGATGTGATCGAGTCCTGCCTCGAAGAAGCAGTGCGACTCTCGGATCTCATCGGCGACCTCTTATTTCTGGCGCGTGCAGAGAGCCCATTGACGCATTTGCGCCGCGAGCGGGTGAATGTCGGCGAATTGCTGGGCGGAGTGCGGGAATATTACGAAGCTTCGGCTGCGGACGGCGGAGTCGCGCTTACCACTGCTGTCGCCGACGAACCGGTCGTTGCTGAACTTGATCGCACGCTCCTGCAGAGGGCAGTGGGCAACCTGGTTTCGAATGCCCTGGCACACACGCCACCGGGCGGAGCAGTCGTGTTGGGAACGGGCACAGATTTGTCGAACCCTGAGTTCTCCACGATTCGCATCGAAGTCTCTGACACCGGGGTCGGCATTCCGGCGGAAGCCCTCCCCAGGGTTTTTGATCGCTTTTTCCGTGTCGACTCCTCGCGTTCCCAGGGTTCGGGCGGCACCGGCTTGGGTCTGGCCATCGTTCAGAGCATCGCTTTGCTTCACGGAGGTAACGTGGAGATCTCTAGCCAACCGGGACGAGGCACCCGGGTCACGTTGCACATGCCAGCCGCTTGAGCAGGACGCCAATAAAGGATCACATCATGTCCCAATCTCCAAACTCAGTTGTGCCACAGCACCAGGTGGCACCTTTGCTTGCGTTGGCCACTGAGTTCCTTAAGGCCGGGCGACCCGCCGATGCGATCCCGCCGCTGCGTGATGCCGTGCTGCTGCAGCCGTCCAATCCCATCATCCAACACGACCTCGGCCTGGCCTGCCTCGAGGTTGGCCTAACACGGGACGCCATCGCGGCGCTGCAGCGGGCCGTCGCCAGCAACCCGCGCTACATCGATGCGCACCTTCGCTTGGGAATCGCCATGGAGAAGCTGGGCAACATACGTGGGGCACTCGCTGCGTATGACCGCGCCACCAAACTGCTCCCATCCTTGACCGAGGCGTGGTTCCGCGCCGGCGCCCTGGTCTACATACTGGGCCATCGCGACCAGGCGATCGGCTGTTTCCGCCGCGCCGCCGCGACCGGAGATTCAAACAGCTTCAGCCGACTGGGCAAGGCGCGGGCGCTACTGATCGAGGATCGCAATCAGGAAGCCGAGCCCATCCTGCGAGAAACGCTGGTGGCCGATCCGAGGAACGCCATGGCGTACGATTTGCTCGGCAATCTGCTCTCCGAGTTGGGGCGTTTCGACGAGGCCCGCGCATGCTTTGAACGCGCCATCGCACTCGCGCCGCTGCTGGCGGGTTGCTACTACGATCTGGTCCGGTGCCGCCCGGTCACGAGCCATGACGACAGTTTGCTGCAGCGGATGCGAGCCGCCTTGGCCACGCCGGGGCTGGAAGCGGGCCAACGCCTGCGGCTTCACCTTGCGATCGGCAAAGCGGCGGAGGATCTTGGCGACTACGCCTTGGCCATGCAGCATTTCGATGCCGCAGACGCTGTGCGCCGGAGCACTGTGCGCTTCGACTCGGCCGCGTTCTCCATCGAGATCGACCGCCTGATTGCCCGCTGCACCCCCGAATTAATGGCGCGGGCGCCCGAACTCGGCAGCTGCGATGCCACGCCGGTGCTGATTATCGGCATGCCGCGGTCCGGCACAACTCTGGTCGAGCAGATCGTTTCCATGCATCCCGAGGTCGGGGCGGGCGGCGAGTTGCATTTCTGGAACCAGCGCGGGGCGGAGTGGCACTGCTCCAGTGAGGACGGGAATCGAACAGGGTTCTTGGCCAGGGCGGCGGCAGACTATCTCAGCCTGCTGCGCGCGATTGCGCCGAGGGCGGCGCGAGTGACCGACAAGATGCCGTTCAACTTCCTCTGGGCCGGGCTGATCCACCTGTCGTTTCCGCGCGCCATCATCATCCATTGCCGCCGCGCTCTAGTCGACACGGCGCTCTCGATCCATCAAACTCATTTCCATCCCAGCCTGGCGTTTCCCACCGGAGGCACCGAACTCGTCGCCTATTTTCGCAGCTACCAGCGGCTCATCGACCATTTGCGGAGGGTGCTGCCGGCGGATCGCTTCCTCGATGTCGATTACGAGAATCTCACCCGTGCCCCCGAACCAGTCATCCGGCGGATCATCGCGGCCTGCGGCCTGCCCTGGCACGACGCTTGCCTGCGCCCCGAATCTAATCCGCGGGCGGTGAACACCCCCAGCAAGTGGCAGGCCCGCCAGCCGATTTATCGCACTTCCGTCGCGCGCTGGCGACGTTACGAACCCTGGCTGGGTGCATTGCGCGCGCTGGTAGAAGATGGGGGGAACTTGGCGCGGGGAGCGGCTGAGCGTGATTGATCCGAAAACCGGACCGCTGCGGTTTCCTCACCTATTCCCTGGAGCGCAGCCAATTTTTTGCTGCGCTTCGACGGCATATGCCAAGCATGTGCTAACGCTGGTCATTTGTCCACCGTGGAAACAGTTCTCCGGTTGATAGTGCTCATGCTGCGCCTTGCTGGCTCGCAGCGCTGTTCCGAGTCTCGATGGCGTTGACGGAGTTTACAAACGCCTTTTCCAAAACGCCCTTACCGATGGTTCCGAGCACAAGGCCGAGGAACCGCCCCTTGAGGGTCTTGCCATCGCGTACGACGACCACATCAATGTCGGTCATGCCGTTGGGCTGACGCGTGAAGGTGTAAGTGTGGCCGGACGCTCCTCCCCAAGTGTTGGAGTCGGTCGTCGTGAGGACCACGTGGTTGGGATCGGACCAGTCGTAGTGCAGGCGTTCCCAGATGCCGCCCGAGCCTTCGGTGACATCGGCCTCCGACGCGTCGCGGCTATGCACTTTGAGGTAGTCGTCGGCGCTGTTGCCAAAGAGCTTCGCGCGGCCAGGCCCGAAGTCGGTAAGCCCGGCAACATACTGCTCGGGAGTCAAGGTGGTTGTCTGGTGAAAGTGAAGTGTGGCCATGCGTCCTCCTTTTCGCTAGCGGGCGACGAGCTGCTGCCCGCCGTCGATATCGTAGGTTGCGCCCGTAAGGGCGGTGTTGATCATGATATGTACGGCGAGCGCGGCCACGTCGGCCGGTCCAACGACTCGCCGGATGGGAAGCGTGGCGCGCAGCTGATTGCGGCGGTTTTCTAGTTCATCGCCGAGGAGCGATGCCGACAACGGCGTGTCGACGAAGCCGGCGGCGATGAGGTTGACTCGAACCGGGGCGAGCTCGAGCGCGAGGCTGGCGGTGAGGGCAGGGAGCGCGGCCGTGACGGTCGGTACGATTCCCAGTCCGATGCTGGGTCGCCGGCCGCCGGTTCCGCCCATGAACAGCAGCGTGCCGCCTGGTCTTACTTTTTGGACCGCGTTGCGAGCGACCTGGAGCGTCAGCAAGATGTGCTCCTCGAGGGCGCCGCGCGCCTGCTCGAAGTCCATGTCGAGAAGCCGCCCGTAGTGCGGCCGGCCGGCCGTCACCATCACGTGGTCGACCGTGCAGGGCAGGTCACGGAAGAAGCGTTCGAGGGAAGCGGGGTCCGTGGCGTCGAAGGCGGCGGTGCTCAAAGCCCCGACCTCGCTTGCAGCGCGCTGCAGGGGCTCGGAATTCCGGCCGGTGAGGATCACCTGGGCTCCCTCAGCGCGTGCTCGCCGAGCCGTTTCCAGTCCGATGCCAGCGCTACCGCCGATCACGACAACGGTTTGCCCGAGCAGTTCCGGTTCTCGCTGCATGGGGATAATGTTTCTTGCGGCGCTCATGATTCCTCCGATCAGCAGGTTACTTTCACTTTCAACACGAAACGTTCATTGCGGCAGATCTCCGCCGGAATGCTCTGCCACCATGTACTTGGCGTACCATTCAGGCCAGTTCGGATCCGCTGCGCCGATGCGCTTCTCATGCTGTCCATGCGCGGCCGCCGCACGTTTGAGTGCGCTCTCCAAATCGCTGGCGGAGCCGTACGAAGTCACGCCCGAGTCAACGCGCCCGGGAAGCCGGGTCGTAATCTCCTGCAACAGCCAGACGTTGCCGTCGAGATCGCTGAACGAGGCGCGCGAGAAGTAGCTGCGACGCTCGGGATCAAGACCGCTGACCCGGCCGCCCGGGCCGATGTGGAAGAACTCGCTTACCTCGATGCCGGCGGCGACCAGTTGGTTCCGGGCGGCCGCGATGTCGGAAACGATCAGGTAGCTCTTGGCTGAACCGGGAGCGGCCGACGTGAGGTTCTTGCCGAATTGAACCGAGCACCAGGAACCCGGCGGCGTGAACTGGACCACGATGGCCGGCGTGACATCCAGCCTCCACCCAAGCTTCTTGTAGAACTCCTTCGCCCGGTCGATGTCCGACACGGGGATAACGACGACCTCGAGTTTCATGGCGATTTTCGTGACGCTCGCGTCGCTTGTATCGTTGCTGCGGACTGCAAGCGTCGGATTTGCCATGCCTCGTCCTCCCAGTCGTGATGAGAATCTCCCCGGAGTGGAAACCCGAGAGCTTCTACCCTCCAGGCTCTCCTCGGTCCGCGATTCTGCTCGCCAGTTATGCCGCCGCTTTCGCCGCGCCTGTCCGCAGGGATCGCAAGCCCGCGCGAACCAACCTGACGTTGGCCGTCCATTGTAACCGTTGTTAACAGTTGGTTAAACTCCGACCCGCCCTGCTGGTTTCTCCAACGTGGAGCGGCGCGCGTCACCATCCGCTTCGGCGTAACTTCGAACACCAAGATTACAAAAATGTAATGTCGGCGTCATGCTGGCGTCTCTTTCTCAAAACTAGACTGAACGCCTTGGTGCATTGAGTGCTTGCGCCAAGCCTTGTTGGAAATTGAGCAACAAGGTGAGCACCGCTACGAAGTCCCTTCTGCTAAACGTTGGGTGACGAAAAAATCCAAAGAGGAGAAACGGTACATGTCCCGAAAAACATCCAAGTTTCGAAAAATGTTTCGAGTCAAGTCTCGAAATAAGTCGCGGATCAGCCGTCTGCGTCCGCTCGCCGGCCTGGTGGCAGCGGGGCTCAGCTTCCCGGCACTCGCCGGTGCTCAGTCCAAACCGTATCCAACCTATGTTACCGGCCCGCAGCCGAACGGTTCGTGGGTCGTCAGCAATGGACAGGTCATCACCCCAGCCGGCACGCAAGTCGACCTCGGCATCCGGGTCCGCGCCAAGGCCGTCGCGCTGAACCCCAATCACCGCAGTCACACCGCCGCCGTCCTCACCTTGGGTGCTTCCGAGGCCGTCGAGGTGTTCGATACTGACACCGGCGATGTCCTGCAGAACTACATTGCTTTCGGAGAGGATTCCAGCGGCAGCTACAGCGGCATAGCTTATTCGGCAGACGGAAGGCACCTGGTGTTCAGTCAGGACAGCAGCAATGTCACCATCGCCAATGTCTCTCCAGAAGGTTTGCTGGAAGACGAAGCCCAGATCAGCGTGCCCCCGAACAATTCTTTCATCACCTGCTTTCCTAACAGCCCAGCGGCCTCTTATGCCAACCCCTGCGGCTCGTTCTATAGTCCGAGCACTTCCTATCCCGGCGGCGTCGCGCTCTCAAGTGATGGCAGGAGCGCCTATGCGCTGCTCAACCAGAACGATACGCTCGCCAAAATCGACCTTACCTCAAAACCGCCGAAGCAGGGCGAACAGATCCGTGTCGGCAACGCGCCACACAGCATCCTGATCGACGGCGACGGCGCGACCGCTTACGTCAGCAATGAAGGTGGCCGGGCCGCCACGGAAGCGGACTTCCAGATCAACTCCGCCGGCACTGAAATCGTCGCCGACCCGGTGATTGGCGCCGCGATCACCGGTACCGTCTCTGTGGTTGATCTGGCCTCGATGAAAGTCAAGGCCACGATCTCGACGGGTCTGCACCCCACCGGCATGGCGTTCTACGGACGGCACCTGTTAGTCGCGAATACCTATAGCGACACCATCTCGGTCATCGACACGGCCACCAACACGGTGGTGCGGACGATCGACCTTGGGTTGCCGATCGGAGTACCGGGCGAAGGCCAGGCGGCCTATGGTGCCGCACCGAACTCAATCGCCGTCGATGTCAAGAGCGGCATTGCCTACGTCGCGCTTTACAATGCCAACGCCATCGGGGTAGTCGATCTCAGCAGGGAAGCGACGAATCCCGTTCTGGGCATGATCCCGGTAGCGTATGCGCCGTGCTCGGTGGTGCTGGACAAGGCCAATAACACGCTCCTCGTTGCCAACGACAAAGGCATCGGTACTCGTTATTCGTTCGAGACTGACTACGGCGTCTCCGACTACAACACCCACCAGGACAACGGCACCGTCAGCATTGTTCCCGTGCCCGATAGCGGGACTTTGGCGACGATGACCAGCCAGGTTTTCCAGAACAACCACTGGGACCTGGTGCAAAATATCAAGTCTGCTTCCGGTGGCAACCCGCATGCCAACGCGGTCGCAGTCCCGGCCAAGATCGGCGATCCCTCGCTGATCAAACACGTCTTCCTGATCATCCGTGAAAACCGCACCTATGATCAGGTCCTGGGCGATGTGGCCGCCGGCAATGGCGACGCCTCGCTGGCAGTGTTCGGCGGCAAGGACACCCCGAACGTGCACAAGCTGGTAAAGCGCTTCCCTCTCTTCGACAATTTCTACGACCCAAGCCGCCAGTCGGCGGATGGTCACCAGTGGATCCAAGAGGGCATGGCGCCCTACGCCGACGACATCCAGTCGCCTGACTGGGTGCGCAGCTATCCTGGCGGGAACGCCGGCGATGCGCTCGCCTATCAGAACAAGGGTTTCTTGTTCTCAGAAGCAGCGGCCGCCGGGTTGCCGGTGAAGATCTACGGCGAATATGTCGAGAACGACACGTTCCTGCAACCGAACGGGTCGACCGACGAGCCGAGCTGGAGTGATTTTTACGCCGACTCGAAGAACTTCGAGGCTGGGCTGGAGAAGACGCTCTTCTATCAGAACACGGTCCAGGCAGAGTCCTCTCTCCCGGCCGTATATAACCACCTCATCAAGAACTTCCCGCAGTTCGATCTGGGAATCCCCGACCAGTTCCGTGTCGATTTATGGCTGCAGGACTTCAATAATGACGTCAAGGGCGGCACGGTACCCGCGTTGAGCATCCTGTGGGTAATGTGCGACCACACCGGTGGCCCGCCCGTCCCAGACGCTGAACAGGCCGATAACGACCTGGCGGTTGGGCGCATTATCGACTACATCACTCATAGTAACGTGTGGTCCACGTCGGCGATCTTCATCGAGGAAGACGACGCGCAGAACGGGGTCGACCACGTCGACGGCCATCGCAGCCCAGGCTATATCGTCAGCCCGTACGCGGTGCAGAACGGACCCACCGACCACACCTACTACACCCAGGTCAACATGACTCGCACGATCGAGCAAATCCTCGGTCTGCCGCCCATGAACCAGTTCGACCTGGTGGCGTCGCCGATGAGGACTGCTTTCGTCAACGGCGTGCCACCCTTGGATAACTTCAAGCCGTGGAAGCACGTACCGAACCAGGTCCCGCTGGATGAGGGCGTCACCGCGAGCTCAGACAATCCAAAGAGCAATGCTAGGATCAGGGCGCTGAGGGCGGCTTGGCTCCAGAAGAAGGCGCAGATCTTCGCTGGCAAACTGACCAAGCCCGACTCCGAAGACCCGGACACCGTCAACCATCTGAACTGGTACATGGCCACCGGGTTTACGCGGCCCTATCCTGGTGAGAGCAAGGTTCGTCCACCCAGCGAGTTCAACAATCCCGCACCCACCAAAACCGATGATGACGACTAAATAAGTTCCAAACTGCATCGACTCCTCTCCCCGATATCAGGGGAGAGGATTTTTTGTTTATGAGTGGGGGCGAAAAAGGACACGGGCTCCCGCCGGTGAATCTCGTCTGCAATTATGGGAGGCTCCGTGTGCGGATTTGTTCCGCATTCCAATCAATTGCAGCGCTTCGCGATTACGCGTTTGCCATTACCGGCTCGGCTTCGTAGATCGAATGCCACGAGGTTGCCGCTTTCAAGCGGTCATTCACGTTATTGATATTCTTGACGCCTTCGTTCTGCAGCCATTTGCGGAAAGCCTCGGCGCCCTGCTTGGCATAGACCGGAATGCCGTCCTTCCAGGTCGCGCGCCCGCAGAGCACACCGTTAAATTTCACAGCGGCTTCCCCAGCCAACTCCAGCGATTCGGTGAACTCGGCATTGCTCACACCGGCGGACAAGTAGATAAACGGTTTCGAGGCTACGTCCGCGGCCTTGCGGAACAGGTCCATGGCTTCCTTTTTGCTGTAGGCTTTTTGGCCGGCAAAGACCTTAGCGCCTTCCACGAATTTCATATTCACCGGCACTTCGACTTTGAGAACATCGACGCCATAACGGTCTTTGCTGAATTCTCGCATGCTGGCCATGACGATTTCCGGCTTCTTCTTAGCGTATTCAAACCCCTTTTCGTCAGCGCCTTCCTCATAGCCGACGAATTCCAGGAAAAACGGAATATCGTTGGCGCGGCATTCGTCGCCGATGCGCTCCACCCAGGCATGTTTCTTGTCGTTGACGTCTTTGGGATCAAAGGGCGTGTAGTAGAGCAAAATCTTCAGGCAATCGGCGCCCGCTTCCTTGAGACGGCGCACCGACCATAAGTCGAGCAGGTCGGGCAGGCGACCCGGTCCGGTCTTGTCGTATCCGGTCTTTTCGTAGGCCAGCAAGAGGCCGGCATTTTTTGCCCGCCGTTTGGAGGCTGGAAGCCCCCACTCGGGATCAAGCAGGATGGCGCTGGCATGAGGCGTAAGAACCTCAGTCACCAGCGACTTAAACTCTTCCATCATGGCGTCGCTGACCGGGCTGCCCTTTTCCTTGGCCAGAGATTTCTGCAGCGAACCGCGCTGGTCCATCGCAGCGGCAGCGATGACACCGCGGTCGTTCGATACACGTTTTAGTCCGGCGAGCTTTCCAGGGGTAAGTTTCATAAGTTCCTCCAGGATATAAGTGCTTGAGACTCTTTATTGTAACTGCAAACGGGGTGACCTTGACGTAAAAAGCCCCGCTTCCCGGTCGTCTCGGGCGGTTGCTGCCGAGCTTCGTTCGGGCGGACAGCCGGGGGCGGCTGTCCCCACGACATCACTGGCGCAGCGTGAGCGTTCCCAGGATCGCCTGCTGCTTGGCGATCAATGACTGAACGCCTTGAGCGGCGAGGGCCAGCATTTCGTCCAATTGTTGTTCGTCGAAGGCCTGGCGTTCCGCCGTGGCCTGCACTTCCACCAGTTTGCGGCCGGCGGTCATCACGAAATTCATATCGACGTCAGCTCGTGAATCTTCCTCATAACAGAGATCCAGCAGAATCTCGCCGTCCACAATTCCAATACTCACGGCGGCGATAAAATCACGCAAAGGAACCGAGGTCAGGCTTCCTGCTTCGACCAGCTTCTCCAGCGCAAGGCCAAGCGCCACGAAAGCGCCGGTGATCGACGCGGTGCGGGTTCCACCGTCAGCCTGGATAACGTCACAGTCGATCCACACCGTGCGCTCACCCAGACGATCCAGGTCGGTGACCGCTCGCAGGGAGCGCCCGATGAGGCGCTGAATTTCGTGGGTGCGGCCGCTGGGACGGCCCTTGCTCACTTCGCGCGGAGTGCGGGTCAGCGTCGCCCGCGGTAACATGCCATACTCGGCCGTGATCCAGCCTTTGCCAGTGTTGCGCAGAAATTGAGGCACGGTCGATTCGATGGACGCGGTGCAGATGACACGCGTGCTGCCTAGTTCCACCAGCACCGATCCTTCCGCAGTATTGATGTAATCGGGCAGGATGGCCACAGGGCGCATCTGGTCGGCTGTACGGTTGTCAGAGCGATACACCATCAGCGCCGATTGTAACTGATTGTGTGGGGCGAGCGGCCACGTTCGTCCGGGTACCGCTGGAGTGCGAGCACGCGCAAGGACGCTCACGCCTGCATTCTGAATCGGCAAATCTACTGCCCCGCCTGCAATTCGCGAACCGCCTGCGCCATGGTCGCAGTGTCATAAAAGTTCGTGAGATCGACGTGGCCCGCCAGGCTTTCGGTTTCCTTGCCTTCTACCAGAATCTTCACCCGGGTGATGCCCGGAATGTTGGCGGAGAGAGTTTCCGCCAGAGAGAAGATGGTGAGTTCTTCCACAAGCACGCCGGAACGATGCCCCTGAGCAAAGGCCCCGTTTAGATCAATGACAGCCAAACCGGGATCGACCAGGTAGACGTCGCGCACCTCCGAGTCCGGTCCCAAGGGATGCGGGGAAGCGTTGCCCAGGTAGATGCTGAGGAGCGCACGCAGCAACTCCTGGGCCCGTTCTTGCCGGCCTGCAGGCAGCGGAATACGGATGAGTTGCGTGCGCAGAGACCCATCCGCGTCATACGCGACATAAAGCGTCACTTGTTCGGTGGGACCGGAAACCGGTGGAGCTACCGGCTGAACTGCAGCCGCGGTGGTCTCGGCGCGGCCGGCAGTTCCGCGCATGTGCAAAACATAGAGCCCCATGGCCAGCGCTACCACGAGCATGACCACAATACCGATAATGAGATGGCGAGGGATCATTTGGCAGCGGCCTGCAACTGGGTGCGAATATCTGACACCCCCAAAGCGACGGCACTCGCGATCAATCCCTGATAGGCCCCGCTGTTTAGCTGGGTGACGTCACTCCCCGGCGGGGCGACTTCGATCGCGATGGCAGCGCGATTCAGGTTGTTCAGAGGCCGCAACGGAGCCACCAGGGTGCGCACGGAAATCTGCTGGTTTCGCAGTTCGGCGGCGACTCCAGTCGCGGCGAGGCTGCTGGCCTCAAGAAATTTGTTTTGCGCGGAATCCCAATCGAGAAAGATCCCGTGGTCCTGGCCGGCCGGCGGCGTCAAAGCGGTATAGAGGCGGACCCCGGTTCCCTGCGAGGTCGCGTGGACAGAAACATAAATCGCGGCGCCGCTGGCATTGGCGGTGCTGGCGCGCTGATCCAGGGTAAGGGTGACATCGCCGTCTCGCAGGAGCAAGGTGGGCAGGTCGCGGGCTTCAAATTCCTGGCGCAGACGGCGGGCAAAGGCCAGAGTGACGTCCTTCTCGGCGATTTGATCGCTTAGCGCCGCCCCCCGTTCATCACCTCCATGGCTCGCGTCTACCACTACGAAAAATCTGCGATTGCTGGACACCGCGGGAGGCGTTTGCGCTGGCGCTGCGGCGGCGGGAGGTACGGGCGTCGGCGCAGGCGGAGCGCTTGCCGCGGGTTGCGGCGGTGCCTGTGCCACGGCGGTTTGCGGGGTCGAGATGGTGATCGTTCGCCCGTCATTGCTGAAGGTGGCCATCAGCGGTACCGTGCCGGTGACGATCACTTCGGCGGCGCCGTTGCTCTCCTGAAAACTTGCGGAGGGGATCACTTTGCTGTCAAACGTCAAACTCCGCGATCCGGGAGCCACCAGCGGTTCATGGCTGAAGACCATCCGCAGCTTGCCGGGCTCGGTCGAGATGCTGGGATTCACCGGCGAGGTGAAGTTCATAACCAGCCGGGGAGGAGCGGTCTGGCTGACTTGCGCGGTGAAATGAACCGCGACATTGCCAATAAAAAGCCGTCCGGCGGCCTGGTTGAAGCTGACTGGTCCCCCCAAAATGCTAGGCAACAAGCCGCTCAAACAGGACAGAGGAACCAGACCACGACCGTTCTCCAGCAGAAAGGCCGCCGGCAAGCCGAAGCCGGTTCCTCGGATGGTGGCGCGTGTCTTCCCGGCGATAAACTCGCTTTCGGCATTGTTATAGCGAATCCGCCAGTGATCCCTGCTCGTCGTCGAGCTGACAGTGCCCAGAGGCTCGAGAAGTTCGAGCAATCCCACATAGTCGACTCCCTTTCGCTGCAGAACTGGAAGGGAATAATTGGCAACGTTGGAGTAGATGGAAATATGTTTTTCGTCGGGTGATCCGGAGGATAAAAGCGTGGCGGCGAGGACCACAATCAGCAGGACCCGGGCACTCCCGATGTAGGCGCCGGCTTCCCCGCCCGTGCGGCGCCAAACCAAAAATTCATAGTTAATCAAGGCTTCCTTGTGCGGCGACTGGCCACTCCAAAGGGTCATGCTGCGCCTCTGATTCTACTGGAAGAGCGCATCGGGTCGCCGAAAGTGCTCTCAAAAAGAGTTGAGAAGCCTCAGGAGGGGTACGGCACGCGGGGTGCGGCCTCCCTACATTGGATCGAGCGGGTAGATGGTCAGGCCGCTCAGGAGCTTGGGGTAGAAATCGGTGGACTTCTGCGGCAGGACTTCACCGGCGAAGGCGATGTCCCGCACGTCCCGCATCTTCACCGGGTTCATCAGGAAGGCCACGTCGGCTTTGCCCTGGCGCACCCTCGCCATGGCTTCGCCCGCTTCACGAATGTAACTGATGTTTCGCTGTTCCCGGATGGCCTCTTCGGAAATCCCCAGTACCCCCTCCAGCAGACACTTGTGCAGTTGAACCACATCCAGTGCCTGCTGCCGCAGCGAGAGGTTCCCGAAGAAACTGGAACCAATGGTCTTGGCCGTGTCGAACAAAAAGGCGCGGCCAGCCGTAACCGCCAAAAGCGACGTGCCCGAGTGCCCGGCTTCGCGCAGAATGCCCACGGCCCGAACCGGATCGATCGAGGGATCTACTTCTTCCACGCTGAAGTACTGGCGGGCCCGGTCATGGAGTGAATCGGGAGAAAATTCCGCCAGCCCGTGAACCACACGGTGAGTCGGCAAGATCACCAGCCCAGGGCTGTCCATGTTAGTGAAGGTCATCATCACCAGCTCAGAAGGAGCTATTTCCGTAGACGCCTGCCGCTGCGGGTCAGAACGCGAAACTTGTTGCAAACCCGATGCCTCAAGCGAGGGGGCAGCCTGGGCACGGCGCTCATTGCGATAGTTCAAAGCCGTCTCGTAGCGATGGTGGCCATCGGCAATGAGCAACTGCTTGTCCCGCATCTTCAGGCGAACCCGCTCAATAAGGCTGGGATCAGACACTTTGCGGACAAGGTGGCGTACCCCATATTCGTCCTGGACATCGATGTCTGCGACGGTGGGGGAGGGAAGCAATCCGTCAACTTCTGCCGATGGATCGCTGTAAAGCATGAATAGCTGTCCAAAATGGGCGCGCGTAGCCCGTAATAGCTCGAGGCGGTCCGCTTTGGGTTTCGCGAGGGTCTCCTCGTGCCGAAAAACGACTTTTGCGGAGTAGTCCTCGACTTTGCCGAGAGCGATAAAGCCCCGGCGCTCCTTCGCAGAGCTACCGGCTGGCGTTGTGAAGTGCTGGATATAGCTATAGATAGAAGGCTGCTCGTCCTGCAGGAGAACCCCTTCATGCCGCCAATCAGTCAGGAAGCGGGCGGCACGGCTATAAGGGTTATCGTTGGCGTGGTCGGTGGTCTCCCGTTTGCCCAGGATAATGCGCACCAGGTTGAAGGGGCTGGCGGCGTAATAGCGCTCCTGCATTTCGGGGGTGATCTTGTCATAGGGCTGAGTCACGACCTGGGATAAGTCAACCCGTCTTGGGTTGTAACGAAGGGCACGAAAGGGAGCAATATAGGCCATGGCCGGAAGTCGAAATTGTACTAGAGGAATGGAGTTGGTGTGCGGCGGACGGTATGCCAAATTTAACAAGTTCTTGACAGTCGAATGAGGCCAGAAATGATTCAATGACAGGGCGGTGAACTGTCCGGCAGGTGGGCAAACTCTTGCGCACGGGAGTCATCTGAAGCCGAGAATAAAGATGGCGAACCTCATGGTGAGCTATGGTACGATCACCGCCAGAGAGGTACTTATGGCCCGCCATCATGGGCGCGGGTCATCTCGCCCCCTGGTGCAACACGGCATGTTCCCGGCCCTTCCCTGGACTTGGTGCAAGGCTATGTCCAGCGAACCTCGCTTCCCCGTGATGATTTTTCTGTTCCTGGCGGCAGTGACTGTTTCTTGCTTCTCCCCGCCGGCGTGGGCGCAGGTTTCAGTGGACGATGTGCACATCGCGCCGCGCGTGGAACCGCCTCCGGCGAATGCGATGGATACGATCGATCCCTCGCTCAAGACCCATACAAAACCGGTAAAGGTTGACGTCAGCCTGGTGCTGGTCCCGGTCACCATCACCGATCCCATGAACCGCCTGGTCACCGGTCTCGATAAGGAAAACTTCGAGGTTTACGAAAACAAACAGGAGCAGGAGCTGAGAACTTTTTCCAGCGAAGATGCGCCGGTATCGATCGGCGTAATCTTCGACATGAGCGGGAGCATGAGCAGCAAGATTGACCGTGCCCGCGAGGCCGTGATCGAGTTCTTCAAGACCGCTAATCCGCAGGACGAGTTTTTCATGATTACCTTTTCCGACAAACCGGAGGAGGTCTCCGACTTTACTTCCTCGGTGGAGGACATTCAGGGCAAACTGGTTTACACCGTTCCCAAAGGCAGGACGGCGCTGCTGGACGCCATCTATCTGGGCATCAGCAAAATGCATCAGGCCAAGTATCAGAAGAAGGCGCTGCTGATCATCTCCGACGGTGGCGATAACCATAGCCGCTACACCGAGGGCGAGATCAAGTCCACGGTGAAGGAAGCAGACGTGATGATCTACGCCATCGGGATCTACGATCATTACTTTCCCACCGAAGAAGAGAGATTGGGGCCTGGCCTCCTGAGTGACATTACGGAACTCACTGGGGGACGCGCCTTCACCATCGACAATCCCAACGACTTGGCGGATGTCGCCACCAAGATCGGCATCGAACTGCGCAACCAGTATGTGCTCGGTTACCGTCCGAAGAACCCAGGGCATGACGGCAAATGGCGTAAGATAAAAGTGAAACTGATTCCGCCCAAAGGATTGCCGCCGCTCCGGGTGTACGCCAAGACGGGATACTATGCACCTTCGGAATGAAAGTATTCTGAACCTGCTGTGGGTTTGCCTACTCATTCTCCTGACATCGAGCGCTTCCCCTTCCGAGGCCTTGATAGGGCCGTCCGTCCTGGCTTCGCACTCCGAGGCGGGAGGAGTCGACCAGGTAACGCAATCATCCAGCCCGGCACCGGGGCCAGCCGCACCATCGCAGAATTCGCAGACTAGTCCGCCGCCCGCCGCCCATCCCGAACAACCACCACAGGAGCAACCGCCGGCCGGCGACAATGGCGTCTTCGTGTTCAAGAAAGAGGTTGAGGAGGTGGTTTTGCACGCCACCGTTTCCGACAACAAGAATCACCTGGTCATGAACCTCGAGAAGGGTGATTTTTCGGTGCAGGAAAATAACCAGCAGCAGACCATCACTTCTTTTCGGCACGAAGATATTCCTGTCGCTATGGGCATCATCATCGACAATTCTGGTTCCATGCGGGAAAAGCGCGACAAGGTGAACAAAGCCGCTCTGAACCTGGTGCGCTCCAGCAATCCGCAGGATCAGGTGTTCGTGGTGAACTTTAACGATGAGTACTATCTCGATCAGCCTTTTACCAGCAACATCAATTTGCTGCGCGAGGCGCTGGAGAAGGTCGAGGCGCGCGGCGGTACCGCGTTGTATGACGCCATTGTTGCCTCGGCGGACTATGAGAAGAAACAGGCCCGCCTGCAGAAGAAAGTTCTATTCGTGGTGACCGATGGGGAAGACAACGCCAGCCAGGAAACGCTGGAGAAAGCTGTCCGCCGCTTGCAGGAAGAGAACGGGCCGACGGTTTATGCCATTGGATTGCTGGGTGAGGAGCGGGCGCGCCGTGCCCGGCGCGCCTTGGAGACAATCGCCGAAAGGACCGGGGGTATGGTCTTTCTGCCGAAAACGCTGGACGAGGTCGACGAGATCAGCCGCAGCGTGGCGCACGACATACGCAGCCAGTACACCATCGGCTATAAGCCCAGCACGCCCAAGAGCGTCGGCGGATATCGCACCATCCATGTCGAGGCTCACGCCAAGGGCTACAAG
>Ga0335078_10003401_pt1 | contig 23731 bp, 21 predicted proteins | sample Lox_Sample_32_FD_206711 | JGI IMG/M metagenome (GOLD analysis project Ga0335078, IMG submission 206711) | Soil microbial communities from Loxahatchee National Wildlife Refuge, Florida, United States - Lox_Sample_3.2 | ecosystem: Environmental > Terrestrial > Soil > Wetlands | place: USA... | reverse complement strand
GACGTCTCGGTTCCAGCGGATTCCGCCGAGAAGGGGCAGAATCCGCTGCCGCCCTCCTATCTTCCAATGCATGAGGGTTTGCACGCGATTGCCCCGCTGGAAGAACGAAAACTCGCCGCCTTGATTGATGGTGCCTGCCTTGCGTTCGCCTGCGGCGGTTTTCTCGCCCTGTTTGGCTCCCTTGGCGGTCAATTCACGCTGAGCAAGCTGAGCGTGGCTGTTTACTCGGCTTCATTTGCTATCGTTTACTTGCAATATTTCTTTCTATTCACGGTTTTTGGCGGTACCACACCCGGCATGATGCTTCGCGGACTTCGAGTGACAGCGCTCTCGGGCGATGAGCCATCGCCCCGGCAGTTGCTTCTTCGGGCCGCAGGTTATGTCCTTTCCGCAGGCACTTTCTTCCTGGGATTCTTCTGGGCGCTGTGGGATGAAGATGCTTTGACCTGGCATGACCGCATGTCCCGCACGTATCTCACGGTTGCGGAGAGATTCGCGGATCCAGAAACACAGGGGGTTTTGCACCAACATTAGGCGCCGCCGCAATGGCACGTTGGGCTTCACAAACCACGTGGAAGGCGCGTTCCGCGAAAGCGCGCTTTCATCGCTAGGAGCCGGCTATTCCAGGTCCTGCGCAGAAAGAACGCCATCACAAAGAGAACCGCGTACAAAAGCACGCGCGATCCGAGCCGGCCGTAATCTCCATCCTGAAGGTCTAGCAGCATTTGCTGGATGGAGATCAGGTTGAGGAACGGGCCAAGCATGCCGATTAAGGCGAGGACAAGAACAACTGCGACGGCGCCGAACAAGACGGCAGGAATGAAAATGGTCTTGAAGATTCCGGGCGCGGTATGCAGCTTTTTTTCGGCTTCATGCTCATCGGCCGCTTCACCGAGCCAGCGCTTCCCCAGGCGGGATTGCAATTCGCGAAGAAAAGCCGGGTCGGTAATGGGAATGGGAACTTCAATTTTGCGGAGATGGTTGTTCTTGTCCCGGTAGGCGATCGAAACCTGCCGCATCGTCTGTTCCAATGCCTGCAGCTTTGCGATGTTCTCCGGGCCGCCAAGAAAAATGCTGGCACGCTCCAGGTCCTGTTTCTCTTCCAAATCTCCCATGTGCTTTGGGGGCATCAGGCAGGCGCCCGTGATGCGGTCCCACGCAACGGCATATTGGAACGGCCCGCCGTTCATAGTCACGCCGGTATCGTCCACTTTTACGTCCAGCGAATGGATTCCCAGGGATTGCTGGAATTCCGGGCTCATGGACACATCCTCATAATCGGGATGACCGTCTGGGATTGTAGAAGAGATATTCAGCGAGGTCGAGTGAAGGACCGAAGGAGGCGTCCGGGTTCTATTTCCTGATCGCTTCGTCGGAAGCGATCTTACCGTCGCGGATGAAGATCACACGGTGAGCATGCTGGGCAATGTCGTGCTCATGGGTGACAAGGATGATGGTGTTTCCCTGCTGGTGCAGAGTTGAAAATAGGGCCATGATTTCCTCGCCAGTCTTCGAATCCAAATTGCCCGTCGGTTCGTCGGCGAGCACGATCGAGGGCGAATTCACCAGCGCTCTCGCGATGGCCACGCGCTGCCGCTGGCCGCCGGAGAGTTCGTTGGGTTTATGATGCATGCGGGGTGCGAGGTCCACGCGTTCAAGCGCTTTTTTGGCCTTTTCGATGCGTTCTTCCGCTGACGTCCCGTTATAGATCAGAGGGAGTTCGACATTATGCAGCGCTGTGGCCCTGGGCAGCAGGTTAAACGTCTGAAAGACGAACCCGATCTCCTTGTTTCGGATATACGCCAGCTCATCGTCATCCAGTTCGCTGACGAGGCGTCCCGCGAGCCAGTATTTTCCCGCCGAGGGAGAGTCGAGACAGCCGATCAGATTCATCAGCGTGGATTTTCCCGAACCCGAGGGCCCCATGATAGCCACATATTCGCCCTTCCGGATTTCGAGATCCACGCCGCGGAGCGCATGCACCTGCTCGGCGCCCATCTCGTAAACCTTGGTCAGGGCCTCGGTTTTGATTACATTCCCGGCGGCCACCAAGTCTTCCCGATAGGATTCCGACAACGTTGCCTCCACAGCCATGCAGATCTCCTGGTGGTTCGACCTTAATCAGTTCGATTGATCGTCGGATTTCTTGGGCGCGGAATTATCCACCTTAACCCTGCCTGAGGGTTTCAAAGTTCGCAGAGCTTTGTAGCTGCCCACGACGATTTCGTCGCCGGGCTGAAGGCCCTTGGTCACTTCGATGTTGGTAATGCCCATGATCCCCGTCTCGACGGGACGGAATATCGCCTTCCCCGCATTCACCACAAAGACGCCCTGCACTTCCTCCTTTTTGGGGTCGCCGGGCATGGCTGGGGGAGGAGCGGCCAGAGTCACGCTCGATCCAGAGTCGCCTTTATTCTTCTTCGCGGCATCTTCGAGCTCTTTGCGCGTTCGTACGGCCAGCGCCTGGATGGGGATGGCAATCACATTCTTTCGCTCCGCGGTGCGGATTTTCGCCGTTGTGGAGAGTCCGGGACGCAAATCCTCCGGGGGATTATCGAGCGTCACGACAACTTTGAAGTCCTTTGCTTCCTGAGTGCCCGTGGTTGATTGCGTGGTGGCGAGCCCGGAACTCCGCAGGATGGCCTGGGAGCCGATCTCCGTGACTTTTCCGTGGAAAGTTTTCCCGGGAATGGCATCAATGGTCACGTCCGCAGGCTGTCCGATCTTGACGTTGATGATGTCGGTTTCGTCCACTTTCACTTCCGCGGTCACCACGGACATATCGGAAAGAGTCATCAGAAAACTGCCGTTGGAATTCTGAATCCCGGGAACCACATACTCGCCCATGCGCACGGGCAAATAACTCACAATGCCGTTGATGGGAGAAAAGTACGTCGTTTTTTCGAGCACATCCTTGGTTCGCACCAGCACGGCTTTATTCTGGTTCAGCTGGGAGCGAGCTTCGTCCATCTGAGCTTTTGCCGATTCCATGCGCGCTTGGGAGGCTTCCACCGCCGCCACCGCCGCCTGATACGTTGTTTCCCGCTGATCGAAATCCTGTTTCGCTATCAAGCCATCCTTATACAAGCCCTGGCCGCGCTGATAGTCCAGCTTCGTTTTTTCGAGATTTGCTTTTTGCTGGACGAGATCCGCCTGCGAGGCTTTGTAGGTTTCCTCGGCGGCGCTCACGCCGGACTCCGTGGCATTGATTTGCGCTTTCTGGGCCTGGACGTCGGCGGACGGCTGCACATCGTCCTGCTGCAAGAGGACCTGGCCTTTCTTGATACGGTCGCCTTCCTGGACCAAAATATCTGTAATCCTGCCGAAACCTTGCGCCGTCACGTTTGTGTAGGTCGTCGGCTTGATCTCTCCAGAGGCGGTCACCAGAGAAACAAGGCTATCCTGTTTCGCAACTTTCGCCGTTTGTACGGTGATTACATCGCGATTCGCCGCTTTGACGCTGTAGAGTACGATACCGCCCGCGACCATCACCCCCCCGGCGATAATCGCCACCTTGTGCCACGTCTTCATGCTGCTTTCCCCTTTTCTTGCTGGCCGGCTAACCACCCGCACAAGGACACAATCCCCGTGCGTCCACCTTCTCTACTTTTAAGTACGCCCAATCGAGCGGAAATGTTTCGCCGAACGGCAGCTCGACGCCCTGGATTGGGAGTGCTAGCCCGCGTGGCTCGGAGGGCCGTTCATGGAATACTTTGAAGCGGCGTGGGAGCTACTCGGAACTTCTCCAAGTACCCATTTTATGGCGAAATGCGCACAAAATAAACCACTTCTCGCAACCCCACCAAGGTTCGAGCAGGCCTACCGACCCACCCTATTTGACGCGGCTGCTAGGATCTCGTTTTGCCCGTCAAGACAGAAATCGCTGAAACGTAGTGCGTACACCTGCCAAGCCGCTGGAAGGGCAGGCCTATCCCCTTCAGACACGAATCCGCTGACCGAGGCATTCCTCCACTAGGAGCGTAAGAGATGCATGCAAATTGTCCACAAGGACCTTGGAAGAGATGGCAGAATGACTCAGCTCTGTTGTAAACTCCCGCTCCGGCTCGCAAGCGGCCGTTTGCGTCAGAATAAAATTCATGATCACCCTGCTCTCTATTATCCTTCTCGGATTTTTTCTTGGAATGCGCCACGCGACCGATCCGGATCATGTGATTGCAGTGACCACGATCGTGAGCCGCCAGCGCAGCATCCGGCAAGCGGCTTTGATCGGAATTCTCTGGGGTCTGGGCCACACCTTTACAATTCTCGCCGTTGGGTCGGCAATCATTCTGTTTGGAATCGTTATCCCGGCAAGAGTTGGGCTCACGATGGAATTATCGGTTGGCTTGATGCTGATTCTTTTGGGAATTCTGAATCTTTCCGGAATCCTGCGATGGATTACGGAGACCTTCACGCCCTCGCACTCCGGACATTCCCTGCGCCTGAATAAACATGGAGGCCGCACTCATGGCCATCCCCATGGGCAAACCCCAGAGAAACTTGGCCATGCCGGGGAAGCCACGCCAATTGGATGGATGGATCGCCATTTTGGCCGAATCGGCTTCTATCACGCCATGAGGCCTTTGGCCGTCGGCATTGTTCATGGCCTTGCCGGCTCGGCAGCCGTGGCCCTTTTGGTGCTTACGACGATTCGCGTTCCGTCCTGGGCTGTTGTGTATCTCCTGGTCTTTGGGCTTGGCACTGTGGCCGGTATGATGCTCATCACGGCGGCCATCGCGGTTCCATTTAAATTCTCCGAGAGCCGCTTTGCGCGTCTAAATCGCGGGATGGGACTTGCTTCAGGACTCGTCAGTCTTGTTTTCGGCCTTTTCATTGTTTATCAAATGGGTTTCGTGAACGGGCTCTTCACGCACAATCCCAATTGGGTGCCGCGCTGATCTTTCGTTTCTGAGCCGGTCCAGGTGCTGAGTTTTCTTGCCAGACGGACTGGATGCCATTCTTCAATTGCGGAGCAGTAGCTGAATCTCTTCTTCTGCCGCCTCTATGCGAACGAGCTCCGTCTCCACGGTTGCCGTGCCTTGGGCTTTGGCTGTTCGCGCGTGATCAAGTGCGCTCGCCGCAATGCGCGTCACTTCACGCAGCAATTTGCGGATCTCCGCTTCCAACTGGCCGCGGCTTTGCTGAACGCGGTCCATCACATCGGACTGCACACGCGCGCTGTTCATCTCGAGGAGGTAGTCGAAGAAGGCCATGGCGTCCCGGCGGATTACGAAAAGCGCACCCACACATCCGAGAAATACATCCGCCAGATAGCGCAGGGGCGAGGCGGGCCGAGCGACTTGGATCAGGTCCTCGAACTGAAACCGCGATGCGGCCCGGAATCCGTTCTCAGAGTTCAGGGCGTTTGGCAATCTGGCGAGCTCGGGAACTCTGGATTGCGCGAGTTTCTGCAGGTAGTCATTCCCGATACCCACGAAGCGCCCTGCCACCCGCCGGTATTCCTCCTCCGCGGCAGCCTGTTCCATGGAAAGCCATGGAAGCACCCGGCGCGCCGCAATCCGTTGCACCGCGCCCAGGACCACCCTGCGGAAGCGCGGACCATAGCGGCTCGTGACCGTATCGCACTCCCGCTGGGCCTCCGCCCGGGCCCCATCGGATACTTCTTCCAGGAATTTCTTTCGCCTTTCCAGAAAAAGATCCGAGAGACGATGCTGCTCCGCCGTGAATAGGGCGCCAATCTCTCGCAGCGAGCGCTCTGCGCCGCCAATGGTTTCCGCCATCGCGGCAATCCGCCGCTCCGACTCCTCGATGGGACGTACGAGAGCTTCACGCTCTTCGAGCGTCACGGCGAGCAATTCTTCCGAAAGACGCCGCAAACCGCGCTCCCCTGCGGCGCGTACCAACGTTTGGCCTGATTCGTCCACAAGCTTCCGCAGCACTGCAACAAGTTCATTCCAGTCCCACCGGGCTTTATTCTTTTGTGAATGCTCGTAGGCGCTGATCTCGAAAATGGGGCCAATCGGCCGGCCCAGGCGTTTCTCCAGCACATTCCTCGTAAATGGCGCCGCGATCCGCCGCTCCGCGTCCGAAGTGCGGTCAGCCTTGTTGAGAACGACCACCAGCTTGCGTACTTGCTTCCCCACCTGTTCCACCAGCGCAAGCTCTTCCCCTGCGATGGGCGGGTCGGCCCCGACGACGATAATGGCGGCATCAATATGGGGAACGAAGGCTTGCGTTGCGGCGGTGTTTCCCAGGAAGACCGAACCCAAACCTGGAGTATCCACAAAGCACATGCCGTCCGTTAAGAGCGGGCTGGGAACGAATACTTCCACGCCCGCAACGCCCTTTGCATTCTCGGGGTTGTGCTCTTCGGAAACGTATTGGGTCAATTCATCAGGCCTGACGTCCGTCCAAGTGCCTCCTTGAAAACGAACCCGCGCGTGCCGCGTCTCGCCAAAGCGAAGAACCGTGGGAACGGCGGTGACCGGGACAACTCCGGTCGGCAGAACACGGTCCTCAACCAGAGCATTCAGCAGCGTGGACTTTCCTCGTTTGAACTGTCCAATGCAGGCAACGTAAAAGCGGCCTTCGCGCAACCTCTGGGCAAGATTGGCGGCTTCTTCAGAAGCGCGTTGTGAACCCAGGCCGGAAGCCAGCTCTCCAAGCCGCATGAGACGCCCGGCGATATCGGGAATTTCAGCCCGAATCGCCCCCCGAGTGTCGTCGGTTTTCTGCAAATCAGAGCTCATGTTTCCCCGGACGCGCTCTTCAGCAATTTTTTGTTCCACCACGCGGGTGACTTTCCGTCTGTAACATGGGCTGGCAGTGATTCATGAGATAGTCCACATGCAACAGTTTTGTCTTAATGCGGCCTTCGAAGTGATAGTGGCTGTCCGCGGCCGCCGCACACATGCGGATGATCGCGCCCGGCAGCATGCCGCTGAATTCCAGGATGTCCTTGCGGAAACCTTGGAGATCGAGCCGCGCCAATCTATAGCGCCGGATGGACAATTCAAGCAGTTCTTTGGCGGCTGCCACCGGCAATCCTCCAACATGCAGCTTCTGCCGGTCATTCCAGTAGATGCGCGCAGCGTATCCAATCTCGTTGAAAGTTCCCCCTCCGGCGATGGCATAGACTGGGGTTTTTTGGTTCCACATGAGTTCGTTCACGATGTGCGCCAGGACGCGGGTCACGGGAGCAAGATCTTCAAGAAAAATCCAATAGTGAGCCGCACCGGCTGCGCGGTAAAGCAGCCCGCGCAGGCGCAGGCTCGTTTGTTGCTTCACCCAGGCTGAAAAGGAGGCACCTGAGCGTGCATCCGCGCGGAATTTCGAACGGAACAGGGGATCATCCCCAAAGCCTTGAGCAATTTCCCGAAGGATGTCCTGCGGGCTTCCCTTACCTGAGGCGCAAATACATCTTCGCATGAACGATTCCGGCATTTGGCGAATGGCTCCGGCCACCAACGCGCTCTTCCCGGAATCCGGAATACCCCAGACCAGCAAACTCTCGCGCTTACGGATTGCTTCATTCAGGCGCACAAGTTCGCTCTGCCGCCCGAGAAGGGGCGGGGCGTCTGCCTCAAGTGAAAGCCGTGTCGCGCTCATCTGCTTCGGCACATTTCTGGCAAGCTGCAAAACCCGCGCGTCCAGCGACGCGAAGGGTTGATGTCTTTTGCCAATTTCGCAAATATCGCTTCCTGGCTGGGTGAATTTAGGATTCCCTCGATGCCGCCAGCGGCCTTTTCCATCAAATTGCGGGTTGTACTGCGCTGCGACGACGAAGTGGTGTTCGACCTTCCGGGGGAATTGTAGCTTTCAGAAGTCACGCCGCCCCGTATCCCGAGCGCTTTCATCTCGGCTGATGCTCGAAGGTTGTTCAATCCGGCGATTGAATTCCAGGATTTCTCGCGGCGGAAATTTCCAAATTGAGCAAACAGCCTCACCAGCAGGAAAACCTGGTAGGAGTCATCTGCCCGACGGGCGGTTCAGGGTGAACTCCAACACCCAACGTGCACAATCTACTGGACATCCATTTTGCCGTCAATCAAATCCGGACGTCGTGCGCCTTTCCGATCACGTTCTCCGGAGTAGAGAGAAATTTCCAGGGCGCCTGGGTTCGGCCGGGAAATGGGCCCCTTCCAGTTTGCGATTTCGTGCTAACCTAGGCAAGCAACTCGCCGGAGAGGTGGCCGAGAGGCTGAAGGCGGCGGTTTGCTAAACCGTTGTACGAGCTAAAACTTGTACCGGGGGTTCGAATCCCCCCCTCTCCGCCAGATTTCCGCTGTACAGTCCGGACAGATGCTTTACAGAACGTTCCTGAGACATAGCTTACACTTTAGGGCCAAAAGGGTTGTTTAAGGGCTGCAGAGTCCTTTCCTCCAGCTCGACGTAGCCGAGATCCTGGTCCATAAAGCTGACCAGCCAGATACCCTCGTCGACTTCTTTGAGACCCACAGATTGACAGGCGAACACCCTGCTGATATTGATTTTCTTGCGGTGCAGGCAAATGCGTCCGCAGCAGGTGACCCGGATAGTGGTGTCGTGAAAGGGATAGGCCAGTTCGGGCAGGCCGCGACAGCGACGCGGGGAAGGAACATAAATTTCAGCCGGACACTTCATATTCAGAGCCTCATGCGGCTGTTCTGTTGCGGATGACCGGGCCGGATGCGTTCGATGGTGATGCCCAGACGTGACCATCACACGGAAAGTTTGGAGAGCTGGAACAAGGAGTCGGGCGAGGCGAAGGGCACACCATTGTCGGAGCGGATACTTTGTGGCAGGCCGTGCTCCTGCAACAGCCGGTCAAAGGCCGTAAAAGCAAGAGATTCACAGGTGGATTCCGGCGCTTCGCAGAGCAGCAGATAGCGCGAAGCGTGGTCCGTGGCCGTCAACGGGTAGCAGTATTTTTTGTTGCCCAGTCAGATCTCGCCCTTGTAGTCCGTGCACCACAGGTTGTCGGGTTTTTGTCCCGGGGACAAGGACGTGCCCTGCGCGTGGTGGTGTTTGCGCCTGTGGCTTCTTCGTGCTGGCGTATATGAAGTTTGGGAGACGATTTCGGCAACTAAGAGTTCTTGCCCGTACTGGCCCGTTGAACGCAATCTGCTCCGGCGAAATCAGCGCAATACGTGATTGTATGCGGGGAGGAACTCCCGGCATCTTGGTTCTGCATACCGAGGTGTTCTTCAAGGGACAACTCCGGATCAAGCTTGAAAAACGCCCGCTTCCCATGTGTGTCCGGCCGGGAAATCCCTGGGAGGAATCAAGGCTGGCGCGCAATCTGCACAAAAACTTATATCTTTTTCTCACGGTCCAAAATCAAAGATATCTGGGAATGGTGCGATGGGCGTTTGACGGTGAAAAGACCAGAGAAGGGGGAGACCAAGCAATGCAAAGTCTGGACGGGCAGTCGGCATCTGCGGAGAAGCTTAACACTCACCAGAAAGCGCTGGCCATCAATTTGGATCCCGCCAGCTATGGATCCTTTGCCGAGATCGGTGCCGGCCAAGAAGTCGCGCGTTGGTTTTTGGTCGTTGGGGGAGCCTCCGGGACCGTCGCCAAATCCATTTCTGCGTACGACAAAGAGATCAGCGATGATTTGTATGGTTCCGGTGCGCGTTACGTTTCCAAAGAACGTCTCAACGCCATGTTGGATAGCGAATGGGCTCAACTGATCAACCAATTGAAGGAAAGTCGCGGGTCCAATACGCGCTTCTTTTCCTTCGTTGATACGATCTCCGCCCGCAATTATGCGGGGACAAATGAGCCTCACGGCTGGGTCGGCCTCCGGTTTCAACTGTTCCCTGGTGGGCAGCCGAACGACGTAATCCTCCACATCAACCTGCGGGATCCCTCCAACCACCTCCAACAGGAGAGTATCGGTATCCTGGGCGTGAACCTGATCTACGCAGTCCTTTATCAATTGCAGACAAAAGAGTCTTTCTTCGAGAATGTTGCTCAGGACATCGAGAAGCGCGTTGAAATCGACTGTGCGGAGCTGCGCGGACCCGCATTCGAGGCATGGGACGAGCGCGCGATACTCGTCCGCCTGATTCACACCGGCCTCGCTGAAGCTGTCTATTTTCCGCCCGGCGGCTTGGCTGCGCCGCCCATCGAAGTTCTCCATAAGAAAGCCGTAGTGCTCGCACCGGGATCTTTCGAGCACGTAGATCCAACTCATGCGGCGATTCATGAACGCATGTTGGCCGCAGCGATCCAAAAACTCCGCGGGGAGTCAGATGAGAAAATCCCTGCGCCACTGGGCTTGTTCTGTCTTTCGGCGATGCCGTTGGGAACTGGCGATCCGCGTCCAGACGTTCCGGAACTGTTAAGACGCGTCGACGCACTCCGCGCGCGTGGCGGAGCGGTTCTCCTGTTCCGGGAACGCGAACTCTACAGTATGACTGCTCTCCTCAATCGCTATACCGCGGAGCATGTCCGCTTCGTCGTGGGCTTGTCACTCCTGGTTCGCGTGTTCGAATATCGCTACAATCAGCTCGCAGGCAGCCTGCTTGAAGGTTTATCCCGCCTCTTAGCGCAAAACGTCCGCATTTACGCTTATCCAATGCCCTCCATAGACCTCCGGCAATCAATCGAAAGCCTATCTGCGACCAGTTGGAAGTGGACCGATACGAACGGATGGGTGTCGGCCAATCAGCTTCGTCTTGCGCCGCCGCTTGGTCATCTTTATGACTATGTTCTCGCGAGCAAATTCCTCGTTCCGATGGAGATTCCCGAGGTTTTGGCGGCCGACGCATAGCCGCTATACGAATGCACGCCGCCGCCTTCGTGTCGGCTCTCTGCCTTAACCGTTTATGGTTTACCTGCTGCCTGGGGATCGATCGTGCCTTCCGCAAGCTGCGATGCGTGGCCTTGGTTCCAACACTATATTCATAAGCACAATCCGCAGCGAAGGGTATTGCTGAGCTATCCCCTCCACGCAGACCATACAGAGTTTAGGCCAGTTCCACGTTCTGTGGATCTCTTTGTGCTGCAGCGGCGCCACCCAATTGGGATTGTCCTGACGTCCCCTCATCCAAACCGCGCACCGCAAGCAGCCGCATGGTCAGAATCAGTGCCGGCACCATATAGACTAGGGTAATGCAAGTCCACATCAGGGCACCCGCGCACTGCTGGTCTTGAAGAACGGAAATGTTGAATTGCCGTGGGATGGAGAGGTAAGCCGGATAAACAACGCGGCCGCAAAAAACAAGAAATGCGGAAAGTATGTCGCATGGCAGCGTAGCTAGAAAAAGATAGGGGAGCATCGACCACCGCGGCCAGACCGCGACGCTTGGCCAGGGTTGAACCACGGGCCACCAGAAAAGAAGTCCGGACGCGAAGAAGGATGCGTGTTCGACCACATGCCAAGGTTCCGATCGCAAGCCTAGAGTAAACGCGGCCGGAATATGCCACGCCACCAACGCGACGGCGCCGGCCATCCAGCAAACCGCCGGGTGCGAAAGCGCGTGCCCCAGCCCTTGCACGGGCGGCCAGCGGAATAGTGGTCCCACAACTCCACGCACAAAACGCTGCGGTAGACCGTGCAAGAGCGGCATCTCTGGCGCGCCCAACAAAATCAGGGGAGGAGCGAAGGCCATAAGCAACAAATGCTGAATCATGTGGACGGTCAGCAATTGCTCGTCCAGTGCGGCAAGAGGCGAGCCTAGCGCCGCCCAGATCAGGAAAAGCCCAAATAGAAAACTGCCTACCCTCCAGGCAGCAATCAAACTTCCGCCGGCCGAGCGAAGATGAAGCCAGCCGCGCAAGTACAGGAAGGCGGTGACTCCCAAGATGAAGGTCAGCGGCAACGGAAATTCCCACGATTCCAACGCGAGTTGAAGCGGTGAGGCCATGGATCGCCTTAGGGATGCACTGGTGCGCGCCCCTCCGGGCTTTCGCCTGCTGCCAAGTCGCGCGACGCATCGCGCGCGGGAGGCTGACCTGGGGGATGCAGGGTCTCGAGAAATGACACCAGCGCCGTTATTTCCGCGGGATTCAAATTCTTGCCGTACGCCGGCATGTTGCCGCCCCCTTGGATCACCTGGCGGATAAGTTGATCCTGCGTGAGTCGAACGGCGACGCTATCCAAAGCAGGGCCACGCTGGCCGCCCAAATCTCCAAGCGAATGGCAGTTGCGGCATTGCTTGACCTGAAAAACGAGGGCACCCTGCCGCTGAAGCGCGGTGGTGCCTCGGAGGAATTGCTCCGGGACGGGGTCGCTGCTCCAAGCGTTCATGTGCGGGCTCCACGGAGTGTATCCGGCAAGATGCGTGAATGTTCCGAGCGTTATCGCAACGAGGAGCACGGTCAAGACAGCGATAGGCCGACGGCGCCAGCTCTTTTCTCCTTCCCCCGACAGAAACGGAAGAAGAATCAGAGCACCGATTACGATGACCGGGCCGATGAGAAGCGCCGGAGTTTCCATCGAAGGCGGCAGCAGAGAGAGCAAGGCATAGAGCCACAGGAAAAAGTAATCGGGTTTCGGCACCGTCTGAATGATCGTCGGATCGGGCCGCCCCGTTGGCCCAAACGGACCGAAGTAAAGTGCACAAGCGGCAACCGCCAACAGAATGAACGCGGCAAAAAAAAGGTCTTTCCAGATTGCGTAAGGCACGAATGGCACACCATCTCTTTTCGTCAATTCATGGTATTCGGCTTCGTAGGTCGCTCTTTTTACGATGCGTCCGGGCATCGGCCATTCGTTGATACCCAGTTTCAAAACCATCAAAAGATGAAGGCCAACGAACCCGATCAGCAACCCTGGAATCACGAAGACATGAAGCGCAAAGAATCGCGAGAGCGTGGCGCCTGCGATAATGGGACCGCCGAGCATTAGTTTCACCGATGCCGGACCTAAGATTGGGACGCGACTCGCGATCGATGCTCCGATCCCAAGTCCCCAATAAGCGTCTTGATCGAAGCGCAGCACCTGCCCGGTGAACGCCATACCCAGGGTCATAAGCAAAAGAAAGACGCCCACGATCCAGGTGAGTTCCCGCGGAAACTTGTACGCCCCAAAAAGGAAAACCTGAACCATGTGAATCAGCACGATGGCGATCATGAAGTTCGATCCCCAACCGTGCAACGCGCGGATGAACCAGCCGAGAGTCACGTCATGGTTGAGTGCCTGCAAACTGTTCCACGCTTCAGCCGCTGAAGGAACATAAATGAGAGCCAGAAGAATTCCAGTGACGATTTGGAGCAGGAAAACAGTGAGGGCCGCGCTTCCGAACACGTAGAACCAGCTCGCCGTATTCCGAGGGACGAGATGCTCCCCCGTCTCTCGAATCGGGGCGGCGATCTGCAATCGCCGATCGAACCATTCCCCTATTTGGGCGATCAAGCGCATGGCGGTTTCTTTCCGATGACGGCGGCGATTGGCGTGCCCGGAGTGGGCAGCTGGCCCGCCTGAATGGTGACCAGCCCGTTCTCCACTTTGTACGGATATTCAAACAGCCCGCGCTCTGGCGGACCGGAGGCACGCGACCCGTCGCGGTAGTAAACGCCGCCGTGGCAGGGGCACATGAATAATCCGGATTGCGGAAACCAGCGCACGGGGCAACCCAAGTGAGCGCAATTGACCGCGAAAACCTGGAACTGATCGCCTTCGACGTGCCGCACCCAACATGCCGTGTCCACTGTCTTTCCATCTGTCGGCATCACGTTGGGATTTCGAAAGGTGGCCAGCCGCGTCTCTCCCTCCGGAAATTCGTTTAGCGGCCCTAAGGGCACCCACGCAAGGTAGGCGTTCTCTCGCCCTCGGGTGATAGATGACAGAACAAACCCTACCACCGGCACCGCCAGCGCTGCAGCCACCAGGCCGTTGAACAGGATTCCTAACTTGGTGAATAACCCGCGGCGGGAAAGCAGAGTTTCATCTGACATCGTCAAGCTCCTAGCGCTGTGCATTGCTCGAAACGGAATACGGTTGCACCGGGTTTTGAGCCCGCCATGATGCAAGCCAAGCCACTACGTCCGTGATTTCCTGGTCGGACATCGGCTTCCCGGGAACATCTCCGCGCCAGTCTGGCGCGTTCAATTCGGGTCGTCCAACGAGGACTATGGTCCGCAGTTCCTGATCGCTGACCAGGGCGAGATACGAACCATTTGTAATGGCGCTGCCTTTCGATCCTCCACGGCCACCGGGGCCATGACAGGATTCGCAAAAGGTCTTGTAGGCGACTTCGCCCTGCTGGGCGTTGCCTGGGGACTTTGCCCTGTAAGGAGGCGGATTGGCTCCGTCGAGGATCCCCGGCCGGCTCCAGTGGGATCGAATCCCGCTCGTGATTGCATCAATTTGTTTGTCCGTCAGCATTCCGCCTGCACTCTGCGCGAAGGCCGGCATCGCCGTTCCCCGCACGCCGTTGGCGATGACTTTGCGGATCGCCGGGTCGTCCGCGACGGCAAGATAAACCGGATTCGCCAGCGAGATGGCGGCACTTCCTCGCCCTTCCTTGCCATGGCAGCCGGCGCAGTTTTCCCCGTACAATGCCCCAAAGTCCAAAACCTCATTCGGAGCCAAAATCTCGGAACCGGCGCGCGGCTCCCCATGCGGCGAACCGCAGCCCAAAAGCAGCATCGCGCCAAACGCCCCGCAGGCACATAGATCCCGAAAGGCCCTCACAGCTCACTCCCGCCGCGATTTCGCGGCGGCATCGTTCCCGGAGCTTCAATTCCGGCGCGCAGAGCAAACGGCATATTCTCGCGGGTTCGCACTCGATGCTGACGCAACACCACGATCCCCGCCACCACACCAAAGGCTACCTGCGAAGCGATGAACCAGCTCCAGCGAATATGGCTTCCGAGCACAGGATTCAGAAGATCCATCGTCGAATACAAAAGACCGGACCAAAGCACGGGAACGATAAGCCCGCCGAGGAGAATCGGACGACGCGCGAACATGGGCAGCATCGCTCCGTAGAGCAATCCCACGAGCGTGGATCCTGTGAGATGCAGGATGACGGCGATGAAAAAAATGACGGGGTGAAATGAATTCAACCACGCAGGAGTCAACGAATACGCTTCCTGCCGTGAATACACCAGCGCTGCGAGCAGATTGATGGGGTACCAAATGCTTCCCTGGCTGATGATCCCGTACGTGCACGCGATCACTGCCATCGCTACGCCGCCCGCAAGTCCACCTTTCAGTCCTGCGGAAATTGGGTAAGTTTCCACGGGCAGCCAGGCGCGGACCTGTTCCTCTGCGAGGGGAACTCGCTCGACCAGATGGCGCTTCGTGGCGATCGTGATCTCCTCACGAACAATTGGAACAATTTCCTCCTTCTCATGCGGGAACAATGCTCGGAACCACCCCATACAACCGGCAATGGACAGCACCGCGCCCAGGATCGTTACGGAGACACTCGTCAAAAGTCCCGCAAACAGGAGCGCGAAACCAAACGCGAGAACGAACGGCCACGCAGTCGGCGCGGGAAGTTCGATCTCGCTCGGTGTCCTGGGACCTTGCCCCGTACGCTCCGCTGGTGAGGGGATCGACATTTCTGTTCCTCAGCGCCCAACCACGTAAACCACCGTAAAGACTACGACCCAAACGGCATCCACAAAATGCCAGTACATGGAAAGGACTCCGATGCGAGCGGACTGCTCCGGCCCAACACGCCCTGCTAGCCCAAAAACCAGCACGACGCAGAGCATCAGCAGACCCGCCGTGACATGCGTCGCGTGCAGCCCGACCAACGAGTAGTAGGTCGTCCCGAAAAGATTAGTGGAGATCGTCAGCCCGTGCCCGTAGATCAGCCGATGCCATTCCTGGCCGGTCCCGAACAGAAATAGCCCGCCAAGTACAATCGTTAAGAACCACCATCCGAGGAATGCACCTCGCTTGCCGCGCTCCAGAAACTTTGCGGCTAGATGGATTGTAAGACTGCTGGATAACAAGCAAATCGTGAAGAAGATTGGTGTCTCCAGCACTTCCCGGGGAGTCGGCCCGCTGAGACTCTTGCCTAGATAGAAGAGATAAGCCACGACGAAAATCGTGAAGATAGCCGATTCAGCGATAATCAAGCAGGCCATCCCCACGGTTCCCCGATAAGGAAGCTTCCACGCCGCAGGTGTTTGCGTGATCGGAGCCGTCATTGCGCTCATTGCTGGTTCCCTTCACTCATAGCGGCTGTCCGGATCTTCCGGATGTTTCAGGTCCCACAGCGGGCGTCGGCTCGCGACCGTCGGAATGGTAGCGAAGTTATACGCTGGCGGCGGCGAACTCACTGACCACTCCAGAGTCCAAGCGTCCCAAGGGTCGTTCCCTGCCTTGGTTCCCCTAAAATAGGAAAAGACCAGGTTCGCGACAAACACCAGTGTGGCGATGCCCTGAATAAACGCGCCGATCGTTATGATCACGTTCAGAGTCTCCCAGCCGCGGCCGGGCTCGTAGGTGTAGATTCGGCGCGGCATGCCCAGAAGGCCGGGAATGTGCATGGTGTCGAAGGTGAGATGAAACCCGATCAAGAAGAGCCAGAAATGGAGTACGCCAAGCCTCTCGTTCAGCATCCTTCCGGTCATTTTGGGGTACCAGTAGTAGAACGCGCCGAAAAGGGCGAAAAGGATTCCGCCAACAATCACGTAGTGGAAGTGCGCGACGACAAAATAGGAATTGCTCAGCTGCCAGTCGAAGGGCGCAGCACCGAGCATAATGCCCGTCAACCCGGCGATGAGAAACTGAAATAGAAAACCGATGCAGAAAATCATGGGCGTCTTGAAGATGAGTTTGCCGCCCCACATGGTGCCTATCCAGTTGAAAATCTTAATGCCCGTTGGCACCGCTATCACCATGGTTGTGAAGACGAAGAAAGCGTTGGAGTACGAACTCATCCCGATCGTGAACATGTGGTGCGCCCATACGCTCATGCTTATGAAGCCGATACACACAGTGGCGCCGACCATAACGGGATACCCGAAAATCGGTTTGCGGGAAAAAACCGGAATGATTTCGGAGACGAAGGCGAAGCAGGGGATGATCAATACGTAAACCTCGGGATGGCCAAAGATCCAGAAGAAATGCATCCAGATGGCTGCCGAGCCCCCCGCTTGCGTGTCGAAAAAATGGCCGCCCAAAAAACGGTCGACGAGCAGCATGATTTGCGCGGCAGTCAGCGGCGAGATCGTAATCAATACTAATCCACCCATGACCAGGTTGAGCCAGGCAAGCAACGGCATGCGGCTCAGCTTCATGCCCGGGCACCGCATACAAAGAACCGTAGCAACGAGATTGACTGCTGTTCCAATGCTGCCGAAGCCGGAAACCAGCACTGCGATTGTCCAGTAGTCCGTGCTGTGGCCGGGGGAAAAAGCGCGCGACGTCAAGGGGGCATACGCCCACCATCCCACGTCCGGCGCATCGCCTGCCCCATAGAGGCCGTTTCCGCCAACTAAACTGAAATAGAGAAGAATTCCTCCGAAAGCCGTCAGCCAAAAACTGAAAGCGTTCAGCCGGGGAAACGCCATGTCCCTTGCGCCGATCATCAAGGGAACCAGGTAGTTGGCGAATCCGAAAAGAATAGGCATGGCGACGAAGAAGATCATGGTCGTGCCATGCATCGTGAACATGCGGTTGAATACCTGTGGCGAAACAAAGTCGTTGTGCGGTCGAATCAACTGGATGCGGATGATGAAAGCTTCGATCCCGCCGATAACAAGAAAAACCAGTGCGTAAAGAATGTAGAGAATGCCCAAGCGCTTGTGATCAACCGTGGTCACCCAGCTGTGGAGCGTCTCCACCCATGGCCTCCCCGCTGCCTGCGCGGTTCCGATGGCCATCGCATCCGATGACATAGCTGGTCTCCCAGTCCTTCAACTAACGAAGCGTCTCGAGATACCGCACGAGCTCGTCTAGATCGTCGTCGCTCAACTTCATGGCCGGCATCAGCGAGCCGGGCTTGATGGCGTCCGGGTTCTGGATCCACAGGCGCAGGTTTTCGGGTGTATTTTCGGCTGCGCCGGAGGCGATTGTGGTCCGGCTCATCAAGTGCGTCAGGTCGGGGCCGAATTGCCCCTTTGCATCCGTGCCGCTGACAGTGTGACAATTCACGCAGGCTGTCGTCTCGAAAATGTACCTGCCGGCTGCTACGTTTTCGTCTTGAATGGCGGGCCGTTTTTGTGCACGAATCCAGGCCTCAAAATCCTCAGGGCTGTCCACCGATACTCGCAAAAGCATCTTCGCGTGTTGCGTGCCGCAATACTGCGCGCACTGGCCGAGAAAGATGCCCGTTTGTAGAGGTGCCAACCACATCTCATTTACGCGATTCGGGATTAGGTCTGTCTTCCCCCCGAGCTGCGGAATCCAGAAGCTGTGGTCCGTGTCCGCGGAAAGCAACTTTAGGTATGTGGGCCTGGGATGGGCGGGGTCGCTGACGGGGATATGCAGTTCGTTCGCAGTCACGACGCCAAGTTTCGGATATCGAAACTCCCACCAGAACTGGTGTCCGATGACAGTAACTTCCACAGCCTTCGGAGGCATTGGAGCGTCCTGAATAGCGTGAATCACCCGGGCCGCCGCGAGAAAAAGCACAATCACGATCAGTATCGGGATGACCGTCCAAGCGAGCTCAATCTGTGTGCTCCCGTATACCTGGGCCGGTTCGTGCCCGGTATCCGTTGCTCGGCTGCGGAATTTCACCACCACATAGGCCAACAGACTGAAGACCACCAGAAAGATAAAGCCGGTAATGGCAAGGACGAAATTCGATAGGTGATAAAGCACTTCCGCATTCGACGACTGAGGATCAAAGATGCTGGAAACGCGGCTGTGATTCGGCGAGTTTGCAAGGCACAACCCCGCACTTAAAGATATCCCCGCTAACGTCACGAGTATTCTCGTAACCCGGTTGAAGACAGCTCTCAGCTCCAGCTTGTTCTTCTTCCACATAGCCACCTGGCCCTCATTCCTGCGGAACCCTCTCAGGCGCAAGCCGTCGGCCGGTTAGAGGCCTGACAACTTACTCCCATTACAAACTCGAAAACAATTGCAATAGTTTGAATTTCCGTTCTCATTCGCGAGCAGCGTCTAGGTCGCAAGGCAAAATGCTCTCCGTCCGCTGCGCCTCTTGCCCCAATAGATCTCACTTGACTCCTATCTATCTCATTTCTTCACAATCGTTTCTAGGCAGATGCTGCCACCCGATTGACCGAATTGAACAATGGCAATCTGTTGTAACATTCGGGATTAGGCCAGCGGCGCAGAAGAGAAGCAATTAGACGAAGGTATCGGCGGCACCCCCTTGTGAGTCAGCTTGCCAACGGCCCTCCACTTTTCAGTTCGGGATCGCTTTGCCGCTAAAGAAGCCGGGGCCAGATCCATAGGAGTACAGCGACGAAGAACTTAACGCAATGCTGAAGGTCGCCGGCCAGGAGGAGCGGCTCACCCTGCTATCCTTCTAGCTCTCCGCCATGTGGAGGGCGAACTGGCTCATCTAGCGTATGGTGACATTGACTTCGCCGATCCCATTTGGCGTGTGTGTGCGAAACCCGGGCGGAATTGGACGCCAAAGACTGATACAGCTCAGCGCGACGCTCCTGTCAGTGCCAGTTTGACGGCGGAAATCGCTGAACTGCGGAAATCGGACAACAAAACGGCAACCGATTTGATTTTCCCGAATGAGGGCGGAGATCCAAATGGCCGCTTGTCACGCAACGTCAAGAGTGTCGCTGCCCGTGTTGGTCTTGGCCGGGACAAGGTCTATTGCCACAAGTCTCGAGTCGCCGAAATTACACGCTGGCTCCAAGAAGGGTGCTCGCCAACTGACGTCGTGCGATGGTCGGCCACGGGAACCTTTATGCCGTCATGATTTATGCGGCACAGGTTGACGTGCGAAGCAAACTTAAACTGGCAAAATTCGAATTGTCGTGATCTTCAACTGATCCACCCCGCTTCATTCGCCTTGCATTCAATTCTGTGGGAGGTCTTTCTTGTGTGGCACAATTCCAAAGGGAGATGAATCCATTGTCCAGCTTCGTCTCAGGAGCGTAATGATCCACGGTCTTCTCACCAAATCCCGATTCTTCGTTTTCTCTCTTCTGCTGTACGCCGTCGCTCCGTCTTCCGTTCCAGTACGCGCTGCTCAACGGCCTCCTGCCCTCCCAACGCATACCGACATCCTCCGCGGCGCCTACGGTCCCTACCGCGCCAACAACGATCTTCTCTTCTACCATCTCGATATCCGCGTGGATCCGGACACAAAATCGATCTCCGGTAAGAACACCATCCGCTTCAAAATGCTCAAGGACGGCACGCGCATCCAGCTCGACCTCTATCCCAATCTCAACGTGGACAAAATTCTTCTCGGCTCCACGCCGCTCAAATACGAGCGCGATGCCGGCGCCGTCTTCGTGAACTTTCCCGAAACGCTTCGCGCTGGCCGCACCTATTCGATTGATTTCTACTATTCTGGAACTCCCGAGCATACTGGCCGCTTTGGCGGTTTCACCTTCGGCGCCGATCCCTCCGGCCATCCGTGGATTTACACCTCATGCGAAGACGATGGCGCCAGTATCTGGTGGCCGAACAAGGATCAATGGCGCGACGAAGTCCAGAGCATGGAAATCAGCGTCGCCATTCCCAACGGCCTCGTGGACGTCTCCAACGGCAAATTCATGGGCAAAACCGATCTCGGCGACGGCTATACCCGCTGGGATTGGTTTGTCCACTATCCCATCAACAATTACGACGTCGCCCTCAACATTGGCAACTACGTTCACTTCTCCGACTCCTACCGCGGCCTTCCACTCGACTACTACGTTCTTCCGGAAGACCTCGAAAAGGCCAAAAACCAGTTCACGCAGGTCAAAGGAATGCTCGCCGCCTTCGAGCATTACTTCGGCGACTATCCCTTCAGGAAAGACGGTTACAAGCTCGTCGAAGTCCCCTACGCCGGTATGGAACATCAAAGCGCCGTCGCCTACGGCAATCATTTCGCCAACGGCTATCTCAATCGCGATTGGACCGGCGTCGGCATCAGCACCAAATTCGATTTCATCATCGTCCACGAAAGCGCGCACGAATGGTTCGGCAACAGCGTCAGCGCCGCCGACCGCTCCGACATGTGGATTCACGAAGGTTGGGCCACGTATCTCGAATGCCTTTACGTCGAGTATCGCTGGGGCCGCGCCGACGCTCTCAAGTACACCAACGCTTACAAGCTCAAGGTCAAAAATCAGCGCCCCATCATCACTGAGCGCGGCATCGCCGCCACTCCTCCCGAAGATCAGTACTTCAAGGGCGCGCTGTTTCTGAACACGCTTCGCAGTGTCGTCAACAACGACGCAAAGTGGTGGAAGCTCATCCGTGGTTTCTACCAGCACTTCAAGTATCAGAACATCATGACCGAAGACGTCGTCGCCTATTTCAACCAGCAGACCGGCATGAATCTCACGCCTATCTTCAATCAGTATCTCCGCCACACAGCCATTCCCACGCTCGAGCTGAAATTCCACGAGGCCGATAGCACGGTCTCCTACCGCTGGCTAGCCGATGAATCTGACTTCGCTATGCCCGTTCGCGTCGGCGAAAAGGACCATTGGGAAATCATCCATCCGGCGACCCAATGGCAATCCATGCAAACCCCCCTCAAAAAAGACGCTTTCGACGTCGCCACCGACCTCTACTACATCAACGTCAGCAAGCTCTAAGCCTGGCCACTGTCCGCTCGCGCGACACCCCAATCCCATGACCGGACATTCTCCCTTCGACCCTTCGATCCCGGCAATCGTTAATTGCCCTATTTTCATCAACTTGGATGACTGCGCAGCCCGGTCACCGAATTGCCTCTTTCTCGTCTAAAGGCATAGGTGTCCGTTTCTGGCTCGCCTTCCAGGAGGCTTCCATGAAGAAGGTTGACCGCATCCGCGAAAAAATCACCATTCTTCCCACGGCCCAATATATTTCCAAAATGCACGATGCCGGCTGGACCCTCGTCGCTCTCGAATGGGAGCGCGAAATCGAAGTCTCTGGCGAGCCGCTCCCCGCCCAGGCAGACTCTGCCGCCGACGAAATTCCCTTCGGCCTGCGCATCGCTTCCGATTGCCGCCACCTCGAAGAGGATCCTCTCGAAATGCAAACGCTTAAATTCCTCACCGAGATGATCGTCCAGGACGTCTCCTTCCGCAGCATGGCGGATGCGCTCAACGCGCGCGATTATCACTCCCGCGATGGCCGCCTCTGGAATGCTGCACGGGTCTTCAAGCTCATGCCGCGCCTCGTCGAGGTCGCTCCTCGCGTCCTTTCCACTGCCGAGTGGGAATCGCACAAAGAGCAGCTCTCCCGCGTCGCCTGGAACTCCTGAATCTCGCCCCGCTCTGCGGCGAACTCGCACGGTCTCCGCCAGCTTCGCGGATCCATTTCCCAATGCCGCTCTGCCGCGTTCATAACGCTCTCTCCACTTGCATAACTTTTTCCTCTCGCGTTATCTTTTCCCTGAGGCGCCTCGCATGCTCCCGGAACCTGCTCCAGAACCCAAATCCATTTTCAAGAACCCTCTTCTCTATTCCTACGTCGTGGTCGGCGTCGTCGCTCTTTCCGTGTCGTGGGTCATACTCTCGCGATGGGAGAGTTCTCGGTCCTTCGAGCGCCGCGAAAAACAGCAGCAGCTCGAACGTCAGCGCGAACAGGATCAAGCCACACTCGAACAAATGGGAGGCACAGACCTCGCCATCCAGATGTTCTACGTTTCCCCTGCCGCCATCCGGCGCGGCCAGTCCGCACAGCTTTGCTACGGCGTCGCCAACGCCAAAACCATCTCCATCGAGCCTCCGCCCGGTCCGGTCTGGCCTTCCTATTCCCGTTGTCTCGATATAACTCCTTCTAAAACAACGATATACACGCTTACAATCGCGGGCGCCTCAGGTCCCCCGCAGTCCCAATCCGTCACTTTGAAAGTCCATTAAACTCCTCACTCCCTGCTTGAGCCTCCAATTCCCCCGCGTCTATAATAGAAGCGCGCGGGGGCGGTTCCGCCTTTCAGACGATCCCTCCCCCGCGAATCTTTTTTAGTGAATTCCAATGCCCGATCCACTCGCGAAGATCAAGCAGAAGATCCAGGAGGAAATTGACCACCTGGAGCATGAGCTCAACGTCGAGCTTCCCAAGGAAATTGCCGTCGCCCGCGCCCACGGCGATCTTTCCGAAAACGCCGAGTACAAATTCGCCAAGGAACGCCAGGGCTTCGTCAACGCGCGAATCGGCAACTTGAAAAAACGCCTCGGCGACCTCGGCATGCTCAACCTCGCCAATATTCCCAAGGACCGCTCCGGCTTCGGCTCCCGCGTCGTCGTCCTCGATGTCCAGCGTGAAACCGAAATCGAATACAAGCTGGTCAGCAGCGAGGAAGCCGACGCCGAAAAAGGCCTCATCTCCACCACCTCGCCTATCGGCCGCGCGCTGCTCAACCGCAAGGTCGGCGACGAAGTTCAGGTCGCCACGCCCGCCGGCAAGAAGGAATTTGAGGTCGTTCGCCTCTTTACCATCCACGACCCCGAGTAACCCCTCGCCCCTTTCTCGCGTCCTATGGAACAACATGTGCTGGCCGCTTGTGAGGAATCATGACTTGGGGAGCCGGTTCAGCTCTCGGTTTTCTGGCTGTCGTCGGTTACGTGGTTTTTGTCTGCGGCGCTGTCCTTTTGTGGATCCATCGCGGCGACGTTCCCACCTGGCTGCATGACGAGCTCGGTGCGATCCGCCGCAAGCTTGTCGCTCATTTCGTCCCGGTAAAATCCCCCGGCCTTCGCGAGGAATCGCGCTTCATTCTGCTCCCCTCTC